>JGI12419J13241_1000172_pt1 | contig 18416 bp, 27 predicted proteins | sample BGWIniCompost_FD_13241 | JGI IMG/M metagenome (IMG submission 13241)
CGGCGCCAGCCGGCGGCCGACGATGGCGGCCAGGACGGCGAGCACGCTGGCGCAGATGAGGAGCGTCACGGCTCGGTCACCTCCACCACCTGCTCGAGCGGCACGGTGTCGCGCAGGTCGTGCCGTTCCAGCGCCAGGCGAGCATCCGTGATCGCCCGTGTGAACTCCGCCGGGGAGGCAAGCCCTGGGGGCTCCGTTTTGTGCTGATCAAGGCATGAGAAAGCCCCGGCTGTGCGGCCGGGGCTTTTCGGGCTCGAGGGCCAGGCCGCGGCCCGGGTCTTGAGCCGGCCAGCTCCACGCACTCCGGCCCGGCCGTGGAGACGTACGGGGGGGACCAGCTCAATCCGCGGCCTCTGCGCGCCTACGCGCTTCACGCTTGCGAGCGAGTTCGTCAACCTTGCTACCCTCCTCCCGCGGCGCGTCTCCGGCTCCGCCCAACGCGGCCAGGTCCGCCAGGGTGGCGCGGTACTCCCGCGCGATGCCGGCCACGGCGCTGGGAGGGGCGTCCTCGAGCTGGGCGCGGAGGATGTCCCGGAAGCCTTCCAGTTGAGCGCGCCGGTCCGCCACGTGTCCCTCCTGGATTCGGCCGGCGCGTACCGTACCTGGGCCTCGACCGTTTTGCAGCACTGAGACCCCGGAACGCCTGGACGGCCCCGGAATGGCCGCTGACGGCCTGACCCCCGTCCCGGGTGTCCTCTATCCAGGAGAACGGAGTTTGGCCGGGAGGCAAGCCCTGAGGGCTCCGTTTTGTGCTGATCAAGGCATGAGAAAGCCCCGGCCGTGTGGCCGGGGCTTTTCGGGCTCGAGGGTCAGGCCACGCGCTCCATGAGCTGGGTCCGGACGTGCTCCCCGATGTACCGGGCGTACGCCGGGGGAATGGCCTCCCGGAGCGCCAGGTGATCGCTTGTCCAGTCGATTCCCTTGGCCTCCCGCATCTCCTCCACGGTGGCCTTACCGCCTCCCTTGCCGTAGGCGGCCACGTACGGCCCGTCAAAGTACCGGCCGTGTCGCCACCCCCGGACCCGGCCCCGGTGCCTAGGGTGTGCGGGCTGGGGGACCTCGAGCCCGTGAAGCTCAAAGTACCGATGCATGATCACGCCCAGACCGAACATCTCACCGCAGAGTGTGAGGTCCTTCCGGACACCGGACCCGGCCACGTTCTCCATGAGGAAGGGGAGGCCCAGGGCCTCCAGCGCGTCCCGGGTGGGGTCGATCAGTCGGGGATGGGGGTTGCCACGGACTTTGTTCGTTCCCTTGGCCGGGGCTCCTTCTCCCTGGCACGGCGGGGAGGCGTGGACGAACGCGAACCGGGAGCGGATCTCCTCCGCGTGCTCGAGCACGTACGTCACGGCGTCCGCCTGGACGAACTCCTCCCCGATGTAGTCGGGCTGGGGGTTGATGTCTACTCCGACGACCTGGAACCCTGCCTCCTGGTAGCCGCGGGTCGCTCCCCCGGCGCAGCAGAACAGGTCCAGGACCTCCGGCGCGCTCATGCCGCCACCTGGCCCCGGATCTGGGCCACGGCGTGGCCACCGATGTACTCCGTGTAGGCCGGGGGGATGGCCTCGCAGACCTCCCGGATGGTCCGGACCCAGGGCGTGCCCATAGCCACCTTGGCGGCCTCGAGCCAGGCCCGGGAGTGCTTACCGCCGTGAATGGACATGAACGGGCGTTCCGGAGTCGGAAGGTAGCCGTTCCGGACGCACAACGCCGTGTGTGCCGGGTGCTCGAGCTGGGGGAGGTCCAGGCCACCTCCGGTCTCGAATAGCCGATGACGGTACATGCGGAGACCGAACATCGGGCCGCACAGCATGACCGGGTCCAGGAGTTCGCTCCGGGCGGCCTCCACGTTCTCGATCACGTACGGGCGGCCCGTGGCCTGGAGTAGTGGGCGGATGGGGGAGATCAGGTCTGGATAGACCTTGTGGTTGTAGGCGTTCAGCGGGGAGTACGCCTGGCACGGCGGAGACGCATGGATCAGATCGAACTCCGCGCCGTGGTCCGCCACGTACTCCAGCGCGTCCGCCTGGACGAACTGGAACGGGTAGTTGGGCTGGGGGTTGATGTCTACGCCCGTGACCTGGAAGCCCGCCAGGTGGTAGCCGTATCCGGCTCCCCCGGCGCAACTGAACAGGTCCAGGGCCTTGAGAGGTCTGGCCAACTCTCAAATCCTCCTGGGGAAGGGCCGCGCGCCGACGGCCTATGGTGCCCTTCTGGGGGCTATGCCGCCAGTCTCCCCCGACCTTGCCACTGTGTCAAGCTCACGTTCCGTGACCGCCGGCCGGAGCCCGGCCCAGACCCCCTGATCACGGGGAGAGAAAAAGGCGATGGCCGGGGTCCCGGAGGGCCCCCAGCGATCTTCGAGGCGGCCCCCTCCCTCCGCCCCTCCCCGAACCCGTCACCACCTGCGCAAATGCGGTGTGCGGTCTTGCATCTTGCGACCTCGAGAGGAGTTGCACCCGAGATGGGCCAAGCGTGCGTTCGCCGGGCCCAGCAGCGAGCCGCCGTCCTCGAGCGGGATGACGTGGTCTACGCTGCGCGACCTTGGGTCGGGGAACCTGAGCTGTGGGTCTACGACTTCACCGCAAAGCCAGCAATGCGTGTTGCTCGAGTAGACGCGCTGGCACAGCGCGCGGTACGCAACGCCTTGACGTGAGGATTTACTCACGGACACTTACCGTAGGCGGTTACCCTATACCTTGACCAGTTGCCAAGGTCCAGAGGATACTTGGCAGCATGACTAGTGATGACAAGACCGTGACCACTGAGCCGGCGGTCAAGAAGCGCCGCCTGACGAACCCCGAGTTCGCTGAAGCCGTGGGCGTGGACTTCACCCACGCCTCCAAGATCCGCAACGGGTCCCGTCTGCCCAGCCTCCCCGTTCTGGTGAAGATCCGGGAGGTGTACGGCCTGGATGGGAACGAGGCCCTGGATGCCTATGCTCAAGGCCCGGAAGCGTTCGCGGACTATCTGAATAGTAAGGTGTTCGAACCAGATGGTGGCACCCCCGACGATTCCAGCGATTCCAGCCGGGGGGCTAGGGATTCGGATGAGTAAGTGTCATCATCAGGCAAGAGCGCTCCATCCCTGTCTGGCCGGGATGGAGCGCTCTTATTTTTACCGTGTTTGGGAGTCTACTTACGGACTGCCGAATGTCCACACCTAAGGGGACGTACGTCCGTGTAGTGTCACTGGACTAGCTCAGCAGGCAGCCCCTCGGTGAGCGCCCGGTACAGCGGGAGGCCCTTGATCCAGTACGAGGGCCGGTTGTCCACCCACGCGATCAGAGTGTCCAGATCCGGGGCCTCCTCCCCGTCCACGTACGCCTCTAGCGTCCACAGGCGGAACAGTTCGCTAGCGTGCTTCGTCAACCACTTGGCGGCGCGCCGGCGGTACGTGTTGTCCATCTCCTGGATCGGGAAGGCCCCGGCCTTGGACATCCAGGTGTCCCGTTGATGTAGGTAGTCATGCAGGTGACGGGCCATGGCCATCCTCCGTGGTCATTCGCTTCAGGGCGATATCCGCAGTCTGGCTCATGATCTCATCCAGGTGGCCCGCCACCAGTGTCAGCGTGGTGGGAGTCATGGGCAGATCCAGTACCAGCATGCGGTCCTCCCCGGCGTCCTCCTCCGTCATGCCGTCCAGGGCGGGATGAGCCACGATCCTGATGATGTTCAGGAGGCCGGCGGCGGTGGGAATGGCCTGCCCGCGTACGCCGTGGATGCACAGCATCGCGTCGGCGTCCCGACGGGCGAACAGGCGCTCCATGGCCTCAGGGCTGATCATGTGTCCCTCCAGGGGGGCTCGAGCTGGATACAGGTCGGCCCTCGAGACCGTACGATCTCGAGGGCCGTCGTGCTATCTACAGGGCGGATCGCAGTTCATCGTGGAGGCCCTGGTTGGCCTCCGTCAGATCCGCCACCTGGCCCCGGAGGTCGGTGATGGCCGCCTCCAGCGACGCCACCTCCTCCGGGGACGCCCACCCGGCGTGAGCCAGGATTATGGCCGTGTCGGGAGCGATCGTGAGGGTGGGGCCCTCAAGGTCCACAGCCACCTCCTCCACGATCGGTCTCAGGACGACTTCCGGAGTCTGGCCGGCCCGGAAGTAGAGGTCCGCGCTCCGAAGCTGCGGACTCAGGTCCCGATTCCCGATCTTCAGGTGGATGGTCTCCCCGCCGTGGTACTTGATCGTCATCCTGCGGTCATTGGCGGTCACCGGCGGCCTCCGTGACCTTGAGCTGGACGCCACGTGGCTCCCCTCCCTCTCCGACGATGGTCGTTAACATCCAGATCCGCTCATCCACGGTCCGGGCCGCCTTCTTGATCCAGCGGAGCGCCGCGGCGATGTCCGGGGCCATCTGGGCCCTGATCGCGCCCAGGGTGGCCGGGATCAGTGATTCGTCCGCGAAATCGGCCCCCGCGCCGGCTCCCATGACCGTGTTCCGTCTCCTCCTCTCGGCCTCCCGCGCCCTCCGATCACGAGCCTCTGGCCTGCCCGTGTCGGCACGTTCCAAATCACACGTTCTTGCCACTTCCTTCGGTCTCCCCAGCGTCATCGGCGGGTGTGCGAGGTGCAGGGACCAGGGACGGGGCGGAAAGCCTGACCGCCTCCTGGACCCACTCCGGAGCCTTGTCCGGGTCCCGGAACGTGGTCTTCACGTCCTGGTTCCCGTTCCGGCCCAGGACCCGGATCTCGAGGACGTACCAGCCCGACGTGGTCCAGCTCCATTGCCAGGTCACGACGATCTTGGCAGGTACGAATTTCACGATCCGGCCGTGGGCATTTCGATACGACAGCCGTGGGACGTCCCCCCGAACGTCCACGTGAGCCGTATGCTCCGTTAGCCTCCCATTCGGAACTAACGTGATGTTGTTGGCCTCCATGGGGCCTCCCTCCCGTTGTGTTCTCCATGGTGGCCCTCACCTTGGCGTGGTGTCAAGGCGCAAATGTCGCTTGAGCCTCAGGGTTTACATCCTGTAACGAAAGCAGGTCAACCACGGCTCCCGGGCGCTCCAGCGCCCCCGGGCTCCCCACGTAGACCTTCTCCGTGACGATCCGGACCGCGAGCTTGTCGTCCACCCAGGCCCCGCCCATGGAGATCCCGTCCAGGGTGGAGCGGACCAGCTTGTCCAGGTCCGGCGTGACGCTGGGCCACGGCCGGCGGACGGATCTGGGCCGCGGCAGCGTGAACGTGATCCGGACCTCCACGGGATCTTCCAGGACACCGGCCCACATGTCGTGCGCGGTCTGGACCCGGATCGCGGCCGCCACCGCGTCCCTGACCGCCTCCCGCCACGGCGCGACCTTCTTGGACATCTCCGTGACCACGATCTGCCCCGTGGCCACTCTCGTTCCGTTCTTCTTGCTCCCGCGGTAGATCGCGTGAGCCTTCTTGCTCCCCTGCGGCGCCGGGATGCCGTGGACCACGGCGCTCAAAGCCAGTCGGGGGGTCATTTTCGATCTCCATCTCTCTCGTGGTTTCACCCCGGCGTTCCAGCGTTCCGTTCCACGCTCCCCCCCTAAGGGGGGGGAGCGCGTGGAACGCGGAGTACGCCCGAGGCGTTCCAGGGGCGTTCCAGTGCGTTCCACTTTTCTGTTAGGCCTGGTCAGAGCCGTTCCACGTGCGTTCCACCGCGGAGGCCCCCTGGAACGGAGGCCGTCTCCAAGCGTTCCACCCCCGTTCCACCCTTTGCGTTTGTGCAGGTCACAGGCGTTCCAGCTAACCCCGATTTGATCATGCTGTGGAACGCCCATTAAGGGACAAATCCCCCGCCCAGGAGAGCCCCGGGCGGAGGCTCTGTCACGCGGTCAGTTCCCCCGCGGTTCCGCCGGGAGCGGGGAAGTACTTCTGGCCGTGGCGGACCAGCGCGCCGGATTCCACCAACTGGTTCACGTAGCGGTTGCACGTCCCCTTGGCCATCTTCAGGGCCTCCCGGATGTCCGCCTGGGAGGCCCCGATCGCGGAGTAGTCCCGCCGGATCAAGGCCAGCACCCGATCCGGGCCGGACGTGCCCACGGGCCCGAAAGGGTCCGCCGGCTTGAGCACCAGGGACGTGATGGGCAGGCCCGTCTCCGGGTGCGTGCCCAGCTCCACCGTCACGGGCTCCAGCTCCACGGGCGCGTGCTCTTCCCCGTCCTTCTGCTTGGTGTTCTTGAGCGTGACCCCGGCGGCGCCGCCGTCCTCTTCGTCGGCGCGCTTGGCGTGCCAGACCGTGTCCGAGTCGTCTTCGATGCCGCTGAACCCGCGGGTGTCGTTGTCCGCCTTGTCGGTGTGCGCGATCAGGAGGACGGATCCGCCCAGCGTGGCGTCCACCAAGGCCTTGACGTTGTCCACCACGACGCCCATGTCCGAGCTGTTGCCGTCCGCACCGCCGGAGATGAGGCGGAGGTGGTCCAGGACCACCAGGCCGTACCCGCCGTCCGTGACGGTCTGGATCAGCCACTCCACGCTGGGCTGGTCCCGGAAGAAGTTGATGCGCTTGAAGAGGGCCTTGAAGCGGCCGTCCAGGCTCTCCACGCCGTGGGCGCGCTTCCAGGCGGCCACGCGCTTTTGGAACCCGGCCTGGCCCTCACCCACTAGGAACAGGACCCGGGGGCGGTCCTCCATGGGGTAGACGGGCTTGCCGAGCCAGGGCGTCCCCGTGGCCAGGGAGAGCGCCCAGTCCAACGCCACGAAGGTCTTCATCGAGCCGTCCCGGCCGGACAGGATCGCGTACGACTCCCGGTTCAGGACGCCGGGGATGAGCGGCGACGCCAGGGGGAGGTCGTCCAGCTCATCGCCGTCGATCAGGTAGCCCTCCAGGTCCTCCGGCCTGGAGTTCTCCCGTTCGTACAGGGCCTTGGCGGCCTCCCGGGCGCGGATGCGCTCCAGCTCCCGGGCGGTCATCTCCTCCAGGGTCTCCGGCCAGGCGCGCCGGGAGCGGGCGTCGGCCGCGGCCACGCGCTCTGCCAGGCGGTAGATGGCGGCCTCCAGCTCCGCCGGTGTCCGGTCGCCCGTGACCTCGTGGGAGGTCGTGGCCTCCGAGGGGGTCTGGTCTCCCATCGGGGGGGTCACCTCCTCACGATCGCCGCTGGGGCCGGTCACCGGCGGAGCCTGGAAAGGGTCCGGGATCGGGAGGTCCATCCCGCGGGGCTCCACACCGATGGAGCGCATGGCCGCCACCATGTCTCCGCCGTACTGGGTCCAGGCCAGGAACGTCAGCTTGTTCACGGTCTGGGCCCCGCCCCAACGCACCTCATCGCTCCAGGCGTGGATCGGACCGTACCCGAGGGACGTGTCGTACCTCGAGCACCCGGCCTCGTGCGCGGTGGCGCTCTTGATGTGGGCGGGGTTGCCGGGGCGGGTCCAGATGGGGCACCCGCACGTGTCGTGAGCCTGAGCGTCGCGCCAGTGCGCGGCCTCCAGCAGCTCGCTCCAGGGCGTGACCGCGGCCCACTCGTCGATGTCCCCGGGCCCTTCCGCCATGCGCTCCAGCGCGGCCTCCCGGCGCTGCGCCGCCTCTCGTGCGGTCGCCTCGAGGCGGCGCAGCAGCCATTCGGGCGCGTCCAGCACCCCGCCGGTGAGGCGGTAGGGACCCTCCGGCCGCACGCTGGGCGGGACCAGCGCGTAGGCGTCCCTGACGTAGACCTTCCAGCCCCCCTCCCCCTCATAGACGGAGACGCCGGGAGGGATCTCCACGTCGTCGGGGACCCGGAGCCAGTAGTGGCCGCCGTTCTTGTGGATCCAGGTCTCCGTGCCGTCCGCGGCGACGTTCCGGACGCCGGGGCTGGCGACGGTCATGGGCTCGGTGAAGTCGTCCCCGGTCTCCCTCTCCCAGGCGGCGCGGAACGCGCTGACCTGGTCAGCGGTGTCCAGGTCCGCGATCAGGAGGCGGGTCCGGCCGGCCCCGGCCATGACCGCGATGTTGGCCCCTTCCTCCAGGAGGCGGCGCACGCGCACGCGGGTCAGATCCCTGGGGTCGGTGATCAAATGCTTTTTCCCGCACTCGTGCTTGACCTTGTGCCAGAACTTGTTGCCCGCGGCCTGGGCCTCCGCCTGGGCCTCGAGGTCGGCCTTCTTGGCCTGGGCGGCGGGCAGCGTGCAGACGGGCCTCTTGGTGCCCGGCTTGCACAGCACCACGGCCAGCCCTTCCTGGACCAGCGCGCGGGCGGCCAGCGCGTTCATGGAGATGTCCCCGTCCGGGATGTCTCCCAGGGCCTCTTTGAAGAGGTCAGTGGCCCCCATCATGAGTCGGCCCTCCTTCCTGGGGGTTGTCGTTGTCCGGGTAGTGGGCGAAAAGCCCGGTGGAATTCCTGGGGTTTTCGGGGCGTCGCGTCAGCACTTGGCCCACCTCTCTCCCAGCTCCGCCATGTCCGTACGGAGGACCGGGACGCGGCCGGCCATCCAGATCAGCCGCTCCGGCGGAGTCGCCATGATCTGTTGGACGTCGTGGGCGGCCTCTTTGCTCACGACCACTTCGTCGTGGATGGCCAGGTACAGGGCCTTGTCCAGCCCGGCGTCCTTGATCCGGATCAGGGTCTCGGCCAGGAGGTCGTAGGCGGAGCCCTGCACGAAGTAGTTGACGCCCTTGTGGCTCATGACGCCTCGCTTGCCCCGGTAGCTGGCGCTGGGGATGGGGAGGATCCGGCCGGAGAGCGTGAAGACCACTGCGTGCTCCCGCGCGATCGTCTTGAGCTTCTTGATCAGGTTCGCGGTCTTGGGCATGGCCTCGAAGACCTTGTCCCGGACCTCCACTGCCCGGCCGAAGCCCTGGATGCCCAGGCGTTCCGCGGCGTCCTGGGGGTACATGTCGTGGTCGTCGCAGCACTTGCGGATCAGGCCCGCCTCCGCGCTCGAGATGAGTTCGAGGTCCACGGCCAGCTTCAGCAGGCCCTCCCCGTACATCTGGGCCAGGAGGACGACCTTGGCCTGCTTGCGGGTGATGCCGGCGAAGTCCGCGATGCCCATGTAGGCGTCCCGCTCGGAGTCCGGCAGCGAGTCGTCCTCGTACCGTGCGAGGACCTGCTCGTCTCCGGCGATGTTCGCCGCGGTCACGGGCTCGATTTGGCTCCAGTCGATGGAGACCATGGAGTCGCCTTCGTCGGCCAGGATGATCCCGCGCGCCTCAGCGTCGAATTGCTGGAGGGGCGGATCCCCATAGCTCATGCGGCCCGTGGCGCTGGCTCCGAGCACGCTCACCGCCGGGTGGATCCGGCCCCGCTCGTCCGCCAGGTCCGCGACCTTGGCCAGGTAGTCCTTTTCCGTCTTGGACGCGCCCTTGTGCGCCAGGAAGATCTTGGCCAGGGGGTGGGTCAGCTTCTTCAGGTTGGCCTTGTCCCCGGCCAGGGCCCCGGTCGGCGTACGCGGCCAGTCCGCGGGGAGTTCGCCGGAGCGCTCGAGCCAGGACGTGAGGTCGGCGCTCACGCCCGGCCGGATCCCGTGCGCCTCCAGCTCCGCCTCCCAGGCGGCCAGGTCGCGGGCCTTGGCGTCCCGGTAGGCGTCCAGGTACTCCGGGTCCCAGCGCAGGCCGCGGACCGTGCGCCAGAGCATCATGCGGTTGATGACCTGCTCACGGTCCACCAGGCGCTCCGCCTCCGCGCCGGTCACGCCGTAGACGCTGAAGGGGTGGCCGGTCGTGGTGCGCTCGAGCGCCGCGCGCCGGACCACGTCACGAAGTCGCGCCGTGGCGATGCCATCGGAGGCCGCGTCCCAGCGGTACGCCGGCGAGTTGAGGTCGATCTTCCGGAAGTACTCGCTTTTGGTCATCTTCAGGCGCTTGGCCCGCGCGGTGACCCCGTCCTCCACCTCGAGGTGCAGGTACTTCCGGGAGGTGTTGGCCAGCGACTTGCCCCCGCGCTCATCCGGGTCCGCCAGACGCGCCCAGATCAGGGTGTCCCAGACCTTCTCCACGTCCTCCTCCCGGAGGAGGCCGTTGTGCGCCAGCGGGGGCACGTCGTACGCGCTGTTATGGAAGACCAGCCCGGGGACGGCCTGGAAGATGTCCCGGAGCGCGCGGTGGTGCGCCGGGTCGCGGGGGTCGAACAGGACCGCCTCCTGGGTCGTGGCCACGGTCACGCACTTCAGGTTGCGGGCCAGCACGCCGAGACCCTCGGTCTCGATGTCCACGGCCAGCCAGGGCTGGCGCATCAGGTGCGGCACCCGGCCCAGGACCTCCTCATGACCGAAGGTCATGTAGGCGGCCGGGTCGAATCCGCTCAGCGGGGCCATGATCTCCCCCTGGAGGATGCGCGCCGGCGGGCGGTCGTCAACGAGGGTCATCGCCGCGGCCCTCCCCCTCCAGGTCTCCGGAGTAGAGCTGATCGATGGAGACGCCCAGGGTGCTGGCCAGAATGGCCAGGCGCACGGCGCTCGGCGCGTACTTGTCCCGCTCGTACTCCCTGAGGGTGTCGAGAGGGATCCCGGCGGCCGCCGATAGCTGCCGCTGGGTCAGCCCGGCGGCCCGGCGCGCAGACGCGAGCGCGCTCCCGCTGAAGCGGAGAGTCATAATCAGCATCCTTTTTCTCCCAGTTCGGGGGTTGTGTCGTGTATGGACCCCTAGTGGTCCAGCCCCTAGTGCTTCACACACGACTGTATTACTGTCCTGAGAGTACGCGGGGCTTGACACACTGGCAAGCCCTACCCGATGCTCGAGGAAAGGAGGCCCCCGATGGCCGAACGAACCCACCTGAATGGGAGAGATCAGATGAAGGTCGAAAGAAGTCTGACCGCGGGCAAGACGTGCATGGATGTCCTGGCTCAGCTCGATCGGCTGGCCATCACCGAGGTCGAGGCGCACTGGGTCCTGGGTCGCCTGTCGGTCTCCGTCCCGAACACCCTGGCCGAAGCGCTGGACGCGCTGGAGGAATTGCGGAGGACCGCGGCGTGAAGGTCACGATCAGCTACGGAGGTTCAGCGACCGCCGCAGGGCTCGTCGTGGAGCTGGACGCATGAAGCTACGCCCGTACCAGGAGGAGGCCATCTCCGCCGTGGTGGGCGCGGTCACGGTGGGCCGGCTCCAGCGCGTGGTCGTGATCCTGCCCACGGGGATGGGCAAGACCGTGGTTTTCTCCCACCTGGCCAGGCGGTGGAAGGAAACCGACGGCCCCGTGGTCGTCCTGGTCCACCGTGACGAACTGATCAACCAGGCCGCGGCCAAGCTCCACGCCGTGGCCCCGGAGCTGACCGTGGGCAAGGTCAAGGCCGGGACCTGGGAGATGGACCGGGACGTGGTCGTGATGTCCGTCCAGACCGTGTCCCGGGCCTCCGGCCTCGAGCGCCTTTCCCAGCTCGATCGCCGGGGCCGGCTGGTCATCGTGGACGAATGCCACCACGCCAGCGCGCCCACCTGGGTCACCACGCTCGAGGCGCTGGGGTGCTTCGCCCCCGGCGGTCCCCCGTGCGTGGGCTTCACGGCCACGCTGGACCGCTCCACGGGCGCGGAGCTGGGGACCGTGTTCCAGGAGATCGTCTATCAGAAGGACATCCTGGACGGCATCGCCGCCGGCTACCTGGTCACCCCGCGGGGCAAGTTGATCACGCTCCAGGCCGGGCTCCTTGACAATGTAAAGGTGTCCGGCGGGGACTACCAGGTGGGAGACCTGGGCGCGCGCCTGGAGGAGGTGCACGCGCCGGCAGAGGTCGCCAAGGCGTACGCGGAGCTGGCGGGGGACCGGCCCGGCGTTTGCTTCTGGCCCACGGTCGCCACGGCCCTCGAGGCCGCGGCCGCGCTCGAGGACCAGGGCATCCCGGCCGCCGCGGTGCACGGCTCCATGCCGCTCGGCGACCGCCGGCGTGTTCTCCAGGCGTTCCAGGACGGAGACCTCCAGGTCCTCACCAACGCCATGGTCCTCACGGAGGGCTGGGACGCTCCCCGTGCGGAGGTCTGCGTGATCGCGCGGCCCACCCGATCCCCCGCGCTCTACGTCCAGATGGTGGGCCGGGTGCTCCGGCCGTACCCGGGCAAGAGCGAGGCGCTGGTCCTGGACATCACCGGGGCCACCACGGACCACCGCCTGGCCACCCTGGCGGACCTGACCTCCGGCCGCGTGGCCCAGGTCCGGGACGGGGAGAGCCTGGCGGAGGCCGTGGAGCGGACCGCGAAGGAGGACGCCGGCGCGGTCTGGGCGCTCGAGATGTCCAGGAGCATCCAGGACGTGGACCTGTTCCGGCGCTCCGCTTCCCTCTGGCTCCAGACGGAGGCCGGGTGCTGGTTCGTTCCGACCGGCAAGGGGTTCGTGTTCCTCTGGCCCGATGACCACGACCTGGAGGCGTACTGGGTCGGGTGGAAGCCCAGGGGCGGGTCCGGCGGTAGCTGGATCAGCTCCGCCGGCCTCGAGCTGGGGGACGCCATGACGATGGCGGAGGAGACCGTCCAGCGCGACCCGGGCTACAGCACGCGGACCGCCTCCTGGCGTAAGAGGCGGGAGCGCCCCACGGACCAGCAGATCGCGATGGCTCGGAGCCTGGACCTCGAGGTCCCGGAGGGCGTGACCAAGCGGGATCTCTCGGACCGGATTACGGTCCGCCTGGCCAGCCGGGCGCTGGACCCGGCGTTCCTCACGGTCAAGGAGGCCCGTCGTGCTCATCCGGCGTAAGCGCCGCGCCATCTCCGTGCTCCTGGCTCGCCTGGAGGAGAGCATCCTGACCCTCCGCCACCTCCAGCGCCAGGGCCAGCCCGGCGCGGAGGTCTCCATGAACATGTGCCTGAGCCAGTGGCAGGCGGCCTACGACCGCATGCGGCTCGAGGCGTACGAGCAAGAGGTCCGGGACCTCGAATCACCCGACTACCGCGGATAGGAGATCACGATGTCATTCCGAATCGGATTCAGAAGACGGCCAGGCTGGGAGCTGGCCGCCGTTGCGCGCCAGAAACAGGACCGGTTCCACTGGCGGAGGCTCATGGGCATGAACCACTGGGCGCTGATCCTCATGACGGAGGAGAAGGGCGGTCAGCGATGACCACTCCCCAGCTCACCGACCCGGCCCCGCCGGTGACCCAGCTCACGGACCCGGCCAAGCCCGAACGCAAGCTCTATGACCAGTGGGGCCGCTACCTCCTCCCCGACCCCGACACCGGGAAGATCCGGCCCTGGACCAGGGCCACGACCCTGGCCAAGGCCCTGGAGGACACCTACAACCTCGAGGTCTGGAGCAATCGCATGGTGGCCAAGGGCATGGCCATGCGGCCGGACCTCGTGGCCATGGCCGCCACGCTGGACGTGTCCGCGGACAAGGACAAGCTCAACCGGGTGGCCAAGGACGCCAAGGAAGCCGCAGGCGGCTCGAGCGGCGCGAACATGGGCACGGCGCTCCACTCCATGACGGAGAAGATGGACGCCGGCGAGACGGTGGACCCCGGCCCGTTCGCCGCGGAGCTGGCCGCCTACCGCGCCACGCTTCAGGCGGAGCGCCTGGAGCCCGTCCAGGACTACATGGAGCGCATCGTCTGCGTCCCGGAGCTGGGCGTGGCCGGTCGCCTGGACAAGCTCCTGGACCCCGGCGACGGCTCCCTCTACCAGGTGGGGGACCTGAAATCACAGAAGAGCATGGACTTCGGGCAGATCTCCATCGCGGTCCAGCTCTCCCTGTACGCCCACGCGTACGCGGTCTGGGACCCGCACGCGGAGGAGTGGGAGGACCCGCCCGCCATCGACCGGGAGCGCGCCGTGGTGATCTGGCTCCCCGTGGGGCGTGGGATCTGCCAGCTCTTCGATGTGGATTTGATCAAGGGCTGGGAGTGGGCCCGGCTCTCGGCGGAGATCCGGCGTATCCGCAAGCTCAAGCCCATCACGGCGCGGCCGGCGCTCGAGCCCACGGAGGACGGGCTGGACATGGAGCGGTGGGAGCGCGTGTTCCGTGCCGCGGCCACTCTCGAGGACCTGACCAGGGCTGGACAAGCGGCCGCGGCGGAGTACGGTGGCGCGCTGCCCGCCCGTCTCAAGGAGCTGGGGCGGGATCTTCGTGCCCGGCTCGAAATAGGGGCTTGACACAGAGCCAAGCCCAAAGCACCATAGAGCTAGACACACAGTCAAGCCGGAGGCAGTGGCCAGGCCTGGCTCCGGGAGCACCGAAACGAACCAAACCGAAAGGAAGGACTCCCATGAAGGACCCGTTCTCCGACCCCACCAGCGGCTTCGACCGGATCCAGGACTACGCCGACTACGCCATGATCGTGACGCCCCGGGAGTACCGCACGGGTCTGACCACGGTCAACAGCAAGGCTCCTGGCGACACCGACGCGGTGGACGCCGACGTGGTCGTCCTCTACCCGGACGGCACCGTCAAGGAGCTGACCATGCTCAGGATTTTCCCCCGCGGCCTGGTGGGCCAGTTCCGTCGCTCCATGGGTCAGATGGTGATCGGCCGCCTGGGCAAGGTCCCCTCCAAGAAGGGGCACGAGGCTTGGGTCTTCAAGCCGGCCACCCCTGAGGACCGCGCCCTGGGCGTGCAGTACCTCGAGGCCAAGGCGAACAACGCCCTGAAGACCCCCGTGAGCGCGACCTCGGGTTCGGCCCCCAGCACCGACCCGTTCGCCTGATCCTCCTCCCCGAAACCGCCCCGGACCACGTACGGTCCGGGGCGGTTTCTGTATGTGGAGGTCGAAATGGGCAGAGGCAGACATGCGAGCGAGGACGCCCCCCGGACGCTCCCCCTGGGCAAGCTCGTGACCGCCGGTCACGGCGTCCATGGCGACCCGGAGCCGGACTGGGAGGATGCTCCCCCGCGGCGCTGGCCGCTCGTGGCCGGTGCGCTGGGCATGGTCGCGTCCGCGGCCCTGGGCTGGATGCTGGCGGACCTGGGTGGCTCCCCTGCCCCCACCTCGAGCCCCCGACGCGCCGTGGAGACCGTCACCGCGACCCCGGCCCCGGCCCCGACCGTGACGCGCTGGCGTACGCGGGAGCCGTCCAGGCCGCCGGCCGCGGGCAAGGTTGTGACGCTGACCCCCTCCCCCGCGCCGACCGTGACGCGCTGGCGTACGCGGACCATGACGCCGGCCCCGGCCCCGACCGTGACCGTGTTCAAGACCCGGACCCTGGCTCCGCCGGACGTGGGGGGCTCCGTGGAGCCGGACCTGGGCATGGAAAAGCCCCCGGCGCCGTAGCGCCGGGGGCTAGAGGTGGGGCTACCTCGTGGGCGGGTTCCGGATCTCCTCCGCCATCCTTGACACCGTGCCAAGCTCTGGGGACCATGGAGCTGGTCACACAGTCAAGCCCCCTAGGAGGGCATCATGATCCGTCTCGGAACCTGGTTCGTCGTTTTCCTGGCCGCGGGCCTGGGCGCGGTCGCTCGGTTCGACCTGGACCTGGGCCTCAACGGCGTGGCGGTCGTCGCCGGCATTCTGGCGCTCCTGGCCACGGGGATCGACGGCGTGCGGCGCTCTCCGCACCGCGGATGACCCCTACCCGAGCCCCGGCCTTGCGCCGGGGCTTCCTCACTCCCAGCGCGGCGGGTACGGTCGCGCGCCGGCAACAGCACCCACGGCGGAGGACGGCATGATCACGGATCTGGATGACTTGGTCAGGGGCATGGTGCGGAAGGCACTGGAGCGCCACGCCCTCGGGGACGCCTTCGGCTTCATGTGCGGCCCCGCGGTGATCGGCGGGGCGAACGGCCTGGTCTACACGGTGATGATCCAGCTCCCCTCCCCCGTCGTCGGGGAGACGCTGACGCGAATGGGCCACCTCACGCTCCCGATCAACACGCTGGAGCTGGAGGACATGGTGGCAGAGCTGGTTGGCCAGCTCCGGTCACAGCGGAGCGCGGTCCTGGGCGTGGGCTTCCCTCCCGCGGCCGTGGAGCGTACGGTGGCGCGCGGCATCTGAACCTCACGGTGCCCGCCCTGAGGAGGAGACCCCGGCGACCCTCACCGCCGGGGTTTTCTTCTGCCCAGACCTTGACACTGTGCCAAGGCGGATGGAGGATAGGGCTAGACACGGAGTCAAGGAGTCCCCAGGAGGGCAAGATGACGCAGACCACCCGCCGCCGCTGGACCGTCCGCCCCGGCGTCGATGGTCAGGGCGTGGACGCGTTCGAGGTCTACGCCGCGACCATGGAGGAGGCCCGTGCCTCCGTCCTCCGGACCGCGGAGGAGTCCAGGGACGTCGGCCTCCGTGGCCTGGTCCGGCAGGGCTTCACGGTCCACGCGATGACCCCCGGCGCGGAGGTCGCCTGGCTCCAGGCGCTCTCCCGTAACGCCTGGGTCAGCACCGTCCCGGCTCCTGACCTCCCTCGGGAGCCGGCGGCCGCCTGATCCACAAGAAAGCCCCCGGGACCTCTTCCCCCGGGGGCTTTCTTGCGTCCAGGTCCTTGACACTGTGCCAAGGCGGATGGAGGATGGGGCTAGACACAGAGTCAAGGAGTCCCCAGGAGGACGGAATGGCCCAGCAGACCACCCGATTCTTCTACGTCCTCACGGTCCAGTTCCCCGGCCCTCGCGGCGGCGGGTTCGGNAACTTCACGACGCGCGGCACCTTGGACTGGCCCCCGGACCGCAGGCCGGCCACCCGCATGGAGTTGTTCACCTGGGTGTGGGATCACGTGATCGTCCCCAAGGGCCTGGACGGTGCCAACGTCTTGTACTGGACGTGCGAGCCGGACGAGTACGCCGCCTGACCTCGAGCCCGAGCCCCGGCCCAGCGGCCGGGGCTGCTTCATGCCCTTGTTCCTCACGCGCCCGCGCGTGTAGACGTCATCGCGCGTATGCCCTTACCCCTGCCCCTGTTTTTGCCCTTCCGCTATTTGCGCTGGTCAGAGATGGCTTGACACAGTGCCAAGGCATGGGGGATGATGATGGCGATCGCAAGAAGTCCCCAGGAAGGACACGCGAAATGGGTCTGCTCAACGTCATCCGGACCACCGCTCAGGTCACCTCCACAGTCATGAACTTCTGCACGAACCCGCTGTGCCTCCACGCCGGCGCCGTCACGGGGTGCTCGTGCTGCGCCCGCGGGCACCGGTCCCGGTCCAAGGCACGCAAGCGTTAGCCAGCCCACGACAAAAGCCCCGGCCTCGAGGCCGGGGCTTTCGCATTTCCCCAGGTCAGATGCCCAGGAACCCGGCCAGCGGCTCCCAGAACCAGATCACGGGAAGGGCCAGCACGAACGCCGGCCGGAGAATCCAGCGCTCCGTGGGCCCGCCGGCGCGCAGATGTGCCAGGATGATCTTCCGGTTCGAGAGCGGCCACCACAGGGGCACGCCTTGGCGCGTGATGGCATCGCCCAGGACGTGGACCAGGGTCCCGGTCCAGATGGACCACCCCAGCGCCGAGAGGTCCAGGCCGGGCCACCACGCCAGCACGCCGGCGACCACCGCGGCCACGATCTCGTCCGCCCAGCCGCGTTTGAACGACCGTAGCGGGACCAGGTGGACCACACTGGCCAGAACCACGGCCAGAAGGACCGTTGTGGCGCAGGCCCCGACCACTCCGGGCCGCGCCCGGACCGCCATTTCCACTCCGAGTGCCAAAGTGGTGCATCCCAGGAGGGAATGGGTCATCCTCCGGTGCCCGCCGGAGACGATCTGGACCACCCGGCCCAGCATCATGGTCAGTGGTCCAAGGCTCCGGGTCGCGGTGGACCGCTGGTGGTCCAGGTCCGGTAGAAGGGCTGCGCCGGCGGTCACGGCGTACCCGACCACTTGGACCGGTAGCGGCTGTGGATGGACCGCCTGGAGTCCGGCCCAGGCGACCATCCCGGTCAAAGCGTGGCTCACACCCATCATGGGGGTTGCTCCAATCTGGTCCATCGCAGGTCAGGACCTATCCCCCAAGGTTGACTCCAGCTTGGCACCGTGTCAAGCTGTAGGTACTCCAAAATCCGCACTGAACGGAGTGGCACACATGGCCAGGGAGATGGAGCCCCGACGCAGGGACATCGAGATAGATCTGGACCACACGCCGGTCCAGGAGTTGGACCAGGCAATGCTTATTGAGGCCATACTGGCCCAACGGAGTGGTCCGGCTGTACCACTGGCTGGTCCAGAGTGGGCCAGCCAGCTCCGTCCGCCGGCCATCCCCGGGACCGTCCAGGACAAGTACGTCAAGGTGGGCCTCCCGGCCCGGGTCGCGGCGTACGCAGTCCTGTGGGTGACCTGGGACTGGAAGCGCGGCGCGTTCGTCCTCCTGGTCCTGGGCCTGCTCACTGCAATTGTCGTTACCCGTTGACGGACGAACTCCCCCGAAGGAGGAGAACCGAGATGATGTTCATGAGAAGGGCCCAGGAGACCGTGGAGGACGCCGCGGCGGTTCAGGCGCCGCCGCGGCTGACGGAGGCCCAGGCCGCGGCCATGATCCGGGCCAAGGAGGCGGAGCTGGCCGCCCGCGCGCTGGAGGAGCAGGCCGCGTTCGAGCGGGAGAAGCGTGAGGCGGAGCGGGCGCGGTGGCGTGCGGAGGAGGCGGCCAAGGAGCGGGCGGACAAGGCGGTCCAGGCCCGGTCCAAG
>JGI12419J13241_1000173_pt1 | contig 18414 bp, 16 predicted proteins | sample BGWIniCompost_FD_13241 | JGI IMG/M metagenome (IMG submission 13241)
CCAGCCGCTCCTGCAGCTTCTCGCGGTCCCAGTCGGACTCGCTCTGCTCGATCTCGGCGCGGATCTGGTCGGCCCGCGCCTTGACCGCGGCGGGGTCACCGGCACCGTCCACGATCGTGGTGGTGTCCTTGGTGACGACCACCCGACGAGCCCGACCCAGCACCTCCAGGCCAACGGAGTCGAGCTTGTAACCCAGCTCAGGCGAGACCACCTCACCACCGGTGAGGATCGCCATGTCCTGCAGCATCGCCTTACGGCGGTCACCGAAGCCGGGCGCCTTGACCGCGACGGCCTTGAAGGTCTTCCGGATGGCGTTGACCACCAGGGTGGACAGCGCCTGCCCCTCGACGTCCTCGGCGATGATCAGCAGCGGCTTGGAGGTCTGGATAACCTTCTCCAGCAGCGGCAGCAGCTCCTCGATCGAGGAGAGCTTCTGGTTGGCGATCAGGATGTACGGGTCATCCAGGACCGCCTCCCCCGCCTCGGGGTCGGTCATGAAGTAGGCGGAGATGTAGCCCTTGTCGAACTGCAGACCCTCGGTGATCTCCAGCTCGGTGGACAGGGTGGAGCCCTCCTCGACGGTGATCACACCGTCGCGGCCGACCTTGTCCATGGCCTCGGCGATCAGGTCACCGATGGTCGGGTCCTGAGCGGAGATGGTCGCCACATGCGCGATCTCCTGCTTGCCGGAGATCTCGGTGGCCCGGTTCAGCAGCGCGTCGCTAACGGCTTGAGCCGCGGCGTCCATACCCCGCTTGAGGGCGATCGGGTTGGCACCGGCGGCCACGTTACGCAGGCCCTCCCGGACCATCGCCTGGGCCAGCACGGTGGCGGTGGTGGTACCGTCACCGGCCACGTCGTTGGTCTTGGTGGCGACCTCCTTGACCAACTGGGCACCCAGGTTCTCGTAGGGGTTGGCGAGCTCGATCTCCTTGGCGATCGTGACCCCGTCGTTGGTGATGGTCGGCGGACCGAACTTCTTATCGAGCACGACATTGCGTCCCCGCGGACCGAGGGTCACCCGGACCGCGTCGGCCAGCGCGTTGACGCCGCGCTCGAGCCCCGACCGAGCCTGGTCGGAGAAGCTCAGAATCTTCGCCATCTGATTCCCTTCACGGTTTTGTTCTGACGATGGCGCTCCGGCGCCGCCAGCCCTTCGGCCGTGACAAGCACGCTGAGAGCGCTAAGGGCGCGCCCTGCTTGGGAACGCGTAGGCGCGCGACGAGAAGGCCGCCCCGCGCGTGGGGCTACGGGGCGGCCATCCATGCACTTCTTCTGCTCAATCGGTCGCGGTACGCGGCGTTGTCCTGTGGTGAACAGGACTCACTTCTCGATGACCGCGAGGACGTCACGGGCGGAGAGGATCAGGTAGTCCTCGCCGTTGTACTTGACCTCGGTGCCGCCGTACTTCGAGAAGATCACCGTGTCACCGACCTTGACGTCGATGGGGATCCGGTTGCCCTTGTCGTCGATCCGGCCGGGCCCGACAGCAAGGACGGTGCCCTCCTGCGGCTTCTCCTTGGCGGTGTCGGGAATCACGATGCCCGACGCCGTCGTGGTCTCGGCCTCGCTGGCCTGGACCACGATCCGGTCCTCCAACGGCTTGATCGCAACCTTGGTCGCGGTGGTCACGGGCAGACCCTCCTGGGTGCGTTGTCTGCGTTATTGACAGCGACCGGCGGACCGCCGTCGCGGGTGGCAGAACCGCCGAACGTATATGGCGCCGGAGACGGGCCGCCTCCGCGCCGAGGTTGGCACCCTCAGGCCGAGAGTGCTAACCGAAGGTTATGTCTATGGCTAGCACTCCGTCAAGGAGAGTGCCAATCCGCCACGCCGGGGCACCCGCCCAGACATCCATCTGACCGGACGCTACGCCTCGATGAAGACGCGGGCATCCCGAGGATGAGTCTGCCCAAAATGTCACGTAGACCACGACACCCACCGGCATCCTATATTCACTCAGAGTGAATGCACTCTACGCGGCCAACCTGGGCAACGGCCTCGTTCTCGGGGACCCGAACCGACAGCAGCGCCAGATAACGCGACGCCCAGTGTCGCAGAACGTGAAGACGTAGATGACGTCTTTCACCATCGTTGCTTTCCAAACCCGCAACCGGTACCGCGGCCGACTATCTTGACTCGCCCCGCTTAAGACGCCGACATCAATTCCTGACCAATATCCGACTATAGCCACATACTGGGCATATTGGATTTAAACTCACAAACATCTCACTTGAGCTCGCGCTCCTTACACTCCACGGATCCGCCGCCTACTCAGCGGCAATCAGACCTCTTTCCAGGAAAAATCCTGGAATTTTGGTCATATCAACGTGAAGCCCGCTTCAATCACGGAGAATGAGCCTGTTGGAGACGGGTTCCGCACGAATCGTCAGGTCCAATGCACCGGTTTCCTGTCCGATATAACCACGGTTACGGCTCATGCGGTCCGTCTCCCGGGGAGACAATTGAGGTCGTACGAGGCTGTGGCGCCGTACGACTCTTTCCTGGTATCCGGGATGGAGGTGAACGACTATGCGGGCCTCAGTCGGTGACATACTGCACATCCACAGCCGCGTGGTCGGCATGCATGACCGCACCGGCGAGATCATCGAGACGCGTGGCCCGGATGGCGCTCCGCCTTACCTGGTCCGTTTCGACGACGGACACGAAGTACTTCTCTACCCCGGCCCGGACTGCGTGATCGAGCCGCATAGGCCCGAGACCACATCCACCACTTGATCGGACCGCGACGAACCGAAAAGTCAGCGAGGCTTTAGCGTTGCCCGCGTGCACAACGCAATCCAGGACGCGGGCTCCGTGATCCGGAGGTTGCGTACTCCGGAAGGGTCGGCCCTACTGCATGCCGCGGCCGCGGCGGTCCACAACGCCGCAGCCGACGGTGGTGGCTTAGCGACGACTGTCACAGCGCTTCGGGCCGCCGGGCATCCGCCGGAACTGGTGTCGGCGGCCCTCACTCAGGTAGAGCTGCGTACTCGTGCCGTTGACAAGTTCGGCCCAGACGCAGCGTCGATGTTTTTCACCCGCGACGGATTGGAGCAGGCCACCCGACGGGTGGTCGCCGACCGTCGTGCCCACCGCTTAGCGACTGCCCTGGAGGGCACGCCCGGGCGGGTTGCGGATTTGTGCTGCGGCATCGGGGCCGACGCGCTGGCCATGGCCCGTGCCGGACTCACGGTCGAGGCGATTGACCGTGACCCGGTCGCCGTCGAGGTGGCCAGAGCCAACGCCGCCGCGCTCAACCTGGAGAACCACCTGACGGTGTCGCTCGGCGACGCCACCACGGTGGACCTGCGTGACCGCGATGCCGTCTTCTGTGATCCCGCGCGCCGTTCGTCGGATGGGCGGCGGGTCTTCGATGCCAGCGACTATTCGCCGTCATGGCCGTTCCTGATGCGGCTGATCGCGCTGGTTCCGCGTACCGTGCTGAAACTGGGGCCTGGGATCGACCACGCCCGACTACCGGCCGACGCCGAAGCGGAGTGGGTCTCGGTGGCCGGTGGCGTGGTGGAGGCGACGCTGTGGTGCGGCCCGTTGGCTCAGGTGCCCCGACGCGCCACGGTGATCGACGCCCACGGCCAGGTCGCGGAGCTGACCGGTCCCGGCACCCGGCAGGCCCCCGTCGGCGACGTGGGCCGCTACCTGTATGACCCGGACGGCGCGGTGATCCGTGCCCGTTTGGTCGCTGAGTTAGCCGACCAGCTCGGCGCCACCCTGGCCGATCCCACCATCGCGTACCTGTACTCCGACCAGGCGGTCCCAACCCGATTCGCGCGTGCGTACCAGATCCTGGATGTCCTGCCGTTCGGTGTGAAACGGCTACGCGCCGCCCTGCGGGCCGCGAAGGTGGGGCGCGTCACCATCAAGAAACGGGGTTCGGCGGTGGACCCGGAGCGACTGCGGCGGCAACTACGCCTGTCTGGCCCTGAAGAAGTGACGGTGGTGCTCACCCGGGTGGCCGGTGCCCAGACCATCCTGCTCGCCTCCCCGCTGTGAGGCCCGACGAGGTCAACGACCTGCCTGGCGTCAGCGGGGAGGCGGGTCACAGCAGGACTCCGACTACGGAGGGACTACCGCTGATGCGGGTCTTACAGCTTGCGCACCATCCCCATACCGGTGGACTGGTCCCGGTGCCCCATGGGGTTGTCCTTGAGCGCCCGCAGCAGGTCAGCGGCCGGCAACCCACCGGGTGAGACCGCACGGATGTGGCCACCCCGGTCATTGATGTCCACGATCGCCACCGGGTTACCCAGCCGTGCGGCAAGGTCGTTGACGTACTTCTGGGCTTCCCGCGGCTTGAACGGGGGCAGGATGGTGTCCAGGTAGGGCGGGTGCATGCCGTCAAGGTCACGCGCCTCCCGGCCGGCGATCACGAAGAACGCGCCCCGGATCTTGAATGGGCGGGTGACGGCGGCCGCGGCGCAGGCCAGCAGCGTACGGGGCCAACCGATCCGGTTGATGACGAACTGCATCCGTTCAGGAATGGACTGCGCCAGGTCGACCCCGATCGGACGCACGTACTTGCTGGCGAACTTAGCGAACCTCCCGACCCGGATAGTGGAGGCCGACACGGTACGTCCGGAGGCGACGATCGCGATCTTCTCGCTCACGAACACCGTGCCGCCCTTGCCCAGGTAGTCCTTAAGGCCGGCCCGGAACGCCTCTACGAGGTCAAACGGGCCGTGGAACCAGGGGGTGCGGATGAGAACCCGCTGGTACTGGTGGCCTTCCCGCGTAATGGATTCGTCCAGTATCACCTGGTACTGGTCCGGCGCGTGGTCGACGGCCTGCTCGGACATCGATATCCCTCTCACATGTGGTCGTCGGAAGAGTGATGAAACCCTACGCTGCCTCTCCCGACGCCGCGCAACCTCGTCCGCTCTTCCACCTTTCAGGCACCATCCCACATCCGACCTTTACCTTTAAACCAGGCATAAGATCATGATCATGAGATGGCAGTAGGTAGTCACACCCTCTCAGGATGGGGTGCGCCGTGCCAAGAATCCCACAACGCAGCGTACGCGCCTCCAGCGGCCACCAACTCGTCGTGACTGCCGAGCTCAACGATCCGGCCGTCGGCGACCACCGCGACCCGGTCGGCATCGTGCGCGGTGTGCAGACGATGGGCGATCGCGACCACGGTACGCCCTTTCAGAACCGCCGCCAGCGACCGCTCTAGGTGCCGTGCCGCGCGGGGATCCAGCAGGGAGGTGGCCTCGTCCAACACCAGGGTGTGGGGGTTAGCCAGCACCAGCCGGGCCAGCGCCACCTGCTGCGCCTGAGCGGGGGTCAGCGTATGACCGCCCGATCCGACTCGGGTGTCCAGCCCGTCGGGAAGTCCCGCTGCCCAGTCCCGCGCGTCCACCGCTTCCAACGCCTCCCAGATCTGAGCCTCGGAGGCGTCGGGGCGGGCCAGCACCAGGTTGTCGCGGAGAGTGCCGACGAAGACGTGGTGCTCCTGGGTCACCAGCGCCACCTGACCGCGCAGCTCATCCAGCGGCAGCTCCATCAGCGCCACCTCATCGATCGTCACCGAGCCTCGACGGGGGGCGTGAATACCGGCCAGCAGCCGCCCCAGCGTCGACTTGCCGGCGCCGCTGGGACCCACCATCGCCAACCGCTCCCCCGGACGAAGCCGCAGGGTGACCCCGTGCAGCACGTCATGACCGTCGCGGTAGGCGTAATGAACGTCACGCGCCTCCAGCAGCGTCGAGCGTGGGCGACGGTCTGACGGCGTGCGGTCGTCGGGGACCTGCGCCACCCCCAGCACTCGCGCCAGGGAGGCGGCGCCCATTTGCAGCTCGTCCAGCCACAGCACCAGCCGACTCACCGGCTCAACCAGCTGCTGCGAGTAGAGCGTCACCGCGGTGACCTGCGCCAACGAAACCATGTCGTGGATGTAGAGCACGCCACCTACCAGCAAAGCGGCGACCACCGGCAGGAAATAGCTGGCCTCCAAAACGGTGAAGAAGACCGTCCGCAGCCACAACGTGTACCGCTCCGCGATGTAGGAGCGGCGAATGTCATCGTCGGTACGCTGAATCCGGTGTGCCGCCAGCCGTAGCGCCTCCACGGTACGGGCGCCGTCGACGGTCTCGGCCAGGCCTTCGTTGATGTCCGCATACGCTGCACTTTCCCGCAGATACCCCTCAGGGGCTCGGCGCAGATACCAGCGAGCCGTGAGCACCAGCGGAGGCAGCACCGCCAGACAGCACACGGCCAGCACCGGCGCGGTGATCAACATCGCGCCGACGGTGAGCACCGTCCCGGTGAGCCCAATGACGATCTCGGGGACGGCGTACCGCACCGCGCTTCCCAACGCACCGACGTCGCGGGATGAGCGGGTCAGCAGATCCCCACTCCCCGCGCGTTCCACCACAGACAGCGGGAGCGCCAGAACCCGGTCGACGAACTCTTCCCGCAACTCGGCCAGGACTCGCTCCCCGAACCGGATCGAGGCGAGGCTGGCGTACCGGGTGAACGCCGTCTGAGCCAGGACGAAACCGCCGATGAGCAGCGCGACGGTGTCCACCGTGGTCTGGGTGGCGCCGTTGCGTACCGCCTCAACCAGCCGCCCCAGCAGCTGAGGCGCGACCAGGCCGGTAGCGGTGGCCATGAGGTGGAGGGCAAGGACGCCGAGAAGCGCACCGCGGTGACGCCGCAGTAGCGTGCCGACGTACCGGCGGACCTCAGCGGCATCCGCGACCGGAAGGATGGGTTTCACGCCATGACCTCTTCGCTTCGTCCGGGCTTGTCGATCTCGTCAGCCTCGTCGGACTGGCCGCTGTCCCGGATGACCACCTCGCGGTAGTGGGGGTTGGTCTCCAGCAGCTCGCGGTGCTGCCCTGTGGCCACCACCGCGCCGTCCACCACGAAAGCCACCTCATCGACGTGGTCCAGCAGCAGTGGGCTGGTGCTCATCACCACAGTGGTCCGCCCCGCCCGGGCCGTGGTCAACCGCTCAGCGATCCGGGCCTCGGTGTGGGCATCCACGGCGGAGGTGGGCTCCACCAGGATCAGCACCTCCGGATCGCACAGCAACGCCCGGGCCAACATCAGACGCTGTCGCTGCCCGCCGGAGAAGGACCGGCCCTGCTGCTCCACCTTGGTGTCGAGCCCGTCGGGGAGCCCATCGAGGATGTCGGTAGCGCTGGCCGCCCACAGTGCCGCCTTGATCCGCTCGGGGTCCCCGTCGCCGTGCGGGTCGAGTTGGTCGCGCAGCCGTCCGGCGAACAGTTGGGTGTGCGGGTCGAGCACCATGATTCCCCGCCGGACGCGCTCCACCGAAACCCGGTGCAACGGCACCCCACGCCAGGAGACCTCGCCGTCGACGTACCGTCCCAACCGTTCGGCGATCCCGGCCGCGTCGGCGGGATCCGTCGCCACCACCGCGACGGTCCGACCGGAGAGGACCTTCAGACCCGAGGCGACATCGATGAGCTCAACTCCCTCCTCGGCCGCGGGTACCTCCCGTGGATCGGTGGGCTCGGTGACCCCCGGGGTGAGGTTCAATATGCGGATCACGCGCCGCGCCGCGACATGACCCCGAATCCACCTCTCGGCGGTTTCGCTGACGATGCGCAGCGGGAGCACCAGGAATGTCACGTAGCCGTAGAACGCGACCAGTTCCCCGATGGTGATCGTGCCGGCGACCGCGAATCGAGCCGCCACCCACGTCACGAACGTCACGAAGACCCCGGGGAGCAGGACATGGACGGCGTCCAGCACCGACTGCACCCGGGCGACCCGCACCCCCGCCTGGCGTACCTCCTGTGACCGCTGCCGGTAGCGCGCGCCGAAGACCGCCTCGCCGCCGATCCCCCGCAGCACCCGCAGCCCGGCCACGATGTCGTTGGCCCGGGTGGTCAACTCCCCCACCAGCTCCCGCTGCGCCTCCTGGCGACGGTGCAGCGGCCGCAGCAACGGCCCCAGGGTGAGCGTCAGTAGGGGTACGCCGATGAGCAGCAGCAAACCCAGGGGCGGGGAGGAGGTCAGCACCAGGACCGCCACCAGGACAAACCCGACGACGGCGCCGGCGGAACGGCCCAGCACATCAAACGTTCCGCCGATGTGGTCGATGTCGGTGGCGCTGACGCTCACCGCCTCTCCGGTGGAGATCTGGCGAGGCAGCGCGGCGCCGATCTTGACCGTGTGGCGCGTCACCGTCTGGACCGTCAAATACGCGGCGGACAGCCAGTTGGTGACCGCGAACCGGTGCCGCATCATGCCCGCGCCCGCGGCGACCAGGCCCAGGCCAAGCAGTGCCAGTGCCCACAGCAGCAGCGCGCGCATGTCCTGGTCGGCGACGCCAGCGTCGATACCCCGCCCCACCACAGCGGGGAGCAACGCGGACGCAGCCATCCAGATGACGCCGAACAGGATGGAGCCGACTTGGGATGCCCATTGATCGCGCGCTACCCACAGCAGATAGCGCACGGGCGTACGCGCGTTGGGAACGCCGGGATCGGTGACGGGTAACTGCCGCATGACGGCCCTGACGTTACGACCGCCCCTTAAGCTGGGTCGATCGGTTTTCCGTCATCCAGCGGCTATCCACACACTTCAGAGGCTCAGATCACACCCTGACGCATCGCGACGGGGTCGGGCGGTGGGCTCGTAGCGTACCCGTCACCGTCCTCACCGGTGAGGTGCGCGGTTCTGCCCGGCCAGGGCCGGTCGACCGTGGTCAGCGGTCGACCGGAGCGAAGTCCCAAAAGTGCGGGGGCCGATCGATCAGATGCGCCGGTGGGGTGGGCAGCGGCGGTGGGATGGTCCGCCACCGTGAGATCACCACGATGCGCAGATCCGCGGAGCTGAACACCTCACTGGTGATGTGCGCCGGATCCTGCTCGTAGCGTGGCACCGCCTGGTCACACACCCACGCCACCAGCTCGGCGAAGTTCTCCGGTCGTCCCCGAGCCTCCCACATCCGTACGATCACGGCCCTCACGCTACCTTCTCGGCCAAACTCACTACCTCGACCGGTAACGCCGAATCAGCGGGAATGTCCAGGCCAGAGGGGGGTACGCCCGAGCTCACCAGGTGGGTCCCCAAGGCGGCGACCATGGCGCCGTTGTCCGTGCACAGCCCGGGCCGCGGCACCCGCACCTGAATCCCGTACCGGGCGGCTCGCTCGGTCGCCATCGCCCGCAGCCGAGAGTTGGCCGCCACCCCGCCCCCGATCAGCAGGGTCTCGATCCCTTGGGACCGGCAGGCGTCGATCGCCTTGGCGGTGAGCACATCGCAGACCGCCTCCTGGAACGAGGCGGCGACGTCGGCCACCGGGACCGGCTCACCGGCGCGTTGCCGGGCCTCCACCCACCGCGCTACCGCCGTCTTCAGACCCGAGAACGAAAAGTCGAAACGGTGCTCCCGCATATCCCGTGGGGCGGTCAAGCCCCGCGGGAATGCGATCGCCGACCCGTCCCCGGACTGGGCGGCCCGGTCGATAGGGGGACCGCCGGGGAACGGCAGCCCAAGCAGCCGGGCGACCTTGTCGAACGCTTCCCCGGCCGCGTCGTCGATGGTGGCCCCCAACGGTTGCACTCCCCGAGCTAGGTCATCGACGCGCAGCAGCGAGGAGTGCCCACCGGAGACCAGCAGCGCGACCGCCGGCTCCGGCAGCGGTCCGTGTTCCAGGGTGTCCACGGCGACGTGCGCGGCGAGGTGATTGACCCCGTAGAGCGGCTTGCCGGTGGCCAGCGCGTACGCCTTAGCCGCCGCCACCCCGACCAGCAGCGTTCCCGCGAGCCCGGGGCCGGCGGTCACCGCGATCGCGTCGATATCCGCCAAGGTGAGGCCGGCCGTCCGCAATGCCCGCTCCACGGTGGGCACCATCGCCTCCAAGTGGGCCCGGCTGGCGACCTCCGGTACCACACCGCCGAACCTGGCGTGCTCGTCCACGCTGGAGGCCACGACGTTGGCGAGCAGGGTGGTGCCGCGGACTATGCCCACACCGGTCTCGTCACAGGATGTTTCGATGCCCAGCACAATGGGCTCATCGGTCATAGGGGTTCCTTCTTCATCACCAGGGCATCGGTGTTACTGGGTTGGTAGTAGCCGCGGCGGATACCGATCGGTTCAAAGCCGTACCGGGCGTACAGCCGTTGGGCCCGCTGGTTATCGACCGCGACCTCCAACAACATCTGGTACGCGCCACGGCGCCGAGCTTCGGCCAGCAGGTCCTCCAGCAACGCTCGGCCGACACCGCGCCCTTGCCAGCGGCGACATACCCCGATGGTCTGTACCCACGCCTCGTCAGGGCCGTTCATCGCCATGCCGGCGTAGCCGATCACTTCCGCGTCCCCAGTCGCCGATCTCTCATCCGGCCCCGAGGTGACCGTCGGATCGGCCAGGGCCACCCGGTAGTAGTGGCCGTTGGCCAACTCGCTCCAGAACATCGCGTCGGACCAGCGCTCGACGCCGAACAGCTCGTCTTCGATCGGCATCACCTCGGCGATGTGCCACCACCGGAACGCCGTGATCAGCATGTCGGCACCAGGATTCACCGGGATTGATTCACCAGGATTGATTCACCGGGATTACTGCAAAACGGGCTTACGGCCAGCGGGGACGGTGGCGTCCGGACGACGCAGATACAGCGGGGTGAGCCGCTCCAACGGCGCGCGACGCAGAATCCGGTCGGCTGCCAACTCGGCCAACGCCGACACCGGCGGGTAACGCGGCTCCTGCTGGACAGGCACCGCCAGCACATCGGCGTACTTGTGGGCGCCGTCCCCCACCGCGTACTGGACCTCGGCCCCGACCCGCGCGGCGACCTCAGCGGGGCGGTCAACGGCCGGCTCGCCGACGCGTACCCCTGCCTCATAAACCGCCCAGTAGATCTCCCGCCGTCGCGCATCGGTGGCGACCAGAACCCGGCCAGACCCGGAAGCGGCCGCTCCCAACGCGTCCAGGGAGCACACGCCGTAGGTCGGAATCCCGAGGGCGTCACCGAACGCGGCGGCCGTCACCAACCCGACCCGCAGTCCGGTGAACGGCCCCGGCCCCACCCCCGCGACGACCGCGGCCAGATCCGACGGCCGCACCCCGGTCTCGTCGAACATGGCGGCGATGTTCGGCGCGAGCACCTCTCCGTGGGCGCGGGCGTTGATGGTGACGCGGACCGCACGGGTCTGGTTTCCCGCGTCCGTAACCTCAACGAGCCCAGCCGTCACCGCGGGAGTTGAGGTGTCCACGACCAGAACCAACACGGTTGGTTACCCTAACCCGCCTTGTTGACCATGATGTCGTCCAGGCGCTGCTCCCAGTCGCCGCCGTGCGGGACAAACTCGATCGTTCGGGAGTCGTCGTCAGCACGGTCGATGCGGACCTCGCAGTACGCGTCGACGAGCTGCTCCACCAGCCCTTCACCCCACTCCACCAGGGTGACCGACTCCTCCAGGGTGGCGTCCAAGTCCAAGTCGTCGACCTCGGCGACCCCACCGAGCCGGTAGGCGTCCACGTGGATCAGGGGGACTCCCCCCGGATTCGAGGGCTGGTGGACCCGGGCGATCACGAAAGTGGGGCTGGTCACCGCCCCTTCCACCTGCAGGCCCGCACCGACACCCTGCGCAAACGCTGTCTTGCCCGCGCCCAGCGGCCCGGTCAGCACCACCAGGTCTCCGGCCCGCAAAATCCCCGCGAAGGCACGCCCCACCGCCTGGGTATCACCGACCGTCACCGCTACGGTACGTCTCACAAGTCCGAGATGGTACGCCGCTCTTCATCGGTGTTGATCGCCGCCGCCGACCGGGCAGCGCGTTTGAGGAAAGCCGCCAGATGAGCGTTGACTTCCTCCGCGAACTCCATCAACACCATGTGGCCCCCTTCAGGGATCACCACAAGCTCAGCGGCCGGGAGGAGGCGGCAGATCTCTTCGGAGTGGGCCAGGGGAATCAACAGATCCGCGCCGCCCGCCACCACCACGACCTCGATGCCGTTGAGGGCGGCCAGTGCCTCGTAGCGGATGTGTTCAAAGAGGGTGCGCAGGTAACCGGCGACGACCTCAATGCTGGTGGAGGAGTTCATTCGCTCCACGTAGGAGACCAGGCTTGGGCTGGGCTGAGGGCCGCCGAACGCGTACCGCCGGGTCAGTAACCACGCCAGGTCGCTAGAAACCCGTCGGGCCCGGTCAATCATGTTGGGGGTGAGCTTGCTGGCGCCGGTCAGTAACGGCATCAGGGGCCGGCGGATCCGGGCAAAGAAGTCCGGCAGGCCTAAGGTGACCTCCTCTAAACCACCCGCCGAAGTGGCGATCAGAGCGACCCCGACCACCCGGTCACCGAATAACTCCGGATATTCCTCGGCCAGCGCCATGATCGCCATACCGCCCATGGAGTGCCCGACCAGCACTAACGGCCCGGTGGGGGCGGCCGCCTCCATGACCGCGTGCAGGGTGCGGCCTAACGCCTCCAGGCTGTACTCACCCGCGGCGAGCCGGCCGGAGCGGCCGTGGCCAGGCTGGTCATAGAAGATCATCCGCAGCCGCGGATCGGTCATACCGGGCAGATAGCGACGCTGAAAGTGGAAGGTGCCCATATCCAGGCACCAGCCGTGCACGAAGATCACGGTGAGGTCGGGTTCGCCGTCAGGCGGATCGATGATCTCAACGAAGATGTCGACGTCATCCTCGCCGCGCACCGTCATGCCGCGTTCGGCGGTGAGCTGGCCGAACGGCTCATCGACATACGGGTCATCCGCTAACTGACGGCTGCGATTTACCACATACCGCTCCAGCGTGATCCCAGCGGCCGCTCCGGCGGCGACCAGGCCGACCACACCTCCCAGCAGGCCGACCCAGCGCGCCCGTGACTTCTTTTCTGTCACGACGCTTCACCCACATATACCCGCGGTACCCGTTGTCCGATCCTGGTGACAATCTCGTAGTTGATAGTGCCGAGCAATTCGGCCCACTCATCGGCGGTGGGTTCACCGTCGTCGCCGGGGCCGAAGAGCGTCACGATGTCACCAGCTTGCACCGGCACATCGCCGACGTCGACCACGAATTGGTCCATGCAGACCCGGCCGGCAATCCGGTACCGCCGGCCATTCAACAAAAGCGGCCCGCTTCCGGAAGCGGCCCGCGGAATCCCGTCGGCGTACCCCAGGGGTACTACGGCCAGGGTCGTGGCCCGCTTGGTGCGGTAGGCGTGCCCATAGGACACGCCGTGGCCGGCAGGGACCCGTTTGACCAGCAGCACCCGGGCGCGCAAGGTCATGGCGGGGCGCAATTCGTCGGGCGAAACCCGCACCTTCCGGGAAGGGCGCGATGTCAGAGGGTTAAGGCCGTACACCGCGATCCCCGGGCGTACCAGATCGAAATGCGCCTCCGGCAGCGCCATGGCGGCGGCGGAGTTGGACAGGTGCCGGTACCGCGGGTTGATCCCGCTTCGCGCCGCGATCGCCACCGCCTGACGGAAAGCCTGGATCTGGTCGGCGTTGGTGGGGTGTTCTGGCTGGTCAGCGCGGGCTAGATGGCTCCACACCCCGACCGCCTCCACACTGCCGTCCGCCTGCGCCTTGGCCACCCGCTCCACCACCGCGGGCCAGTCAGCGATCGCGGCGCCGCCCCGCCCCAGTCCGGTGTCGACCTTCAGGTGCAGTCGGGCCGGACGGTGGACCCGCCGGGCCGCCTCGACCGCCTCGTCGACTTGGGCGGGGGTCGCGACGGACAGATCCACGTCGGCGGCGATGGCCTGCTCCAGCGGCATGCCGGGGACGATCAGCCACGCCAGCAAAGGGGTGGTGATTCCCGCTTGACGCAGCGTCAACGCCTCGTCCAACGTGGCGACGCCCAGCCAAGTGGCGCCACCGGCAATCGCCGCCCGGGCCGCTGGCACGATACCGTGCCCGTATGCGTCCCCTTTGACCACCGCCATCACCTCTGCGGTGGTTCCCTGTCGAAGGTGACGCACGTTATCGCGGATCGCGCCGAGGTCCACTTGCACCTGCGTCTGCCACATAGTGCCAGCGTACTGATGGTCCGGTTCGACGGAGCAGACTGTTGATCACAGGACGAAGCGCATGCGCGACGTCGATAGCAGTAACCGGACCTCGTTCGGCCGCGTACCGCCCAGCCAGGCCGTGTAGGTACGCCCCAGCGATGGCGGCCCGGTCCGCCGGCAGCCCGGCGGCCAGCAACGCCCCGATCAGTCCAGCCAGTACATCCCCCGTGCCGGCGCTGGCCAAGGCAGGGGTGCCGGTGGGGTTGATGAAGACCGGGCCGGTGGGGTTGGCCACCACGGTCCGGTTCCCCTTCAGCAGGACCGTGACGCCCAGCCGAGCCGCGAGCGCACGGGCGGCGCCGATCCGGTCCTCACCGGGCTCCCCCAGACCGAACCGCGCGAATTCCCGGTCGTGTGGAGTCAGCACGGTGGGCGCTTGTCGACCGGTGAGATCCACGCCCCGATTGGCCAGCAGGGTCAACCCGTCGGCGTCGACGCAGACCGGCACCGGGGCGTCTAACACCTGGCGCACCTCCTCCCAGGCGCGCTCGTCCACCCCTAGGCCTGGCCCCACCACCCAGGCCGACACGCGCCCGGCGGTGGCCACCGCGTCGGAGATCACCGCTGTGGGCCAGGCTCGCCGCACGTACTCCGCCGCCTGACCGGCGTACCGCACAAAACCCGCCGGCCCAGCGCTGGCCCCGGACACCGCCAGCACCGCCGCGCCGGTGTACCGGGCCGACCCCGCCGCGATCCCGACCACGCCCCGGCTGTATTTGTCGTCGGCGGGCTCTGGCTGGGGCCACCAGCCGGCGATGTCGTCGTCCTCGGGGACCCAGGCGACCGGCGCCGTCTGTGCCAGGTAGGTCCCCAATCCGATATCGATCAGCTCAACCTCACCAGCGTGGGTGGCGCCTTTCCCGACGAGCAGGCCGGGTTTGAGACACCCGAAGGTCACCGTGACATCGGCCTGGACGGCCTCCCCGGTCACCGCCCCGGTGTCGACGTCGATTCCGCTAGGCACATCCACCGCGATGACCGTGGCGCACCGCGAGCGCCCGCCTCGGGCGCCTTCCTCCCGCTGACCGGTGGCCGCCCGGACCGCCTCGACCGCGTCGGGACGCAGCCCGCCCCGGCCGCCGATCCCGACGATGCCGTCCAGGATCAGGTCGTATCCGCCGGTGAGGTCGGTCACGCGTGTGATGGCCCGGCCACCGGCCGCCAGCAGCGCCCGCAGACCACCGGTGTGGGCGCGTTCCGGCCGCAACAACAACGCCTCGACCGCGGCGCCACGCCCCGCCAGCGACGCACCCGCGTACAGCGCGTCGCCTCCGTTGTTTCCCGCCCCCACCAGGAGCAGGACGCGGGAGCCGTAGACCTTGCCCAATCGGGCCGCCGCCCGGGTCGCCAGACCAGTGGCGGCGCGGCGCATCAGGGTGCCTTCCGGGAGGGTCGCCATCAGCTCCTCCTCGGCCACGCGTACCTCATCGACGCGCCATACGCCCTTCATGCTCACCGTCCCTTATGTGGAGCCTGTGACCTTTCTTGTCCCGTTCGCTCCCTCACGAGAGTTCCCCGGTCGCCCGTTCCCCGACCACCATCGCCGACGCGATGCCCCCGTCGTGGGACAGCGACAGGTGCCAGCGGGTGATCCCTCGTTCCCGGGCGGCGTTGGCGACCGTGCCGGACACCGTCAGCCACGGCCGGCCGTCCGGGTCGGTGACGATTTCACAGTCGTGCCAGCTGAGGCCCGCCGGCGCCCCCAGCGCCTTAGCCACCGCTTCCTTGGCCGCGAACCGCGCCGCTAAAGACTCCACGGAACGCGGGTTGCCCCGCAGCGTAAGACGCTCGGCCTCGGTGAACAGCCGATCAGCTAACAGCGGTGTTCGTTCCAGGGCACGCTGGAACCGCTCAACCAGCACCACGTCGATCCCGACGGCGACGATCACGCCCGCATTATTCCCAGTGAAGGCCCCGGGCCCTACCCGCGCCCTCCTGATCGACCGCACGCGCGGCCCACCTTTCGATGCGGAAGGACGGCGTATCGATCCGCGTGATCCGCTGATTCGCGTGCTCCGCGCGATCCGCGAAGTATTCGTGGAGCATTCGCGAAGCCGCCCTTCCACACCGGCGTCCAGGCCTATTCAGCGGCCGCCCGGCCCAGGCGCCTGCGGCGGGCTGAGCCAGGCGTTGCTGCGTTGCCGTGGGGCCGTGGGCTATGTGCGTAGCGCTCCTCGGCGCTACTCGACAGTGACGGACTTGGCGAGATTCCGCGGCTGATCCACGTCGTGCCCCCGGGTCGCGGCGACCTCACACGCGAACACCTGCAGCGGCACGGTCGCCACCAGCGGCGACAACAGGGTGGGGGTACGCGGAACGCGAATCACATGATCGGCGAACGGCTCCACCGCCGCGTCGCCTTCCTCGGCGATGGCGATGACCCGGGCTCCGCGGGCCCGAACCTCCTGAATGTTGGAGATCACCTTGTCGTGAAGCACGCCACGGCCCCGCGGCGACGGCACCACCACGAACACCGGCGTCCCCTTGTCGATCAGCGCGATCGGCCCGTGCTTGAGCTCCCCAGCCGCGAAACCCTCGGCGTGCATGTACGCCAGTTCCTTCAGCTTCAACGCCCCTTCCAGGGCCACCGGGTATCCCACGTGTCGGCCGATGAACAACACCGAGGGTGAGCCGGCCAGGGAGCGCGCCAGCTCCCGCACCGGCTCCATGGTGCCCAGCACCGCCTCCACCGCGGCGGGCATCTGCTGCAGCTGCTCCACCACCGCCGCGACCTCATCGGCGTACTTGATGCCGCGTACCTGCGCCAGGTGCAGGCCAACCAGGTAGCAGGCGACCAGCTGGGTGAGGAATGCCTTGGTAGAGGCCACCGCGATCTCGGGGCCGGCGTGCGTGTACAGCACCGCGTCGGACTCGCGGGGAATGGAGGAGCCGTTGGTGTTGCAGATGGCCAGCACCCGGGCCTTTTGCTCCTTGGCGTGGCGTACCGCCATCAGGGTGTCCATGGTCTCGCCGGACTGGGAGATCGCCACTACCAGGGTGGACCGGTCCAGCACCGGGTCCCGGTAGCGGAACTCGCTGGCCAGTTCAACCTCGCAGGGGATCCGGGTCCAGTGCTCGATGGCGTATTTGGCCACCAGACCCGCGTGGTACGCGGTCCCGCAGGCGACGATGAACACCTTGTCCACGTCCCGCAGGTCCTGATCGGACAGACGTACCTCGTCCAGCATGATCTCGCCGGTCTCGGTGAGCCGGCCCCGGAGTGTGTCGGCGACCGCCTGCGGCTGCTCGGCGATCTCCTTGAGCATGAAGTAGTCGTAGCCGCCCTTCTCCGCGGCCGACACGTCCCAGGCGACGTGGAACGAGTTGCCGGTTGCCGGTGTTCCGAAGAAGTCGGTGATGGTCACCCCGGCGGCGCTGATCTCNACCACCTGGTCCTGGCCAAGCTCGATCGCCTCACGGGTGTGTTCGATGAATGCGGCCACGTCGCTGGCCAGGAAGTACTCGCCGTCGCCGCATCCCACCACTAAAGGACTGTTCCGTCGGGCACCCACCACCACGCCGGGGGCGTCGGCGTGCACCGCGAGCAGGGTGAAGGCCCCCTCCAGACGTTGGCAGACCCGGCGCATGGCCGCTGCCAACGCGCCCTCCGGCAGGGTCGTGGAGTCCTGCGCCGACGTGTGGGTGGTCAGCTCCAGAGCCAGCAGGTGCGCCACGCATTCGGTGTCGGTGTCGCTGGAGAACTCCACCCCGCGTTCCTCCAGCTCCAGGCGTAGCTTCGCGAAGTTCTCGATGATCCCGTTGTGGATGACAGCGACCCTGCCGTCGACGGAGACGTGAGGGTGGGCGTTGCGGTCCGTCGGCGCCCCGTGCGTGGCCCAGCGGGTGTGGCCGATGCCCGTCCCCGCGGAGGTGTCGAAGCCGTTCTCGGCGATCGCTTTCTCCAGGTTGCTCAGCTTCCCGGCCCGCTTTTCGATCTGGAGCACACCACCGTCGACGATGGCCACCCCCGCGGAGTCATAGCCGCGGTACTCCAGACGACGCAGCCCGTTGAGCACAACCTCGAGCGCCGAACGCGCTCCCGCATAACCGACGATTCCGCACATGGCCTGCGAGCGTAGTGCAGTCAACATGCGTTGACCGGCTCACCGTCAGCGCATGCGACGAGAATGGCACGGCGGGTGAGCAGGGCCGATTCCCGCGCGCGCCGCCCGCTCACCATCACGCGCAACCGCGCAGCTGATGTGCGCGATCGCATGGGCCTTCCGTACCCTGATCACCATCGAAAGTCCTCGATATGAGTCCCGGTGGATGACGGGACCGATCCGGCTCCTTTAGGGTGACGCGGTGCCGTCGACGCAGTCTCCTGTCCTGGCTGACCCGGAACCCCCCACGAATCCGGAAGCGACAGATTCCCGCCAAGGGGTACGCA
>JGI12419J13241_1000185_pt1 | contig 18147 bp, 14 predicted proteins | sample BGWIniCompost_FD_13241 | JGI IMG/M metagenome (IMG submission 13241)
GTCGCAGAGGGGCGCGGTGCGGGATCGGCCGCACCGGCACAGGGCGATCACGGAGCGCCGTAGAGGGATTTCGCCTTCTTCGGTGTCTTCGAGGACGAAGTCGCCCCTGACGAGGAAAGGCCCATCCGGGTAGGCGCGGATCACGGTCGGTTCTGGTGTCGGTCGAGTCACCCCACGGACCTACCCCGTCCGACGGTCGTCAACCCTCCGAGATCCGCGCCGCGGCCGGCACGGATCTCACCTCACGAGGGTCAGGGCAAGGGTGCCATCCAGATGCCGGCGTCCACGAACAGCCTTCCGAAGAGCACCAGCCTGTCCCCGGCCACCAACAAGCCGATGAGGCTGGCCGGGCCGGTCGGGCCCATGAGCGCCTCGACTTCGAGGCTGTAGACGTCTTGGGTCCCGTCGGGACGCACCACCCCGAGCACGTTCTCGCTCGCTCCGTCGACGAGCCGGGCACCCAGCAGGTACAGCGAGCCGTCCGGGCCCACACCACCTTGGGACCAGCTGCTCCCCTCGCCGAGGTCCGGCGCCTCCACTGGGCTGAACGCGACACCGTCGGTGGTCTCCCAGACGGCGGCGACAGTCCGAGCGCCGACCGCTCCGATCACGTAGGTACGGTCGTCGCCTTCCAGACATTGGCCGAAATTGACCTGGTCATCGGATCCGAATGCTTGGGTGCCGGTGACGGTGACGTTCCACGACCTCCCGTCCTCGGTGACCCACACGACCGGAGCCGGACCCGATTCGGTTTGGTGCTGGGCCACCACCATCGCGCCTCCACCGGGCAACGGGCAGAGCCTCTCTGTGGTCGTATTGCGGATCTGATCGTCGGGAGCCGGGATCTCTTCCCACGCTCGACCGTCGGGGCTGTACCAGAAGACAGGCTGGGTGATCCCCGATTCGATGAACTCGTGCCCGAACGCCACCAATCCCGAGCCCATCGCCGTCGCCCTGACAACGCGCTTTGTGTTCCGATCCTTCTCGCCTCCGACTTCGGATTCGGTGAGCTCGGGGACGGACGGCCCCCACCACATCCTGGGATCGATGTTCCCCGAGTCCAAGAACTTGTCGAGGAACCGCTCGTAACCCACGACCGCCACGCCGTCTTCGGTGACGACCACGTCGCTCATGAAGAGGTCCGGCATCGGCTCGCTGGAGACCACATCCCCGTCCACGCTCACGGCCACCGCCCGCGCAGACAGGTCCGGTTCCTCCGCCAGGCTGGGAGCGAGCCGCTGACGGTCGACGATGAATACCACTCCATCGTCCGTGGATGCGCCGGCGGGCAACCTCACCAACTCGGGAGGGGTGGGGAGGGCGTCGTGTACCACCTGGGTGGCGCTGCCTTTTGCGATCCTGAACAACGCCGGCTCGGTGATGCTCGACGAAGCGGCCAACACGACTCCTCCCGAGACGGCCATCCGGTCGGGTGGCGGGACGGCGGTGTCGGGGATGCCGCCACCGATGGGGATCTCCGACCAGTTCGTGCCGTCCTGGGAGCCGACGAACAGGTAGGAGGCGGCCTCGAAGACGACGCCCACGAGGCCTTCCGAGGAGCGGACAGCGTCCACGAATCGGCTGCCATAGGTGTTGTAGGAGGTGTGGGAGTCGGCGATCGAGATGTCCGGGGTGACACTCGTCCACTCCTCCCCATCCCGTGAAGTCCAGATCGTGCTCTCGTAGCCGGGGCCGTTGCGGACGGCGCCGTACACCTGGAACTGCGAGCCGGTGACCACCGCTCCGTTGAGGTCGACGTCGGTTTCGTGCTCGATACGGGCGGCCTCTTGGAACCCTTCTCCCCGGTCGATGAGAAGCACGCCGAGGTCGTTCGCCCCCCGCTCATCGACGACGACCGCCAACAACCCCAGCTCGCCGACGGCGAGATCGGCGATGTAGGGATACGTCAGACCCGCCAGGATCTCGTCTGCGGTCGTGTCCTCTGTCCACTCTCGGCCGTCCGGCGAGCGGAAGACGTACTGCCTGTCACTCGCCCACCCGGCGAGGACGAAGCCGCCATCGGGCTGTGCCTCGATTTGGAGATCCGACATGTTCGGGGGGAAGACCACGCTCTCGAGGATCTCGCCGGAGCCGCTCTCGTCCACGAGCCACAGGACGGTGAGCGTGTCTCCTGCCGCACTGCCCCGGCGACCGGCGAACAATCCGGCCTCCCCGTTCCAGGCGCCGGCTTCGATCGTCGAGCCGCGATCGGGGGCGGGCAGCTCCTTGGCTTCCCAGTCCGTCCCGTCGTCCGACAGCCACACCATCGGCCGCGGCATCCCGACGTCGACGTTGACCGACCCGCCGATGAGCCATCCGCCCGAGGGCGTCGACAGGATGGCGCCGATCCTCCCGCTGCCCTGTTCGTCTCTGGTGAGCTCTGCGACCTCGACCGGCTCCCATCCGAGCGGGTCCACGTTCTCGGGTTCGGTGCTGGTCGTCGGCGCCGGGAGGGTCGTGGTGGTGGCCGGCGGCGCCGTGGTGGCGGTCGTGGCCGTCGCCGGCGGCGGCTCGGTGCTCGGTGTCGTGTCGACCGCGGCTCCGTCCCCGCGGCAGGCGGCGAGAACGATCGCCATCAGGGCGGCCGCGACCAGGCCATGTCCCGTGCGTGAGTACAAGGTCTCTCCCCCTGTGTCGGATCGACATCGCAGCCTAGGGGACCTGCCGCCGCAACCGGTCACCGACCGCGTGGGTAGAGAGGCGGATCGGTTGGGCGCCCGAGAAGAGACCGGGGCTTGCGCACGGGTCCGACGGTCCCGTAACGTCGCCCTGTGGAGGCTTCCACGCAGAGCATCGCCGAGCTGACGCGTTTGGGTCTCACCACCTACGAAGCCAAGGCGTACGTCGCCTTGCTGGGTAGGGACTCGTTCACCGCCGCGGAAGTCGCCCGGCGGGCGGGCATCCCCCGGGCCCGCATCTACGACGTCATGCGGAGCCTGATCGACCGGGGTTTCGCCTCGAGCCGTCCCGGAGACGTCATCCGCTACGCCGCCATGCCTCCCGCCGCCGCCGTCGGAAGGCTCCTCGACGAGCACCGGAGCCGGATGAAAGAGATCGAGAGCACCGGCTCGGAGCTGATCGAGCGCCTGGAGCCCGAATTCGATTCGGGACGGCACCACACCGAACCCCTCGATTTCATCCAGGTCCTGCGCGGCAACGCCACGATCTCCCAGTACGCCGCCGACATATCGGAGAAGGCACGAGAGGAGATCCTCGTGTTCACCAAGCCACCGATTGCTCTCCCGGTGCAGGAGAACGTCAAGGGCTTGGCCGGCGTGAAGCGCTATCGGGCTCGGTCCATCTACGAGATCGGGCTGCTGTCGGACCCCGCCACCGTGGAAGGGATACGGCGTTTCATCGAGGCCGGCGAGGAAGCACGCTTCGTCGAGGAGCTCCCGCTGAAGATGGCGCTCGTGGACCGGTCGCTGGTGATGTTCGCCCTCGACGACCCGGTGGCGTCGGGCGCGGAGGCGACGATGATGGTGGTCGAGCATCCGGCGCTCGCCGACGCCCTCCGCATCACCTTCGAGACCGTGTGGGAACGGGCGATCACCTTCGAAGAGGCCCTCGACGCCGTTCGTTCGGGTCGCGACCATCGGCGGAAGTAGCCGCCCTTCTCCCGGCGAGTTCAGCGAACTGAGACAGTTGCTGGCTGACCAATTCGGGTATAAGGTCACGCCCCGATCGTGCTGACGTCGGCAAATAGCCGACAGAACAGGGGGAAGTTGCGATGCATACGTTCCGTCGGCGCGCGGGGGTTTCTCTATTGGCGATCGCGCTGGTGGTGTTGAACGCCACGGCCGGGGCGACAACCCCCGAATCGGGAGCCGGCTTCTCCGATGTGGGCCCGTACCACCTCTTCGCCGAAGAGATCGATTGGCTGGCGGCGAGCGGTATCACCCGCGGCTGCAACCCCCCACGCAACGACCGCTTCTGCCCCAACGACTACGTCACCCGCGGGCAAATGGCCGCCTTCCTCACCCGCGCCCTCGAACTCGAACCCGCCGACCACACGTTCACCGACACCGCAGGTCACGTCTTCGCCGACGATGTCGCCGCCCTCGCCGCCGCCGGCATCACCCGCGGCTGCAACCCCCCACGCAACGACCGCTTCTGCCCCGACGACTATGTCACCCGCGGGCAGATGGCCGCCTTCCTCCATCGGGCCCTTGGCGCCGTGGACGAGCCTCCTGGTACACCGCCCGCCACACCCCCTACGCCCCCACCACCGACCACCGCCCCGCCCGGTGAGGCCGGCTTGAGGATCGTGACGGAGCAGCTCAGCGGCATCCCGCTCCTCACCACCGAGTACCAGGCGCGACTCGAAGCGACCGACGGCGTGCCTCCGTACCGCTGGACCGTCGAAGCCGGCCCCGCGTGGCTCGACGTGCGAGCCGACGGATCCGTCTCCCTCGATGTCGATGCCCTCCCCGTGGGCGAGACCAGGGACCAGGCTCTGACGGTGTCCGTGACCGACGCGGCGGGTTCGGCGACTACGGCCACCATCGCCCTCTCCTTCACCAAACCCGTGGCCGTGGCCGCCGGCGCCTACCACTCGTGTGCGCTCGACGAGGAAGGCGCCGCCTGGTGCTGGGGAGACAACACCCATGGCCAACTCGGTGAGGGTTGGCGACTGGAGCACTCCGCGAAGCCGGTACGGGTCCTCTCCGACCAGGTGTTCACCGCCATCACCGCAGGCGGGGAGCACACCTGCGCGCTCGACGCGAGCGGCCGCGCGTGGTGCTGGGGCAAGAACGACGCCGGGCAGCTGGGCAGCGGCGACCGCCCCACCGGCAGCCCCGTCCCGGTTCCCGTGAGCGGCGACCACGAGTTCGTCGCCATCGACAGCGGATTCGCCTACAACTGTGCCGTCGACTCGGACCTCCTCGTCTGGTGCTGGGGGAGCAACCTCGACGGACAACTCGGAATCGGCACCTCGGGTTACGACACCTCCCGGGACGAGCCGCAGCTGGTCGGCTCCGGTCTGGAGGTCGTCGACCTGGCCGTCGGCGGAAGCCACGTCTGCGGTGTCGACGCAACAGGCGCAGCGTGGTGTTGGGGGCGCAACTCCCACGGTCAGCTCGGCGCCATCGGCGAGCCGCGGGCGGTCTCACCGGTGAGAGTCGAATCCGACGTGGACTTCGTCTCCATCGCCACCGGCCAGAACCACACCTGCGCCATCGACGACACCGGCGCCACGTGGTGTTTCGGCGAGAACGAATCGGGACAGCTGGGTCTCGACCACGACGATCCCGTCTCCGGTCCCACCCGACTGCCGGGAGCCCACTTGTTCGACGAAGTCGTGGGAAGCGACGGGCATTTCACCTGTGCGCTCGAGGGAACCTCGGCGCTGTGCTGGGGCTCCAACAACTACGGCCAACTCGGCATCGGGACGATGGGCAACGAGCTCCACGAACCGTTCCCGGTCTTGGCTGCGCCCGCGTTCGCCACCCTCGACGCCGGCGAGTTCCACACTTGCGGAATCGACACGAGCTCGCGGGTGTGGTGTTGGGGCGGCAACTGGGCGGGGCAAGTCGGAAAAGGCGACACCGGCTTCGGCACCGAAGCGACTCGGCCGACGCGGGTCGTCCCCGGGTCGCCGCTCGAAGGTGAGCCCCCGTTGAGGCTGCTCACGCCGTCGCTTCCGACCCTCCGGTCGCTCGAGTCGTATCGGGCCACCCTCGCCGCCTACGGCGGGTCCGGATCGTACGAGTGGGCCGTGACCGGGTTGCCCGAAGGGCTCGTCTTCGACGAGGACGACGGCGCCATCGTCAACGATCCCGCCGATCCGGCGATCAAGGACGCTTCACCCTTCCAGGACCCGATTCGAGTCACGGTGAGGGACGCGGAGGACCCGGCGGCAGAGGTGAGCGCGGACCTCTACTACGACGTCTACGCCCCGCTCCACATCGGTGCCGGGTGGGCCCACACCTGCGTCGCCACCGGGTTGTTCGATCCCCGAGACCGGGTCTACTGCTGGGGTCGCAACAACACCGGCCAGATAGGGAACGGCCAGACAGGGGGCGACCTCGGCCCCAAGGCTGCGCTGCCCGCCGCCGTCGTCGCCCCCCAGGGCGAGGGACTTCTGACGGCGGTGGCGCAGATCGACGGCGGTGACGGGCACACCTGTGCCCTGACCACCGATGGGAATGCCTACTGCTGGGGAGCCCAATTCGATGGACGGCTGGGCAACGGATCCACGGACACGGCTCCAGCACCGGTTCCCCAACCGGTCTTGGACCCGGACGGCGAAGGACCGCTGGAGGGCGTGACCCATATCGCGGTCGGTCACCAGTTCGCCTGCGCCATCGTCGATCCCGGCGACGTCTACTGCTGGGGCAACCACTCGCAGGGGAAGGTCGGCAACGGCGAGACGGCGGGGTTCTCGCCCCTCCCGACCCGGGTCCTCGGCCCGGACGGGACGAGCCCGCTGACCGATGTCACTCTGGTGGCGGCGGGCGCGGCGCACGCCTGCGCCGTCTCCGACACGAGCGTCTACTGCTGGGGCAACAACTTCCAGGGCCAGCTGGGCACCGGCGCTTCGAGCGCACCCGTCCCGACGGCGCAGCCGGTCCTCGACACGGACGGTCCTCTCACCGGGGTCACGGACCTGAGCCTCGGAGCCAGCCACAGCTGTGCCTCGACCGAAGACGGACGGGTCCTGTGTTGGGGGTCGGACATCGCCGGGCAGCTGGGAGCCGGTACCGGCGAAATCCAACCGCAGCTCGTCGAAGTGAGGAACCCCGAGGGCACCGCCCCGCTGGCCGGGGTCACGTCTCTCGCAGCCGGAACCAACCACACCTGTGCCCGGCTCGAATCCGAGGAAGCCGTGTGTTGGGGTCAAGGGGTGGATGGCCAGCTGGGTACCGGGGATAGATCGGATTCACCCCTTCCCAGGTATGTGATGGATCCGTCCGGGACGACCCCCCTGGAAGGGGTGGTCCAGCTCGCCGCCGGCGACTCGCACACCTGCGCGCTGACGGATCTGCGGGCCGTCTTGTGCTGGGGGGCCAACTGGGACCAGCAGCTCGGGCGGGACGCCTCCCCCGGAGTGGTCCAGGAGCTCCCCGCCTACGTCTTGCCGGGCCCCGGGTGACGCCGGGCCGGGCTCGCGCCCGCTCCGTAGACTGCCGACCGGATGATCGGCCTCATCGTCAACCCGGCCTCTTCCAAGGACATCCGCCGCATCGTCGCTATCGGCAGGGTGGTTCCCGCCGACGAGCACTCAGACACAGGCGCGGAGTAGACAGCCCCAGGTGGATGACACGCCGCCTAGGGGGCCAGGTGGTCCGAGAACCACCCGATGGCGAGCTCGGCGACACGCTCGAGCGTCCCGGGCTCCTCGAAGAGGTGTCCCGCCCCGGGGACCACCTCCAGACGGTTCTCGCAACGCAGCTCGGCCTGGGCCTGGCGGTTCAGGTCCAAGACGACGGGATCGTTGGCGCCGACGACGAGCAGCGTCGGCGCCGTGACCCGCCGCAGGTGGGAAGCCGCCAGGTCGGGCCTTCCACCCCGGGACACGACGGCTCGAACCGAGTTGTCCATCTCCACCGAGGCGACCAAGGCGGCCGCCGCTCCCGTCGACGCCCCGAAAAGCCCCAACGGGAGATCCGGCCATTCCCGGATCACCCCGCGTGAGGCGTCGACCAGCCGCTCTGCCAGGAGCGGGATGTCGAAGACACGATCCCGGTCTTGGCCCTCCTCCGGGGTCAGCAGATCGAAGAGCAACGTGCCCAACCCGGCCCGGTTCAAGGCCCGGGCGACCGCGCGGTTGCGGGGGCTGTGGCGGCTGCTTCCCGACCCGTGTGCGAACACGACCAGCCCCATCGCTTCCTGGGGGATGGTCAGGTGACCGCGGCGGTGGCCGGCGCCCTCCACGTCGATCTCGGTGTCGATCGCAGCCCTAGACGCATCGCCTTCGGACGCGGCCCGACCGAGCAGCTCGGCCACCTCGGCGTCCGAGACCTGCCGGAAGTCGGCGTAGAACTGGCCGATGGCGAAGAAGACCTCTGGCCTTTCCGCCACGACCACCTCGTCGACGGACGCACCGAGCCTCCGCTCCACCTCCGGGGGAGCGACCGGCGCCGCGGCCACCACGCGTCGGGCGCCCAGCGCCCGGGCGACCTCGGCAGCGGCTCTGACGGTGGAGCCGGTGGCGATCCCGTCGTCGACGATCACGGCCACTCGCCCCTCCAGGGGCACCCGGGGCCGTCCCCGGCGGAACATCTCGACCCGTCGCGCCAGCTCGTGCCGTTCTCGCGTCTCCACGGCGGCGAACGCTGGGGACGAGGCGACCTCGGGAGTCACCAACGCCTCGTTCAGGACTCGGACACCGTCCTCGCCGATCGCCCCCATCGCCAGCTCGGGCTGGGATGGAAAGCCGAGCTTGCGAACGACGATCACGTCGAGTGGAGCGTCGAGGGCCCGCGCCACCTCGTAGGCGACCGGGACACCGCCGCGGGGGAGACCGAGCACGACGACGTCTTCGTCTCTGAGATGCCCGAGATGCTGCGCCAGCCGGCGGCCGGCTTCCGTCCTGTCCCTGAACATGTCTCTCGTGGGAGTCTCCAACCCGGATCGGCGATCCCGCCAGGGGCACCAGACCCGATCTCTGCCCGGAACTGCGGAAGGCCCTCCCCTCTCCAGGACCTTAGGCCCTCAACAAGGCGAACGCCCGGAGGCACAGTCTTTGAAAAGGGGCTGTGAGCGGCGAGACGGCACATGGAAGGAAGCGCCCGAGAAGGAACCCGGGTCAGCCATCCGATCCGTTCACGCCATTGGAACCGGAAAGGTGGCGTCTGAGGAGGCGTCCCGCGAGGAGCCTCGGCGCAGTGAAAGGATCGAGATGAGCAACGGATCGATAGCAGTGCTGGGCGCAGGCCATGCCGGCCGTGCCCTCGCCGGTGACCTGGGGCGGCTCGGAGCCGACGTGGTGCTGTGGAATCGCACCCCCGAACACGTCGCCGAGGTGGCAGACCGTGGCGGGGTCGACCTGGAAGGCGAGATCACGGGATTCGGGAAGATCCGACTGGTGACATCGGACATCGGGGAGGCGCTGGCCGGCGCCACGCTGGTGATGGTGTGTGTTCCGGCATTCGGGCACCGAGACGTCGCCCGCAAGTGCGCCCCGCACCTGCGCGACGGCCACATCGTCGTGCTCAACCCGGGTCGCACCTTCGGCGCTCTCGAGTTCCTCCACGAAGCTCTGGACCAAGGCGCTCCCGACGGGGTCGTCGTAGCCGAAGCCGGAACCTTCATCTTCGCCTCCCGCAGCTCCGGTCCCGCCCAGTCACGGATCATGCGCGTGAAGCGATCCGTGCCCGTCGCGGCCATCCCCTGCACCCGAACCGAAGAGGTGATCGCCCGACTCGAGCCCTGGTATCCCCAGTTCCAACCCACCGAGTGCACCCTCGACACGAGCTTCGCCAACGTCGGCGCGGTGGTGCACCCGGCGATCACGTTGTTCAACACGGCTCGCATCGAGAACACCCAGGGACGCTTCGAGTTCTACATCGACGGCGTGAGCCCGGGCGTGTCCCACGTGCTGGAAGCGGTGGACCGGGAGCGGATGGCCGTCGCCAACCTGCTCGGCGTCGAAGTGCGCTCGATGCGTGACTGGCTGATGGTGGCGTACCGGGCCCAAGGACGGGACCTCTACGAGGCGATCCAGGCGAACGAGGGTTACCGGGGGATTTCGGCGCCTCCGACGATGGAGAACCGCTACATGCTCGAGGACGTCCCGATGAGCATGGTGCCGATGGCGTCGGCGGGGCGTCAATTCGGCCTGAACCCCCGGGCGATCGAGTCGGTGATCACCCTGGCGGGGATCGTCCACCAGACCAACTTCTGGAGCAGAGGGCGCACTCTGGAGCGCCTGGGTCTGGCCGGGTTGAGCCCGGCGGAGATCCGCCAGGTAGCGAGCTACGGGTACGGCTCATGACCGAAAAGCTCGTCCTCGGCGCCGCGATCGGTGACTGCGTCCACGTCGCCGGGATCCTCAACTTCCTGGCGGCGTGCCGTCGCCACGGGTACCGCGCCGTGTTCCTGGGCCCCGCCACCCCCGTCGAGCGGCTGGTCGAAGAGGCGAAGCGACAGCGACCCGAGATCCTGGCCGTGTCGTATCGGCTCACACCGGAGGCGGCCGAGAGACTCTTCGGCGAGCTCGACGCCGCTCTCCGCCGCGAGGGGCTCAGCGGGATCCGCACCTGGTTCGGCGGTCCGTCTCCGGTGGCCGAGGTCGCCCGCCGGTCCGGTGTGTTCGACCGCGTGTTCGGGGACCGCCCCGACGAGGACATCGACGAATGGCTGACCGGCGAAGAGAACGCGGCCGAGTCGACGACGGAGCGCCCGCGGGACCTGCTGTCTCGGCGTCGCATGAGCGGGCGGCGTCCGTTGATACGCCATCACTTCGGCCTCCCGTCGCTGGAGCGGACCGCCGAGGGGATCCGAAGGATCGCCGAAGCCGGAGTCGTCGACGTCATCTCGCTGGCACCCGACCAGAACGCCCAGGAGCACTTCTTCCGCCCCGAGCGCATGGACCCCTCCCAGGACGGCGCCGGAGGTGTCCCCGTCCGCACCCCCGACGACTTCCGGCTCCTATACGAAGCGGCCCAGCGGGGCAACTACCCGCTCCTCCGCTGTTACGCCGGCACCAACGACCTGGTCCGGTTCGGCCGGATGCTCCACGAGACCATACGCAACGCCTGGTGTGCGATCCCCGTGTTCTGGTACTCGGAGCTGGATGGCCGCTCCGAGAGGTCCCTCGAGGACGCGATCGCCGAGAACCAGGAGCTCGTCTCCTGGAGCGCCGCCAACGGCATCCCGGTGGAGCGCAACGACCAGAACCAGTGGGGCCTGCGCGCCGCCTCGGACACGATCCAGGTGGCAGCCGCCGGGCTGGCGGCCCGACTCTCGGCGGCGGCCGGAGTCGACACCTACGTGCTCCAGATGATGCTCAACACCCCGGCGGGGATCTCGCCGGCGATGGACATCGCCAAGATGGAGGCGATGCACGCCGTCGTCCAACGGCGCGCCAGCGGGCTGACGGTGCTGCGCGAGCTACGGGCGGGACTGTTCTCGCTGCCGTCCGATGAGGTGCGGGCTCTAGGCCAGCTCGCCTCCGCCACCCGGACCGCCATGGCGCTCGAGCCCGACATCCTCCACGTGGTGGGCCACACGGAGGCCGACCACGCCATCGAAGCGGACGAGCTCATCACGTCCTGCACCCTGGTGCGCCAGGTCGTGGACGACGCGCTGCTCGGCCTACCCGACCCGCTGGCCGACCCCGCAGTCGCCGCCAGGCGGGACCGACTGATCGAGGAGGCAGAGTACCTGCTCGACGTCGTAGCCGAACGGTTCCCTGGGGCGATGGAAGGCGACGCCGAGCAACTGGGGGCGGTGGTGCGGACCGGCCTGTTCGACGCCCCGTACCTGGTCAGCAACCCGGCCGCACGAGGCGCCACCGTCACCGTCGTGGACGGCGGCTGTGACGCCGTGCACCCCGAGACCGGAGACAAACTCGACGAAGCCACACGGATCGCGATGCTCGACTAGTGGGTAGAGGGAAAGTGCCCATGCCGACACCCGCAGAAGAACGCGTCCGTGACGAGCCGATCCTCGTCGACGGCTCGGCCGGAGAGGGAGGCGGCCAGATCCTGCGCACCTCCCTGGCGGCGTCGCTTTTGACCGGGACCCCGTTCGAGATCACGAGGATCCGGGCGAATCGGCGTCGCCCCGGCCTGCTCGCCCAGCATCTCACCGCCGTACGCGCCGCCGCCGAGATCGCGAATGCATCCGTGGAGGGGGCCCGCCTCCACTCGGGGCGGCTGGTCTTCCGTCCCGGACGGGTGCAGGCGGGAGAATACGGTTTCGACGTCGGCACGGCGGGAAGCGCCACACTCGTGCTCCAGACCGTGNTCTTGCCGCTCGCCGAAGCCGGTGGGCCTTCCACGGTGACGGTCACCGGCGGGACCCACAACNTCGGCGCCCCACCGTTCGAGTTCCTGGAGTCGGCGTATTTGCCGCTGTTGCGCCGGATGGGGGTGGACGCCGACGTCCAACTGGAGCGGCCCGGATTCCATCCGGCGGGTGGTGGGCGGATCATCGCCACGATTCGGCCAGCTGGCTGGAGACCTCTCGAGCTGATCGAGCGCGGCTCGGTGCGTTCGATGCGGGCGCGGGCGGTCGTTTCTCGGCTGCCGTTGTCGATCGCCCATCGGGAGCTGGCGGTCCTGCAGAGGCGGCTGGCGTTGCCTCCCGAGTCGCTCATCGCCGAGGAGATGGAAGCCGACGGGCCCGGGAACGCGGTCCTGGTGGCCGTCGAATGCGACCACGTCACCGAGGTGTTCACGGGCTTCGGCCGCCGCGGTCTGCCCGCCGAGGAGGTGGCTGCGGAGGTGGCCGACCAGGTGGAACGGTATCTGGAGGCGGGGGCACCGGTCGGGCCGCACCTCGCCGACCAGCTGCTGCTCCCTCTGGTGCGGGCGCCGGGAAGCCGGTTCCTCACCTCCTCGCCCACCTCCCACTTCGAAACGAACCTGGCCGTCCTGCGGAAGTTCTTCCGCTCGGGGCTGGCCACAGAACAGACCGAGGCCGGGGTGCTGGTCCAATCATGACCCGGCCACACGCCAACGAGGAGATGTGATGCCACTCCACGTCGACATACCCACCCACGACCAAGTCAGCCGGCTCTTCGACACGGTCGGCGAGACTTGCGTGTCCGTCTATCTGCCCACCGACCCGGTCAGCCCGGGGCAGGCGGAACGAATCGCACTCAAGAACCTCGTCGACGAGGCGGTCAGCCAGCTCGAAGAGGCCGGGACCGAGAAGCGCGTCGTCGCCGCCGTGGAGGAGCAGTTCTCCGACCTGGTCGAGGACGACTTCTTCTGGCGGTACCAGGCGAGGAGCCTGGCTGTGTTCGCGACGCCCGCATGGCTGGTGACCTACCGGTTGCCGAACCGCCTCACCGAGATCGTCGACGTCGCCGACCGCTTCCACCTCGGTCCCCTGCTCCGGTCGATCACCTTCCCCCAGGTGGCCCTGGTGCTCGCCATCTCCCAGAACTCGGTGAAGCTGCTGGAAGTGCTGCCGGAGGGCGGCCCCTCCGAGGTCGAACTGGGCGAGCTGCCGGAAGGTGTGGCCGACTCGGTGCCGATAGCGCATGTCGACGACCGCGCGCCGAGGGGCAAGACCCAGAGCTCCATGGCTGAACGGAGCCATCTCCGCGTCTATTGCCGTCGCGTGGACGACGCGGTGCGATCGGCGACCGCCGGCCAGGATGTGCCGTTGATCCTCGCCGCGGCCGAGCCGCTGCAGTCGATATACCGCTCGGTGAGCCGCTATCCCTTCCTCGCCGCCACGGGGATAGAGGGGAATCCCGAAGACACCCCCGACACCGAGCTGGCGGAGCGGGCCCGGTCGATCCTCGACGAGCTCTATGCCATCCAGCTCGCCGCCCTCGTCGACATCTTCGAGCGCAGGATGGCCGAGGGCCGGGCCGGCACGGACGTCGCCAACATCGCCCGGGCGGCGACGTTCGGGATGGTGGACACGCTGTTCGTCGACATCGACGCCGTGGTGCCGGGTTTCGTCGACGACGAGGGGGCGGTCGAGTTCGCCGAGGTCGACGACGCCTCCGCCTACTCGGTGGTCGACGAGATCGCCCGCCGGGTGTGGATGAACGGCGGGCGGATCGTGGCGGTGCGCCGCCAAGACGTCCCCGGCGGAGGCGAGCTGGCGGCGATCCTCAGGTACCCCTTCACGAGCTAGGGCCCGCCGGCGGCTTCGATCAGGAACCGGTCACCGGTCCGGGTGACTGCCGTTCCCATGGCGGCACAAGCCCGTCGCAACCGGCGCTCGATCCAATCCACCTCGTCGTCTGTCGCCAGGCGCGTGTGGCAGAAGTCGAGGGCGATCGGTATGGCTTCGATCCGCCCCGGCCCCGTCGGGCCCAGGTCGACGAGGAACACCAGCCCGAGGTCGTTGCGGAGCACCGGGTCGACGGCGTAGTCGTCGACGAAGTCGCCCATGTCGTAGATGACCCGTCCGGCGACCCCGTGGAAGACGTGGGCCGAGTGACCGGCCACCAGCGTCGCCCCGGCGTCCACCAGTTGGCGTGCCGCCCGACGGACACTCGGCACCGGTTCCTCGGTCATGTTGGGGCCCCAGTGGGGGGTGACGAGCACCGGGTCCGCCGACTCGACGACGGCCTTCCGCACCCACTCCGGCACGCCGCCGGAGAGATCCGCATAGGCGATGCCGGGTGTTTCCGGCCCGGCGGCGAAGTCGGCGGGGTGATCGGAGAAGGCGACCACCGTCAGCCGTGTGCCGCCGGCTTCGAGGGTCCGAGGCCGCCGCGCGGACGCGAGGTCCTCTCCGGCCCCGACCACGGCGATGCCGGCGGTCGTCAGGTGGTCGATGGTGTCGAGGAGCGCCTCGTAGCCGTAGTCGAGGGCGTGGTTGTTGGCGAGGGTGACGCAGTCCACGCCGAGACGGGTCAGGACCTCCACGGCCGCGGGCGGGGCCCGGAAGAAGAACGGTTTGCGGGGATCGGGCCAGCGCTCCCCCCGCGTCGAGATGCAGCACTCGAGGTTGAGGAAGAAGAGGTCGTGGTCGGCGACGGCGTCGATGACGGCGGGATGGACGATCGCCGCCGCCGACCGGGTCTCGATGGCGTGAGCGACGGCCCGGCCCAGCATCGTGTCTCCGGCCAAGGCCAACTTCACCTTTCCACCTCACGGGGGTGTCGCCTTCCGGTCTAGCCCGTGAGGCGAACCACGCCAAGTGCCACAGTCCCTACGGGAGCGCCTCGACCCGCTCGTCGATCTGATAGCCCCGTTGGCGGAACTCGTCGAGGAGCAGATCGCCGTCGATGGCGTTCTCCACCTCCACCGCACCCGTCCCACACATGCCCCGCACCATGCGATGGAGGATGATCGCCGCATGCCATCCAGTGGCCACCTGCATCGCCGTGAACGGCAGGTCCTCGGGCTTGTCGACGATGACGTCGAGGGTTATGCGCTCCCGGCGGCCGTGCCGTTCCCCGGTGCCTACCACCCGGTTGACGATCACGTCCCGAAACCCCTCCGGAGCCCGGATCTTCGGTTCGATCAGGGCGTGGAAAACGTGTCGGGGAATCACCTCCACCCCGTCGACTTCGACCGGGGTCTCGTCGAAGAACCCGGCGTCTCTGAACGCTTTGAACTGGGCAACGTGACCCGGGTAGCGAAGAGTCTTGTTCTTCAGTGTGCGCACCTTCCCCCGGAGAGTCCGGGAAACGGTGGTCAGGCCGCCGGAAGTCGGGAACGCCTCGAGCGTGCCGAAGCGCTCGAATTCGAGGGTCTCGTATTCGGCGGGGTCGAAGACCTCAACGTCCACCGGCTCTCCGTCGATCAGGTAGTGGGCGTGACCCCAGTACTCGTTGGTGAGGCCGTCCATGTTGAAGGTCAACTTGTATTTCCAGGGATCTTCGGGGTGGAGGGGGATCCCGCCGTCGTACAGCACGACCGTGTCGGCCGCGTCGAACCGGCTCGCCACTAGCGCCAGGAGGTTCGCCCCGGTCCCTGGGACCTGACCGCAATCGGGGACGATGGCGATGCCCGCTTCGCGCGCGGCGTCGGAGCGCTCGAATTGCTCCCACACCACTTCCGAGTTGCCCCCCAGATCGGCCAAGTGGGTGCGGGCGTCGACGGCGGCGTCGGTGAGGCCGACGTTCAGCCGCCAGCTGGCGGCACCGAGGACACCGTCGAGGTCCGCCATGAACTCGCGAACGGCCGCCGGGTCTGTGGCGTCGAGCCGGACGAAGCCAGACTTCACTCCATCGACGAGCGAGGACAGCAGCTCGGAAGCCTGGCGCGCCGTCCGTTCGTCCTGGTCGGCGAACGTGATAGAGGCCGCCTCGCCGCGCAGGGCGAGGTCGTAGGCGGCAGCCACACCCTGCCGGCCGGCGCCGATGATCCCGTAGTGGTAACTCACGTTCCTGGTTCCTTCCTCTTGCCTAGATATGCCTCGACCACCTCGGGTTGGTTGCGGACCTCGTCCGGCGACCCGTCGGCGATCGTGCGGCCATTGGCGAGGACCGTGAGACGATCGCAGACCGACGTGATGAGTCGCATGTCGTGGTCGATGATCAGCACTCCGCACCCGAAGCGGGAATCCTTGGCTATGTGACGGATCCGCTTCTCGAGGTCGGCGGATTCGACGTCGTTGAGCCCCGCCGCCGGCTCGTCGAGGAGCAGGTACCGCGGACGAGTCGCCAGGGCCCGGGCGATCTCGAGCCGTCGCTGCAGGCCATAGGGCAACTCGCCAGCGGGCACATCGGCGAGCTCGATGAGATCGAGCCAACCCAGGCACTCGTCGGCGAACTCGTCGACGTCCAAATCATCGGGCCGGGCGACCGCAGTCACGTTGTCTCGAGCCGACAGGCGGCCGAACAACCCCGAGGGTGCATCCAGTGGGTCGCCTCGGCGGGATCGGTCCAGAAGCGCCAGAGCTCCTCCGGTGTGGCCGGGAACTCCCTCACCAGGGTGAACCCGGCGGTCAGGTCGATCATTCGGTCTCCTTCTTCTCCGTGCGTTGGCGTCGAATGTGCTCTTCGAGGAGGTCGAAGCGCTCGGACCATGCGGCTCGTTGCCGCGCTAGCCAGGCTGCCGCCTCGTCGAAGCCATCCCGCCGGACCCGGCACTCCCTCCACTGCGCCCGGGCGACCCGTTCGATGAGCCCCGCCCGTTCGAGGACGGCGAGGTGCTGGGAGACCGCGGGCCGGCTCATGTCGTAGTTGGCTGCCAACTCCCCCACGGTGGCGCTCGCCCTGGACAGCCGTTCCAGGATGTCGCGCCGGGTGGGGTCGGCCAGAGCTGAAAAGACGACGCTCAGTCGGTCGGTCGGCTGCAACAGCGGTTCCTCTGTGTAAGTTATTGCTTATTTAAGCATTTACTTATAGACAGGGCAAGGAAGAAGCCCACCGGGTGGGCCTCCAAGCGAAAAGAAGGACCTGCCGTGGCGTCACGGCAGGTCTTTTTCGATCCGGCTCGAATGCGAGAGCTCCGGGGGTGAGACTCGAACTCACAACCAACGGGTTAACAGCCCGCTGCTCTGCCGATTGAGCTACCCCGGAAGGACCCTCCAGCGTACCAGCACCGGGCGGCGGCCCGAACCGAGCTAGGAGGTGCGGCGGTGCGAGCGGTCGTCTTCGGCGACGGCACGCAAGCCCCGCCCGCCCGCCGACAGACCGCCGGCGATGACGTGGCGTCCGGCATCGATGAGACCCACCGCCTGGTCGGTGAGCTGGGCGACCGCCGGGTGCTCCCGCAGCTTCTTCGTCGCCTGCACGATCTGGTCGTAGCGCTCACGCCCGGCGCGGGCGCCGAGGACGTAGCCCACGGCTCCGCCGATGATCAGTCCCGATCGAAACCGCATGGCGCCATCATGCCAGGCCCGACGGGCTACTTCACCACGAGATCCTGCGGTGTCCGGCTGAGCCTCTCCCCTCCGTTCGGGGTGACCACCACCGGATCGGACACGAAGTAGTCGCCCTGGCCGGTCCCCATCGTCCACGACATCAGATGGAAGACCATGCCTGCCGCCAGGCGCATCCGGGAGCCGTCGCGCAACGCCCGAGGGATGCCGTTTCCCGTCCAGCTGGGAGGAAACCCGATGCCGGTGAGGTATCCGCAGTGGTGGCGGCGGTAGTGGGCCAGCCCGTTTCGGTCCAGGACGTCCTGCCAGGCGGCGTACACCCGGCCCGCTTCGACACCGGGCCGGACCGCCTCTCGGGCCGCCTCGAACGCCTCCAGGCACACGCCGGCCACGTACTCCGAGCCGTTGGGCACGTCGCCGATGAACACGACCCTCCCCATCGGAGCGTGGTAGCGGCCCACGGAGCCCGACATCTCGAGGAAGAGGGCGTCGCCCTCCTTCAACGCGTAGTCCGTCCAGGTCGTGTGGTCCTCGTTGAGCCGGCTGGTGGAGCGCACGAACGGCCAGAATCCCGGCGGCTCGCCCCCCGCCTCCATCATCGCCTCGAGGGCCGCCGCCGCCACCTCCCGCTCGGTCACGCCGGCGGCCGCGGTGGCGACGGCGGCCTGCATCATGGCGTCGGTCACGGCGGCGGCGCGGCGGGTGACTTCCAGCTCCTCGGGCGACTGGACG
>JGI12419J13241_1000187_pt1 | contig 18044 bp, 20 predicted proteins | sample BGWIniCompost_FD_13241 | JGI IMG/M metagenome (IMG submission 13241)
TCGCTGCCGCTGGACGCGCTGCGGCAGGTTCAGCAGGCCGCCGATGCGCTGGGCAACGCGCTTTTGCAGCCAATCGACAACGCGGTTGATGTGCCGGATGGACTTGACTGGACGCCGCGATTGGGCGATTCAGTCTGGCTTGACACGCTGAAGGCCGAAGGCACGATCACCGAACTGGACAAGGATGACGCGGTTGTTCAGGTGGGCGGGCTGCGCGTTCGCGCCAATCTGCGCGAATTACGCAAGCCAAGCCGCAGCGAGCGCAAGGAACTGAAAAAGCGCCGCGTCTCTCAATACGCACAGGAAACCGTAGCGCCGCTGGAAAAAGGCCCGTCCCCCGGTCTGGAGCTTGACCTGCGTGGTCTGCGCGTCGAAGACGCCATCGTGCGGCTGGAAAACTACATCGACGCCGCCTATCTCGCCGGGCTGCCGTTCGCGCGCATTATTCACGGCAAGGGAACCGGCGCGCTGCGTAGGGCCGTGCAGGAGCGCGTTTCGGAGCATCCGCTAGTCACCAAGGCCGTACCTGCCTCACCCAAGGAAGGCGGCGAAGGTGTGACCATCATTTACCTCGCGCCGCTGACTTAAGTTTTCTGTCGTAGCAGTGAAGCACTATTAGGGAACGGTCTTATATCAAGCCGTTCCTTTTTTTGTTTTGAACTCCACAGACGCTCACGTCACACTAATTGTAATACTACGCCATGCATGATAAAGTGCAGGCAAAGGACGTGCAGCCGGGAGGGCATCATGCGCGACGATCAACGAAAACAACGCACGCCGGATGAGCGTGAACGTAAAGAGCAGAATATCCAGTCGTATCGCGATGATGAAGAACGTCCAAACCGCGATACCGAGGACTGGCTTGAGACAATCGGGCCCGAAGACATGGATCGAGAACGCGTCATCGAAAATCTGGAGGACTATGGTTGGGACAAACTGGACGACGATGAAGCGCTGAGTCTCGAATCGGCGGAACGCGGCAGCTATGTCGAGGGCTATGAAGACGGCGCGATTGAAGATGTGGTCGAAATCGGCGATCTTGAAGCACAGGACACGCCGGTCGACGCCGACGAGCCGGCAAGTTTTCGCCCGACCGAAGACGAAGTATTCGATGCAATTACCGGCGAAGACGATCTGGACGATGAGATGCCAACCGGGAACACACAACCCTCCGGCGTTCAGTAATATCGTAACGTTCATTCAATGACCTGGGTTCGCGCAGGCCAGAAACATCTCGACGTCTGGCCTGCGCTGCTATTTACAACCGGGCGTTCGCCTCCCGACAGCGTTTGCGCCCGTTCCGCTGCGCCTTCCTCAATGAACATTAATGAGAAAATTTCGATATCTGATATTTAATGAAGAAAGGTGAATATTCACACTCTATACTCGGAGCATAACCAGATGTCCAATTTCCGCCTGGACGGCCGCACCATCGCAATCGGCGTCCTTATCATCCTCGCGGCAGTCATTTTTCTCCCGCGCCTGTTTGGAGGCAACACCGAGCCACAAACGCCATCAAATGTCCCGGCAGCCGACCCGCGGGATACCACCATTGTCGATGACGGTATCGAGCTTGGAAACGTCGTCACTGCCTCCAATATCGACCGCAATGGTTGCCCCACCAATGTAACCTCGACGTTTAATCCCGACAGCATCGTCTATGTCGTGGCTGAAAACAGTGACGTTGTTGCAGGAACCGAAGTCTTTGTGCGCTGGTATCTTGACAACGAGCTGTATGAAGAGTCGGATATCATCGTTGCCGATCAGGACTACGAAGCGACCTGCATCAATTTCACACTGGAACCGGACCAGCTTGACCAGCTTCGCAGAGGTTCCTACGAGGCAGAGTTCATCATCAACGGCAACCCCGCCAACACCGTCGCCTTTCAAGTGCGTTAGGAGAAACGCAAATGTTTGATGATCTCGGAACTCTGTGCCTGCTCGGTATCTTTCTCATCGTTGGGTTCATGCTTTTGTCGCGTTTCATGGGAAGTCGCGGCGGTCTGGGTGGAGGCGGGACCGATTTCAGCCAGCGCGGGCCGATTAACCGGACGGTGGATAACCCTGAAGTTCGCAGCCGGGGCTCGTTTGGTCGTCCCGGCTCGTTCCTGCGCCGGTCATCGGGAAGCGCTCGCAGCGCCGGCAGGACCGATAACCCTGAAGTTCGTAGCCGAGGGTCGTTCGGTCGCGGCAAGAAGTAACATCTAGCCTGTCACCACGCGCCGCGTAAACGTATTACCGGCGCGGACGTTTGCCCGTGGCTGGACAACAGCCGGTCACGGGCCTTTTCATTGCATTGCAGCCTACCTTCCGATTTTTATCTCGTTCTTACAGGGGCATGTTAAAACTGTCGCGCGTTTGAAACAGACAACGTTCCAGCAGGAGTTTGAAGGTATGGCTGTCGGTGAACAGCACACGTTCAAGGCTGAAATTCAGCAACTATTGAACATCCTCGTTCACTCGCTTTATACCGACCGCGAGGTTTTTCTGCGCGAGTTAATTTCCAACGCATCAGACGCGCTGAGCCGGCTGCAGTTCGAGCAGCTTACCAATAGCAATATCCTGGATGCCGATGCACCGCTGGAAATTCGTATCCGTCCTGATGAAGCCGCCGGCACGCTAACCATTAGCGACACCGGCATCGGCATGAACCAGGATGAACTGGCCAACAATCTCGGTGTGATCGCCCACAGTGGGGCCAAGGCATTTATTGAAGCGCTGCAGGATCGCAAAGATGGCCCTGTGAAGGATCTGATCGGCCAGTTCGGCGTCGGCTTTTATTCGGCCTTTATGGTGGCCGACCGTATCCGCGTCGTCTCGCGCTCGTTCAGGCCGGAAGATAGCGCTTATGCCTGGGAATCCGACGGCAGCGAAACCTACACAATCGAGCCAGCCGAGCGCGACCGGCGTGGCACTGACATCATTCTGCATCTCAAGGACGACGCCAGAGAATTTTTACAGGGGTGGAAGCTCAAGGATATTATCCGCCGCCACTCCGACTATATTCCCTACCCGATCTACGTCGGCGACGATAGCGAAGCCACGAACAAGCAAACGGCCATCTGGCGGCAGGAGCCGAAAGAAGTCACCGACGAGCAGTACACCGACTTCTACAAAATGATGACGCTCGACTTCAACGAGCCGCTGCACCGGATTCACATGCGCGCCGATGTGCCGCTGCAATTCTACGCGCTGCTCTATGTGCCTTCGAGCGCCGAGCCGAATCTGATCGGACTGCGTCGCGAGCCGGGCCTGAAACTATACGCGCGCAAGGTGCTGATTCAGGAATACACGACCGAACTGCTGCCCGAATATCTGCAATTCATGCAGGGCGTCGTCGACAGCGAGGACCTGCCGCTCAGCGTCAGCCGCGAAAACATCCAGACAACCCGCGTGATTGCCAATCTCAAGAAAACGCTGACAAATAAGGTACTCAGCGAATTCAAACGACTGGCAAAGAACAAACGCGAGACGTATCTGAAAATCTACGATAAATTCGGCCGCTTCATCAAGCAGGGGCTGGCGATCAGTCCGGGCGACCGTGAAGATCTGGAGCCGTTGCTGTTCTTCCGCACAACCCGCAGCGACGAGCCGATTTCGTTGGCCGAATACGTGCAACGCATGGCGCGCAACCAGAAGGACATCTATTACATCCTCGGCGAAGACATAACCAGCGCGGCGCGCAGCCCGCATCTGGACGCATTTCGCCAGCGCGGCATCGAAGTGCTGTATCTCACCGACCCGGTCGATCCGATTATGCTCATGGGCCTGAGGGAGTTCGATGGCCATAAGCTGCGCAATGTCGATGAGGCCGACATTGACCTGCGCGATATCGGCGAAACGCCGAAAGAGACAGCGCCGCAACAGCGCGAGGCACTCCCTGAAGATGCCTTCAACGCCCTGCGCCAGCGCTTCGCCGAAGTACTGGGAGATCGCGTTCAGGAAGTGCGCGAAAGCCGGAATCTTGTCGACAGCCCGGCGCGGCTGGTCAGCAACGAGAGCGACCCGAACCGGAATATGTATCGCATTCAGCGTCTGCTCGACCGCGAGTACGAGCTCCCGGTCAGGATCATGGAGCTAAACTCGCGTCATCCATTGCTGCACAACCTGAGCCGGATGCTATCGTCAGCGCCACGCGCTTCCGTAGACATGGTGATCGAGCAGATTTTTGAAACGGCGCTGTTGCAGGAAGGTCTTCACCCCGATCCGGCATCAATGGCAACGCGGCTGACACTGCTGATGCAGGCTGCTACCGGCACACCGCTGGAGCAACTCCAGCCAGAACCCGATGGAACGCCGGATAAGGTTGAAGCAGCAGAAGCAGAGGAAGCAAAGGAAAAAACGTCCTAGCCGGCAATGCCGCGGTCAGGCATCGCGGCGTCGCCTATTCGTTTGCCGTTTCGGCAAGCACCTCGGATGCCAGGTCGTCCAGCGTCAGTAGCTCGGCGCGCGACCTGGCATCTGCGATAACCCGCGGGCAAACAGTCTGCTCCAGATCGCTGAAAAGTTCGCGGGCGCGTTTACCCGTCCGCTGGCTCATCGGGTAACACAGAACCAGCGCAAGAATATTCGCGGCGCGCTCTGTATCACCTCGCTCAACGAACATTTCCGCAATCGAAACGAGCGCATTGAGCGCGGCGTTCACCATCCCCAGGTTAATCGCCGTCTTCAGCGCGTCGCGTTGGTGTCTCATATCAACTCATCCAACTACACCCGGCCCNAAAGATTTCCTTAGTATACGACAACACCGCCACAGCGACAGGTTACGTTCAAAGGAGAACCTGATTAAAGCCAATGCTATTTCTTAATTGAATGGGAAAGCAAAGCGAGGGCAAAAAAAGGGGGATGACCTGGCGGCCATCCCCATGGGGCCAAGACTAAAGCGCTTCGACAATATCTGAGAAAACGTTGCCGATCGCCGGCCCGAGCAGAGCAAGGATCACGATCACGACGACCGCGACCAGGACGAGGATCAGCGCATATTCGACCAGGCCCTGACCCTCTTCACGAGGCATGTACAGCATGATAAGCCCTCCAGATAATGGATAATGCCGGATAAAAGATAACCGACATTTACATCCTATCATAAAGCCTTGAGGCGACAAGGTATAAAGCATAGAGATTTTGTGAAAAACGTAAAGATTTTTACGCAACCACTATCCGTCGCGATTTACTCATCCGGCACGTTATCCAGATGGGAGCGCAACGCTTCGAGACGCGATATCAACGGTTCCACCTGCAACGCTTCAGTGCGGGTTAACTGCAAGACGAAATAGCGGTCGTTGAGGTTGGTTGCGTGCAGCGCGAGCAGATTCTGGCTGGATTCGTGTCTTAGCAGATACGGGTATTCTTCGGCGGCATGGTAGCGAATTGTCGCCAGGATGGTTTCCATGCTGATGTCGCGGTGATCAATGTGGAGAAGCAAAGCCCGTCGTCGCGCTTCGTCAATGCCCACAGCGTTCGCAGCCACAATGACGTCGCGCACCAGGTCGCGTGTTTGCCGCGCCCATGCGCTGAGGCGTGGGTAGGGGCCGCGACTGGCAGCGGTCATCGCCCGGCGTAACTGGGAAAAGAAACGCGGTGAATAACGATAGATCATCCGCTCATCTCCTGCGATGCGCGCGCCGGAAAAACTCGAAAGCCGCGCCAGCCAGAATAGCGATTTGTACCGCCAGTGCAATGACCAGCCAAGGCGACATACCGCGCCGCGTGATCGTAACACCGGTACTCGCCGTTTGAGGAATCAAGGTTCCGGGCAGAGCGGCTACCTCCGTCGGCGCATGAAGCGATGGCGGAACAGCCATGGGTTCGACGGTCGATTCCTCATCAGCAAGCAGAATGCTTTCCGGCGGCGCGACAGCGGTGGCAATCTGGCGACTGACCTGTTCGGCGGTCGGCGTGACGGCCGCCAAAGCCACCGCCCTCGGCGTTGAGGTAGGCCTTGCAGTGGCAACGGGCGTCGGCGTCGCTACGACAGGGCTAGGCGTCAACGTGCCTCCCTTCGGCGGCACCAGGAAAATACTGCCCACTTCGAGGTCACGCACATCCGTCAGACCGTTGAGCTGCATCATATACTCAAGATCGTCCCACGTATAACCGTAAATCAGCGCGATGTCACCAAGTGTGTCGCCGGGCTGGACTTCGTGCATGATATTGCCGCGCGGGTCGATGCCGACAATGAAAGATGGCGGCTCAGGCGCGGGAGCCGGGGCAGCGCCACTGCTCGAGCCGCCAGAACTGCCTCCTGACGGCGGGGCAACATATGGAGCGGCCCCCCCCGGATTGCCAAAGACCATTACATAGGCGGTTCCCCAGCTACTTTGGGCCACGCCAACGCCGACTTCACGATAACGGCGATGGGCAAGCCCGGCGTAATGGCTACTGGAATTGATCCAGAAGTTCCAGGCCGCATCGACGGTCGCCCGCGTGCCGCCATAAATGTTCTCGCTGACTTCCGTTGATGGATACCCGGCATTCAGCGCGCGCGTTCGCGGCCCGGAACCATCGGGCCGGGTATGGCTGACGTTGCCCGTCTCGGCGATCCACTGCGCCTGCTGCTGCGCGGCCACCGTCAACGCGCTGCTGACCGAATAAGCGGGCAACCCAAGCGAAGCGCGCAGGTTGTTCACACGCGCGATGAGCTCGCCTGATTCACCCTGCGCCGTCACAGGCGTCTGAAACGACAGCGTTCCCAGTAAGACACAGACAAACAAGAGCCATTTTTGCATGGCCGGTATTCTATCACCACTGGCCGGGCTGTAAATGTACGGTTGCCCGGTGCTCGCTTCAATCCCAAAACTGGCGGGCGTAGGCCGTCACTTTAACAATCTTTAAGTGTTTTCCGTTTTTGTAAGTTGATTTTTCAACCTGCGCTGTACAATGCACAGCGACTCGATCGTCGTATCCGACAGCGGTGAGAAAGGCAAGGCATGAGCATTGGTAACGAAGCCCTTCAAGTAATTGTGGTCGTACTAATAAGCTATCTTTTAGGGTCGGTGCCAACAGCCTACTTGATCGGACGCCTCAATCGGGTCAACATCTTTGAAATCGGCAGCGGCAACATGGGCGGCACGAACGTCGCCCGCGCCCTCGGCTGTGGCTGGGGCATCGTCGTCTTTACGCTCGACGCCATCAAAGGCATCGCCGCAGTTCTCATTGCAACGCAACTCATGGACAACAAAACGGCAGCGTCCATCATCGCTGCCATCTGCGTCATCGTCGGTCACAACTGGTCGCTGTTCGCGTCGCTGCTTACAGGCGCAATCCGGGGCGGCAAGGGCGCGGCAACAGCGTTCGGCACCGCGCTGATGATTGCGCCGTTCCAGCTTATCGCCGGCATCTGCCTGATTGGCGCGCTGGTGATCGCCCTAACGCGCTACGTTTCGTTGGCCGTGCTGGTGATGCTGGCTGTCTCGACGTTGTGGATGGCCGTGCTGATCAGCCAGCATGCCATCGCGTCAGAGTACGGTTTCTACGTCCTCGCCGTTGCCGCGATCACACTGTGGCGTTTCCGGGGAAATATTCAGCGGTTGCTTGCCGGAACAGAGCGGCGTCTGGGCGAGCGCGTTTAAAGCTTTTCTTTAAACTGATCGCAAATCGAGGCTATATATTTCAGGTGTAACCTCTGCCGGTTACACCTGTTCTTTTTCTGCCTCAACAACCTGCGTTGCTTCTTCAAACGAGCGCCATGACAATCCCTGCCGTGCCAGATAATAGAAACCCAGCACGGTAATCGGCAGCCAGAGCGCGGCGTGCAGGGTGAGGGTATAACCGGCGGCCAGCTCAGGCCGCACTCCGAAAGCCTCCAGCACCATGATACCGGGACCATCGAACGTGCCAATGTAGCCCGGCGCGCCCGGCAGCGTCGTCGCCAGATTCACGACCGCCGTCATGAGCATCAGCACGAAGAAGCTAACTTCGAAGTCAAAGGCATGCATGACAAACCAGTACTTCGTGGTTTCGGTCAGCCAGATAAAAACTGACGTCACGAAGGTCATGCCCAGATCGCGCGGGCTTTGCAGGCTTTCCAGACCGTCCAGGAAATGGCCGGCCATGCGTAGCACAGGCTCCTGAAAACGCCGCGGCAGGGCGCGTTCGATCAGGCTTGTGTAGAAACGCCGGGCGGCTGCCGGACGGGTCGCCATCGCCATAAAAACGGCCAACGCGCCCAGAAAGGCGATGGTTCCCAGAATGATGATCGTGCGCAGCCATTCCTGTTCGATGCTGGCAAACGGCAGCGCCACGAAGACGAACAGCAGCATGACCAGACCGTCAAAAACGCGCTCGACGACGATGGTTGCCAGACTCGCCGTCACCGGAACCTGATCATTCCGTTTCAGCACATAGGCGCGGATGACTTCGCCCGCCCGAAACGGATAGACATTGTTGCCCATATAGCCGATGACGACGACCGGGAACAGGCGTCCAAGCGGTATGGCGCGAAGCGGTCGCAACAGATAGTGCCAACGCCATGTGCGGCCCCAGACGGCCAGAAAATACACGGCGACCGCGGGAACCAACCAGCCGTAATCCGCCGCGACGATCAGTTCCCAGACATGCGCAAGCTCGGCATTCTGCAGGCCAATGACCAGGAATACGACGCTGATCACAATGCCGACGGCCAGGAAGAGCCAGCGTTTCATCGAAATGGGGTAACTCCGTGATTGAGACCAGGCCGGACGGCTTTTGCTCCCGACCTCGATCGTATGATAGGTCTCGGTCAGCGCGGGCGCAATAGCGATTTACCCGCGCCCGGCGGCGGGCCTTTGAGCCGGTGATTGCCGATCGGGATTATAGGACCGGGATTCACACAGGCTGCGCCTGAGCGGGTGCGTCCCTGCCACTCAGAAACGTCTCGGGTTCGCGCTGGAACGCCCCCTTGCAGACCGGGCAGCAGAAGTAATAAACCTCGCCCTGATAAACGACCTGTCCATATGCCTGTTGCGGCCTGATGATCGCGCTGCATACCGGGTCACGTACGACGTCGTCAGGTTGTGGCGCTTCGGAGGCAATCGTCACTTTGATGCGCGTACCCTGTCCCGGCTGGCTGTCGATAACAAGGTTCCCCTTCAGATTGCTCACACGCTCCTGAATACCGAGCAGACCATAACGTCCGCGTTCGACCAGACGAGTGCGCTCTTCCGGTTCAAAACCGCGGCCATCATCGCGGATTTCAAGCTCGATGGCGTCTGGCCGGTACACTATCGCAATCTGCGCGGTGGCGGCTTCGCTGTGTCGCTGCGCGTTGCCAAGCGCTTCCTGCGCGATGCGAAACAGCGCCACCTCATGCGCTTCGGCCAGCCTGCGTTCTTCGCCGGTCACCTCCACCGTCGTGGGGATGCTAGCCCGCGCTGCCAGCATTCTCAGCGCCGCCACCAGTCCCAACTCATCCAGCGCGGGCGGCCGCAGGTCGGCAATCAGATTGCGAAGATTGGTCGAGGCCTCGATAGCCTGCTCGCGGATCGCTTTCAGCATCGACGCCGCCTGCTCCGGCTTTTGCGCGCTCCACGACTGCGCCATTTCGATTCCCTGACTGATGCTCACCAGCGTCTGGATGGTGTCATCGTGCAGTTCGCGAGCGATCCGCGCGCGCTCCGCTTCCTGAGCCGTAGTCATCGCCTCGGCGTAAACAGAGGACTGCTGCTGCGCGCGGCGAACATGCCCGGCCATCGCGACCATCGCCCGTCGCAGCGTCTCGATTTCCGGCACGCCGCCGCAGGGCTGTTCCAGCGCCTCAAGATCGCCGCCAGCCAGCCGGTCGGCCTGCCGCGCGAGGGCGCGCAATGGCCAGAGCACGCGGCGAACCAGCCACAGGTTGGCGACCGTCATCACGCCCAGCAGGAGCAGGCTGAGCCAGAATAGTTCGTTCATCGCGCCGCATCCTCTCCAAGCGCGATCAGGCCAAGGGTCAGGGCGGCGGTGACGGCTTCCGTGCGGGTCGTCACACCCAGTTTCTGATAGATGTTCTGCAAATGCCCCTGAACCGTACGGTCGGAAATGAACAACGCTCTACCGATCTGTTTATTCGTCAGCCCGCGCGCGGCCTGCGTCAGCACTTCGATCTCGCGGGCGGTCAGGTCCTCGACCAGCGCAGGCATGGCATCCAGCGCCCGAACAGCCTTGTCGAGCACGTTCTGATCGAAGGCCGTTTTGCCCTGCGCGACTTCCAGCAAGGCCCGGTACAACCCGGACAGCTCGGCAGTCTTGAGCACAAAGCCATCCGCGCCGGCATCGAGCAGCGCGTGAACGTACACCGGCTCATCATAGGCCGTGAGCACCAGTATCCGCACGTCGCTGTTCTCATGGCGGATACGGCGAGTCGCCTCCACCCCCGTAAGTTCGGGCATATGGACATCCATAATGACCACGTCAGGTTGGAGCGACCGCGCCATCTCGACGGCCTCGCGCCCGTTCGACGCCTCCCCCACAATCGTCACGCCCATCCCTTCCAGATAGAGGCGCGTTCCCTGGCGCACAATCCGGTGGTCTTCGGCAAGCAGGACACGCATGGCCGTCGCTTTTCTCTGCAAAATTCGGAATATCATCAGGATAGCAGAAGCAGGGGAAAGTGGAATACGCCAATTAGCGCATCACGCGCGAGCGTTCAGCAGTTAATCTTAATAAGCGGTAACTCAACATAAGGTAGAAACCATGGAGACAACGACTCTTTACGTTCCCAACATCGGCTGTGATGGCTGCGTGCGAACAATCAGGACCGAAGTCGGACAGCTTGCAGGCGTCGTGCGCGTGGAAGCGGACGCTACCAGCAAGCAGGTCACGGTCGAATGGACCGAGCCGGCGACGCTGGAGCAGATCGAAGCTCGTCTGGCCGAAATCGACTATCCGGCGGTGAGCGCGTAAGCGTGCTTCTGCGGCTCAACGGCCCTGTCTATCTACAGGGCCGTTTTCCATCCCACACCCGGCGGCGCTAAACATGAGGGAAGTCGGGATTCCAGGCGACCTCCCACAGAAAGCCATCCGGGTCCGCGAAATAGCCGGAGTAGCCTCCCCAATCGGCGCGTTGCGCTCGTTTGACAATCCAACCGCCGGCCGCTTCCACCTCCGCAAGCAGGCGGTCGACTTCCGCTTCGGAGCGCACGTTATGCGCCAGCGTGAAACCGGGAAAGCCCGATCCTTCCGGCGAAACGCCGGCATCCGCCGCCAGCGCTTCACGCCCAAAGAGCGATAGCCAGGTCTGGCCAAGCTCGAAAAAAGCGACCTGCGGCGGCGATTCCAGCCGCGGCAGCCCCAGCACGTCCTCATAAAAGCGGATCGACCGTTCCAGATCGCGGACGCCGAGCGTCACGAGACTGAGTCGCGGTTCCATCATGTCCCCTTCTAGCTTACGGGCAACCACCGCAAGTGTGCGTCCTTTTCAGCCCGGAAGCAAACCTTGCACCGCGACCTGATTCTGCTCATGCCGGTCGATGGCCATCCATAATGGCGTGTCGTTTCGCGCTCATCTGCGGGCTTGGTTTCGAGCATCCACCGGAACTCCCGGCTACAATAGTCTTGAAACTGGCCCTGATACCGAAGACTACACGCCAGCGCGTTCGGAATACACCATAACGCTCATGTACAACCTGCCTTCCGATCTGCAAGCGACCGTTGTCGACTATCTGGAGCGTCATCTCGACGCGTATATTGACGACCTGAAGGCGCTCGTCAGCCTTGATTCGTACTCCTATGACCCGGCGGGCGTGAACCGGGTTGTGGATTGGCTGGAACATCGCCTCGATCTGATGGGCTTCGAGGTCGAACGCTTTGCGGCGCATGAGCGTGGTGACAACCTGCGCGCCGTGAAACGCGGGCGAGGGGCACGCAGCGTCATGTTGCTCGGCCACAGCGACACGGTTTTCCCGCGCGGCACGGCGGCAGAACGCCCGCTGACCATCTCCGGCGACAAAATCATGGGGCCGGGCGCGTGCGACATGAAAGGCGGGTTGCTGGCAGGCCTTTACGCCATCAACGCTCTGGCAGAAGCAGGTTTCGATAACTACGGCGAATTGATCTTTCTCGTCGTTTCCGATGAAGAGATCGACCCACGCCAGTCCATCCCGCTTATCCGGGAAACCAGCCGCCGGGCCGACGCCGTCCTGACGCTGGAAGCAGCGCGCGAGAACGGCGATATTGTTGTGGCGCGCAAGGGCATGCGCTCGTTCACGGCAGAAGCCTTTGGCCGCGCCGCCCACGCCGGCGTCGAACCGGAGAAAGGGCGTAACGCGATTCTGGCCATGGCGCGGCAGGTCGACGCGCTGGCCAGCCTGAATGACCCAACTCGCGGCATTTCCGTAAATGTCGGCGCGATCGAAGGCGGGCGGCTTCGCAACGTCGTGCCCGATTATGCAGTAATCCGGTTTGAAGCCCGCGCCTATGATTGGGAGAACCTCAAGGCCGTCACGCAAGCGATTGAAAGCATCTTTGAACGCGAGACGGTTCCCGGCGTGACGTTTAAACTGTCGTGGATGGATGCATCGCCGCCCATGCCGCGCACGCCGGAAATCGCGGCGCTTGAAGGCATGGCGGTCGAGATTGCGCGCAGCCTCGGTTTCGAGACGCGCGGCGCGCAGACCGGCGGAACCGCCGATGTCGCCTTCGCGGTCGACGAGGGCGTACCCGCGCTCGATGGCCTCGGCCCGGTTGGCGGTCTTGACCACAGCCCGGACGAGTACATTCTGCGGAGCAGCATCGCGCCGCGTACTGCGCTGCTGGCGCTGCTCGTCGCCGCGATCTGCCAGCGAACGCCGTGAGCGCATATCTGCCCGCGCACCTTTCGCCAATCGGCATCAGGCGATTGTGGCAGGGCGCATCCCTCCCAGTTCGACACGGCGTAGAAACTGCGCGTTGATAGCGACGATGATCGTGCTGAGCGACATGAAAAGCGCCCCTACAGCCGGAGACAACAGGATGCCGAACGGAGCGAGGACGCCCGCCGCCAGCGGCAACGCCAGCACGTTATAGGCTGTTGCCCACAGCAGATTTTCGATCATCTTGCGATACGTCGCCCGGCTCAGTTCAAAAACTTTGACGACATCCAGCGGATTGCTTTGCACCAGAATGATGCCGGCGGACTCAATGGCGACATCCGTGCCGCTGCCAATCGCAATGCCGACATCGGCGCGCACCAGCGCCGGGGCGTCGTTGACGCCATCGCCGACCATCGCCACCCGCTTGCCCTGTCGCTGCAGTTCGGCGACTTTCTGCTCCTTGTGTTCCGGCAGCACCTCCGCCATGACCGTATCAATGCCGAGTTCGGCCGCCACCGCCTCGGCAACCGGGCGCGCATCCCCGGTGAGCATGGCGACTTCGATCCCCATAGCGTGCAGCCGGTCAACCGCGTGGCGGCTCTCCGGGCGAACAATATCGGCCACTGTGAAGGCGGCAACAGGCTCATTTTCGACGACCAGATAGACGACCGCCTGCCCCTTGCGGCTGGCATCGTCGCGGAAACGGGCCAGACTATCGGGCAACCGTGCGTCGAGCATATCGAGCAGTTGCGGGCCACCGGCATACACGGTACGCCCGTCATGAACGGCGCGGATGCCCCGGCCTTTGATCGCCTCAAACCCGGTCACTGCTTCGGGCGTCAGCTTGCGCTCCTCTGCAGCGCGGCGAATGCCCTGCGCGATTGGATGTTCCGAGTCGCCTTCCACGCCTGCGGCGAGCGCCAGCGCCGTTTCTTCGCTCCAGCCCGTCACCGTTTCCAGCCCGGCGAGGCCGAAGCGCCCCTCGGTCAGCGTGCCGGTCTTGTCGAAAATGACGGTGTCGATCCGCCGCGCGGTTTCCAGCGCCAGCCGGTCGCGCACCAAAATGCCGTTCTTCGCGCCTAATGACGTGCTGATGGCGACCACCAGCGGGATCGCCAGCCCTAACGCGTGCGGGCAGGCGATGACCAGCACCGTAACGACGCGCTCCACAACCGCGAGATTGAAACTGGTGGCCAGCGTCCAGCCGATAGCCGTCAGCGCCGCCACCGCCAGCGCGATATAGAACAACCAGCCCGCGGCCCTGTCGGCCAGAATCTGAGCGTTGGACTTGCTCTGCTGGGCCTGCTCGACCAACCACATGATGCCCGCCAGCGCGGTCTGATCGCCGGTCGCCGTCACGCGGACGCGCAGGCTGCCAGCGCCATTCAGCGTGCCGGCAATTACCCGCGCGCCCGGTTCTTTTTCCACAGGGCGCGACTCGCCCGTCAGCATCGATTCGTTGACGCTGGAATGCCCCTCGATCACATCGCCGTCCGCCGGGATGCTCGCGCCGGGCCGGACCAGCACCAGATCGCCTTCGCGTAACGCGGCAACCCTCACCTGCTCGATCTCGCCATCGGGGAGGATACGTTCGGCCATGTCCGGCAGCAATTTCGCCAGTTCGTTGAGCGCGCCCGACGCCTGGCGCACGCTCCGCATCTCCAGCCAGTGACCGAGCAGCATGATGTCGATCAGCGTCGCCATCTCCCAGAAAAAGCCGCCCATCGGGTCGACGAACACGGCAAACAGGCTGTAAAGAAAAGCGACGGTGATCGCCAGCGAAATGAGCACCATCATGCCGGGCCGGCGATTGCGTATTTCCGGCCCGGCCATTTGCAGGAAAGGCACGCCGCCATAGAGAAAAATGATGATGGCGAAGAACGGGCCGACCAGTTGGCTGCCGGGAAATTCCGGCATCGAAAAGCCGAACCATGTCTGGATCATCGGGCTGAAGAGCAGGACGGGAATCGTCAGCGCCAGCGATACCCAGAAACGGCGGCGGAACATCGCTTCGTGGCCGCTGTGATCGACGCCATGCCCGGCGTGCGCGCCCGCGTGGTGGTGATCCTCGTGCCCGTGGGCGGCGTGAGCTGTAACATCTTCACGCGCTGCCCCGGCATGTTCGTGCGCGTCGTGGCCATGCCCGGTGTGATCGTGCGATTCGTGCGCGTGTTTGTGTTCCATACGCCCCCGCTCCTGTTGCCAGAGCCTGTAATCATCATACTGCCATGTGACGATCGCGCGCGCCCGCCAAACGGCGCGTTACGCAACCGGGAGCGCTAGTCAAGCGCCGGCTGCCAGAAATGACCGGGATGTTCGCAACTGCGCCGGTGAAGCATAATCAGGCCGCTGCGCTATCACATACCCGCCCATCACCGGCATGAAGCCCTGTGGGATGGCATACCAATCCGGGAGGAACATACGTGGAATGGCATGAACTGCGAGATGAAGTCCGCGATATCTGGAGCGAGAACGCGGCCTTCTGGGATGAGAAAATGGGCGAGGCCGGCAACGACTTTTTTCAATGGCTGGTCGCGCCGTCCGCCGAACGCCTGCTGGAACTTCAACCGGGATGGACTGTGCTTGAAATCGCCTGTGGCAATGGCATCTTTTCGCGCCGGATGGCGGCGCAGGGCGTCAACGTCGTCGCCACCGACGTTAGCGACGCCATGATCGAAATTGCGAAGTCGCGCCCGGTGAGCGGCAGCGGCAACGTGACCTACCATGTCATCGACGCCGCCGACTACGAGGCGCTGCTGGCGCTGGGTGAAGGCCGATTCGACGCCGCCGTCTGCAATATGGCAATCATGGACATGCCCGTGATTGACCCGCTGTTTGCAGCACTCGGCAAACTGCTGAAACCCGGCGGGCGATTCGTCTTTACCCTCATGCATCCCTGTTTCAACTCCGCCGGGTTGACACGAGTGACCGAAGAAACGGATGAAGGCGGCGTGCTACGCACAATCCACTCCGTCAAAGTCAACCAGTATCATACGCCTGTCACCCACGTCGGGCTGGCAATCGTCGGCCAGCCAAAGCCGCAGCACTATTTCCACCGCTCGCTGTCCGACCTCCTCGGGCGCTGTTTTCGCGCCGGATTTGCGCTTAACGGCCTCGAAGAACCTGTTTTCCCGGCAACGGACGACCCGGAAAAAGCGCGCGCATGGGCCAAATTCAGCGAGATTCCGCCCGTACTGGCCGCGCGCCTGTGCTGGATGGCCACAGCGGAACATTAAACTGCGGCCTATCCGTTTCTCTATGCCCTCTAACCTGCGCCTGTTGACCCGCACTGGCCAATTTATTACAATCTAAATATACATCAAGGAGGGCATCATGACCGGTCTGGCACAACTGCAGTGCAAACCCTGCGACAAAGCCACACAACCTCTAACCGATGAGGAAATCAAGCAATTCTGGGCTGACACCCCGATGTGGGAAACGCATGACGAGGGTGGCGTGAAGCGCTTGCGACGCGTTTTCGAGTTCCCCTCGTATCTCGAAGGCGTCTACTTCGTTAATGAGGTGGCACGGCTGGCGGAAGCTGCCAACCACCACCCGACAATGACGCTTCGCTATAGCGAAGTCGAAGTCGAGTGGTACACCCACACGATTAACGGTCTGCACAAGAACGACTTCATCATGGCGGCGAAAACTGATCAGGCTTATCTGAAAACGCTGGACGTCGAACGCGAGCGAAGTCTGGTGAGCGAGGCCTCGGAAGAGTCGTTCCCGGCCAGCGACCCGCCCGGCTGGATCGGTACAACGCAGGAAGACGTGAAAGATCTGGAAGGCGACATTTCCCCAACGTCGTGACAGCGATAGACAGAGGCGATGCACAACGGCGCGTGGTCTATGGCTGCGCGCCGTTTTTGCTGCCCCGGTGGAAAGCGCCGGAGCACGGTTTAAAATCAGGCCCTTGCCCTTTGGAACCGGGATACCTCATGGAATCGAGGCACATCCAACTCAGAGACGGGCGCACGCTCGTCTATGGAGACTATGGATCACCCGGCGGTGCGCCGGTCATCTACTGCCATGGCGGCAGTATGTCGCACCTGCTGCCGCGCGCCGAGATCGAGCTGGCACAACAACATGGCCTGCGCCTGATCGTTCCGGCACGTCCGGGCATCAGCCAGTCCAGTTTCCAGCCCAACCGAACCCTACTCGACTGGCCGGACGATGTCGAGGCACTGGCCGACGCGCTTGGCGTGGACAAATTTGGCATCATCGGCGTATCGAGAGGCGGAGCTTACGCCGCCGCCTGTGCGTACAAAATCCCGCACCGGCTGCACAAAAGCGCTATCGTCAGCGGCCCCGCGCCGTTCGGCGCGCTCAGGCCAGCGAAGAAACCGCCAACCGCAAGCGAGCTCGAAGCCGAAACCGGCGCATTTCTCAAGCAGGTACGCGAAAACCCGGCTCAGGCATTCGCTTCCGCCTTGGCGGAAATACCCGCAGCCGAGCGCGAGACGCTGCTAGACTTCTTCGTTACGACCACGCTGGAAGCGTTTCGCAATGGCGTCGAAGGTGATGTGTACGACTGGCTGCTGTGCTATACCCGTCCATGGGGCTTTGTTTTAGAGGACATCGAAGCCGAAGTTCACGTCTGGCATGGAAATGCCGACACAACGATCCCGATCGAGGCGGCGTACTATCTGGCCCGGCACATTCCAGACTGCACGCTCCACGTTCTGCCGCAGATCGGGCATTTCGTGCCGCTGGAGCACCGGGCGGCCATTTTCAGCCTGATGGCGAACAGCCGTTAAGGCCAGCTACCGCCGCTGGTGCAGCAAATCTTCCAGCGGAACCATACGCTCCTGCTCGGACAGCCGGGCGCGCAAGTGGGCAAGCTCCTCATCGGAGAGGCTCTCGACCAGCCGGCTGACGCGGTCGGAAGCGCCGCGCTTGCCCTTCTCGGCGAGTTTTTCCGTCGTCACCACATGCGTGCCACTGAGCCAGATCCAGCGCGTGCTCAGTATCAGGCCGGCGATAACCATCGCGACAATCATCACGGTTTCGAATCCGCCGCCGAACGGTTGCCTGGTGGTGTGGATGATGGTGACGCCCATGAGCCAGACAAAGATCGTGCTGATGACCCGCGACCAGTTCGAAACCATGATTACTCCCGCCTTGGTGCAATTTTCTCAATACCCATTTTATACGCCGTTCTTGCGGCCAAGGTTATGAAGAAGCGCCCGTACGGGCGCTTCTTCATTATTGTTCGCGCGTTGTAACCCGGTTTACGCGTTCGGCATCGCGCTCGGATGCACTTGAATGATCGCGCCCCACGGCTGGTAATGGCTT
>JGI12419J13241_1000207_pt1 | contig 17599 bp, 16 predicted proteins | sample BGWIniCompost_FD_13241 | JGI IMG/M metagenome (IMG submission 13241)
CCGCGATGTGGGTGACGTCGAGGAGGTCTGGCACGCCCTAACGCCACCCTACGAGCCGCTGTTCGCGTGGCTGGAAGGAAGGGCCGAGAAGCCGGACATCACAGGTGCGCCCGTTTTCCGGCCGCTGATGTTGGCCCACCCCATAGAAGAAAAGGAGCTTGAGGAGCTCGATGTTCGCGAGTTTTCGGCCGAATGGAAGTGGGACGGCATTCGCGTTCAAATCGCTGCTGGGCGAGGCGAGGTGCGGCTCTACTCTCGTACCGGCGATGAAATTGGCAGCAGCTTTCCCGAGCTGATCTCGGCATTCCAATTCGATGCTGTAGTCGATGGTGAATTGCTCGTTGTGCGGGATGGCCGGGTCGCGCCGTTCAATGACCTGCAGCAGCGGCTCAATCGCAAAACGGTGACGCGCGCTTTATTGGAGCGCTATCCCGCACACGTTCGGCTCTACGACGCTCTCATTCTTAACGGCGAGGATCTGCGGCAGCTCCCGTTCATCGAGCGGCGCCGCCGGCTTGAGCAATGGCATGCCGAGGTTCGGCCGCCGCGAACAGACTTGTCCGAGCTGGTCGAAATCGCTGATCGCGATGAGCTGTACAGGATTTGGCGCGACACGCGCGGTGCTGGAATCGAAGGGCTAATGCTGAAGCGCCAGGCAAGCCCTTACCTCGCAGGACGGCCCCGCGGGCACTGGTACAAGTGGAAACGAGCCCCGCTCACAGTCGATTGCGTGCTGATGTATGCCCAGCGCGGGTCGGGTCGGCGCTCGTCCTATTACTCGGACTACACCTTTGGAGCTTGGGCGAAAAAACCAGACGGCAGCGTCGAGCTGGTGCCGGTAGGAAAGGCATATTCCGGCTACACGGACGCGGAGCTCATCACTCTCGATCGCTGGATTCGCAACAACACCGTCGATCGCTACGGTCCGGTACGGGCCGTGCGCCCGGCGCTGGTGCTCGAGATTGCGTTCGATGCGGTCCAGCGCTCGACCCGGCACCGATCAGGCATTGCAATGCGCTTCCCGCGTATTCATCGCATCCGATGGGATAAGCCCGCTGCGGAAGCAGAGCAGCTTGAGACGCTGCTCGGACTCATCGAGAGCTGATCTTCGGCTCTCGGACTCAAATTTTTTTTGCGCAGCCTCAACCTCCGTGCTGATCCGAAGTTGTTTAGTTGCAATCCGTCGACCATAATCTTTCCGGTCAGCCAATGGAGGTGGGTCATGCGTATGGATTACAAATCCGATCCGTCCGGGGGGCCCATCCAGACAATGCTCGATACCGCTTTCGGGGGTTTGATCGCTGGGGGACGGAGCTTCGAGCCCTGGTTTCGAGCAGCAACGCGCAGCAACCTCGAAGCTTACAGCCTGATGAGCCGCCGCACGCTGGCCTACTTGGAGCTGCCGATGCGGCTGAGCCAGTGCCGGTCGCCTCAGGATTTTGCCAGCGAGCAAATGCGCTTCTGGCAGGATATGTTCCGCCAGTACGCCGAATGCGGCCAGAAGGTCATGGGGGCATGGATCGAATTCGCGCAAAAGGCTAGCCGGTCCGGCGGCAAGAACGGTGAGAAAGAGCGCGATTACATAACTTTTCCCGAGCCGGAGGAGGCGGGCACGAGCTCGCGCAAATCAGGTGAGCGGCAGGCAGCCTGAGCGCCTTACATCAGATCTCAAAGAAAAGGGCCCTCTCCGACAAGGAAGAGGGCCTGCGCAGTTAAAATCTGAGGCTAAAATCTGAAGCGGGTATCAGCGCTTAGCCAACTGCCAGAGGCCAGGAACTAAACAGGCCCCGAGCGCTGTCTTGAAGAGAGTTGCCGCATAGAATGGGACGACGCCGAGCGCCCAGGCCTTCTCGAAGCCGACAAGCTGAGCCAGCCAGATCACGCCAAACGCGAATAGGACGATATGGCCGAGCAACATGGCCACGAAGAGTCTTGGAACCGAGCGGTCCCAGCCTCTCTCGGCGAGCCACCCGACGACATAGGCAGCCGGTACGAATCCGATCAAATAACCGCCCGTCGGACCCAACATGTAGGCGAGGCCAATGCCCTTCTCCGGCGTGCCAGCGAACACCGGCAGCCCTAGCGCACCTTGCGCAAGGTAGAGGAGCACGGTGAGTGCACCCAAGCGCGGCCCAAGCGCTGCGCCGAGGAACAGGACGACGAAGGTTTGCATCGTCATCGGCACGGGCCAGAACGGCACCTGAATCTTCGCCGATGCCGTGAGCAGCAACGTGCCGAGGACGACAACCGCGCCGAGGCGCAGGACATCGCCGCGGCTCTCCGGCCAAAGGGCTGAGACGAGCGTCGAATTCGTTTGAGCTGACATTGCTATGGGTGCCTTGAGTTTCTGAGTTGGAGCCATCCCGCCCCCGTACGGATGGGAGCCCAACAGATCTGCCACGGGCGGGCTGTGGTGGCAATCACCAGATGATGCCGCCCGCGAGGAGCAGATCTTCAGGAAGGTAAGACCCGCCTAGCCCTGCCTTGCTTAAGCGTCGACCGGATCCTTGGCCTGCTGAGTCAACAGGGCAGGAACGATTGGCCGGCCGGCTTCGCGATCGCGGCGGCGGATCTGCGGCGGTTGGAAAGCTCGGCGGGCGTGAACCTCGCAATAGGGCAGACCAGGCACCTTATTGCGATTGCAGAAATGGAAGTCAGGTGACTGCGGATCACCAATCGGCCAGCGGCAGCTCGACTCCGTGAGCATTTGCAGCGTCTTGCGCTCCTCGGGAGGAATGACGAGCTCCTCAGCTGGCGGAATATAATTATCGACATCCGGTTGATAGAGCGCCCGGAACGCAGGGTTTCCGATGGTGCCGAAGCGTGTTTTCGAGACGCCGCGCTTCGCGGTGGAGCCAGATGAATTGCGGGGGCGCGCGCGATGGGTCTTTATGCGGGAGGTGGTCGCCCGACCGGACAGACCCAACCTGTGCACTTTACCAATCACGGCGTTGCGCGTGACACCTCCGAGCCGCGCGGCGATCTGGCTGGCGCTCAACCCTTCCGCCCAGAGTCTCTTCAGCTGTTCGACGCGCTCTTCCGTCCAGCCCATCTTGTCGCTCCTTACAGAATCAGATCACATCCGATCCGCGGGACGCGCACCGGAACAAGCGGGCAAGCAGCGAGGCGTGCGATACGCGAACGGGCGCAACGCAACACGGGCACGCAGCTTGGCCGTTACAGACGCTTGAACTGGGGGTACTCGACGAACTCGCGCCGACTGGGCGCGTGGGTACTACGGTAGGACTTGAGACGACCCAAATACTCGCGACGCAGACTTGCGCCGCACCGCCATATCGTGTGGCGGGTGTCGACCAAGCTACAACATAGCGATTTCAGACGACAAGGCGTGGAGGGCCCGAACCCCGTCCATTAAGGTGGAATCGTGTCGTTCGTGCAACGTGGAAGATTGAGTTCGCTGTATGTTTGCGTCGCCGGGGCTTGCGCGTCAGGCCTCGCGTAAGCTCAGTCTGCGTGTCATCTCGTTGACAGCCAAGGATCGCGGGTTGTATGCATAAAGCACCGGGCCGCCACGCGAGGGCGGCTCTTTTGCTTTCCCGCTACAGGAGCTGCCAGCCATGTCGCAGCCCGCGCCGGCTACGAATCTGACCGCCGTCTCGGCATCGAGTGGTCCATCCCTTGCAGTGATGGACACCTACGCGCGTCAGGACATCGTTTTCGAGCGAGGCGAAGGCTCTTGGCTCATTTCGACGACCGGCGAGCGCTACCTCGATTTCGCGAGCGGGGTGGCCGTCAACCTGCTGGGCCACGCACATCCCAAGCTGGTTCAGGCGCTTACGGAACAAGCGCACAGGGTCTGGCATACATCGAACCTCTACAGGATCGCAGGCCAGGAGCGCCTTGCTGAGCGGCTGTGCGCGGTAACGTTCGCGGAAAAAGTTTTCTTCTGCAACTCGGGGGCCGAAGCCTGTGAAGGCGCCATCAAGCTCGTGCGCCGCTATCACCACGTCTGCGGCCGGCCCGAGCGCTACCGGATCATCACATTCCAAGGTGCCTTCCACGGCCGGACACTCGCGACCATCGCTGCGGCCGGCAATGAGAAGTATCTCGACGGCTTCGGTCCGCGGATGCCTGGCTTCGACGTGCTGCCGCTGGGCGACATGGCTGCCGTTGAAGCAGCGATCGGCCCCGAAACGGCGGGCATCATGATTGAGCCTGTACAAGGCGAAGGCGGCATTCGGGTCGTCCCCCCGGAGGATCTCCGGCGGTTGCGCGAGCTATGCGACAAGCACGGACTGCTGCTCGTGCTCGACGAGGTCCAGTGCGGGTTCGGCCGCACGGGCAAGCTTTTCGCGCACGAGTGGGCGGGGATCACGCCGGATGTGATGGCCATCGCCAAGGGCCTTGGGGGGGGATTTCCTGTCGGAGCGTTTCTTGCCACCGCGGAGGCCGCGAAGGGCATGGTGCCCGGAACTCACGGCTCGACCTTCGGCGGCAATCCGCTCGCTATGGCGGTCGGCAACGCCGTTCTGGACGTCGTTCTCGAGCCAGGGTTCCTGGAGGCGGTTCAGCAGAAGGCCAACCGTTTCAAGCAGGAGCTCGCACGGATCAAGGACGAGCACCCTGACGTCGTCGAGGAAATCCGTGGTCTCGGGCTTCTCACCGGCATTCGCGTGAAGCCGCCAGTTGCCGACGTGCTCAAAGCCTGCACCGCGGAGAAGCTGCTTGCGGTGACGGCCGGCGAGAACGTTCTGCGGCTTCTGCCGCCCCTCAACATTACAGACGCGGAGCTGTCCGAAGGCATTGCGCGCCTCTCGCGGGCGCTCCGGCGTGTGTCGACGTCCTAACCATGCGGCGGAATTCGCCCCGCCACCCGAGGTCCCGTCATGGCGCCACGCCATTTTATCGACATTGGAGACATCGACTCGGCAACCCTGCGGCGGATCGTTGATACGGCCCACGAGATGAAGCGAGCCGGCAAGGTGGTGCCTGCATCGCTCCGGCCCGAGGGCATCGAGCACGCCGTGCTGGTGATGATTTTCGAGAAGCCATCGACGCGCACGCGGGTGTCTTTCGATGTGGCGATGCGTCAGCTCGGCGGCCAAACCATCGCACTCAACCATACGGATCTGCAGCTCGGGCGGGGGGAGTCCATTGCGGATACGGCCCGCGTCCTCTCGCGCTACATCGATGTGATCATGATCCGTGCCAACAAGCACGAGAGCGTGCTCGAGTTGGCCCAGTATTCCTCGGTTCCCGTGATCAATGGGCTGACTGACAAGAGCCATCCCTGCCAGGTCATCGCCGACATCATGACCTTCGAGGAGCACAAGGGGCCGATAAAGGGTCAGACGGTCGCGTGGGTTGGGGATGGCAACAACGTCGCGACCTCCTGGATGCACGCTGCCGCGCGGTTCGGGTTCCGCCTGCGGATCGCGTCGCCCGCCCAGCTTCGGCCTGAGAAGCAGGTGCTCGACTGGGTCAAGTCGGAGGGAGCTGATGTGCTTGTCACCGACGACCCCGAAGAGGCCGTGGCTGGGGCCGACTGCGTCGTTACAGACACGTGGGTTTCAATGGGCCATACCGATGCGTCCCGGAGGAAGCAGATCCTGGGACCATATGCCGTCAACGGCGAGCTGATGAATAAGGCGAGCAAGGACGCCATATTCATGCATTGCCTTCCGGCTTATCGCGGTAACGAGGTCAGCGCGGAAGTGATTGACGGACCGCAGTCCGTCGTGTTCGACGAAGCTGAAAACAGGCTCCATGCACAAAAAGCAATTCTTGCATGGTGCCTTGGGAAGGATTGAATGGCAGAACGCCTCATGCTCACCAACACGGGTGGGCTGCGAAAGACGGCAGATGACCTGATCATGCCGTTCCGGACAGAGCAGTCCGGTGTCTTCGGACGGCTGGTGCGCCTCGGCCCAGTGATCAACAGCGTTCTCAACCGGCACGATTATCCGGAGCCCGTAAGCCGCGTTCTCGGAGAAGCCGTGGCGCTGACCGCTTTGCTGGGCTCCTCGCTCAAATTCGACAGTGCCTACGGCGGGCGGCTCATTCTCCAGACGAAGACCGATGGGCCGATTAGCTTTCTGGTTGTCGATTTCGAGGAGCCTGGTCGCGTGCGGGGCTACGCCAGCTTCGACAGAGAGAAGGTCGAGGGGCTCGGGCGCGTCGGGGGGAACGAGCCGGGTCGTCTTCTCGGGAATGGTCACCTAGCTATGACGATTGACCCAGGTGGTGACCTCGATCGCTATCAAGGCATCGTGCCGCTCGATGGCTGTGGGCTCAGCGACGCAGCCCGGGTCTATTTCCGGCAGTCAGAGCAAATCCCTACTTTTCTCCGGCTAGCGGTTGCCCGCCATTATGCGGGAGGCACATGGCAGTGGCGGGCCGGCGGCTTACTTGTTCAGTACGTTCCGCCGCTCGAGGAGGGGGCCACCTCCAACGACGAGAACGAGGGCCTGCTGTTGGGGGAAGAGGACGACCGGTGGACCAGCGCTCGCACCTTGGCCGAGACCGTGGAGGACCACGAGCTGCTCGATCCGACGCTTATGCCTGAGCGGCTGCTTTACAGGCTGTTTGCGGACGAAGGCGTGCGCGCCTTCCCGTCTGTTAGCCTGGAGGAGCATTGCCGCTGCTCCCGGGATCGGGTGAGCAATCTTCTTGGGAGCTTCGGTGCAGACGAGCTAGCGGACATGCGCGAGGCGGACGGAGCCATCACGGTCACGTGCGAGTTCTGCAATACCAAGTACCGCTTCGAGATCGACGAGATCAGGTGAGGGCGGTACCCACCTCCATCGCTCTATATCATATGAAAAGGGCCCCGTTTGGCGGGGCCCTTCTTTTCATCATTATATCAACCGTTGTTCTCACTCGCGCTCGCCGAACAGATAGAGCAGCGAGGTGAACATATTGATGAAGTCGAGATAGAGGCTCAGAGCACCCATGATGGCCGACTTTGCAGCCATCTCGGCGCTGCCCACAACCGCGTAGTAGCCGTCCTTGATCCGCTGGGTGTCATAGGCCGTCAGACCAGCGAACACCAGCACGCCCATCACGGAAACCGCGAACTGCAGCGCGCTCGACTGCAGGAAGAGGTTGACCAGCGCGGCAATGATGATGCCGATCAGGCCCATGAACAGGAAGGTGCCCCAACCGGACAGATCCTTGCGGGTTGTGTAGCCCCACAGGCTAAGGCTCGCGAACGCAGCCGCCGTGATGAAAAACACGCGGGTGATCGAAGCGCCTGTGAATACAAGGAAGATTGTCGATAGCGACGCGCCCATCGCGGCAGCGAAGAGCCAGAACGCGATCTGCGCCGCGCTGACGCTCATCTGATAGACGCGGAAGGACAGGAAGAACACGAAGGCCAACGGAGCCAGCATGATCACCCAACGCAGCGGGCTGACAAACAGCAGCCGCCCAAACTCCGTCAGCATGATGCCATTGCCCAGCCGGGCAACCGCCGAAGCCGGATCGCCCGTGACGGCAGCACTGAACAACATGTAGGCGACCACGCCGGTAAGGGCCACTCCGGCCGCCATGTAGTTGTAGACGGAGACCATGTACGCGCGGAGGCCCTCGTCGACCGCTACGCCCGCGCGGGCGGCGGTGGCGGCTTGCGCATACCTGCTGTCGAATTGAGCCATTGTCTATCCTTTGGTCGCTGATTCGAGCACCCAAAACCTATTGGCTGCAATATGACCTGCACGCGCGACGCTTTCAAGGCGGCGCGTGCCCGTCGTCTCGACGTTGCAGGAAATTATTGGCTGAGCCACCTGGACGCAAGCTCGATGAACAGGCTCAGGCTGCCCACATCGCCCTCATTCAGATCGCAGATAAGGCACCGCGGGCGCCCGCAGCACTTGCCAAGTGCCGAGTCCGCCGAATCCCATCAAGAGTAGCAATGCCAGAGCAAGGGCACCCAAGACCGCTGTTAACGAAAATGTGAAGTCGATCTCCATAACCTGGGTTACTACAACCCACGCCGAAACGGTGCCGAGCAGTGCCGCTACCGCTGCGACTACTAAGGCCAGAAGGGCGTACTCCACGAAATGGGAAAGGAGTATCCGGCGTCGGATAGCCCCCAGCGTCTTCAGAATGACCGCTTGCTTGATACGGCGCCGCTGTGCAGTCGCCAACGCACCCGCCAAGACGAGCGCGCCTGCCAATAAGGTGATACTCCCCGCCGCGCGAACAGCGATCATGACCTTCTCAAAAACTTCGCTGAATGCGTCGATCGCGTCTTTGACGCGGATCGCCGTCACCGAAGGGAAGGTGTTCGAAATGGCGCGGGCCAGCTCTGCATCCTTGGCCAGATCAGCATCGGGCGGCAGTGTGATGGTGGCCAGAAGGTTATGAGGTGCAGCCCGTAGCGCGTTGGGGGAGAAGACCATCACGAAATTGATAGCGAGAGATTCCCACTGAACCTCGCGCAAGCTGGCGATGCGCGCAGTGACGTTGCGGCCAAGCACGTTGACCGTGACGGTATCACCGAGGCCGACGCCGAGGTGGCCAGCAAGCTCAGCCTCGAATGAAACCAGCGGTTCGCCGTCGTAATTCTGGGGCCACCATTCCCCGGCAACGATCCGAGAGCCTTCGGGCACGGTCTCGGAGTAAGTTAGCCCTCTATCGCCGCTCAGCACCCATTGGGCCTCGGGCGGCGGCTTGATTTGATCCACGGGCCTGCCGCCAAGCTCCACGAGGCGGCCTCTGAGCATTGGAGCATCGCGGATTTCAGAGCCGGGCGCCACACGATTGACGAGCTCGCGGAACGGCGTGGCATCGTCCCTGCGGATGTCGAGCACGAAGTACGTCGGGCTCGTCTCGGGAAGGTGAGTTGTCAGCTCCCGAACAATGGAGTGATCCGTCAGAGCGACCGCCACCAATAATGACAAGCCCGCGCCAAGCGACAGGACCGTTGAATGAGTCAGCCCTCCGGGGCCTCCCAAGTTCCCGATGGCAAGCGCAACTTCGGGAATACGAGAGCGCGGAGCACGGCGCGCGAGACCAGCGATGAGCTTTCCAAGCCCTGTGAAGAGCGCGAATACCGCTGTCAACCCAAGGCAGAAGTAGGTCGCGATCCAGCGCGAGTCCGACGATAGGACTGCAAGGAGGACGAGCGCTGCGATGGCGGCGACCGTCAGGGCGATCACTCGCGGCCGAGGGCGGACTTGCTCAGGCGCCACCTCATCCCGGAACAACACTCCCGCGCGAACCAGCTCCGCTCGCCCCAATGGCCACAGCGTAAACATCAGAGCCACCAGCAAACCGTAGGCCGTCGCAGAAACAATGCTCCAGGGGCTGATGATCACCGAGATGCTGACGGGCAGTGCATCGCCGTAGATGGCGTTTGCTGCGACAGGAACAAGAAAACCCAGAACGAGGCCGATCAGCACGCCGATGGCAGCGATCAGCATGACCTGCGTGAGGAAAACCCCGAAGATCATGCCGCTGGTCGCGCCGAGGCTCTTGAACGTTGCGATGACCTTCCGCCGGCGGTCGATGAACGTGGCGACCGCATTCGCCACACCAACACCACCGACGAGCAATGCCGTGAGGCCAAGCAACGTCAGGAACTCGCGAAGGCGCTCAATGGAACGGGTTATGCGCGGGGATGGATCGCGCCGGTCCCGCACCGAGAAGCCGTGTTCCGGTAGCGCCGCCTCGAGCTGGTCGCGAAACTGGGCCAACTGCTCATCGCTCGCACGGCCATTAGCGATCTTCAGGGCATACCGCCAGCGGATGAGGCTGCCGAGCTGGACGAGGCCCGTTTCCCGCATTTTATCGAGGGATAGGAAGATGCGCGGGCCGTAGGTCAGGTTATCGCTGATGTTGTCGGGCTCATCTTCGACGACGCCGGTGATCGGCACGGAGATGGAGCCGATCGAGATGCTGTCTCCGACTTTCACCCCCAGGCGTTCCAGCAGGATCGGCGCGACCACGGCGCCGCCCTTCTTGTGGATGGCTTCGGCGAAATCAGCGCCACCTTGGAGCGTGACACTTCCGACGAGCGGATAGGCGGGGTCGACCCCCTTCAGCTCCACGAGCGCCTGGTCCTGGCCATCCACTCGCCGCGCCATGGTGCGCATGGTCGCCATCTCGGCGACGCGCTCCTGCGCCTCCAGCCAACGCCGTTCCTGTGGCTCGGCCGGCCGGTGTGCTCGCGACAGGACGACATCGCCGCCCAGCAACAGCTCGCCGTGCTCCTCGAAGCCGCGACGCAGCGAGTCGGTCAGCGCCCCAACGGCTGTAATCACCATCACGCCGAGGGCGACGCAGGCGATGAAAACGTAAAAGCCGGAGATGCCGCTCCGAAGCTCCCTCAGAGCCAAGCGGAGGACCTGCGCCCCTGCCGATCGTGGCCGGCCAAGTTCCGTTGGGATCGTTGTGTCAGCGCTCGTCATGCAGCCTCGACTTCCGCGCTGTCCGCTATAATCCGGCCATCGGCCATGCGCACCGTGCGCCCGCAGCGCTTAGCCAATGCTTGGTCATGGGTGATGAGCACCAGGGTCGCGCCACGCCGCCGGTGCAAGTCGAACAGCAGCTCGATGATTTGATTGCCGGTCTTGCCATCAAGATTGCCGGTGGGCTCGTCTGCCAAAAGAATCTTTGGCTTCGGTGCGAGCGCGCGCGCCAGAGCAACGCGTTGCTGCTCGCCGCCCGACAGCTGCGCGGGGAAATGGTCGGTGCGGTGCGAGAGCCCCACTTCGGCCAACATTTCTTCGGCGATCCGGAAAGCGTCGGGATTTCCCGCGAATTCCAAGGGCAGCGCCACGTTTTCCAGCGCCGTCATGGTCGGGACAAGGTGGAAGGACTGAAAGACAATCCCGATTTCGCGGCCCCGAATGAGCGCCAGCTCGTCCTCTCCGAGCTTAGTGAAGTCGTGGCCAGCAATTCTCACCGAGCCGCTTGTCGCGCGTTCCAGACCGGCCATCACCATCAGCAAAGAGGTCTTGCCGGATCCGGAAGGGCCCACGACCGCGACCGCCTCACCTGCGCCGATCTCCAAGGTTATGCCTCGCAAGATCTCGACCGGGCCTGCGCGGCTGACGAGCGTCAGCCTGACATCGTGAAGGGCAATAAGCGGTGCTGTGGGTGCCGGCACGAAGGTCTCCAGAAGCTTGTGTCTGTCGAGGGCGGTGTCTACTTGGCTATCTACCGAGCGACGAGTCTGTTGACCGGAAAGTGATCGGTACGGGAGACGATACGATGAGGCGCTGGATTGCAGCACGCGCATTGGCACAAGTGAGCATGCTTGCTGCCCTCGTCAACGCCTGCCTGATGCTCGTCGCAAATCCGGGAGATGCGAATGCGCAGTCCGAACCCATCCGTATCGTCGCTTTCGGCGACAGTCTCACGGCCGGCTACGGGTTGAAGCCAAGCGAGGCATTCCCGGCGCAACTCGAGAAGGCCTTGCGAGACAAAGGGTACGCCGTCGAGGTGATCAATGCAGGTGTTTCGGGCGATACCACGGCGGCGGGTTTAGAGCGGTTCGATTGGGCCTTTCCCGAGGATACCGACGCGGCAATCGTGGCGCTGGGCGCGAATGACGCGCTCCGCGGCGTCGATCCGGCGGAAACACGCCGCAATCTCGATGAAATTCTCACCCGGCTCGACGCTCGGGGCGTTCCCGTGCTGATCGCCGGCATGATGGCTCCGCGGAACTGGGGTGACGATTATGTCAAGAAGTTCGACGCCATTTATCCGGAGCTCGCCGAACGTCATGGCGCACTGCTGTATCCGTTCTTCATCGAGCGCGTCGCGCTACGGCCCGAGCTGAACCTCGACGATGGGATGCACCCGAACAGCGCTGGCGTGGCAGCGATCGTCGAAGACATTCTGCCGAAGGTAGAGGAGCTGATCGCGCGTGTGGAGGCAATGCGCGCCGGGGAATCTGCGAACTAGTCAGCTCGCACGGAGCTCGCTGCTGGCCTGCAAATTCGCTCTCCAGAGTAGAGTTTCCGCTTGATCGCCCGAACCGCGGAGCTCAGTGCTCCACCACCCTTAACCGCCTCTCGAGCACACCCAACACGCGGCGCAGGTCATGCCCGCGTTTCAGGATCAGCCCGCCGGCGGCGATGACGCTGTACGCCCCCTGTTTTCTGGCGAGTTTCGGGTTCTTTTCGATCCGATAGAGCGGGCACTCACTCGCGCGCCGGAATATGGAAAAAACGGCCTTGTCCCGCCCGATATCGATGGCGTAGTCGCGCCATTCGCCGGCCGCGACCTTGCGGCCATAGACGGCGAGGATGTCATCCAGCTCACGGCGATCGAAATAGACGACCTGGGCTGGAGTGCCCTGGTGAAGCTGACCTGTGCCAGGAACTGAAGCGCCCGCCTGGCTCGGGCGAAGAACTATCGGCTCGGAATCGCTCAACAGCGCCTCCTCAACGCGTGCTTCACTTCAATGTCGCCTGACCCCTGGTGAATTTCAAGCGGCTGACGACGATTGAGGGCGATCTGCAACAATCTGCAATCAATTTCACATCCCGGCCACAGTGCTTCCAATACGGCGCCCCATTGATGGGTATGAATGCTGACCATTGCCGCTGGCCCGGTCCATAGCTCGGATGATCGCCCCCGAACGTCCCCCCCGAGCTTCCCCTCATGGACCGGGCCATTCCTTTTTTGCAAGATGGCTGATACAACTCTGCCAAGCTGCTGACCGCGCCACAGCTGTGCCGCTGTCTTGCCGCGAATCAGCGCCAGCCTCACAGGGTTGCCCCGGCCCGGCCCCCTGGATGTCTCCGGGTTCCACGGCCCCCAAGCCGCCGGAGGCGCGTGCCAGGGCCGGGCCTTACAGCGGTACGCGAGCCTGAGATCAAGTAGGCTGCTCGCTCCGAAACCGTAACTCAATTTTATTGCTGGTCTTGTAAGAGGTTGCGCCACTAACCTACATCCGCACTATAAATCCGCACAGGCTGAAGGGGGCCCACAGCTGACATGGTGACGGAAACAATGGCGGCGGAAACGCGACCCTTCATGGCCGAGGTGAGCCGCTTGCTCCACCTCATGGTCAATTCAGTCTACTCGGACCGCGAGATCTTCCTTCGAGAGCTGATTTCCAACGCATCCGACGCCTGCGACAAGCTTCGTTACGAAGCCATTGCGCATCCTGAATTGCTCGGCACCGATGATCGGCTGCGCATTACCATCCGTCCTGACAAGACAGCGGGCACACTGACTGTCACCGATAACGGCATCGGCATGGATCGCGAGGAGCTGGCCGAGAATCTTGGCACCATCGCGCGATCCGGCACGCGGGCGTTCCTCGAGAAACTGCAGCAGTCTGGTGATGGAAGCGGGCTCATTGGTCAGTTCGGCGTCGGCTTTTACTCCGCTTTCATGGTCGCCGACAGCATCGAGGTCACGAGCCGGCGGGCAGGCTCCAACGAGGCCTGGGTCTGGAAGTCCGATGGGCTATCAGGGTTCACCATTGCTCCGGCGGAACCGGCGGGCGGTGGGCTGCCCCCCAGAGGGACATCAGTCAAGCTGAAGCTCAAATCTGACGCGCGCGTCTTCCTCGAACGCGACGAGATCGAGCGGATCGTCCGCGCCTATTCGGATCACATTTTGTTCCCCATCGAGCTGGAGCTCCCGGGCGAGGCGCCGCGACAGATCAACACCGCCAGTGCACTCTGGCACCGTTCGAAGAACGAGGTTAAGCCCGAGGATTACACGCAGGCCCTTCGTTCACTGACGAACACCATCGACGAGCCGGCGCTGACCATTCACTACAAGGCCGAGGGCCGCCAGTCCTATGCCGTGCTGCTGTTCGTGCCCAAGCTGCGGCCATATGATCTTTTCGACCCGGATCGGAAAGGGCGCGTGAAGCTTTACGTTCGCCGCGTCTTCATCACTGACGATGCGGGGCTGCTGCCGGGCTATCTGCGGTTCATCCGCGGCGTGATCGATAGCGAGGATTTGCCGCTCAATATCTCGCGCGAGATGCTGCAGAAGAACCCGATCCTCTCGCAAATTAAGAACGCGGTTACGAGCCGGGTTCTCTCAGAGCTTGAATCTTTCGCCTCGCGGGATCCGAAAGGGTACGAGACCTTTTTCGAGACTTTCGGCGCGGTCTTGAAGGAAGGCATTTACGAAGACCTTGCGAGGCAGGAGCAGCTCCTCAAGCTGTCGCGGTTCCGCAGCACGGCGGGTGATGGTTGGCGCTCGCTGGCGGACTACGTCGCGAACATGCGGCCTAACCAGAAGGAGATTTATTTCCTCGCGGGCGATGATGTGGGCCGCCTTGCGTCCAGCCCGCAGCTCGAGGCCGCGCGGGCCCGTGGTGTCGAAGTGCTCCTGCTCACGGACGCCATAGATCACTTCTGGACGGCATTAGGCCTCACGTTCGACGGCAAGCCGTTCCGCTCTCTCAGCCAGGGCGAGGTCGATCTCTCGGCCATTCCGTTGACGGATGAAGCCAAGGCTCAGGAGCAGGCCGCCGAAAGCTTGGATGTGAAGGGGCTGGTCGATGCATTGCGAAAGGCCCTGGAGGATGCGGTCACCGATGTGCGCGCTTCGAAACGGCTGACCGAGAGTGCTGTTTGCCTGGTGGCGCCGCGCGGCGGTCCGGACCTGGGGCTGGGACGGTTGTTGCAGCGCCAGCAACCCGGCGGCAAGTCGCGGCCCGTGCTTGAAATCAACCCGAATCATCCGCTGATCCGCGCCATCGGGCGCCGTATCGCAGAAAATGGCGCGGCGGAGGCCGCGGAATGGGCGCATCTGCTACTCGACGAGGCCCGTATCCTTGACGGCGAACCGCCGGTCGATCCTGCTGCTTTTGCAACGCGCGTGAACAGCCTGATGTTGAAGGCGCTGGGCAACTAGCGTTTGCGACGGCCGCCGCGTCAGAGCGTCTGCGTGATCTTGCTGAGGTGCTCCGGCCGGTCGGGGTCGAGGCCTCGCTGGCGAGCAGCCGCCTCGATCGCCTTATAGGCTGGAAGCAGCATCACGATCGGGTCGAATGCAGGGTGATCGTCGCCGATCCAGGGCAGAGTGCATTCTGGTCCGCCGGCTAGAAATACTGTTTCATTGGCCTCACGCAGGTCATGAACCAGCAGATCAACGCCGGAGGCCGTCTCGTCGTTTTGGCGTAACACGAGCACCGGCGTATCCGGCGTAATTGCAGCTCGGGGACCGTGGCGCAGCTCGGCGGCGCTGTAGCCGAGGGCAGGTAGCCGGAGCGTCTCAGTCACTTTGAGCGCGATCTCGCGACCGGTCCCAAGGCCGTAGCCACGCGCCGCGACGAAGGCAGCGGGGGCTGAAACAAGACTGTTACCCCACTGCGACCAGTCGCAGCCCAGTGCCAATTGCAAACGCTCCGGCAACCGCCGCAAACCATCCCGTAAGCCGCCGTCAGGCGTGATGCCAGCAACGAGCACGGCGCCGGCGATCATGGAAAGAACAACAGTCTTCGTTGCGGCCACCGCATGCTCTGGACCAGCACCAATTGGCAGCACCAGGTCAGCAGCATCTGCCGCGGGTGAGCGATCGTCGTTGACGATTGCCAGCGTCAGCGCACCCGCCTCCCGAGCAACTTCCGTTGTCGAAACAAGATCTGGGCTGCGCCCTGACTGCGAGATCAGCACAAAAAATGCGCCACGCATGTCAGGTGTTCGCCGGTAGGCCGTGACGATCGACGGGGCGGCCGATGAGACGAGCAGCTGCATCTGCGTTTCGATGAGATAGCGGAGGTACACACCTGCGTTGCCGGAGCTGCCCCGGCCGCATACGACCACAGCCCGCGGGCGGAAGGCGCGGATGCGATCAGCGATTGCGGCAATCTCATCCGAACGGCCGATCAGGCGTGCGGCAGCTGCGGGAATTTCGGCGATTTCCCGCGCCATGGCAGTTGCAGGTCTGTTCGCGCCATTGCTCACGGAGCAAGCTCACTAATTGCCGCGCGGAGATTGCCGTCGTGCCGCGCCAAGACCTGAGCAGCTTCGGTGGCATTCAAGCCGAGGCCAAGAAGGATGGCTGTTTTCACGTCGCCGTCTGCCTGCTCGACGAAGCGCGCCGCATCTTCCGCTGAACAATTGACGATTTCCCGCACGATCCGCTCAGCGCGCCGCCTCAGCTTGATATTGCTGGCACGCATGTGGACCATAAGCCCGTGGTAGACCCGGCCGAGCCTCACCATCACAGCCGTCGAGAAGAGATTGAGCACGATCTTCTGGGCTGTTCCGGCCTTCATGCGGGTAGAGCCGGCGATGACCTCTGGTCCCGTTTCAACCAGAATCGGATGACGTGCGACCTCAAGGAGAGGTGTTCCGGGATTGTTGGCAACGCCGATGGTCAGCGCGCCCAGCTGACCAGCAGCTTTGAGGGCACCGATGGTGTAAGGCGTCGTTCCGCTGGCCGCGAGGCCGATCACGACGTCGTCCGGCCCGATGCCTGCATCGGTCATGGCCTGTGCGCCAGCAGCCTCGTTGTCTTCGGCTCCCTCGACGCTCTGGACCAGCGCGCCCAGTCCGCCAGCCATCGAGAAGATCACCCTGTCCGAAGGCCACCCGTAGGTCGGCGGCAGCTCGGTCCCGTCCTGCACACCGATGCGGCCCGAGGTACCCGCGCCGACGTAAACAATGCGTCCGCCGCGGCGAAGGGGCGGCACAGCATCATCGACGGCAGCGGCGATGGCATCGAGCGCCCCGCGCACTGCGGCTGCTGCCGCCAGCTGGCCCTCGTACATCGCCGCAACGACCTCGCTGGTGGGCCAGGCGTCAAGATCCAAATATCGCGGGCTGAGCTGCTCGGTGCGCATCTGCTCCTCGGGCGATTACATAGGCACGTGGCTTGCTTGCTAACGCGTCAGCAGTGTTAAGGATGCCGTAAGCTGGTGTTGCTGTGAGTTGTGATGCTTTTGAATAAACAATCTCAACGGGAAAGCTGAGGGAGTAGGTGAGCGTGCGCTACAGGGCCGCACCGGCGTGCGGCACGTGAAGATGCTTTAAGAGCTTATGACCTTCGCGATGGAGAAACACGATCGGCACGCCATCCTTGCTGATCGTGTGTTTGATGGCCGGTCGTGGCACCGGCACGCGGCAGTGTTGATCGAGCAAGGCCGCATCCGGGGGCTGGCGGCGTGGGGTGATGTTCCGTCAGATTGGCCCCAGCACCGGCTTCCCGCGAATTCGATCCTCGCTCCGGGTTTCATTGATCTGCAGGTGAACGGCGGGGGCGGCGTGCTGCTCAATGACGACCCGACGCCGGACGCTATGCGGGCCATTGCGCAGGCGCACCGCCGTTTCGGTACGACGGCCTGCCTACCAACCCTAATCACCGATACGCGTGAGCAGACCCAAGTGGCCATCGCGGCGGCGCGCGAGGCGGCGGGTCACGATGGTGTGCTGGGCCTCCATTTGGAGGGCCCCTTCATCAGCCCTGCAAGGCCGGGGGTGCATCGCCCTGATCGCATCTCGCAGGCTACGATGGATGATCTCGACTGGCTGGCTGAGCTCGGCAGCGCCGGAACATCGCTGATTACACTTGCGCCAGAATGTGTGCCGAAAGGCTTTATTCGCCAGCTAGCGAATGCGGGCGTGCGAGTATCCGCGGGCCACAGCGAAGCCTCCGCCGACATTCTCTTGAACGCCATCGATGAAGGTTTGACGGGTGTGACGCATCTCTT
>JGI12419J13241_1000209_pt1 | contig 17564 bp, 12 predicted proteins | sample BGWIniCompost_FD_13241 | JGI IMG/M metagenome (IMG submission 13241)
ACCCTGATCCCGCCGAGATCTCCACCTGGGCCTGGGTGCCCATCACCACGCTTCGCCGCGCCCTCTGTGTCACGCCCGACAAGTACGCCCCGTGGCTCGCCGCCGTGATCGCCCTCGCCTGCCCGCCACACCCTCCCGAACTTGTCGCCTCCAGCATTTCCGCAGCTCAGGCCATGTCTCGGCCGCACCCTAGGTGACCCTCGACGTGTCGAGGGGTATCTGAGTTTGGAGAAGGCGGCCGCGTCACGTATGCTTACCTGGCCTTCAGCGGGGCGAGCCCCCATCGTCTAGCGGTCTAGGACGCCGCCCTTTCAAGGCGGTAGCGCGGGTTCGAATCCCGTTGGGGGCACGATAGGGTTATCCCGGTCTTGGTCCCGTGGAGCAGCTCGGAGTGCTCGCCGCCCTGTCAAGGCGGAGGTCGCGGGTTCAAATCCCGTCGGGACCGCAACACCCCTCGCCGCGCTACCCTTGCGGCTGGGGAGTTACCCGGCCAGGTAGCTCAGTTGGTACGAGCGTCCGACTGAAAATCGGAAGGTCGGCGGTTCGACCCCGCCCCTGGCCACCAGTCCACAACGGACCCTACGGCGGTGATCAGCCACAACGCTGATCGCCGTTGTTGTTTGTGTGGGCCTGGCTTGTGCTTGTGGTCTTCTTCTCCTTGTGCTCGCCGTTACCTCTCATACGGTGATCTTGAACATAGAGCAATCGCCAATTGCGCTAATCCGGTCAGCAGCGCGTAACCACTTAAAACCACTCAAAGCTGATTCGAAAGCACCAAACGGGTATCAGTATCGCTCCCTCGCACCCGCCCCGACGCGCGCCAACAACAGCCGTGCTTTTCTCAGCTGCGCCGCGTTCCGTTGGCCTCATGTATGAGGCCGCTAAAGCGGTAGCCGCCGCAAGCGATGATGATGTTATGCGTTGGCTACGCGGAGTGATCTTGTCTGTGGCGGTCACCCTGGCCTGCGGTGGCTTGGTGTGGTTCGCGATACGGATCTGGGATCTGGGTCGGGCTGACGGAATCGCCGTGGCGAACCTGGTGGTGGCCGTGGTGGGTGTGGGTGTGGCGGTACTGGCATGGCGTTTCCCAGCGCCCTCAACCGGCGGCCAGTCAGTGATCTCCGCAGGGGAAGGGGCGGTCGCCGTCGGCGGCTCGATTACCGGCGAGGTCTCCACACATGTGGAAGGTGGCGGTCAGCTTCCCCCGCCTCCCAGCAACGTCTCAGGGGTGGTGTCTTTAGGCCCGGGTGCGGTAGCGGTCGGCGGAGACATCAAGGGGTCGGTACGCACCCGCGTGAAGCGACCAGCACGGGAGTAGCGGGATTCGATCACCGTACGGCGGCATGGGTCCTGCTGTGATCCGGCCGCTGGAAACGCGGCCTTATCAACCTGCCCAACGACGGCATCGTCGCCGGGCTGGTGCCATTGCAGACGGCGGCGCAGGACCCGCAGCCGGTGTTCGCTGCCGTGTGGCTGCGGAGTTCATCCGCCATGGCGGGTGCGAAGCGGTAGGCCGACGGGACAAGTCCACGGTTATAGCGTTGCGGATTCCGCTTGAGACACAAGACAGGCAAGATGAGATCGCTCGTGCAGAACCGCTGAGCCAGGAAGCGCGCCGCCTTTCATGGATAAGCTTCGCTGGGTATGGCCTACGAAGACAGACGGCCTTGCCCATGAGATTCGCTCTGCCGCCGTGCGGGTCGTGTGGAATGTGCCTTGCGCCCTCGTGGGCTTCCAACCGCGTACCGCTCTCCTCCAACAGCTCGAAACCGCACTCGAATCAGGCCAGCCGGCGGTGGTGTACTCCCTCACAGGCGATCCAGGAGTAGGTAAAACCCAGCTGGCCGCCACATCGACACCGCATTGAGGCGGGATGGAACCTGGTGGCCTGGATCGCAGCCGAATCCGCGCTCCAGGTGGTGGCTGGCTTAGGCGAGATCGCCAACGCGGCGGACACCCACATGCCCATGCCCGCCAAGGCGGATCCGGAAGAGCGAGCACAGGCGGCGAAGCGGTAAGCTGGCTACCACTGGCCCTAGCCCACGCCGCCACCGTCATCCGCTCCCAACGCGTGCCATACGCGACATATGAGGACTGGTTGAAGCGGTTCCCATTGGACGACTACCTGTCCCGGGTCGCCTTCGATGAATACCCGGTAAAGGTGGGTGGAGCAATCGCGCTCGTGGTGGCGGACGTTGAAGCCGGGACCTCCTCGCACACTTGCCCGCCTCTACCGCCACCCCCAACGCGGCAGAACCACAACCCAGGAAGAAGGAGCGGGCTCGGGCCGCAGTGGGTTCAGAACACATTGATGCGGCCCTGAGGGCGTTAGCCGACACGCCGTTAGTGCCCTTCTCCCACGACGGCCGGTCAGTGCTCATGCACCACCTGGTAGCCCGAGTCCTACGCGACCGCGCCTGTCGACGTGGCCGCCGCTACACCAGCTTCACCGACACCCTCGAGTTTCTGACCCGTCTACACGTACTTCACGACAAGAAATGGAGGCGACGGCAGATCGCCGCTGAGGTGATCAACCACATCGATACGCTCGCCAACGCCCTAAACCGTGATTTCAGCAAACGTTTCGACTACCATCCGCAGCTCACCGAACGCATCACTCAGCTGAGGGCCACCCCGACCGCCCGATACCACCCTGCTCTCACCCGCTCAGCCCTCTAGCCTCAGCGAACGATTCGAGCGAAACCTCGCCACTTCAGAAATTTACCTTTGGTCCTTTACACCCCTACACCCTGTCTACTCGGCTCAGCCTTGCCAGGGTCTACCTATTGGAGGAACGCTTCGATGAAGCCATCGACCTCTACTACCGGACCCTCACCGACCAAGAGCTCACCCTCGGTCCTGACCATCCTGACGTCCTGAGTACCCGATACGACCTCGCTCGCGCCTTCCTGCTGGTAGAGCGATTTACCGAGGCCATCGCCCTCTACCACCATGTCCTCAGCGTCAAAGAGGGGATTCTCGGCCCTGACCACCCTGACCTCTTGTTCATCCGGCATATCCTCGCCGGTGCCTACCAGGCAGCGGGACGCCTCTATGAGGCCACCGCCCTTTACCGCCAGATCCTTACCGTCCAGAAACGCATCCTCGGTCCACGTCATCCCTACACCCGGGCCACGCAGCGCACGCTCAACGCTCTCAAAAAGGCCACGACTCGCCCATTAAAGTGGCGCTGGTTCGGTCTTCGGGATGCCCCGCGTACAGTCGTGTCCTGCACACCTAACCACGACACCGCGACAAAGGCGTCGAGTTCTGGTTCCTCAGGCCAGTCATAGCTTGGAGCCCTGAAGCAGAACACGGCGATCGCTACACGCCATCAAATGCCCAGTCATGTCGGTCACTCCCCCTTGACCACGCCAGTCAAGCGGGAGGCCCGGCCCCCCTTGTGCTGCCCTACGAACCCCCGCCAGCGGCACCGGCTATACACGTAACCTGCGATCCCAGGCGCACGACCGCACTCGTACGCGTGGCTACTCTGATATCGCCCGTGTTCTTACCAAGGACACTTCCCGGTTTACCGCTTTGGTGCTCCTTGTTCCTGCCGCAGCGATCACTACTATGTCCTGACCGAGGTGGGTCTCGACGGATCATTACGAACTAGCCACTCTCCAGTCGAGACAGGCCTGTCATATCTGGTCAATCACCGCAACCGCTCGATCACTTCGTTCCAAAGCAGCTGCGAGCCTTCCTGTCCACAATTGAGTTATTGCGGTGACGGGTTATAACCCTTTCGCAGTACGTATCTGCGCATGTCAGCGGGTATGGGAGCTGGGGTGACTGGTCGGATAGGGCGCTGGGCGCTGACGGTGGTAGGAGCTCTGGTGTCCTTCTTGGGGGTGTGGTGGTGCTGGCACCGGTTCGGGCCGCCTACCGGGGAGTCTGCCGCGGCGGTACGGGATAACGTGGCGTTAGGCGTGGCCGCGGTCGTGACGAGTGCGGTTGTGGCGGGTATGGGATGGTGGGCTGGTCGGAACAAGCCCACGGTGACAGAGCCGCAGACTTCACCGGAACAAAACAGACCAGGACAGGCTGAGATCGCTGAGACGGTGGACGCTGAGCCAGAAAGCGCACCGTCTTTCCAAGCACAGTCGTCATCGAACACGGCCAGCACGGAAAACACCTCCGTCGCTGAGGATCGCTCTGCTGCCGTCCGGGTCGTGGGGAATGTGCCTCGCGCCCCCGTGGGCTTCCAACCGCGTACCGCTCTCCTTCAACAACTCGAAACCGCACTCGAAGCAGGCCAGCCAACCGGAGAACATTTCGTAACAGACGGCCCGAGGGTGAGAACGCATAGGCCGAGCCGGCGGCTAAACGGGCGAGTGTGTTCAATCACCGGCCGCCCGGGGGTAGGGAAAACGCAGCTGGCCGCATCGTTAGCGCGGAAGCGCATCGAGGCGGGCTGGGATCTGGTGGCGTGGCTCGCGGCCGAATCTGTGTCCCACGTGATAACCGGCTTGAGTGAGATCGCCGATACGGTGGACGCCCGGGTACCGACCCTGGCGAATACCCGTGAACGGGCGCAAGCAGCAAAACGGTGGCTCGAAAACACGACCGAGCGGGTGCTGGTGGTGTTCGACGACGTCACCAACCCAGACGATGTGGCGCCCTGGCTGCCCGCCACCGGCACAGCCCAGATCGTCCTCACCAGCCGATCCCCACGGTGTGACACCCTAGGCACCAGAGTGCAGGTAGGACCGTTCACTGAAGAAGAAACCCTGGCCTACCTGCAAGAACGCACCGGTCTGAACGACGACGCCGGCGCCCGCGCCGTCGGTGAAGCGGTAGAGCAACTGCCGCTGGCGTTGCCCTATGCCGCCACCGTGATCCGCTCCCAACACTTGCCGTACCTGACGTACGTGGATCAGTTGAAGCGGTTTCCGCTGGATGAGCGCCTGTCCCGTGTGGACGGAAGGGAGTACCCGCAAGGGGCAGGTGAGGCGATCGCCCTAGCGGTGGAGGAGGTAGAAGCCACTCATGGCCTGGATGGGCTGACCGGCCGGCTGCTTGACGTGCTGGCGATGCTGTCCCCAGCCGGTGTGAACCGGGACTTCCTCGCGCTCCTGCCCGTCCATACCGACCCTTCTGGCGAAGCGAGACCCGAGTCTGCGACTGCCGCGGTGGGTTCAGAGCGCGTTGACGCGGCCCTGGGTACGCTCGCTGACGCCTCGCTGGTGGTCTTTTCCCACCATGGCCAGTCGGTGATCATGCATCGGCTGGTGGCTCAGGTGCTACGCGATCGCGCACGGCGGCGTTCCCGCCTCACCACCGTCCTCAGCGACGCTGTTGAGATCCTGAACCGCCTACTCGTACCGCATGACAAGGCACGGGAGCAGCGGCAGATCGCCGCTGAGGTGATCAACCACATCGACGCGCTCACCGACACCCTCGATCGCGACCCCTCCACCGGACGTTTCACCGGCGACTCGAAGCTCATCGAGCGCGTCACAGAGTTGAGGATCTGGGTTGGGCAACACCTGAAAGCCGCAGGGAACCTCGCTCACGCCATCGGTTACGAAGAAGCACTGCTCACCGACGCTGAACGCTCGTTGGGTCCTGACCATCCCCAGACCTTGACCATCCGCAACAACCTCGCCGTCAGTCAGCAGGAAATAGGGGAAATCGAGGTAGCCATTGATCTCTACCACCAGGTCCTCGCTACCGAAGAACGCGTCCTTGGGCCCGACCACCCCGACACCCTGACCACACGAGGCAACCTCGCCACCGCTTACCAGGCAGTAGGGCAATTCCCCAAAGCTATTGACCTGTTCCACCAAATCCTCACCAGCACAGAGCGCAGCCTCGGACCCGACCATCCCTACGCCCTGGCTGCCCGCTACAACCTCGCCACGATCTACCAGCAAGCGGGCCGATTCGACGAGGCCATCGAGTTCTACCGTCAGGTCCTCGCCACCGAAGAACGCACCCTCGGACCCGACCACCCCGACCCCCTCATCACCCGACAAAACCTCGCCACCGCCTACCAGCAGGCCGGACGCCTCGACGACGCCATCCCCCTCTACCAACAGGCCCTCACTGGTGTAGAGCGCACCCTCGGGCCTGACCATCCCCACACCCTGGCCACCCAACACAGCCTTGCTGGCGCCTACCGGGCGGCGGGACGCCTCGACGAGGCCATTGAGCTACTCCAACAAGCCCGCGCCGGTCGAGAGCGCATCCTCGGGCCTGATCACCCCCACACCCTGGCCACCCGACACAACCTCGCTAGCGCCTACGAAGCAGCAGGACGCCTCGAGGAAGCCATCGACTTGTTCCGCCACGTCCTCACCAGCGCGGAGCGTGTCTTTGGTCCCAACCATCCCAGCACTCTGACGGCCCGCGGTAACCTCGCCGCTGCCTATCAGGTGGCAGGGCAGTTTGATGAGGCCATCACCCTCTACCAACAGACCCTCACCGGCGCAGAACGCACTCTGGGCCCCGACCACCCCGACACCATGACCACACGAGGCAACCTCGCCGTCGCCTACCGGTCGGCCGGGCGGCTTGCTGAGGCCATCACCCTCTACCAAAAGGTCATCGCAGATCGGGAACGCGCCTTGGGCCCCAACCACCGTGATACGCGCGCTGCCCGGTACAGCCTCGCCAACGCCTATCAATCAGCGGGGCGCCTCGATGAGGCCATCACCCTCTACCAACAGATCCTCACCGAGGACGAACGCACCTTAGGGCCCGAGCATCCTGACACCCTGTCCACCCGGCACAGCCTCGCCAGCGCCCATCAGGCAGCGGGGCACCTCGATCAGGCCATCTCCCTCTACCAACAGGCTCTTACCAGTGCGGAGCGTGTCCTAGGTCCGGACCATTCCGACACCCTAGTCATCCGACACGGCCTGGCCACCGCCTACCGGGCGGCCGGACGCCTCGATGAGGCCATCACCCTCTACCAGCAGGCCATCACCAGCGCGGAACGCACTCTCGGACCCGACCACCCCGACACCCTGACTATCCGAGGCAACCTCGCCGTCGCCTACCGATCAGCAGGACGGTTCAACGAAGCCATTGACCTTTACCAGCAGGCCATCACCAGCGCGGAACGCACCCTCGGACCCGACCACCCCGACACCCTGGCCATTCAGCACAGCCTCGCCGGTGCCTACTGGTTAGCGGGACGCCGCGATGAAGCCGTCAGTCTCTATCAACAGGTCCTCACAGCCCGAGAACGCACCCTCGGACCCGACCACCCCGACACCATGACCACACGACGCGCCCTCGAGACCCTTAAATAAGCAACCTGAGTCAAAGCAATGAGGGTTTGCCCTTCGACGGCGACCCCAGCCCAGCCATCCTCACCTCCCTGACCACGACACGGAGCCTTAAAGACGTTTGGTTACGTATCTCGAGCTGTCGAGCTGGCCGTCTGAAAGCAACGAAGGCGCAGCACGGCGATCATCGCGGTATGCCGCCGTCGAGTCCGGCTTTGAGCTTGTCTGGTTCCTGTCCTGGTCTGGGCTTCCGGGCGCACGTGATTGAGGTGTTGGGTGGGTAAGCCTTGGCCGAATGGGGTCACGCCGAGCAGTCAGGGGTGGCGGCGGGGTTTCAGAGTAGTAGCCGGCTTGGTGTTCTCTTCAAAGCCGAAATTCAGTGGTGGTCGGCGGAGGCGACGGGTGCAATGGGTACACAGGCGCTGAGGCGACCAACAGAGAAATAGACATAGCTCGACTGTTGCGCTACGGCATGGTGTGAGGTTTTCTAGGAGGCTGGTGCGGTGACGATCAGCGAGGATGCGGACCCAATCAGTGTGAATATGAGCCACACCGTCGTTGCGGGTTTCGTGTCGTCATTGATGGCGACACAGAACCCACGGCCTGTATTCACTGATGCACGGCTGTCGGAGTTCGTCGGCCGAGAGTGGCTGATCGAACAGGTGGATCGGTTTCTGACCGAGCAGCCTTGTGGGTTTGTGTTCATCCAGGCCGACCCTGGATTAGGCAAGACAGCGCTGGCTGCCCACCTGGTGCAGGAGCGGAAGTACCCATCGCACTTCACCCACCTCGGAGGACGGTCCGAGTCAGCGGCGGTGCGAAACCTGTCCGCACAGCTTTTCAACGACTTTGATTTGGTTTATCTCGCTCCTCCAGGTACGACGTGGAAATCTAGTTGTATGGTGCCGGAATGGGCACACACCTCTGAAGGCTTTGCCCTGATCCTGAGTTATCTGGAAGAAGAGCTCAGCGATTACCGCAAGAAACTTGTCCTGGTGGTCGATGGGTTGGATGAGGCTGAGCCGACAGAGGACGGGCTACCGCTAGGGCTGCCAACGCGGCTACCGGAGAGGGTGTATGTGATCGCCACCTGCCGGCCTGGGGTTGCGGTGTCGGTGGACTCGCCCAGCCTTTGGCTGTCGATCACTACCGACCACAGCGAGAACACCGCTGATATCCACCAGTTCCTCACCCGTACTGTTCAGGAACCGGTCCTCGCTGAGCGGCTCACCGAGGCAGGGGTACCGGCTGAGGAGTTCATCACCACCCTGACGCAACGGTGTGGTGGAGTGTGGCTGTACCTGCGGTATCTGCTCGATGAGATTCGCCTCGGCCACCGCAGTGTGACTGATCTTGACAATTTGCCTAATACCCTTACGGATTACTACACCCAGGTCCTGCACATCGCGCAGCACGATCAGCAATGGGAGCAGGTCGCTCTTCCAGTATTGACGACCCTGACCGCTGCCCAGGAACCCCTCACCGTAGAGGCGATCACCCGGCTATCTGGGGCCTCCGACCTACAGGCGGTGCGACAGCTGTGTGAGCATCAGTACCGTCAGTTTCTGACCGTTACCGACACTCGCCGTTACCGCATCTACCACGCCACCCTGCGCGACTACCTCACCAATCGATTCCCCGACGCGGTCAGAAACGCCCACTCGCGTATCGCCGACCACTACCTGACAAGCTTCGGTGGGCTTCAGAACCACCTCAGCACCTTAGCCACGGATCCTGGGTTAGCTGGGCAAGACGACGGCTATCCGCTGCGGCATCTGGTCACCCACCTTGAGCACGCCGGGCGTATCGACGACCTCCACACCCTGCTGACCCGCGAATACGCCAGCAGCACTGGCCGTATTCATAACGTGTGGTACCAGGCGCATGACCATGCCGGTACGGCCAACACCTACCTCGCCAACATCATCCGTGCCCAAGAGCTAGCCCGCGCCGACACCGACCGGTATCTGGCCACAGGCCAGGCCACTCCTCACCTGGGGTTGGAGCTGCTGTACACCCTCATGGCCTCGTCTGTCTCTAGACTCCTGGTTGCCGCTCCTGATTCCCCCATCCATGACTCGACCCTCATCGAGCTCATTCCTCACCTGGTGAAGACCGGTTTATGGCCCACACAACGCGCCCTCACTCACACCTTTCATATCGTCAACGACGACTATCGCGTACAGGCGCTAGCCGGTCTGGTCCCACACCTGCCACCTGACCTGCTTCCCCAGATCATCAAGGCCGTTACTGCCCTTCCCAGCGAGTCCGCCCGCCTTGAAGCGTTAACCCAGCTGATCCCTCAACTGTCACCCGACTTGCGCCCTCACTTAATCCACGCTGCCACCACTCTTACTTACCCCGCCTCACGCGCGAAGATATGGACCCGTCTAGCTCCCTATCTCCCATCCGACCTGCTCTCTCAGGCTTTCGAGGACGCCACCGCCGTCACCGACGAGAGAGACTGCTTCTCGGCGTTGACCGCTTTAGCTCCCCACCTGCCACTCGACCAGCGCCGCAGAGCCTTTCAGCACGCTCTTCAGATCGCCATCCACTTAAGTAACGGCAACTACAGCGGCCACGACAGCTGGAAGCTGATCGATTTGGCCGATCTCTTTTACCCCGATCACCCCGATCTGCTGCAGCAACTCCTCCAGGCCGCTGCCGCCCTCTCCCGTAACGATGACCGGGCCAATGTGTTGGCCCATCTTATCCAGTACCTCCCACCAGAGCAACGCCCCGCCATTTCCCAGCAAGCCCTCCAGGCTGCTCACGCTATTTATAATGAGGAAAGAAAAGCCTGGATACTAGGCCGCATCGCCCAGCATCTACCATCAGAGCAAAGCCAGGCCGTTTTCCAGCAAGCCCTCCAGGCTGCTCTTAATGATAGATCCCCTTACCTGCGCATCGGGACGTTAGTTATCCTGGCCCGACTTTTACCGCCCGACCAACGCCACACTGCTTTTCAGCATGCTCTCGACGTCACCGCTGTCATCATCTCTGACATCGCCGAACGCGCGGAAAGGTTAAGCTACCTGGCTCCGCACCTGCCAGCCGGCCTTCTCCAGCAAGCGCTCCAGATCGCTACCGCCATCCCTAGTAACTACTACCGGGCCTGGGCATTGATCCGCATCGTCCAGCACCTTCCACCGGAGCAACGCCCCGCTGTTCTCCAGCAAGCCCTCCAGGCCGCTACCGCTATCACCAACCGTGCTGATCGTGCCAGCATATTGGGTCAGCTGGCTCCGCACCTGCCACCTGACCAACGTTCAACCGTTTTTCAGCAGGCTCTTCAGTCCGCTATCGCTATCACCAACGACTACCGCCGGGCCTGCGCATTAACCAAGCTGGCTCCTAAACTGCCGCCCGACCAACGCCGTATCGCCCATCAGCACGCGTTTCAAGCCACCACCGCTCTTTCCGGCCACTTTTTATTCTGTAGCGTATTAACCAGCCTGGTCCCACAGTTACCGCTTGATCAACGTCGCCGGCTCCTTGAGTATGCCCTCGACGTCCTCACTGTCATCCCCGACGACGTCGTTCGGGCTTGGACGTTGACCAGTCTTGCCGANCATCTGCCACCCGATGAGCGTCCCCACGCTCTTCAACAGGCCTTAGATGACACCGCTATTCCTGACGACTTCGATCATGCCGAGACGGCGTCTCGCCTCGTCAAGCACCTTCCGCTTTATGAACGCTACAATGGCTTAGAAAGCGACCCTGAATACATCTACGACCTTGACATCGCTATAAAGCTCGTCGAGCGCGCCCCACATCTGCCGCCTGACCAACTCCCCCAGGCTCTGCAAACCGCCGCCACCATCCCCGTGGTACCTGACCGCGCCTATGTATTCAGGCACCTCCTGGTACGAGTCCCTCCCGAGGAACTCGCTACACGCATCCAGCAGGCGGCTCGCTCTACTTCTTTCGGCTCCGAAGGCATCAAACTGTTCACCCACTGTATGGAGGCGCTTCCCCACGATCTTCGCGGGCTGGTCACCATCATGCGGGCTCTCACCGCGAACGCTTCCCGGGCCGCCGTCTTGACGCTGCTTGCTATGGCCGCACCGCTTATTCAGCGGCATGGCGGCCCCCCAGCGATCCGCTACTGCCTTGACGCCATCAGGACCGTATGCCGCTGGTGGCCAGCGACACGCATCAAATGACGTAAGTTTCAAGCCAATAGGTCTTGATCCTGTCGTGGTAGTCGGCCGGCCTCACGGCACGAAAGGAGTGGACTCACTGTCGGAAGCCTGCTCCGGCTGCTTCGGCGGTTGATCGACGTGGGACTGTCCGCCATCCGTATTCCCCCATAGCTGAGTTCGGTGAGGTAGGCACGACCGTGACCACAACGTGGCTAGTGGATACGCGTCAGCCTGGTGTCGCAAGGCACAGGACATGAACGGGACCCGGCGCCGCCGGCAGATGGGCCGTCATCCCCGGTCTGGGGTCTCAGCATCGGCCGGTGTTTGTCGGCGCCGGGTCCCGGCTCGCCCGCTCGTGCCTGTGGGGGTCAGAAGACGCTGCAGGGTGTGCCGTTGAGAGCGAACGAGGATGGCCTGTCGGTGTTACCGGTGTGGGTGGCCTGGAAACCGATGACGGTCGATCCGTTGGGTGGGATGGTGGCGTTGTAGGAGACGTTTCTGGCTGTCACCTGGCCTGATGGTGGTGAATAGGTGGCGTTCCAGCCTGAGACGATGGTCTGCCCACTGGCCAGGGTGAAGGTCAGGGACCAGCCGTTGATGGTGCTGGTGCTGGTGTTGACGATGGTGATGTCCGCGGTCAGGCCGTTGTTCCAGGCGTTGATGTTGACGGTGACGCGGCAGGCGCCGGTCGAGCCTGGTGGGCTTGACGTGATCGGCGGGTTGCTCGGGGTGGTCGGGGTGGACGTCGGGACTGTACCGTCCAGACCGAAGAAGGAGATGGCGTACGCGGCCATGCCGCCCATCGGCAAGTTATGCCCGGCGCCGGTGATGGTGATCGCCTCCACCTGAACGGTGCCGGTTGAGTCGGCGTAGCGTTGCCGGACCCAGTTCGGCTGCGGGTAGTCGGTGGAGGTCGGGGTGGTGCTCAGGCCGTGCACGTTGGTCCACTGGTCGACCTCCTGCTGCAGGCAGCCGTAGGCGACGACGAAGTCGTTGGTGCCGTGCCACAGCTGGATGCGCGGCCAGGGTCCGCGGTAGGTGGGGTTGGCTTGGCGTACCAGGTCACCCCATTCCTGCGGGGTTCTGTTGATACGCGCGTTGGAGCAGTTGCTGTTGCCTCCCGGCTGGTAGTCCGCCTCGTTGGGGAAGCAGGCGAACGGTACGCCCATGAATGCCGCGCCCGCCTTGAACACATCCGGGTAGAGGGCGAGGAGGGCGTTGGTCATCATGGCGCCGGAGGAGCTGCCGGTCGCGTACACCCGGTTCGGGTCGCCGCCGTACTGCTGCACCGCGTAGTTGACCATGGATACCAGCGAGACCGGGTCGGTGCGGCCGCCACGGATCTTCGACTCGTCTGACCAGTTGTCGAAGCAGTTCATGCGGCGGTTCGACGCGGTCGGGTAGATCACGATGAAGCCGTACCGGTCGGCGAGGGACGCGAATTCGGTGGAGGCGTAAAAGCTGGGCCCGTTGCCGCCGCAGGGGTGCATGGCGAGCACGATCGGCCGCGGGGTGGGGCCTGTGTCGGGGACGTAGATGTGCATTTGCAGGTTGCCGGGGTTGTCCCCGAAGTTGGTTACCTGCACCAGGGAGGCTGCCGAGGCGGGGGGTGTCGCCGTCGGGGCCAGCAGCGCCATGCTGGCCAAGGTCACCGAGGCGACGAGGCCGAGCAGCACTTTACGTGTGGTGCTCATGCCGCACTCCTTCAAGTGCGCGCGAATGGACGCGCTCTTTTTCATGGGGACGGTTGAATCGATACAGGCGAATCCCACCGCCTGTATGCGTGGATAATCACGCGACATGGCTGGTGAGCTTTTTCAGAACCTGTCCGCGGTAGGGCCCTGCCCTGCGTGGACAGGCTGATATATCGCTCGCGCCATGCGCGTGCGTGGTGCAGCCCGGAAGACAGCCGAATCCGCAGCGTCGCCATTACAGAAATGACGAGCCTCCCCGTCACACCGCCGTTGATGTGACGGTGTTATTCGACCGTCTTTGTTGTTCGATCCCGCCCGGCTCCAAAACTGATAGTTGTCAATGAGTGTCCCCCTGGGACCAATAACTGTCAACTGACGTTGTCTGAGGTCTGTGGCTGGTCTACCGGCCGCGACGTCGGTTTACAGTCGGCTTCGGTGTCCATCGATCAGCACCGGAGTGTCCTGTGTTCCGCCCCTTCGATATCGAGGAGATATTCCCCGACGTCGCGGCCGAGTCGGTGCGTCTGCCTCGCCGGCGGACCGGTAACTCGCCGCAGGGGCTGACCGTCACATTGATGGCCGACTACACGTTGCGGACCGGTGCCTGGCTGCCGTCGGCCGCGATCGTGGCGCTGTTAGGGGAATCCGGGGTCAGCGCCGCCAACGCTCGGACCGCCATCAGCCGCCTGGCCCGGCGGGGTGTGTTGGAGTGCAAGCGGCATGGGCGGTACAGCTCCTACCGGTTGACGCCGGCCTCCGCCACCAGCTTGTCCGTGGGTGGGCACTGCATTTTGACGTTTCCCGAGGTGGCCGAGGCCTGGGATGGGGTGTGGACACTCATCGCCTTTTCCATGCCGCAGGATCACGGCACGCGGCGGAAGGCGCTGCGTACCCAGCTTCGGTGGCTGGGGTACGCCCCGCTGTATGACGCGCTGTGGGTGTCGCCTCGGGATCTGACCCCGCAGGCGCGGGCTGAACTGGCCAAGGTTGATCTTGGCGCGTTGACGGTGTTCCGGGCGCGACAGTTGGAGATCGACGCGATCACTCGCCGGGATCCGCTCAGCGCCTGGGACATCACGACCATCGCCCGCCAGTACGAGGCTTTCATTCGGTGCTGGAGCCCGCTGTTGCCTCGGATTCAGGCCGGGGAGGTGGGGGGTGCTGAGGCGGTGCGGGCCCGCACCAATGTGATGGACACCTACCGCCGATTCCGTTTCCTCGACCCTCTCCTCCCCCTCCGGCTGATGCCGCCGGGGTGGTTGCGGTACCGCGCCCGGGAGGTCTTCGTCGCGATCTATGACGGCCTGGCCACGGTGGCGGAGGAGCATGTACGCGCCGTCGCGAGCGCTTTCTCTCAGGCGCCGCCGACAGGGATCGAGGCGCACACCACCGCGGAGTTGATCGCGGGCGTACGCCATGATCCCCGCCGTCATCACCAGGTGCCGTGACAGCCGGCCCGTCCTCGCCGCCGCGTCACTGTCCGATCAGGACAGTCACGGCGACCGTCACGCCGCGGTGACGGCGGGCTCCAGCAGCGACAGGGACCGCGCGTCGGCGTCCAGTTCAGCGCGGACCCCGATCGGCAGCGGCAGGTTCGGTGAGATGTGTCCGAAGTCCACATGACCGAGCACCGGGATGTCACGGTCGCCGAGCGCGTCGAGGACTACCTCGCGGAGCTCCTCGGTTCTGCCTTCCTCCGGCGGGATGTTGCTCGGGATGCCCACCACCATGCCGGCAATCCGGTCGAATACGCCGGCTTGCCGCAGCGTCTGTAGGTCGGTCCAGATCAGCGTGAGCGGGTTACCGACTTCTTCCCAGAACAGGATCGCGCCGGTGAACCGTTCGGGATCCAGGGCGTATGGGGTGGCTTGGATGCGTACCAGGCGGTTGAGCAGCCCGCCGACCAGATGGCCTTGGGCGCGTCCGGGTCGCCAGCACTCCCAGGTGCTCGCCGGCGGCAGCGTCAGGGGAGTGTCCCCGCCGGTCAGCACCTGGGTATAGAGGTCGACCAGCTGCGCGCGGCGGGCCTCGTCGCCGAGCTCGTACCAGTCTTGGCCGAAGCCGTGGGTGACGATGTCCGCGTGCATCCCCACCAGGCCGGTCCGGGAGAACAGCGCCAGATGGATCGCTGAGATGTCGCTGTAGCCCAGGATCGGCTTAGGGTCGGTCCGGACCGCTTCCAGGTCGATCAGGTCGAGGTAGCTGAGCGTGACTCGTCCGCCGGTGTGCGAGAAGATCGCGCGTACCTCTGGGTCCCGCAGCAGGCCGTTGAGTTCATCGGCGATCTGGTGTGGCGTCGCGGCCGCCCACCAACGTCGCCGCTCCGTCGAAACCAGCGGGGAGACGCGGACCCGGAACCCCATCCGTTCGATGATCTTCACCCCGCGGGCCAGGAGCGGCTCCTCACCGGGCTCCAGTGGGCCGGACAGGGCGGTCACGACGACGAGGTCGCCGGGGCGCAGCGCCCGCGGTCGCAGGAGCGGAACTCCGCTCACCGTGCCCGCTGAGTTAACCATGTGGATCCTCCTAAACGCGTAGATCGCGGCTGACCCTAGCGTTCGGGTCCGACATGACCGGGCACCTAAATTTAAAGATTGACTTATATAAGCGATGACGCAAGACTGACGGCATGCACGCGTACGACGTGCTCGGCAGTCCGGTCCGGCGTCGCATCGTGGAGCTCCTACTCGACGGTGGCCGGACCCCCGGGGCGATCAGTGACGTCATCCGGCGGGAGTTCGGGATCTCTCAACCGGCGGTGTCACATCACCTGCGGATTCTGCGGGACAGCGGGTTCACGGTGGCGCAGGCAGTGGGTACCTGTCGCCTGTACACCGTCAACGTTGAGCCGCTCCGCGAGGTGGACAGGTGGCTGGAGCGCTTCCGGAGGTTCTGGGGACAGCGCCTTGATGTGCTCACCACCGAACTGGCGCAAACCACCGAACCGGTGCGGATCACCGACCGGACAGCCACCGCTAGCCACGAAAACACCAACAACGCCGTCGATCACGACTCCCAACTCGGGACCCGACGAACGGGGTGGACCATGACCGACATACTCGACGCGTTCAACGCCGCTCAGCGCGAAATCAGCCGCAGCCGCATCCAGTCAGGTGACGCGTGGAGGGTGACCCTCCGGCGCACCTACCACGCGCCGATCGAGGATGTGTGGGACGCGATCACCAACCCAGATCGGCTACGCCGCTGGTTCCTCCCGGTCACCGTCGAACCCCGGCTGGGTGGAAAGTTCCAGCTGGAAGGCAATGCCGGAGGCGAAATCATCGGCTGCGAGCCGCCACGGCTGCTCCGGGTGACCTGGGCGTTCGGTGAGAACATCACCGAGAAAGACATCAATGAAGTGGAGGTACGCCTGTCCGCTGCCCCGGACGGAGGAACGCTCTTTGAACTGAGCCACTCCGCTCCCCCCAACGAGCACTGGGACCGGTTCGGCCCTGGCGCCACCGGGGTGGGCTGGGACATCGCCCTGATCAGCCTCGGGCTGCACCTGCGGGGTGAGGTCATTGAGGATCCGCAGGCGTGGGAGGCCTCCCCCGAGGTACGGGAACTCATGCTCCGTAGCGCTACCGCCTGGGGCACCGCGCACGAAGCAGCCGGTGTCCCCTCCGAGGAGGCGACCCGCGCCGCCCAGAACACCGCCGCGTTCTACGTCCCCGACTCCGCTCAATCCCCGGCGTCAGACGCCTGAGCCTGGCTGACTCCTCACCACGCCGCGTCCCGAACCGCGGTGGTACGCGCACCCCGCCACCACAGAGCGCCGGTCGGGGTGGGGCGTCAACCTGTCAACCCTGACCGGCCAACCCGGCGCACGACACGCCTATGTGTCCACTGTGGAGCAACCAAGCGGGCGCTAAGTCCGCCATCACCGGACGGCAGAGAAACGTGCCACATACAACGGGCGGCGCCCGCTCAGGAACGCGGCCGCAGGCTGCAGGTCAGCCGCGCCGTACACACCCGCCTGCCACGCTCATCAGTGATCACGATCTCGTACGTGGCGATGGTCCGTCCTAGGTGCACAGGCGTGGCGACCCCGGTGACGATTCCTTCCCGCAGCCCACGGTGGTGGGTGGCATTGATCTCGATCCCCAGGGCGACCCGGTCGGGGAAGGCATGCAGCCCAGCTCCGACGGAGCCGAGGGTCTCCGCGAGCACACAGGAAGCGCCGCCGTGCAGCAGGCCCTGGGGTTGCGTGTTGCCCTCCACCGGCATGGTGCCGACGACCCGTTCGGCGCTGGCCTCCAACAGCCGGATACCCATGCGTTCGGCCAAGGCGATACGCCCACCGAACACCTCAGCGAGCTTGCGTTCGACGTCAGCGCCGGGATCGGACTCTGTAATCGTCATACCGCGACGCTACGACGGCCAGCGTCATTCGCCTGCGGCCCGGATCACACTTTACGCAGCAGATATCGCACTACAAGCAACACACAGCGGCGCGGCCCTGGCAGGCCGCACCGCGCCGCCAATCC
>JGI12419J13241_1000211_pt1 | contig 17416 bp, 17 predicted proteins | sample BGWIniCompost_FD_13241 | JGI IMG/M metagenome (IMG submission 13241)
GTATGGTAACAAGTCATAAGATGATCGAAAGAGAAATGGAATATCGCGGATCTAAGTCAGTAGTAATCGACAGCTATTCTACTGTAAAAGAGCAACGAGTATACGGTAGTTGGTGTGGTATAAATTTACCAGACTTAAGATATACTCTAATGGGTTTCGAAAGAAACTATCTAATCAAATCCCTTTCTAACCAAATAAATAAAGTAAGATTTTATTCCACTTTAAGAGGCAGCGGAGAGATTAATACACAGTCAACTCTGAATCCTTGATTCTTAACTGGATTCTCGGATGGCGAGGCTTGTTTTATAGTTAATATTTATAAAAGTAATAAACATGAAGCAGGTTGGGGTGCACGAGCCGCTTTCCAGTTAGGTTTACATAGAAAAGATTTACCTCTTCTAGGGGCGGAGCCCCTAGATTATTTTGGCGTAGGTAATATTTCCATTAAAGCTAACGGTTGTTGTCTTTATTATGTACAAGCTATTAAAGATTTAGATGTAATCTTAAATCACTTTGATAATTATCCGTTAATTACTAAAAAACATTCTGATTATCTTTTATTTAAGATGGCCGTAAATTTAGTTAAAGAAAAAGCACACCTAAATTCAGAAGGGTTGCGTAAACTTGTCGCAATAAGGGCCTCCCTAAATTGAGGTCTTCCTTCTGCTTTAGAAGCTGCCTTTCCAAACACTTTGCCTTATCCTAGGCCTGATGTTTCAGACATTAAAATAAAGGAACCTCAATGGTTAGCAGGGTTTGCTTCTGCTGAAGGATGTTTTTTAGTTAGAATCACGACATCAACTACTCATCGCGTAGGACATCAAGTAATTTTGACTTTTAAACTTGTCCAACATTCTAGAGATGAGCATTTAATGAGATGTTTAATCGACTATTTAGGGTGTGGTAATGTCTATGTAGACCGTTCGGCAGTAGAATATAGAGTAACGAAGTTAAGCGATCTAACCGACGAGATTATTCCGTTGTTCCAAAAATACCCTATTCAAGGGGTAAAACATTTAGATTATGCAGATTTTGTTTCAGTTATAGAGTTAATAAAAAATGGAAAACATTTAACTGAGGAAGGGTTAGATCAAGGCAATAAAAGCTGGAATGAATCGTATGCGTACTTAGAATTCCTTTAATATCAATTTGAAAGACTATAAGCAACAGAGAAAGTGTAGTGGTTGGTTGAGTACAATCGGGAGGAGGTGGGCCAGAAATAAAGGAAGTCTAACTAGACCTCAGCCCCTTTTGTAAAAACGACCTAAAAAGCCCTGGGGTCAGACATGCATGCTTAGATCTCTTTATTTATTTGTAAGATAAATTTGATTGCCATGAAAATTCATCAACTTCATAATTTAATAGATTGACTTAATAAAAATCATAATACAAATATAGTTAAATTACCTTTAAAGAAAAGTCCTTTATCAGAAGATAGTTGATTAAGTGGATTTATAGATTCTGATGGAAGTTTTTCAGTACAACATACAAAATTAGAAAATGGTGCAAAAAAAAGAAAAATTTCATGTAGATTAAGAATTGAACAAAGAATGTTCGATCCTATAACTAACGAAAGTTATTTACATATTTTAACGGATATAGCTAATTTTTTTAATTGTAGTCTATTAACTAGAACACAAAAATCAACTGGTAATCAATATTATACTTTAACTGCTTCAAGTAGAAAATCTTTAAATATAATATTAAATTATGTTAATAAATATCCTTTATACTCTAGTAAATATTTGGATTATAAAGATTGAGAAAAAATAGTTTTATTAATACTAGATAATAAACATTCGGGTTTTTCTGACGAAGCTATTGCATATGCAGCATTAAAAAAAAGCCAGATGAATACTAAAAGAACTGAATTTAACTGGGATCATTTAGATTTATTGTCCTCTTCACCTAATAATACTTTAGGTAAATATCCTAATGCTCTTTTTAAGTCAATTAATACAAGTACAGGTAACTCTACTTTAAAACGTCCCCTGATAAATGAACCAAACTATTTTTATATAAATATTGTAGGGGGACTAAGTAATAATCGAAAATATTCAACGGTCGATACCAGCAGCTTATCCGCTGCCGTATCCCCAAAGAATAACCCTAAATTAGATAACTTTTATGTCGCAGGGTTTTGCGATGCAGATGCATCTTTTACAGTAAGTGTTTTAAGAAAATCTAATATGAAGATTGGTTGATCGGTTTTAGCTAGATTAAATATAACTCTACACAAAAAAGATGTAGGCTTATTATATTCAATACAATCCTGCTTAGGTGGCGTTGGAACTATAACTATTAGGAATAATTCTGACGTTGCTGATTTTGTGGTAGGGTCAGTAGGAGATTTAGTAAACAAGGTTATACCTTTCTTTTTAAAATATCCTTTAATTACACATAAGCGTGCTGATTTTATTATATTTTGTAAGATTGTCGAATTAATTAACCAAAAAGAGCATCTTACATTGGAAGGTATACAAAAGATTGTAAATTTAAAAGCTTCGATGAATAAAGGATTGACAGATAAGTTAAAACAAGCTTTTCCTGACACTAAACCAATACCACGACCTGTGATAGATAAATCTTTACGTGTAATTAATCCGTGATGGTTAGCAGGTTTCATAGATGGTGAGGGTAGTTTTACAGTAAGTCTTAGAGAATCCTCTCGTTACATACGCAGGATACCAAGTAAATTTAATTTTTCAAGTTAGTCAACATATAAGAGATCTCGATCTAATGGAAGATTTAGTTAAGTATCTGCAAGTACAATATATATTATATCGTGGCGAGTCCACGCGGGGCCCTAATTTCATAGGGAGGAAAATTGATACTTAGGGATAGTCACCCTCTTGTTGTTTACCAAGTAACTAAATTTTCTGAGGTTGAAAATATTATATCATTTTTAAATAAATACCCTCTTCAAGGGGTAAAAAGATTCGAATTTGAAGATTGAGAAAAAGTAGCTATGATTATTAAAACCAAAGGTCATTTAACACTAGAAGGAATAGAGGACATTAAACAAATTAAAGATAGAATGAATGCAAGAAGACCGCAGTAATGCCATCATCTAAGGAAATACCAATACCTTTAATTTAGTATTCATAAAACTTATCTCAGTCCTGCAATATTAAATCTGCGTGCTATGTTTACACAGCTCCGCACAGAGTTTCACACCGGAGTTTCACAGCAAAGAGCCGCGTATTCCTGCTCCGCACCCCCTTCACTCCGAAGGAGGCATATTTTTAGTACACCCCGTGAAGGGAGGGGGTGAAGGTGCGAGGGATTTCATCTGATAGAGAGCATATTAAGATTACTTCTTTTTCCCTACAAGTCTGTTTTAGGGCGGGGACTTCTTCGAATAATAAGTAGAAATAAGGGAGGTTTATTTAAAACAGATTTTGCCTTTCACCCAGCGAACGAGAGCTGTGCTAGGCCGAATGGGTGAAAAATATGAATCCCCTCCTGCTTACTTCGCAGCAGGAGGGTCCAGGGGAGAGGAAGAACTCATTTTGTGCCTGCTTGAAGTCATTTAGAAAAACTATCTTTTTAAAAATTACTATAATTTATATATTTCCTATAGGGAATGCCGTTAAAAAGTGTAAACTTTTTAATTATGACTTCGCTATATGCATAGAATTTCTCGAAAATGGATTATTTATCCAGTTAACAGATACATAGACACCTAATTAGATTTTAAAGTTGTATTTTCGACTGAATTAGTTGTAACACTTATGTATACAGGGGAAGAATATGCAGGAAACCAACGGATATGTAAATATCTTAGTAGGATCCTCAGAGACTATACGCGAAGCCCCTTAAAGTGGTAAAACTACATGAGAAGCCTTTAAGGGTGAAGACATAGTCCGTGGAGGTAGGAAACTACCCCGTAAACTGATTCCCAAGACTAAATAATATAAGTTTCTGATTATTACCTCCTAGTTTATTATTATTAATATTCTCTGCATGTATAGAGGGTGGTGCTGGTTTGGGTAGTTCTATTTTTTTAGGAATTTTTATATTATTTAACAAAGCAGTAGGATCAGCTATTAAAGGTGAAGAACCTTGCTGTGATAAAAAAAAAAGATTGTCTAAGTTAGAACGTAGTGCTTTTAGATTGGACCCGGAATCTAAAGAAGGTCAAATTTTAATAGGCTTATTACTGGGGGATGGTTGATTAATAAGAAATAAATCTAAATCAGGTACATTAAATAATACTAGATTTTGTTTTTCACAATCTGTAGTAAATACTGAGTATTTTATGTTTGTATATGAGATATTTAAACCTTATTGTCAAGGAGAATACTACCAGTTTAATAAATTTTCTAAGTTAACAGGACCTTTTTCAGGTTATCAGTTTAATACTTTAGTTTTTCCTTGTTTAAATATTTACCATGATTTATTTTATAAACAAGGAAAAAAACGTGTTCCTTTAAATATTATCGATTATTTAACACCTATTGGATTAGCTTTTTGAATTTCTGATGATGGAACTTATAACAAAAGAGATAATATACTAACTTTATGTACCGATAGCTATACAGAATCTGAAGTAGAATTGTTAATGGAAGTATTAGCAAAAAAATTCGGGTTGAAGTGTCGTAAAGAAAAAAAAAATAGTAGTTTTCGAATAGTAATAATTAAAAGTTCTATAGATAAAGTTAGAAGCTTGGTTCTAGAACACATGGATCCTTCAATGCACTACAAGTTAGGTGTTTATGCTTAAGATCTTAAATAACTTAACTCGCCTAGTAGAAGTCCTCAATCTTTTTTTACTGTTAGCTGTTATTAATATAATAATATATTAGCTAGAGTTTTAAGACTCCGCATTTTTATGCGTTAATTAAAGTTAAGAGAATAAATATAAGGATTTAAATAAAGGATTCTTATAGCTTTCATAGCTAAAACTGGTGCTGCGCTTCGCACGCAGCACCCTAAAAAATTATCCCTTCACGACCGGACCCTTGTTAGAACCGACCGAAGGGGGGATGAAAGAGGGTAAGAGGGAATACATAACGGGTAATGTCCTCTTAACTTTAAGCAGTAAGTTTAACAAATGTTGCTTACGTTATGGTTTAATTTCGTAAGATGAACCAATTTAAGGGCTTAAATTCGTGACCCCCGCGTGGCTCCTTATGATCCACGCGGGGATCTTCATAAGGAATCGGGCCCCCGCAGGGGGCCTGATTCCAGGGCCCTCTGGGCCCCGGAATCTCTTTATTAAATCTGTTCTTCCTTCTTTCCCTGTACACGCCCTCAGGGAATGTCCCCTAGTATAGGGGGAAAAAAAAGGACTAAATCCTGTGCCTGAGTAGTAAGTAATTACTATAATTGAAATTCACTGTATGCTGGGAACTCCTAAAACTCTAGATACTAATTTTAGTGAAGATTCTAGAGATGAAACAATGGACAATCAGCAGGAAACCAAAGTAATAAACCCATATTACGAGTAGGATCCTCAGAGACTATGCGTGATACATCGTATTAATATTATAGTACGATGAAGATATAGTCCACATACATACGAAAGTGTGTATAATATATTAATAAGGAAGTTTATTTATATGGTAGGAATTTTAAATAATTCTTCCGAGTCTTCCTCAAAATCTAATTCGTCTTCATTTTACAACCATCCGCGAGTAAATAAAAACTTATTGGGTAGTTATCTTGCGGGGTTAATTGAAGGAGATGGGTCCATAATAGTACCCAAAACAATTCCCCCTTCTCTAAAGAGAAGGGGTACTTCTAAAAATTTATATATAGAGGTTGTGAAGCAGAAATAAAAGAGGGGACCGGAAATAAAAGACTCCGGCTTCGTATGCTGTTGCGAGCGGTAAATTATTTGATCTCTCTCTTACCTTTTAAATAAAATTCGAGTCTCTTAAATGTACAATATACCCAAATTTTAAAGACGCTACGCAGGAAAATTAAAAAATGGGTTAATACGTACTTATTCTAAAAAATCATCTAAAGGTTTAGATCCTTACTATGTCACCGGTTTTGTAGATGGAGAAGGTTCTTTCCTTGTTTTAGTGCTTAATAGATCTGCTTATAAGACAGGCTGAAATGTAATCCCTGTTTTTACTATTTCAGCTTCGCAGATCAAGCTCTCTTAGAGAAAATACAAGGTTTTTTTGGTGGAATAGGAAAGATTTCATTTCGTGAAAAAGATAATCTGGTATATTATACTGTAAAATCTGTAAAAGATTTAATGAATGTAATTATACCTCATTTTGAAAAATATCCTCTTTTAACCGAAAAGCAAGTAGACTAGGATAAATCCTTGAAATTGTAACCATGATGTCTAAAAAAGAACATCTAAACATAGAAGGATTAAATAAAATTATAAACCTTAAAAGTGCATTAAATAAAGGCTTGACTCCCCTATTGAATAAAAATTTTCCTAATGCAACAATGGAGAGACCTCCTAGAAAAAATTCTTTTTCTAGTGTTAATCCTTATTGAATAACTGGGTTTGTAGAAGCTGAAGGGTGTTTTTTTATAAATATTATAAAGTCCTCAGCATATAAATTGGGATATCAAGTGAGATTACAATTAAGCGTTGTTCAACACGTCAGGGATAAAAATTTAATGACAAATCTTGTTGACTTCTTTAAAAGTGGAGGTATTCATGAAAATACTGGATGTGTTACATACAAAGCTTCTAAATTATCAGATATTAATGAAATTATTATTCCTCACTTTAAAAAATATCCTTTACAAGGTTATAAATTTGGGGATTATGAAAAATTTTGTTCTGTGGCTTTGTTAATGAAAAACAAGGAACATTTGACTCCTGAGGGGTTAAATAAAATTCTTGAGATTAAAAATAGTAAATAATACTGTTTATTTGCTATTTGAGTTCTTTAGGGTAGGAGTCATTCTTTATTGCATTATATAAAGTACAATAGCCTTATAGTTACGGCTAGTACATTTCTATACTGGTTTAGGGTGGTTCTTTTAGTCGTTCATTGAGGTTCTGTATTGTATATAAGAACGTATATATTTATAAAGTAATTTAAGGTTTTAAGTTTCATCATATATAGTGTTTTCGTTTTCTTATGTGCACAGTTTTCGGGAGCGCTACGCTTTCCTGAAAACAGGGTAGCGAAGCGTTACCCGTTTTCTTTAAATATCGTTAAAAAAAATTTTTTTTCTTATATTCGTTAAGTCGTTAGGTCGTTAGGTTAGGTCGTAGTGAAAATCACTTTTGTGTCCGGTGCTTCGCAGAAAAAGATTTACCTTTAGCCTTAAAAATTAAAGAAGTAATAGGAGGTGGAACAATTACACACCCGTGCCCAAGATTCAAATTATTGTGATCTTTTATTCCAAGAGGTAAATTCTGCGCTGCGCTTCGCACGCAGCACCCTAAAAAATTATCCCTTCACGTTAGTGAAGGGGGGATACAAAATATTGCTGTACTTACCTGCTCACAACAGCTAGTTAGTTAGTTATTTTTAATTCCTGCCTATTATAGATAACTTCCTATAATTCTTGACAGGAAATATATTATCTTGTAATTCGTCTTATGTGTCTTATACCAATGCAGATACTCAAAAAGAATCGATTCTTAAGGATAATAAAAATAAATCTGGTGTTTATTGTTGAACTAATACAGAGTCTAATGCAAAGTATGTGGGTTCTAGTGTAGATTTATGTAGAAGATTTAGGCAATATTATAATATAAATTATATTACTAGAGCTAGTAAATCTAGTTTAATTTGTAGAGCTTTACTTAAACATGGTTATTCTAAATTTAAATTAGAAATTTTAGAGTATTGTGCTCCGGAAGAGTGTATTAAAAGAGAACAGTCTTATATAGATACTTTAAATCCTGAGTATAATGTTTTAAAAGTAGCAGGTTCTCTTTTTGGATATAAACATACTATAGAGTCATTACAAAAAATGTCAGAAATAGCTAAAAATAGATCAGAAGAAACTATAGCTAAACTTAGAGAAGCTGCTCTAGGTAAAACCTATAAACATACTGAAGAGACTAAAAGAAAAATTAGTGAGACTATGCTAGGTAGAAATCACACGGAGGAAACTAAAAAGAAATTAAAATTTATCCAATCTAACAGAAAAAACCCACCTGTAAAAGGTATTAATGTACAAGTTAAAGATATTTTAACAGGAGAAATAACTATTTATAGTTCTTTAAGAAATGCAGGAAAGGGTTTAAATAGTAATCATGTATCTATAAAAAATTATTTAGATAATGGAAAATTATTTAGAGGTAGATATATTATTACTACTACTTAATGGTAATATGAGAACGGCTCCGCACTAAAATAGAAGCTTTACATAGGCTAATTGATTGGCTAAATGCTAGACCTAATAGCAATATTAAATTACCTAAATTAGAGTTAGATAATAGCCCTTTAGGAAGTAATCCATGACTATCAGGGTTTATTGAATCTGATGGTAATTTTTATTGTGGATTTGAAATAGGTGAAAATAATATTGCCAAACGAGTAAAATGTTATATGAGAATTTCTCAAAAAAGAAATTACAGATTAAATACTGAAATACCTGCAGATAAAAATACTAATTTAGATATAATGGAAAAAATTAGAGAATATCTTTCAGTAAGCAAAGTCACGGAAATTAAAAGAGATAGAGAAAATTATACAGAATTAGCTTACGAGGTTAGAACATTAAAAAAAGAATCTTGTGATCGTTTAATTAATTATTTAACAATTTATCCATTGTTTAGCTCTAAACATCAAGATTTTTTAGTAGCCTGCGTGCGGAGCCGAAAAAAAGCACATAATATTAGGATATGTAAAAGCTATACATCTATTGAAGGAACTTCTAAATTAATATTCCTAAAAAATAGCATGAACACTAAAAGAACTCAATTTAATTGAGATTCATTAGACAATTTTTATTGTTTAATGTAACCCGGTATAGTAATTAAGAGACTTACTTAGAATAGTTATATATATAACTAATCTAAGAAATATTAATATATTGAAATTGACAGGTTGAACTCTTTACGGTAAGGAGTTGCTTTGAGGTAACTCAAAGGCAATAAAACTCTACTCGATGCGTAAAACTCTTGAGGTTCTTTGAGCCGGAGTTATCCGCTACTCGTTAATATTTAAATTAGCAGTTAAAATGTGGATAACCTTCTTAGTTTTATTTATAAAAACTGGATCAAGACAATACGCCTGGGATCTAACATTAAAAATGTTTAGTACCCATCAGAGACTAAACGTAGAGCACCCAAATAATAAAATGCATGACCATTCAAGGTCAATAAATAAATCTAAATATTCTGAAAACAAAGATAATTTTCATCAATGATTAGTTGGTGTTACAGATGGAGATGGTAGTTTTACTATTTCTAGGTTAGCTGAAGGTAAATGAACTCTTTTTTTTAAAATAACTCAAAGTAGTTATAATTTGAGAATGTTATATTATATAAAAAAAGAATTAGGTGTAGGTTCAGTATGTATAACCGCGGATAACCAGAAAGCTGATTTCAGAATAAGAGATAGAAAAACTATTGGCTCTATAATTTTACCTATTTTTGAAAAATATCCTTTATTAACTAGTAAGTATCACTCATATGAAAAATTCAAAAAAGCTTATTATATTTTAGAAAATACTAACTTATCTACTAAAGAAAAAGATGATTTACTTTTAGAGTTAAAAAAGCAAGAAATGCTTGATAATTATATATCACCAGCTTGAAGTGTAGTAAATTATGAAATTAATAATACTAATGAAGCTAATCTTAATTCTTTATCACTGTACAATAATATTCCATTGGAATGTATAAAATCGGTGCTTTCTATTTATTGATTGATTGGGTATGTAGAATCATCCTTAGGATATTTTATTATTAGCTCTAATAAAGATCCTATGGTAAGATTTATGCTTAAGGCAACTGACTTTCTTATATTGGAATTTATAAGACGTATTTTACATATACCAGGTAGAGTAAGATACATAGAAGAATACCAATATTACAGTTTATATACTGCTAATAATAGGGCGGTGCAAAATATTATAAATAAACTGAAAAAAATTCAAACACGTAGACTTGAAAAAGCAAAACTTAAAGGAATTAAATCTTTAATGTTTAAATTGTGAACAAAAGCTTATTTTTATAAAGATAAAAATTTAAAAAAATTTAACAAATTAGCGAAAATAATGTTCAGATTAATTACTAAAAATGAAAAAGATTTAATTGCTTTAGATACGGATCTTATTGAACAACAAATAAATAATGATAAAAAATCGGCTGCTTCGCAAATGAAAGCTGTTACTGTTAATGCTCAAATCTTTAACACTAGCAGGCCAAATCAAGCTGTTTTAGTTTTACGCAGGGGCCCTGGCCCTGGCCCTGGCCCTGGCCCTGGAGTTAATTGCTGCCAACGAAGATCAGCTAGTTCTTTATCTACTTTCAAATTAGATCCATGATTTGTAACGGGATTTACAGACGCTGAGGGTTATTTTTCAATAAGTGTAGCAAGAGTCCCTCGTTTAAAATTAGGTTGAAGAGTTTGTTTACAGTTTGGCTATAATTTACATATTAAAGATAAAGAATTATTAGATAGAATAAAAGAATTTTTTACTGTGCTTCGCCGGAAAAGTAGACATTGGTAAAAACAATTGCCAATTTAGAGTTACATCTGGTCCCCACCCCCTACTCTTTAGAGGAGGGGGGATAGAAGATTTAGAGTTGATCATAAAACATTTTGATAACTACCCTTTAATTTCTCAAAAATTTTCTGATTACCAATTATTTAAATTAGCCTTTTATTTAATTAAAGATAAAGCTCATTTAACTGAAGAAGGTTTAAATAAAATAATTAGTATAAAGTCTTCAATTAATTTAGGGTTAAGTGATACATTAAAAGAAGCTTTCCCTCCGGACTCATTATACGTTGGTATATTAATCCCGTTGTTAGGCCTTTAGTTATAGATCGAGAAATAAAAGATCCTAATTGACTAGCAGGATTCATAGATGGAGAAGGTTGCTTTAATATTAATATTGTAAAAGCTCAAAGCTATAAAACAGGATATCAAGTGAAAGCTAGGTTTATACTAGCTCAACATTCACGTGATATTATATTAATGCAAAAGTTATTAGAATATTTGGGGTGCGGTACCTTAAATGATGAAAGCAATAAATACATATATTTAACTGTAAGTAAATATAGTGAGCTTAAGGATATTATAATCCCGTTATTAAACAAATATCCCCTTCAAGGAGCTAAAAAGTTAGATTTCTTTTTATTTTGCGATCTTATTAAGTTAATAGAGAATAAAGAACATTTAACAGATAGCGGAGTAAAGAAAATAATGGAGATAAAAGGAAAAATGAATAAACAATAAGGTTTTGTTTTATTATTTGAGGCAGTAATATATTGCTGAGAGGTGGATGGGTGGAAAATTAACTAATCTATTACTTTCTTATTTTCTATCTAGGCCCAGCAGCGGTTTTCTTTTTGCTTGAGGGGCCGGAGGTTGCTCCGCTATCTCCAGAGGGGCCGGGAGGATTTATCTTAATTCTTTTCGGTTTGGGTACTTATATTTGTACCTTTTGACTTATTGGTTTCACAGAAGCAGAAGGTAGTTTTTATCTTGTAAGTAAAGATTCCGGGGCCCCAAAGGGCCCTGGAATCAGGCCCCCTACGGGGGCCCGATTCTAATAGAATTGTACATACTTTTGAAATAACTCAAAAATTAGATATCATTGTATTAAAAGCTATAGCTCTTATTTTAGGAGTAGGAGTAGCAAGTAAGAAAACATATAATACTGTAGTAACCACAAATTCTCGTGCTAGAATTTTTCTAAAATTCTAGATTACTACAAAAATACATTTAAAGGTATGAAAGCTGTAGAGTTTAGAATATGAGCAAGAACTTATGTAAAACATAAAGGAAAGTTTGATATATTAGAAAAAGTAAGAAAAATAATTAGATCGCTTAGATCTACCAGACTCAATAAAAATTTTAAGAATATAAATAAAGATTAATTATTATTATTTGGGTGATGGTATAGTCCAATCCATCTTGAGAAAGATGGACATAACGATAGTATTTCTATAAAACTGAGTATATATTAAGTTAAATAATTAATAAAATTATATAAATAAGTTAGCGTAACTTGCACATAGCGTAGCACGCTTACTTCGTAGCACTAATATATAAATACTCAATAGAAATATGAGGTTATAAATATAATTGTTACCCTCCTTTAAGTGGTATCCAAAGTCATAGCGGTCCTAGTGTTGATTTAGCTATCTTTGCTTTACACTTATCAGGTATAAGTTCCTTATTAGGATCTGTGAATTTCATAACTACAATAATGAACATGAGAGCTCCTGGAATAAGATTACATAAATTAGCTTTATTTGGATGAGCTGTAGTTATAACAGCAGTGTTATTATTATTATCTTTACCTGTTTTAGCAGGTGCAATAACAATGTTACTTACAGATAGAAACTTTAACACATCATTCTTTGAAACAGCTGGAGGTGGTGATCCTATTTTATTCCAACATCTTTTCTGATTCTTCGGTCATGTTTGGCCCTTAAAAAAAGTAATTTTTTTAATGCAACGAACTATAAGCTGGGAACTTGTGTATTCATTTTTAGGTACTATTATCATAAGTGATCCATTAATTTTGGGTCCCGTAATAGTAAAAATCTTAAAAATGGCAAGTAATCAGCAGGAAACCAAAGGCGTAAGCCGAGTAGGATCCTCAGAGACTTTACGTTCGTTATCCCCAAAGGTTCAATCTGAATTAACATGAAATCAATGGTTAGCTGGATTAATAGATGGTGATGGTTGCTTTTTAGTTAGTAAATCTGGATATACTAGTTGTGAAATTACTATGGGAATAGAAGATGAGCGTGCTTTAATGGAAATAAAACAAAAGTTAGGAGGTTCTGTAAAATTAAGAGCAGGTATTAATGCTGTTAGATATAGACTTCACAATAAAAAAGGTATGCTTGACTTAATAGCTCGAGTTAATGGACACATAAGAAATCCTGTTAGACTAAAACAACTAAAATTAGTATGTAATACATTAAATATTGAGTTATTAGAACCTTCTATGTTAGATAAAGATAACAATTGATTTTCAGGTTTTTTTGATGCTGACGGTTCAGTTACATATTCTATGAAAAATGGTTCCCCTCAATTAACAATATCTGTAACTAATAAACATGAAGAAAATGTAAAACATTTTGAAAATGTTTTTTCAGGAAAAGTATATTACGATAAAGGGGGTTACGGGTCTTTCAAATGAACCATCCAAGGTAAAGAGGGTGTTCTTTGTTTCTTAGATTATGTAATAAAGAATCCTTGCAGAAGTCATAAAAAACAAAGACTTTTTTTAATACCTAAATACTATAAATTAAAAGATTTAAAAGCTTATAGACAAGAAGAAGGTAGTGCTTTACATAAAGCATGATTAAGTTTTAATGAAGATTGAAAAAACACTCTTCCATAAGTAATCCAAGGGGATAAAAAGAAAGTCCAAAATTAAATAAATATTTATATATATTATTTAATTAGCATCCAGAGGTTTATATTCTAATTATACCAGCTTTTGGAATAATAAGTACAACTATATCTGCTTACTCTAATAAATCTGTATTTGGTTATATAGGTATGGTTTACGCCATGATGTCTATTGGAATTTTAGGATTTATCGTGTGAAGTCATCACATGTATACTGTAGGTCTGGATGTGGATACTCTTGTGTCCACAGTAAAAATCTTGCTATATGCTGGAAACTCTTGATTAAGTAGTCCACTCGCTTTAATTGCGTTAGGGAAAATCTACTTATATTTTACAAGACAATCAGCAGGAAACTTTAGTTTTAGTACAAATGCTACGGCTGTTACTAAAAATACTTATGTTAAATATTCAGAATTACCCTTTCACCCTGGTTTAACTGGGGATAAAAGGGCAAAAATAATGTTAAAAAAAAGCATTGTAAATTTTAATACTTTTAATTTTTTTAATACAATAAAAACCAATTTTTCCTCTTATACTAAATCTTATGATTTATCATCACAACTTAATCCTAATTTTGTAACAGGACTTATAGATGCAGAAGGTTGTTTTACCGTACGAGTAAGAAGAAATCCTAAAACTAAATTAGGTTGAAGTGTTGAAACTATGTTTATTGTAGGATTAGATAAAAAAGATTTAAATCTTTTAACTCTCCTAAAATATTATTTTAAGGGAGTAGGTCATATTTCCGTAGGTAAAGATACTGCTAGTTATACAGTAGGTTCTATAAAAGATCTTACTGAGGTAATAATACCACATTTCACCAAATACCCTTTAATTACTCAAAAAAAGGCAGATTTTATTTTGTTAACTAAAGTTGTTGATCTTATTGTTAAAAAAGATCATTTAACTCTGGAAGGGTTAAACCAAATTGTAGCTTTAAAAGCTTCTATTAATCGAGGTTTACCTGAGGAATTAAAAAATTCTTTCCCTAATATACAAGTAATTAATAGACCTTTAATTGAAAATAAAAAAATTACTGATTACAGTTGACTGGCTGGGTTTACTACTGGGGAAGGTTCTTTTCAAATTAACTGTTTTAAATCCAATACTAAATTAGGGCGAACTATTAGATTAATTTTTACTTTAACTCAACATAGTAAGGATAAAGAATTAATGGCTAGTTTAATTGACTTTTTAGGTTGTGGTAATATATATATTTATAAAAACAAAAATGGAATAGAATATAAAGTAAGTAAAATTGATGACTTAGTCGAAATATTGATCCCTATTTTTGATAAATATCCTATTTTAGGAGTAAAAAGTCTTGATTATCAAGACTTCAAAAAAGTAGCTTTTTTAATTAAAAAGGGTGAACATCTAACTGAAGAAGGTATGAATAGTATTTTAAAAATTAAAGCGAATATGAATAAAGGAAGATTTCGATAAATCTTCTCTTTTTTACAACCATCCTTCTTTTAGTACTGGTAACTTTACTACATTAGTGAAAATCTCCGAACATGTTCCTAAACATAATGACTTTAATGACGAGGAATTTGGTTTTTTTTTAGCTGGATTAATTGAAGGTGATGGTTGGTTTGGTAAAAAAGAATTACATATAATCTTTTCTGAAACTGACATATCTTTAGCCTATTATATTAAAAAACGTATTGGCTATGGTAATGTTTATAAAATCAAGGGCAAAAAAGCCGTAAGATATATATGTAAAAATAAAGAAGGTATATCTACAATATTATCTTTAATTAATGGTAAATTTGTGAGTAATTATAAATATGATCAATTAATTAAACATAATTATAATGAAGACTTTAATATTAACATTTTACCTCCTTTAAATAATTTATCTTTAGATAATGCTTGATTAGCCGGGTTTACTCAAGCCGATGGTTGTTTTTTTATAAGTGTTGTAAAAAGTAAAACTCATAAATCAGGGTATAGTGTGAGATTAGAGTTCTCTTTAAAACAAAACGATGAATTGCCTTTAAGATTATTATATAATAACTTAGGTATGGGAAATATATCTCAATACCATACTGGAATATGGTGTTATAAAAGTTCAGGTTATAAAACAGCTGCTGCTTTAATAAATTACTTTGATAAATATCCGGTTTTTGGAGGTAAATATGTTGATTTTCTTAAATTTAGAAAAGTTTATATTATGATCACAGAAGGGAAACATTTGGATACTGATGGTATTTTAAAAATTAAAAGTATTGCAACTAAAGGATCCTCAGAGACAAGTACGCAAGAAATTTAACATTTATGTTAAATTAAGATACTGTCCATTTTTCCTGAAGACAGGGACAAAGTTAACATTGTTTATTTTAATAGTAGGTTTCTTTTATGTATATTTTAGTGCCCCTTTAGGAGGTATGCTCATAAATTTTATTAATAATAATTGTGAATCCGTAAACGAAGAATCTGATTCTGTATGTGAATCTCTCGACGATATTAGTAAAGAAGAATTAGAATCGGGCCCCCGCAGGGGGCCTGATTCCAGTGCCCTCTGGGCCCCGGAATCTAGGGCTCCGCCCTAGAGATATCATCTAAACTTTTTAATATCGATTATGAAACTTACATTAAACAGTTTTGGGTTGGTTTATTGGAAGGTGATGGGACAATTACCGTTAGTTGTCCTGGACCTAAGCATGTTAAAGTACGTATGTTTATTTCAATAAAAAATTTAAGAGATAATGTACTTATGTTATTATTAATAAAAGATGTGATCGGTGGTAGAGTAAGGAGCCGTTACGCTCAATATGTTACTTGAGTTGCCATTAAAAAAGATTTAATACAAAGTCTGATAGGTATACTAAAAGAATATCCTCTATTAACTTCACGTAAACAGTGTCAACTAAAGTCTACTATTTTTATGTCTAAGACAAAAAGGGTTTTTAACAGTTTTGTTTCTAGGGGCGTAGCTCCTAGTCTTTACAAGAATAATATTACAAAACCATGTAAAATGGGGTTTAGCTTAAGATTTTTTTCTTCTAGTGTCCCACTGAATATTTCTGAACCTATAAATACTTCAACTCTTATAGAGTGCGCTCCCCCTCTTAACCCTTGATTTGTCACCGGATTTTCTGATGGTGAAAGTACGTTTGGTGTTTCTATTTATAAAAAATCAGCCGCTCCGCACAAAATTAGGTTGAGATGTTATAGTTTATTTTCAACTTGGTCTTCATAAAAAAGATAGAGTAGTTTTAGATAAAATTAAAAACAAGTCCCCCCCCCGGGGACTAGGTAAGATTTATGAACAAGATGTAGATGTTTACAAAGTTCAATCGGTAAAAGACTTGAAAAGTATAATAGACCATTTTGATAATTACCCTCTGATAACAAATAAGAGGGCTGATTATGAACTTTGAAAACAAGTTGTTGAAATAGTTAAAAATAAAGAACATTTAACCTTAGAAGGATTACAAAAAATTGTCGCTATTAAAGCTACACTTAATTGAGGTCTATCTGATACATTAAAAGCAGCTTTTCCTGAGGTTGTTCCTGTGAATGACAATTTCATGCGCAGCACAAAAAATATCAGATCCTTATTGATTAAGTGGTTTTACGTCAGCAGAGGGGTGCTTCTGAATATATATTTTTAAATCTACCACAACCAAAACGGGTATGGCTGTGAACTTAATATTTACCATTTCTCAGCATGCCCTAACTTTGTAGAGGAACAACTTATTAAAAGTTTCATTGAATACTTGGGTTGTGGAAAATTTTATTTAAATAAAGAAGCAGTTTACATTCGAGTAACAAAATTTAGTGATATATACGATAAGATAATCCCATTTTTTAAGAGCTACCCTGCGCTGCGCTTCGCACGCAGCACCCTAAAAAATTATCCCTTCACGACCGGACCCTTGTTAGAACCGACCGTCCGTACGAAGTACGAAGTACGAAGGGGTGC
>JGI12419J13241_1000218_pt1 | contig 17287 bp, 33 predicted proteins | sample BGWIniCompost_FD_13241 | JGI IMG/M metagenome (IMG submission 13241)
TCGTCGTAGAGATTCAGCCGGAACTCCTTGACGAACTCGGTGGCCTGATCCGGTTTGGGGTTCTCCAGGATCTCGCGGACCCACCGGAGCCACTGGTCCATTTTCGGATCCGGCTCTTCGATGCCCTCTTTGTAGCGCCAGTGGGCGGCCACGCCGCGCTCGGCCACTTCGTGCATTTCCTGCGTGCGGATCTGCACCTCCACCTTGCGTCCTTCAGGTCCCAGCACCGTCGTGTGCAGACTCTGGTAGCCGTTGGACTTGGGCACCGAGATGAAATCCCGGAAACGCTCCGGCAGCGGCTTGTACAGATCCGTCACGATGGAATAGGCCCGCCAGCAGTCCTCTTTGCCCTTGCGGCCCGAGCTTTTGAGCACGATCCGAATGGCAAACAGGTCGTAGATCTCCTCCAGCGGCTTGTTCTGCCGCTTCATCTTGCGATAGATCGAGTAGATGTTTTTGGGCCGGCCGTAGAGGTCGAACTCCAGTCCGGCCTCCTCCAGTCGCTGCTTCAGCGGTTCGATGAAGCGCTGAATGTAGGCCTCCCGCTCCTTTTTGGATTCGTTGAGCCGCGCACGATGGCGTAGTACTCGTCGGGCTGCAGTACCTTGAGCGAAAGGTCCTCCAGCTCGCTTTTGATCTTGAACAGACCGAAGCGGTGGGCCAGTGGGGCAAACAGCTCCAGCGTTTCGGTGGCGATCTTCAGGCGCTTCTGCGGGGGCAGCGCTTCGATCGTCCGCATGTTGTGCAGCCGGTCGGCGAATTTGACCAGGATGACCCGGATGTCCTCGGCCATCGAGAGCATGAGCTTGCGCACGTTCTCGGCCTGTCCCAGCTCGCGCGAGGTGAAGACGCCCTGGATCTTGGTCAGCCCGTCGATGATGATGCCCATGGTCTCGCCGAACTCTTCCCGGATGAAGTCCAGCGAGATGTCGGAGTCTTCGACCACGTCGTGCAGCAGCGCGGCGCCACGCTCACGTCGTCGAAGCTGATATCCTCGGCCACGATGAAGGCCACTTCCAGCGGATGCAGGATGTAGGGCTCGCCCGTCACCCGCCGGTGGTCCCGGTGGGCCCAGTAGCTCACCCGAAACGCCCGGCGAATCAGCTCTTCGTCGACGCGCGGCAGGTGCCTGTGACAGGCCTGAATCAGCGTGTCCAGACGCTGCTGGAATTCTTCCGGGATGTTCAGATCCCCTTCTTTCAGGAGGGTCGATACCTGGACCATGGACCTCCGGGCCTGTGCTTGCCCTGTGGAAAGTTTTCCAGAAGTTAAAGTACCAGGGCGTTCCCCTGTTCCGCCAACAAAAAAAGCGCCATCCCGATCGGGATGGCGCTCCGGTCGTTGCTTTTCAGGGGTTGTACGTAGGCCGGATCAGCCTTCGTCCTTTTTCTCCTGATCCTCGGCCGCTTCCTCCGAAGAAGCTTCGGGAGCAGCTTCGGCAGGGGTGGCCGCTTCCGCTTCAGCGGTCGTCTGCTCGACCTGTGCCTCCGGTTCGGCCGTCTCCGGGGCCTCCGGAGCCGCGGCCTCCGCCTCGGCCGCCTGGGTCGTGGTAGCGGCCGCCTCCGGCGTTTCCGTACGACGACCCCGCCCGCGGCCGCGGCGCGTCCGACGCCGCGTCTTCCGGCTGTCGGCCGGCTTGACGTCGTTGTAATCGACCAGTTCGATCACGGCCATCTCGGCGCCGTCGCCGGGCCGACGACCGATCCGCACCACGCGCGTGTAGCCGCCCGGTCGGCCGTTGACCTTCTCGGCGATCTCGCCAAAGAGTTCCTTGACGGCCTCCTTGTCCTGCAGGTAACGGAAGACCTGCCGGCGGTTGTGGGTGGTGTCTTCCTTGGCCCGCGTGATGAGCGGCTCGATGAACATGCGGAGCGCCTTGGCCTTGGCCAGCGTCGTGCGGATCCGTTTGTGCCGGATCAGCGCGCACGAAAGCGCCGCCAGCGTGGCCCGGCGATGTCCGTAGGTGCGGCCTAACTTGAATCCTTTTTTTCGATGTCTCATGGCTCGTTTCGGCTTACTCCGGCAGCGCCGGCTCAGCTCTCGGCTCCCTCAAGGTACTTGTCGACGTCCATGCCAAAGTGCAGCCCGCGCTCCTCCAGCACGGCGATCAGCTCCTGGAGCGACTTGCGGCCGAAGTTGCGGAACTTGAGCATTTCGGACTCCTGCCGCCGCACCAGATCGCCGATCGTGCGGATGTTGGCCGCCTTGAGGCAGTTCTGCGCCCGCACCGACAGGTCGAGTTCATCGACCGGCTGCGAGAGCAGCTCGCGGATGCGCTGCACCTCGGCGTCGACCTCTTTCTTCTTGACCTCGGGCTGCGGCTCGCTCTCCATCGTGATGAAGAGGCTGATGTGGTCGCGCAGGATCGTGGCCGCCTGCACGAGCGCTTCTTCGGGAGAGACCGAGCCGTCCGTGGTGATTTCCAGTTCCAGGCGCTCGTACTCGATCTTCTGACCCACGCGCGTGGGTTTGATCGTGTAGCGCACGTTCTTGATGGGCGTGAAGATCGCGTCGATGGCGATCACCCCGATCGGGTCATCCGGCAGCTTGTTTTCCTCGGCCGGCACGTAGCCGCGCCCGCGCCCCATGCGCAGCTCGAGGTTCACCTCGGCGCCTTCGGCCAGCGTGGCGATGTAGTGGTCCGGGTTCAGCACCTCGTAGTGACTGGTGGCCTCGGCAATATCGCGGGCCGTCCACACGTGCGGTCCTTTGAGCGAAAGCCGGATGTTCGCGTCGGTGGTGTCTTTCGCCTTGAAACGAACGCCCTTCAGGTTCAGGATAATTTCCGCGACGTCCTCGGTGACGCCCGGAATCGTCGAGAATTCGTGCTGCACGCCGTCGATTCGGACGGCCGTAATGGCAACGCCCGGCAGCGAAGAAAGCAGCACGCGCCGGAGCGCGTTGCCGATCGTCACGCCATAGCCGCGCTCGAGCGGCTGCACCACAAAACGCCCGAACGTTTCCGTCGCCTCTTCCACTCGAACACCTTCGGGCAATTGCACCATGTAGTTGCTCATGGTCTGTCTGGGGTTTTATCGATCGCAAAACCCGGAAATCACCTTTCCGGTATGGCCATCCATGCCACCCGTCGCCGCACTACTTGGAGTAGAGCTCGACGATCAGGTGCTCGCGGATGTTTTCGGGAATGTCTTCCCGATTGGGGTAGTCCAGGAACTTGCCCTGCATTTCCTTACGATCGACTTCCAGCCAGGGAAAGTTCCGGCGCAAACGCTTGATGTTCTCCTGAATGACGGCCAGCTGGCGGCTCTTGGGCCGCACGGCCACCACGTCGCCGGGCCGCAGCTGGTACGACGGAACGTTGACGACCTGACCGTTCACCATGATGTGGCGATGAACGACCAGCTGCCGCGCCTGCCGACGCGTGCGGGCAAAGCCCATGCGATAGACCGTGTTGTCCAGCCGCGCTTCGAGCATCTTGAGCAGGTTTTCACCGGTGATGCCCTTCTTGCGCGTGGCTTTTTCGAACAGGTTGCGGAATTGCCGCTCCAGCAGCCCGTAAATGTGCTTGACCTTCTGCTTTTCCTTGAGCTGGACGGCATATTCGCTCTCCTTGGCCCGGCGGGTACGTCCGTGCTGGCCGGGCGGATACGGCTTGCGCTCCAGCGCCTTGCTCGGACCGAAAATCGGTTCGCCAAAACGCCGGGCAATCTTCTGTTTGGGGCCTCGATATCGGGCCATGGTCGTTCAGGTCTCGTTTGTCGGTGAGGGATGCTTCTGATAAAGACAAACGCACGGCAGCCCCGTTGCTGGCTACCGTGACCGGGCTTATACCGAAACGCGGTCGCTCAGACGCGCCGCCGCTTCGGAGGCCGGCAGCCGTTGTGGGGTACCGGGGTGACGTCCCGGATGCTCAGCAGCTCCAGACCGGCCGCGGCCAGCGCACGAATGGCTGACTCGCGTCCCGATCCGGGTCCCTTGACGAAGACGTCCACCCGGCGCAATCCCAGTTCGTAGGCTTCACGGGCGGCCGACGTGGCGGCCATCTGCGCCGCATAGGGCGTGCCCTTCCGGCTGCCCTTGAAGCCTTCCTTGCCACCACTGGACCAGGCGATCGTGTTGCCGTACTGGTCCGTGATCGTGACGATCGTATTGTTGAACGTGGACTGAATGTGCGCCTGCCCGTTCTGCTCGACGATAACGTTCTTCTTGCGCGTCGTCCGCTGCTTCTTTGCCATGGCTGTGCTGCAGGATTACTTCTTCGGAGCCTTCTTCTTCCCGGCCACCGTCTTACGGGGCCCCTTGCGCGTACGGGCATTGGTGCGCGTGCGCTGACCCCGCACGGGCAACCCCAGACGATGCCGGATCCCACGATAGCAGCCGATGTCCATCAGCCGCTTGATGTTCATCTGGATCTCGGCCCGGAGCTGTCCCTCGACGACGTACTCCTGTTCGATGATCCGACGGATCTCGCGCGTCTGCTCCTCGGTCCAGTCCTTCGGACGCGTGTTGGGATCCAGCCACGCGCTGAGGATCTCCTTCGCCCGGGACTTCCCGATTCCGTAAATCGCGGTCAGCGCAATTTCTCCGCGCTTGTGCAGCGGAATGTCGACACCTGCGATCCGTGGCATAGCTTCTCTGGTTTAACCCGCTCAGCCCTGACGCTGCTTGTTGCGGGGGTTCTTCTTGTTGATCACGTAGATGCGGCCCTTGCGCCGGACGATCTTGTCGTCGGCGCTCCGCTTCTTGACACTGGCACGTACCTTCATGATGCTTTTCGTTTTAGCTGAAACCCCGGCGTCATCAGGCAAGGGTGCATAAACGCCCCAGCCGACGCCGGGTTCGTGAACCTTTATTTATAACGATACACGATGCGTCCTTTGGTCAGGTCGTAGGGCGACAGTTCGACTTTGACACGGTCGCCCGGCAGAATCTTGATGTAGTGCATGCGCATCTTGCCCGAAAGAATGCCCAGGATCTCGTGGCCGTTGTCCAGCCGCACGCGAAACTGGGCNTTGGGCAGCGCCTCGATCACTTCACCGTCCTGTGTAATGGGTTTCTGTTTCGCCATGTGGGGATGCGATGGTCTGTTTGTAGGGCGCTTCGACTACCTCTTCGATGTAGGCAAACGTCGTCAGCACTTCCGGCCGCCCGGCCCGTACCACGACCATGTGTTCGTAGTGGGCCGAGGGCAGCCCGTCGGCCGTGTAGACGGTCCATCCGTCGTCGCCGACGCGCACCTCATACGTTCCGCGATTGACCATGGGTTCCACGCAGAGCGTCATCCCCACACGGAGCCGTCGGCCCGTACCCGGCCGCCCCACGTTGGGCACCTGCGGCTCTTCGTGCAAACGGCGGCCGATGCCGTGCCCCACCAGCGCCCGCACCACGCCATAGCCCGCCGCCTCGCAATGCCGCTGAATCGCGTGGCTGATGTCGCCGATGCGTTTGCCGGCCACCGCCTGCGCAATGCCTTTGTCGAGCGCCTCGTAGGTAACCCGGCAGAGACGGACGTTCTCCGGGTCCAGCTCGCCCACCCCGAAGGTGTAGGCGCTGTCGCCATAGAAGCCACGATACCGCACCCCGCAATCCACCGACACCAGATCCCCTTCTTTGAGCTTATAGTCGCCCGGGATGCCGTGCACCACCTGGTCGTTTACCGACACGCACAGCGTGGCCGGATAGACCAGCCGGCCCACCCGGTAGCCTTTGAAGGCCGGTTCAGCACCCTGCGTCCGGATGAAATCTTCGGCGATGGCGTCCAGCTCGGCCGTGGTCACACCCGGTCGGATGTAGCGCGCCACCTCCCCCAGCGTGCGTCCCACCAGCTCGGCGCACTGACGCAGGATGTCGATTTCTTTTTCGGTTTTGATATGGATCATGACCGGGCGTTTAGAACCGTCGTCCCCGCACGCGCGAGCCTTTCATGAAGCCCTCGTAGTGCGCATCAGCAGATGGCTTTCGATCTGCTGCAGCGTGTCGAGCATCACCCCCACGATGATGAGCAGGCTGGTTCCGCCGAAAAAGTGGGCAAATCCCGCCGTCACGCCCGCCCGCATGGCAAAGGCCGGAATGATCGCCACGATGCCCAGAAAGATGGCGCCCGGCAGCGTGATCCGGGTCAGGATTGTGTCGATGAACTCGCTGGTCTGCTTGCCCGGACGCACCCCGGGAATGAAGCCGCCCTGCCGCTTGAGCGTGTCGGCCATCTCGCGCGGGTTCACGGCAATGGCCGTGTAGAAGTAGGTAAAGAACACGACCAGCAGGAAAAACAGGGAGGAATAGCCCCAGCCCGAGATGTCCGAGAAAAAGCTCCCGAACTGCTGCATGAAATCACTGCCGGGAAGAACGTGGCGATCGTGGCCGGCACGAACATGATCGACTGCGCGAAGATGATCGGCATCACGCCGGCCGCGTTGACGCGCAACGGCAAATACTGTGTGACACCGCCGTAGACGCGGCGCCCGACCACCCGCTTGGCATACTGCACGGGAATGCGGCGCGTCCCCTGCGTTACCAGCACCACCCCGGCCGTGATCACCACGAAGACGGCCAGCTCCAGCAGCACGATGAACAGGTTGTCTTTCAGCGTGAATTCGTTATAGACGGCCTGCGGCAGGAAGGCGATGATGCTCACCATGATGATGAGCGAGATGCCGTTGCCGATGCCGTTTTCCGTGATGCGTTCGCCGAGCCACATCACGAAAACGGTACCGGCCGTCAGCACGATGACGGCGATCAGCATAAAAAAGGCCGGACTGACCACGATGGCCTGTCCGGTGGCGCCGTAGCGCAGGTTGATCGCATAGCCCACGGCCTGCAACGCGGTAATACCGACGGTCAGGTAGCGCGTGAGCTGCGTGATCTTGCGGCGGCCCTCTTCGCCTTCACGCTGCAACTTCTGGAAGTAGGGCACCACCGCGCCCATGAGCTGGATGATGATGGAGGCGGTGATGTAGGGCATGATGCCCAGCGCGAAGATGCCGGCCTGCGAGAAGGCGCCGCCGACGAACAGGTCGATCAGGCCGAACAGGTTGTTCGTGCCGGCCTGGCGGTTGACCTCGGCCAGGATGTGGGCATCGACACCCGGCAGCGTCACGTAGGTGCCGAGCCGGTAGACGACCAGCAGCCCGAGCGTGTAGAGCACGCGCTGCCGGAGCTCCTCGATCTTCCAGATGTTGCGAATGCTTTCCGTGAAACCCGCCATGGTCTGCTAATGGGCTGGGCGTCCTGCTGGACGCGGCTGCGCTTGCGAATCAGGCGATTACCGTGGCCGTTCCGCCGGCCGCTTCGATCTTCTGCCGGGCCGAGGCGCTGAAGGCATGCGCCGAAATCTGGAGCGCCACCGACAGTTCGCCGTCGCCCAGAATCTTGATGCGGTCGCGTTTGCGGACCAGTCCGGCGGCCACCAGCGTCTCCGGCGTGATCGGCGCCTCGGCCGAAAGCCGCCCGGCCTCGATCCAGCGGGCCAGATCGCCCACGTTGATCACCCGGTATTCCGTGCGGAACGGATTGCGGAAGCCCCGTTTGGGCACACGCCGCACCAGCGGCATCTGACCGCCTTCGAAGTAGGCCGGGATCTTCTGGCCGGTGCGCGCCTTCTGACCTTTCGTACCGCGCGTCGAGCTATGGCCACCATAGCCGGAGCCCACGCCACGTCCCAGGCGCTTGCGTTCGCGGACCGCTCCTTTTGCCGGTTTCAGTCGACTCAGATCCATTGCTGCCAGACCGTTTTGCGCACGCCAAACCGTGCGGTTATGCTTCAATTTCTTCAACGCGTACCAGGTGCTCCACCTTCTTGATCATGCCCCGGATCTGGGGCGTGTCGTCGTGGACCACCGTCCGGCCAATGCGTCGCAGGCCCAGTGCTTCCAGGGTGCGGCGCTGCCGCTCCGGATAGTCGATCACGCTGCGGACCTGCGTGATTTTCAGCTTTTTCTGTTTTTTTGCCGCCATACGTCCGTTGCCTTCCGTGGTCCGTCGCGTTGTTACCCTTCGAACACCTTCTGCAGCGGGACGCCCCGGCGCTGGGCGACCTCCAGCGGGTCTTCCAGCTGCTCAAGGGCGTTGATGGTCGCCGCCACGAGGTTGTAGGGGTTCGTCGACCCCAGCGCCTTGCAGAGCACGTCGGTGATGCCAGCGCACTCCAGCACGGCGCGGGCGCCGCTGCCGGCAATGACGCCGGTACCGGGCGAGGCCGGCTTCAGCAGCACGCGCGCCGCGTCCTGACGTCCAATCACCGGATGGGGAATCGTCCCGCGCCGGATCGGCACGCGGATCAGGTTTTTCTTGGCATTTTCGGTGGCCTTGGCGATGGCATCGGCCACTTCACGCGCCTTGCCCACGCCGGAGCCGACCAGTCCGTTGCCATCGCCCACCACGACCACGGCGCTGAAGGAGAAGCGCCGGCCGCCCTGCACGACCTTGGCCACCCGTTTGACCGACACCAGGCGTTCGATCCACTGCTGCTGCTCTTCGGCAGCACGCTGGCGCTGTCGACGACGACCGCGGTTGTTACGATTTTTCTGCCGTGCCATAATCGTCTGTCATCCTTTGTCCGAGAATCCGGGAAGGGTCAGAACTGAAGGCCGCCTTCACGCGCGCCTTCGGCCAGCGCCTTTACCCGGCCATGATATTTGTAGGCGTTCCGATCGAATACCACCTGCGTCACGTTCGCGGCCAGCGCCCGCTGGGCTACGCGCCGCCCCACCTCCCGGCTGATCTCCGTTTTGGTGCCGGAAGGCATGTCTTTCTCAAGGCTGGAGGCGGCCGCCAGCGTATGGCCACGCGTGTCGTCGATCACCTGGGCGTAAATGTGCTTGTTCGACCGGTACACGCACAGGCGCGGACGCTCGGGCGTGCCGCGGATTTTTTTCTTCAGGCCGCGCTTGACGCGCGCCCGCCGTTCCTTCTTGTGCTTGAGTTCGTTGATCATGATCTGCCTGACAGGTTTGCCGGAAGATTGCCGACCCTCCGGGTCTTTCCGATTTCAACAGCGGACGGAGATTAGCGGCCGGCCGTCTTGCCCGCCTTGCGCCGCACATACTCGCCCACGTAGCGGATGCCTTTGCCCTTGTAGGGCTCCGGCGGCCGCAGGGCGCGGATCTTGGCCGCCACTTCCCCGACCAGTTGCTTGTCGATCCCCTCTACAATGACGATCGGGTTGCTCCCGCGCTCGCTGCGCACCGACAGCTTGATGCCTTCCGGCGGCACGAAGTAGATCGGGTGCGAGTAACCCAGCGCCAGTTCCAGCATGTTGCCCGACATCGAAGCGCGGAAGCCGATCCCGATGATTTCCAGCTCCTTGCGGTAGCCTTCGGTTACGCCCGTCACCATGTTCTGGATCAGGGCGCGGTAAAGCCCGTGCATCGCGCGGTGGCGCTTCTGCTCGGTGGGCCGGAGTACCCGTACGGTTTTATCCGCGACTTCCACGGTAATGTCCGGATCCACCTGCAGCGTGAGCGTCCCTTTGGGGCCCGTGACGGTCACCACATTGTTCGGGGCCACTTCGACGCGCACGCCGTCGGGCAGATGGATCGGCAGTCTCCCTATCCGCGACATGGTTTTTCTGGTTTAGCTGTGAAGCTGATCCGTGGCTGTTTTAGAACACGTAGGCCAGGACCTCGCCGCCAATGTGCAGCTTGCGCGCCTCCTTGTCGGTCATCACGCCCTGGGAGGTCGAGATAATGGCGATGCCCAGGCCGTTGCGCACGCGGGGCAGTTCATCGGCCCCCACGTACTGGCGGCGCCCCGGCTTGGAGACGCGCTGCAGCTCCCGGATCGCCGGATTGCCGTTCCGGTCGTATTTCAAGTAGATGCGCAGCAGGCCCTGCTTTCCGTCATCGATATCCAGGTACCGCTGCACATAGCCCTTGTCCACCAGAATCTGGGTGATGGCCCGCTTCAGTTTGGAAGCGGGCACGTCGACGTACACCTTGCGCGCCATCTGCGCATTGCGCAGACGGGCCAGGTAGTCGGCAATCGGATCTGTAATCCCACTCATGGTCGTTGCAGTTGACTGAAATCGGGGTTACCAGCTGGCTTTGCGAACCCCTGGAATCTTCCCTTCGAGGGCCATTTCACGGAAGACGATACGCGAGACGCCGAACTTGCGCAGGTAGCCCCGCGCCCGTCCCGTCAGCGGACAGCGATTCCGCAGCCGGACCGGGCTGGAGTTGCGCGGCAGCTTCTGCAGGCCGATCCAGTCGCCTGCTTCTTTGAGCTGACGCCGCTTCTCCGCGTATTTGGCTACCAGTTCGCGGCGCTTTTTCTCGCGCGCCATCCAGCTTTTTTTCGCCATAGCGCCTTTATGCTGCCTTTGCTTGAGGTTCTTCGCGGCGGACGAACGGCATGCCCAGCAGCTTCAGCAGCGCATAGGCCTCTTCGTCCGTCTTCGCCGTGGTCACGAACGTGATGTCGAAGCCGCTGATGCGGGGGGGGAAAATAATCTGCTCGGGAATGCCCAGCGTGTAATTGCCGCGCCCGTCGAAGCTGCGGTCCGAAACGCCCCGGAAGTCGCGCATCCGGGGAAGGGCCAGCGTGACAAGGCGGTCGAAGAACTCGAACATCCGGTCGCCGCGCAGCGTGACCGATACGCCGACGGGCATGCCCTTGCGAAGCTTGAAGTTCGAAATGCTTTTCTTGGCGCGGCGCACGACCGGGTGCTGGCCGGTGATCAGCCGGATTTCTTCGATCGCNTCGTCCAGCACCTTTTTGTTCTGGGCCGCCTCGCCCACNCCTTTGTTGACGCAGATCTTGACCAGGCGCGGCACCTGCATCACGTTGCGGTACCCGAACTGTTTCATCAGGGCGGGTACCACCTCTTCCCGGTATTTTTTCTTCAGTCGAGGAACGTAGGTCATGGCTCCCTATTCATTCTGGGCTTTTGTGCGCGCAGCCGGCCTCAGCGGTCCAGCTCCTCGCCCGTCGTTTTCGCGTAACGCACCCAGCGGCCCCGTCCCGTAGCCGGGTCTTCCACCCACTTACGNCCGACCCGCGTGGGCCGCCCGTTGCTGTCGAGCGGCATGACGTTCGAGACGTGNATGGGCATTTCCTGCTGGATGCGCCCGCCCTGCGGGTACTGNGGGCTGGGCCGCACGTGGCGGATGCGCAGGTTCACGCCTTCCACGATGACNCGCTGCTTTTTCGGAAAGACGCGCAGGATGCGCCCTTCCTTGCCTTTATCGTTGCCGGCGATCACGCGCACCAGATCGCCTCGTTTTACGTGCAGCTTGGGTTGTTTATTTTTTGTACGCGGCATGGCCTTCTGCAGCTCTTGGGTTTAGCGGCGGCTCAGACCACCTCAGGGGCCAGCGAAACGATGCGCATGAACTGCTTGTCGCGCAGCTCACGCGCCACGGGCCCGAAGATACGGGTCCCGATCGGTTCGTCCTGGTTGTTGATCAATACCGCTGCGTTGTCGTCGAAGCGAATGTAGGTTCCGTCCGGGCGGCGGTATTCTTTCTTGGTGCGGACGACGACGGCTTTGACCACGTCGCCCTTCTTTACGCTCCCTCCAGGAATGACCGATTTGACCGAAGCGACGATCTTGTCGCCGACGCGGGCGTAGCGCTTGTGGCTGCCGCCCAGCACGCGAATGCAGAGCAATTCTTTCGCCCCGCTGTTGTCGGCGACCACCAGTCTGCTTTCCTGCTGAATCATGGCGTTTCTTCTCGCTGGATTTTCTTAGCCCGCTCGATAATCTCGACGAGGCGCCACCGCTTGTGCTTCGAGAGCGGCCGCGTTTCCATGATGCGGACCACGTCGCCCTCGTTGGCCTCGTTGTGCTCGTCGTGGGCCATCAGTTTCGTCGTACGCTTGATGTATTTGCCGTAGAGCGGATGTTTGACGAGTCGCTCGACGGCGACCGTGATCGTCTTATCCATTTTGTTGCTGACGACCACGCCGATCCGCTCTTTTCGGCGTCCGCGCTGCGTTTTCTGCGTCTGCTGTTCGTTAGCCATAGCTTTCTTTCAGGGCTTGGTGAGCCGCGACCTCACCAACTACCGGGTTATTCGTTCACAGAAGCCTGCTGGGCTTCCCGGAGTTTTTCGTTGTAAATCGTCTTCAACCGTGCAATAAGCCGCCGTTTGTTGCGCAGCAGCATGGGATTTTCGAGCTGCGCCACGGCATGCTGAAACCGAAGCTGGCGCAGTTCCTGCTCTTCGCTTCGAATGCGCTGGGCGATTTCTTCCAGGCTCATTGCACGGATTTCTTTCGGCTTCATAGCCTGCGTCCCAGGTTTGGGTTAGCGTCCCTGCGGAGCGGCCATGAGTTCTGGCCGCTTGACGAACTTGGTTTTAATGGGCAGCTTGTGCGAAGCCAGCCGAAGCGCCTCGCGGGCCAGCTCTTCCGGCACGCCGCCCACTTCGAAGAGGATGCGCCCCGGCTGCACGACCGCCACCCAGAACTCGACCGAGCCCTTACCTTTACCCATACGGACTTCGGCCGGTTTTTTGGTCACGGGTTTGTCCGGAAAGATGCGGATGTACACCTTTCCGGTACGCCGCAGCTTACGGGTGATGGCCACACGGGCCGCCTCGATCTGCCGCGACGTGATGCGTGCCGGCTCCAGCGCTTTGATCCCGAAGTCGCCAAACTCTATCTGCGTACCGCGCGAAGCCAGGCCTTTGATACGGCCTTTCTGCTGCTTGCGGTACTTGGTACGTCGGGGCATTAACATGGCTCGTACCTCCGCTTCGCTTACGGCGAGGGACTACCCCCGCACGGTTTCAGGTTAGCTCTCTTCTTCGGCAGCGCGCCGACCGGCCCGCCGTGCACGACGCCGACGCCGACGTTCGGGCTGCTCGAAGGTCTGCTGCTGTTGCCGCTGCATCAGGGCGTTCGGGCTCAGATCCGGCTTGCCGATGATCTCGCCCAGGAAGATCCACACCTTGACGCCGATCGTGCCGTAGATCGTGTAGGCCGTCGCCTGCGCGTAGTCGATATTGGCCCGGAGCGTATGCAGCGGCACGCGTCCCTCCAGGTACTGCTCGGTGCGGCTCATTTCGGCGCCCCCCAGACGGCCGGACACCTTGATACGGATGCCCTGGGCGCCCATACGCATGGCGGCCGTGATGGCCTGCTTCATGGCCCGGCGGAAGGAGACGCGCCCCTCCAGCTGCTGCGCGATGTTCTGCGCCACCAGGCTGGCATCCAGCTCCGGCCGCTTGATCTCGCTGATGTTGATCTGGATCTCCTTGCCGGTCAGTTTCTGCAGCTCTTCCCGGAGCTTCTCGACCTCCTGGCCACCGCGGCCGATAACGACGCCCGGCCGGCTGGTATGGAGCGTGAGGATCACCCGCTTCGGGGTGCGCTCGATCACCACCCGGCTCAGGCCGGCCCGCTTGAGCCGCGCCTGCAGATAGCGCCGGATCTCCTCGTCCTCGATCAGCTTCTCCGGCAGGTCCTTTTCCGCATACCAGCTGGAGAACCAGCCGCGGATGACGCCCAGGCGAAATCCTATCGGGTGTGTTTTCTGACCCATAATGGTTCGTTGCTACGGGTTGACCTTTTCTGCTCGCCGCCGCTCAGGCTTCCGCTTCGGGCTCGGTGGTGGCCACCACGACCGTCAGATGACTCATGCGCCGCCGGATGGGCACCGCCCGCCCGCGGGGTGCCGCACGCCAGCGCTTGAGCCGCGGTCCATCGTCCACGCGAATCTCCCGGATCACCAGGGCCGCCTCGTCGATGCGCTCCTCCGCATTCTTCTCGATCAGGTTGTAGACGGCCGAGCGGATGGTCTTTTCGACGGGGCGTGCCGCCCGGTGCGGCAGGTGCCGCAGGATGGCCAGTGCTTCGGCCACCCGCTTGCCACGCACGGCGTTGACCACCACGCGCATCTTGCGCGGCGAACTCCGAATGTATTTGTTGATGGCTCTGGCTTCCATGGCTCCCTATGGCTTATCGACGGCCACGCTTGTCTTTCTTGTCGCCGGCATGCCCGCGGAAGGTCCGCGTCGGCGCAAACTCGCCCAACCGGTGCCCGACCATGTTCTCCGTGATATAGACCGGGATGAATTGCCGGCCGTTGTGCACGGCGAACGTATGGCCGACAAACTCGGGAATGATCATCGAGGCCCGGCTCCAGGTTTTGATCACCTTCTTCTGGCCGGACCGGTTGAGCTCCTCGACCTTCTTGAGCAGTTTATAATGGACGTAGGGTCCTTTTTTCAGCGAACGCGCCATAGCCGCTATTCTCTGCGTTTTGCTTCAGCGTCGTGCGTTACTTGGCCGCATTGCGACGACGCAGGATGTATTTGTCCGAAGGTTTGTTGCGCTTGCGGGTCTTGTAGCCCTTGGCCGGCTGGCCCCACGGCGAACGCGGATGTCCACCGGAGTGCCGCCCTTCGCCACCACCCATCGGGTGATCGATGGGGTTCATGGCCACACCGCGCACTTTGGGCCGAATCCCCAGCCAGCGCCTGCGGCCGGCCTTTCCGAGATCGATATTCATGTGGTCGGCGTTGCTCGTGGTGCCGATCGTTGCCCGGCACTTCACGTGGATCAGGCGAATCTCTCCGGAAGGCAGGCGCAGCGTGGCGTATTTCCCTTCACGGGCCATCACCTGCGCATAAGTACCGGCCGCCCGGGCAATCTGCGCGCCTTTGCCGGGCTTCATCTCGATGCAGTGCACGTAGGAGCCCACCGGAATTTTCTCGAGCGGCAGGCAGTTGCCCGGCTCGGGCGGCGCGTCCGGCCCGTTCATCACAGTCTGGCCGACCTTGATTTCGTTCGGTGCGATGATGTAGCGCTTTTCGCCGTCGGCATAGGCCAGCAGCGCGATGCGCGCCGAACGGTTCGGGTCGTATTCGATGCTGACCACGCGGGCCGGGATGCCGTCCTTGTCCCGCCTGAAATCGATGATACGGTAGCGACGCTTGTGGCCTCCGCCCTGATGGCGCGTGGTGATCCGGCCCTGGTTGTTACGGCCGGCGTGCTTTTTCAGCGGCGCCAGCAGGCTTTTCTCGGGCGTATCCCTGGTGATCTCCTCAAACGTCGAAACCGAATACTGGCGCTGACCAGGGGTTATCGGTTTCCGTCTGCGAATCGGCATGATCGTCGGCTCGGTCTGAGGCGGGCTTAGCTGTCCCGAAGGACTTTGCGCCCGCCGGGTTCACACTCACACGTTTTCGAAGAAGTCGATCCGAGGACTGTCGGGCGTCAGCGTCACGATGGCTTTTTTGTAGGATCCGGTACGGCCTTCNGCCACACCCCGGCGCGAAAACTGCCGGCGGCGCTTACCGGGCATGATCATCGTGCGCACCTTCTGGACCCTGACGCCCGGATACATGGCCTCGACGGCCTTGCGGATTTCGATTTTGTTGGCGTCTTTCGCCACGATGAAGGCGTAACGCCCTTCGTCCATCTGCTGCGAGAGCTTTTCCGTCACCAGCGGACGGATCAAAATCGGATGCTTGCTCATGGTCTCGTCTCAGCCGGTTTGATTCAGGCCGCCACCGGTGCCGTGCGCAGCATGCGATTCAGCACCTCAACGGCGCTCTCCTGCATCAGCAGGACCTGCGCGTCGAGCAGATCGCGCGTCGAAGCGTTCCGGGCTTCCAGCACCCGCACCTTCGGAAGGTTGCGGCTCGACAGGTACAGCGCGGGGTTGTATTCCCCGGTCAGCAGCAACACTTTTCGGTCGGCCAGTCCCTGCGCCGCCAGCACTTCCAGCAGACGCCGGGTGCTGGGTTGCTCGAACGTGAAGTCCTCCACCACGCGGATGGCCTCGGCCTGCGCCTTGTAGGTCAGCGCCGAACGCCGGGCCAGCCGCTGCGTCTTGCGGTTGACCTTCAGTTCGTAGGAGCGGGGCTGTGGCCCGTGGGCCGTACCACCCCCCCGACGAATGGGCGACTTGGCATCGCCGGCCCGGGCGTAACCCGTACCTTTCTGGCGGTACAGCTTGCGGGTGCTGTGGGCGTTTTCGGCCCGGTTCTTCACCTTGTGCGTGCCCTGCCGCCGGTTCGCTTCGATCCGCTTGACGTCGAGCCAGAGCACATGATCGTTGGGCTCGATCTCGAAGACGGTCGGATCGAGCGTCACCGTGCGGCCGCTTTCGCTCCCGTCCAGCCGATATACCTGCAGTTCCATGACGTTCGTCTCGATTCAGCGGGTCCGTTACTGGACCTTCTTGTACAATTCGACAATGCCGTTTACAGGCCCGGGGACCGCCCCCTTTACCAGGATCAGGTTGTGCTCCGGAAAGATGCGCACCACCCGAAGGTTTTTCACCTTCACGCGCTGGTTGCCCATGCGCCCGGCCATGCGCATGCCCTTGAACACATGCGACGGGAACGACGAGGCGCCGATCGAACCGGGCGCCCGCTCCCGGTTGTGCTGGCCGTGCGTGCGCGCACCGACGCCGCCAAAGCCATGGCGCTTGACCACGCCCTGGAAGCCCCGGCCTTTCGTGATGCCCACCACGTCGATCAGCTCACCTTCCCGGAAAAGCTGCTCGACGCGCACTTCGTCGCCGGGCTTGACGTCCAGCACGAAGTTTTTAAACTCGCGGAGCACCTGCTTCGGCGACACGCCGGCCTTCTCGAAGTGGCCGAGCATGGCCCGGGTGGTGCGCTTGGGCTTCCGTTCGCCGTAGCCCAGCTGCACGGCCTCGTACCCGTCTTTGCCTTCGGCCGTCTTCACCTGCACCACCGCGTTCGGCTCGGCCTGAATGATGGTGCAGGGAATGCAGTTGCCGGCCTGGTCAAAGACCTGGGTCATTCCGATCTTTCGTCCAAGCATTCCACTCATGGTGCCTGTGCACACAGCTTATGGCAGCCCACTGGCCGCCCTTACACTTTGATCTCCACATCGACGCCGCTGGGCAGCTCCAGCTTCATCAGCGCGTCGACCGTCTTGCTGCTGGTCGACAGGATGTCGATCAGCCGCTTGTGGCGACGGATTTCAAACTGCTCGCGGCTCTCCTTGTCAATGTGCGGACTCCGGAGCACCGTGATGACCGTGCGCTCGGTCGGTAGCGGAATCGGCCCGCTGACCACCGCACCGGTCGCCTTCACGGTGCGGATGATCTTTTCCGCACTCCTGTCGATCAGCGTGTGATCGTAGGATTTCAGCTTGATGCGAATCTTCTGGCTGGCCATCGCCCTCTTGCTTTCGGCAAGTCAAAGGGTGGGGGCACGTTAACGCGTGCCCCCACGGTTGGTTTATTCAAAATCGACGGATTTCAGTCGAGGATTTTGGTGACGACGCCGGCCCCGACGGTCCGTCCACCCTCACGAATCGCAAAACGCAACCCCTCCTCCATCGCCACCGGATAAATCAACTTCACCCGAAAACGCGCATTGTCCCCAGGCATCACCATCTCCAC
>JGI12419J13241_1000222_pt1 | contig 17145 bp, 13 predicted proteins | sample BGWIniCompost_FD_13241 | JGI IMG/M metagenome (IMG submission 13241)
GAGCATACGTTGGCGCAACAACTCCATTTTCCCATTCCTGGATTTTGGGAAATCGGCGGGCCGCTTCTTCCAAGTTGAAGCCAGCTCGTTCGCGCGCCCATCTAACTAAGGCGGGTGTAACTGGCAGTCGTTCGCCCATTCGTTCAACAAAGGATTGAGTTGCAGAATCGATGAAAGGATACCTGTTGGTGCTGGAGAGGCAACTTGTTGGTCAACGGAACAATCGTTACTCTCTCACTCCGCCGCCCTCGGCACGTCGATAACGTTCCCCTCCTCATCCACCTTCGGCCGGAAGATTGTGAACAGCGTTTCCGGCGTCACCACTGAGTAATCCATGTAGCCCAGGCGCGCGATGGGGCGCATGGCGGCGGTGTCGACGAGGCCGTCCTTGATGAAGCGATCGTCGATGTAGATGCCGACCACGCGGCCGAAAACCACGAAATGGCCGGAGCCGCTGCCGTCCTCATGGGGCAGCTCGATCGTCTTCCAATATTTGCACTCGAGCGCGACGGGGCTCTCCTTAACGCGCGGTGGACGGACGAGCCGCGAAGGGGCAGCCGTCAGGCCGGCGAGCTGGAACTCGTCCACGCCCTGCGGCACCTCGGCGGAGGTCGTGTTCATGTGATAGCGCAGATCCCAGGTTGCGAGAGAACAAACGAACTCGCCCGTCTCCTCGATATTCCGCACACTGTCCTTCCGGCCGCCGGAGCCGAACACCACGTAATGCGGACGGCTGCTCACCGCATTGAAGAAGCTGTAGGGCGCGAGGTTGCACACGCCGTCCTTGCTGATCGAGGAGATCCAGCCGATGGGCCGCGGCACCACGAGCGCCTTCCAGGGATCGCGCTTTAAACCGTGCTTATTGTCTGCCGTTTCGTAGAACACGTGGGTCTCCTTCGCAGGGTAAAAGGTAGCTTAGCTGAATCCGCACCGCTTCGCCTCTTGCCCTGAATGGAGGAGGCGAGCAGGGTAGGCTGGCATCAGCCCTGCCACCGTGAAACGATTTCGGAGAGCGCAGGGCGCTCCCGGTCGGGCTGCTTCTCGCGCTGGGTGCCGATGTAGATGAAACCCGCTATGCGCTCATTGTCGGCCAGCCCCAGCGCTTCTCTTACTCTTGGGCTATAGGAATACCACTCCGTAATCCATGAGGTGCCGTAGCCGAGCGCATTGGCGGCGAGGCACAAATTGAAGCACGAGGCGCCGGTGGAAAGGATCTGCTCCCATTCCGGCACGCCGGGCCTGTCGGCCGCGCGGGAGATCACAGCAACGACCACCGGGGCACGGGTGAGCCGGGCGCGCTCCGTTTCGAGGCGGGCCGGCGAGGGCTCGGGCTTCTCCTCTGCCGCGCAGGCTTCGGCCAAGATCTCGCCGAATTTCGCGCGGGCCTCGCCCTCGAACACGATGAACCGCCACGGCGCCAGCTTCTTGTGGTCCGGCACCCTGGCGGCGGCCGTGAGGATCTTGTTCAGCTCTTCCGGGCTGGGGCCGGGCTCGCCAAGGAGGGCAGGCTTCGCCGAGCGGCGTGTCAGCAAGAAGTCGATGAAAGAGGACACTTCGGAATCCTCGTTGCCAAATCCGATCGGGAACTCGCTATCGCAATTCGTATTGCGGTACAATCCGGCGACCGGAGGCCAGCGAGACATGAGCAGCGTAGCGATTCGACATTCATTGGCTCGCCTCAATCGGATCTGGGGCCCGTTGGGAAAGGCCATTCTGCTGCCGGTTCTGTGGGTTGCGGTTGCAATCTCGGCCGCGAACCCGCTTGCGGCTCAGTCGCCTGCCCGCATCCAGATCATCCTCGACGGCTCCGGGTCGATGTGGGGGAAGATCCCGGGCAGCTCCGAGGCGAAGTTCACCCTGGCGAGGCAAGGATTGCGCCAGATCCTCCCGGCGCTGGATCGCACCACGGAAGTTGGCCTGGTTCTGTTTGGGCATCGCCGGCGGGGCGATTGCTCTGACGTCGAGCAGGCCGTCGCCCTGCAACCGCTCAACCCCGAGCAGATCCTCTCTTCGCTAGAATCGCTCAGTCCCAGGGGACGCGGGCCACTGACGCTCGCCATGGTCGCTGCGGCCGACGTGCTGCCCGGTGGCGAGGGGAAGGAAAGCCTCGTTCTCATCCACGACGATTACGACAACTGCCAAAGCGATCCGTGCCAGATCGCAGGGGAGCTGCACCGCGCCCGGCCTGAGCTCACCATTCACGTGGTCAGCATCGGAACCAAGCCCGAGGACGCGGAGCGCATGGCCTGCGTGCCGCGCATCACCGGCGGCCGGCACTTCATTGCGCAGGAGGCTGCCGAGGTGGTTCCTGCGATCGCTGAGGCGCTGAATCTCGCTTCGCTCGCCACCACCCAGCCACTACGTGTGCCGCGGCCGCGCGCCGTCAGCCGCGATGATTTCGGGCCACCCGGGCTGCGTCTGTCGGCGACGCTTGTTGAGGGAGGGGACCCGCTCGACGTGCCGATCACTTGGCGCGTCTTCCGAGCCGGAAATGAAGACACAACTCCAGTGCAGGAGGCCACAGAGGCGGCACCCCGGCTGTCGCTGCCGCCTGGCGACTACGTCGTTGAAGCGCGGCGGGATGCCTTGTGGGTACGGCAGCCCGTAACCGTCGCGGAAAATCTTCCGACGACGGTGACGGTGACCCTCAATGGCGGCGTCCTGGACCTTGCGCCACCTCCGTTCACCGCGGATGACGGGGATCTGCCGTCCCCTGCCGTGATCAGTCTGGTGGAGCTGAACGAGGAGGAGCCAGACAAGGCGCGCGCGGTCTGGATGGGACCGGCCGAGGAACGGGAGCTCTACGTGCCGGCGGGCACCTACCGCGTGACCTTGCAGACCGGGCAGTTCCGGGTGGAGCGGAACATCGTGGTCCCGAGCGGAAGCAGAGGGACACCGCCGCTTGCAACTGCGGTGGGCCGCATTCGTCTCGAAGCGCTGGATCACGAGGGCGCGGAAGAGGGGGCCGACAACGTCCTTTTTCGCATTCTGGAGGATGACCCCAGCGCTCCTGGCGGCCGGCGGGAGGTCGCGCGCTCTGCAGCGAAGACGCCGAAGTTCATCCTGCCGGCGGGCACTTACCATGTGATCGCGCAGAAGGGTGCAGCCGAGGTGCGGGAGCTGATCGCGCTGGGCGCCGGCGACGACATCAGCAGGACGCTGAACCTCAATCTCGCGAGATTGGCGCTTTCGGTGCGGCTGCCCGGCGAGTCGCCCGCGGATCTCGAGAAAGTAACGTGGCGCATTATTCGGCTCGAGGGTGGAACGGAGGTCGAGGCGGCCCGATCGATTCAGCCGAGCCCGCTGCTGCAGCTGCCGGCGGGGCGCTATCGCGTCGAGGCCCGGCTTGGCCGGCTGAACGCGGTGGCCACGGGTGAGACGGAGCTGATAGAGGCGAGCGAGCACGAGTTGGTTCTTGAGCCCCAGGCGGCTCATCTGCAGCTGCGGTTGGAGTACGGCGGAATGCCGCTCAGCGGCGGGGACGTCTTCTGGGAGGTGCGCGACAGCTCGGGGCAGGCCATCTGGCGCACGATGGAGCCTGAGCCGCGGGAGTTCCTGGCCGCTGGCCGCTACACGATCAAGGCCGAGACGCGGGAGCAACGCCTCGAGCAGACGGTAGAGCTATCCCCCGGCGAGGCGCGGACGCTGGCGATGGCTCTGCAATAGACATAATCGAGCGGTAGAATATCGGTCGCTGATGGAGCCTTTCGCGGGGACAGTTCGCAACTGGGGAAACCGGCAATGCGCGGGATTTGGGGCTTGATGGGTTGGCGCGCCATTTTGGCATTCGCGCTGGCGCTCACAACTCCACTCCTCATGTCCGATGCTCACGCTCAACAGCCCGCTAACCCGGGCCCCCAGAACGTCATGCCGCTGGACCCAACGAGCGCAGATCTGCTGAGGCTACCGGACACGCCGAACACGACGGTGGTGCCGTGGACCCCATCGGAGCGGCCCGCAAAATCCGGTAAGGGCCGAAATGGAACGAGCGTTACGCTCGTGGCGCTGCTCACGCAGGATGGCCAGCGGATCGACTCCGGCCTCGTCTGGCGGGTTTATCGCGATGCCGGCAGCGATGACCCGGACCGCAACGTTCTGGTGCAAACCAGCCGCGAGGCGAGCCCCGTCCTGCGCCTGCCGCCGGGCGATTACTACGTCAATGCCGCCTTCGGGCGGGCGCACCTTACGCGGCGCATCACGGTGAAGGAGGGGGTGGAGTCGGTCGAGCCGTTCGTGCTCAACGCCGGCGGCCTACGTTTGAAAGCTCTGGTCAACGACGGTGAGCCCGCGCCGCCGAACACCGTCAAGTTCGATGTGCTCTCCGACGAGCGCGACCAATTCGGCAATCGCACCAGGATTCTCAGCGACGCGAGGCCCGGCGTCATCGTTCGGCTCAACTCGGGCATCTATCACATCGTATCCACCTATGGAGGCGCCAACTCGCGCGTGAGCGCGGATGTGACGGTGGAAGCGGGAAAGCTGACGGAGGTGACCGTCACCCATTCTGCGGCCAGGGTCACATTCAAGCTCGTGACGCGGGCTGGAGGCGAGGCTCTGCCCGATACGCAATGGCGCATCCTGGATGCTTCGGGGGATGTCGTCGATGAGAGCGTCGGCGCATTGCCGAGCCATATCCTTGCGCCCGGCAAATACACTGTCACAGCCCGTTCAGCCGGGCAGGTCTACCGCCGCGAATTCTCGCTGGATAAGGGCGATGTGACCGAAATCGAGGTCGTGACCCAGTAGCTGAGGGGTACGAGGTCGAACGTTACACGCGTTTTCGTACGTCGGCTGATCGTCACCTGAATGGTGGCGCGTGCATCAGGCCGCCTTTGGACCACAGATCGTTGATGCGACGTTCCAGCTTCAGCGGTGACCGCATGCCGACATTCCTCTCGAACAGCTCGCCGTAATTGCCGACCTGCCGAATGACATCGTAAGCCCACGTACGGCTGAGCCCGAGCGACGCGCCTAGGTCGCCATCCGTTCCGAGCAAGCGTCTCACGGCTGCGATCGGCGATTGACGCATCGCCTCCACGTTCGCCCGTGACACGCCGTGCTCCTCGGCGGCGATCAGCGCGTACAGCACCCAGCGGACGATGCCGAACCACTGAGGATCACCCTGTTTCACCGCGGGACCGAGCGGTTCCTTCGTCAGCAGCTCAGGTAGCAGCTGATGCTCGCCGGTTTGATCGATTGCAGCGCGGACGAGGGCTAGCGCCGTCAGATCGGCAGTGAGCGCAGTGCAGCGCTCGTTGAGATAGGCTTCGACAGCTGCGTCCCATTTATCGAACGTAACCGCGGTGAAGCGCATGCCGCGCTGGCTGAAGTACTCCTCGAGGCCTTGCTGCGCGGAGCCCGCATTCATCACGCAAATGCTCGCACCACTGAGCTCGAGCACGCTCGTTACGCCTTGAGCCCGGCGCACCATAATTGCCTGGCCATCGAAGAAGAGCGTATCGACGTACCGTGCGCCGAGATCCATATCGCGGCTCAACGTCCACGGTGCACTGCGAGCCAGAACATCAACCTCTCCGTCACGCAGCGCCGAAAAGCGCTCTGCCAAGGTGAGCGGGCGGTATTTCACGGCGTTCCGATCGCCGAAGATTGCCGCCGCAAGAGCCGCGCAGAAATCCACCTCCAGGCCCGACCAGACGCCTCGCGCATCGAGATGCGAAAATCCCATCAGGCCTTCGGCGACGCCGCACAACAGGTGCCCGCGCGACCGGACTTCGTCGAGCGTTGCGGCCGGGATGCTCGCGCTGCTGCAAACAAAGAAAATGGCGCCGAGAACCGCGCAGAATACCTGACGTGACGATCTGCACATATCCATTCGAAAAGCCGCTGATGAGTGATTGCCGTACCCGGCAGCTGGCGGTGAGCCAAGGCGGCTCACCCGCGCAAACCTGCCCCGGTGTGCACCTCCCCAGGTTTACGCCGTCAGCTCACGCAGGCATGGCTGTCTCGACCAGACGCACCCAATAGGAGACGCCGTAGGGGATCGCATCGTCGTTGAAGTTGTACGCTGGGTGGTGGAGGCCGGCGCTGTCGCCATTGCCCATGAAAATGAAGGCGCCAGGCCGCGCTTCCAGCATGAACGAGAAATCCTCTCCGCCCATAACCGGCGGCGCGGACGTATTCACCTTGTCAGGGCCCACGACGGCGGCCGCAACAGAAGCAGCGAACTGCGTCTCACGTTCGTGATTGCGGGTCACCGGATAATCGCGCTTGTAAACGACGTCTGCTTCGGCACCGAACATGGCGGCCGTCGCTTTCGTGACCTCGATAATCCGCTTCTCGAGCAGGTCGCGGATGTGGGGCTGTAGCGAGCGCGCGGTGCCGGTCAGTTTCGCCGTCGCCGGAATAACATTCTGCGTATCGCCGGCGTGGAACATGCAGATCGACACGACGCCAGACTCCAAGGGATCGACGTTCCTGGAGACGATGGACTGCAATGCGGTGACGACATGCGCACCGGCGAGCAGCGGGTCGATGCAACAATGCGGCTTGGCGGCGTGCCCCCCTTTGCCGTGGATCGTGATGTAGATCCGGTCCGAGGCGGCCATTAGCGGACCTGGCCTGAGAGCAAAGCTGCCGACAGGAAGCCCTGGTTGGTTGTGGAGACCGTAGACCTCCTGAATGCCCCAGCGATCCATGAGGCCGTCGTCGATCATCGCCTTTGCGCCAGCGCCGCCTTCCTCAGCGGGTTGAAAGATCAAGACAACCGTGCCGTCGAAATTCCGTGTTTCAGCAAGGTAACGGGCGGCACCAAGCAGCATCGTGGTGTGTCCGTCATGCCCGCAGGCATGCATTCGGCCGGGGATTGTCGAAGCGTAAGGCAGGCCTGTCTCCTCTTGAATCGGTAGGGCGTCCATGTCGGCCCTCAGCCCGATAACCTTGCCTGAGTTGTTGCTCCGACCACGGATCACCCCGACGACGCCCGTTCGGCCGATGCCGGTGACAACCTCGTCGCAGCCCCAGGCCTTCAACTTCTCCGCCACGATGCCAGCCGTCCGATGCACGTCGTAAAGAACTTCGGGATGTGCGTGGAAGTCGCGACGGAGCTCGGTCAGCTCGTCTTGCATCGCCGCAACTCGGTTCACGATCGGCATGGCAGGCGGCCTCCCTCGGGAAAGGATGAATTCGAAGCGGTCAGTGACTGAACAGGAAGCCTAACGCGGTTAATGGATGCGGACAAATGCGACGGTGGGCCTCCCGCTAACGACGCACGTAAGCATAATACCGCCCTTCCGGCACGGTGGGCGGCAGGGATAACGCCGCCAACTTTGGGTGCTCGAGTTGGGTCGACGAGATGACGATGGCCCTGGAGCGTGTCAGTCGGACGACAACATCAGGAAGCCAGCGTTGCAGCACGGCTTCATTGGCCGGTACACCGTTTCCCAGGTCCGCGTGAAGCAAGACGCCTATAGCTCCGAACCGCTCAGCAAAGGCTGGGCCCGTCGTTCTGATGTCGCCGANGACGAGGTCTTCGGCGGGCGGCGTGCTCCTCGGGTTGGCATCGAGCGTGCGATCGAAGGCGATAATGCGCCGGTCGGGCAACAGTTCGCGGAGATGGTCGAATGTCCGACCATTGCCGAGCCCGAGCTCGATGACAGGCCCCTGCAACTGATCACCAGCGGATCGGAGCTTTGCTGCTGCCCACTCGAGAAGCGTCTTTTGGGCCTGCAAGCGTGCGATGAAGGTGTTCAGCCGGCTCATTCTGCCTCTGTTTGCGACAGCTCCTGTCGCGTCTCATCTTGGGGCTCCACCGGCTCAGAGAACGCATATGCCTTGATCGGAGTGTCGTGTCCGCGCATCGGCACCTCGCGAATTGTCGATCCTGGTAAAGTTGCGCGCGAGGCCTGTAGCGCGGCTTCAGAGACGAGCATGTCGGCCAGCAACTCCTTCGTTGCGGCTTCGAGTCTGCTCGCAATGCTGACGGTCTCACCGAGGGCTGTGATCGTATAGCCGCGTTCGGCATCGCCGACGCGCGCGATGACGGCTGGGCCGCAGTGAATGCCGATTCCGATCCGCAAAGGCATTGGCAATGCCGAGCCAAGCTCCGCATCGAGCATGCGCGCAACGCGAAGCATGTCGCGGCCGGCGGCGATGGCATCGCGGCTGCCCATTCCCCGTTGTCCGTCGAGGCCGAAAATGGCCATGGCGCCGTCGCTCAGGTACATGCTGATCCGACCGCCGTGCGCCTCAGCCGCCTGAGTGATCTCTTGAAGAAAGCGATTGACCAAAAGAACGGTGTCGGCCGGAAGCTGCTTCTTTGTGAGAGTCGTGAATGCGCGGATGTCGACGAATAGGACCGAAATTTTGCGATCCACACCCCACTTGTACTCTTCCTCCTCCCAATTGAGCTCCGTCTCGCGGGTGATCGGCGGTAGCAGGATCTGGACACACAGCGGATGCCGCGGGCGGATTTGGCAGGCCAGGCGAACGTTGGCCGGCGCAGAAATCCGCCTCAGAACTTTGCGCTCGACAGGGTTCGGCTCGGGCAATGCTTCCTGGCCGGAGAGCACGAGAACACGGCAAGTCGAACAGCGGCCACGGCCACCACAAAGCGATGGGTGCGGAATGCAGTTCTCCCGGCTGGCTTCCAGAAGCGTCGAGCCGGGCCGCAATGCTATCTCTCCGTGCCCAACAAACCGGATAGGCACGGTTCCTCTCATGCGCCGAAGGAGGGCGACGCCGAGCATGGTCGCTATCACTAGGGCGGCTGTCCCGGCGAGGAGCTGGTGAGAGAGGTCTGCGGCCTGATGCAATCCGGCCATCTGCTCCGGCGTGTATACCGGTCCTGGAAGATCAAGGGTGAGTGCCTCGCGCCCGGCGGAAACGAAGCCGGCAATGGCGAGCAGAGGCAGCGCAAAAGCGAGCGCGAAGCCGAGCTCCCGCACCCGCCCGAACCAGGGCTTATGACGGATGACGTAATGGATTCCGATGATCCCATGAAACCAGGCAACGAGCACCAGCGCCGTCTGCCAAGCGACCTGTTCGGGATAGAGAATTCGTAGGACGGCTTGGTAGGAATCATCCGTCCCGAGATACGCGCTGCCGTAGCGCGTTCCGATGGCGTGGTCGATGACGAGCATCGGAATGGCCAGCCCGAGGCAAATCTGGACACCTTCCTCGAATGGCAGGCGGCAGGCCCGCCTCAACACGATGCGCTTCAAGGCGAGGCCCACGTGCACTGCGGCTGCGCCGTAGAGCAAAATCGTCCCGGGCCGCGATCGCCAAAAAGAGACGCGCCACTCCTGCGCTGCCTCCATTGTTTGGACGCCGAGGACGCCGAGGGCGTGGTTCACCAGGTGCATGGTGACGAATGCGAAGAGCACGAGCCCAGCCCACATCCGCAGCTCCCGCTCCCACGAGATTTCGCGCCAGGGGATGCGGGCGAGAAATGTCCAAGACTGCCCGTGTGATTTCGCCATCAAGCTCTTGTCCTCGGGTCCAAGCCTGCAGTTAGGCAACCGCTGCCGCGGGCTCCGGATCCACGACGAGGTGTGGTCCGTCGAATTTCAGGAGGCTGTCGAAATCGCGAGCTGCTGTTTCGTCCGGCACGGTTGCAATCAAGGTCCTGCCGCTCATCGCGGAGCGCAGGCGCGTCAGAATGGCGTCGCTATCGCCGGAGCCGAAAGGTGCGAGGGCCCCGTCGAGCACCAGAATCTCTGGCCGCTTCACAAGACAGCGCGCAATGTTGACGGCGGCCCGTTGCGGCTCGTAGAGCAGCCGCCCCCCGACGCCGACATCCGTCTCCAGCCCGATGCGATAGATGACGGGCTCGAGACCAAGCTCGGCGACCACCTTACGCACCACCTGCCAGACGCGCTGCTCCGCCCGCGAGCCCTCAAAGGCGATGCGGCCGAACAGGATGTTGTCGCGAATGGGCGCAGCCATCATGAACTTGGCTGGGTCGTAGAACTCGATGCGTCCCTCGTACTCCCGTGGCAGGTGACGCATGAGGCTCTTGCGGGCGCGCAGAATGCGTGCGTTGAACGCCTCATCGAGCAGGCTCAAGCGGTGCCGAGGCTCGATGTATCCCAGAGCAAGCGCGATCAGTCGGGTGCGCGCACCGGGGGAGAGGTGCGCCTTTCCTCCTGGTTGCCGGACGATATCGAGGAGCTTGCGATAGTGCTCCATCTCGTCTGCCCGGATGAGCGAGTAGCGCTCGAAGAGTGGGTCCCCGGGCGGCAAGTCGGCGAATATTTCCGCCGTTAGCTCGGCGATCCTCAATCCGACCTCGACCAGTGGTTCGTCGAGCGCTTCCGCTTCCAGGATCGCGCGGAGATAAGGGTCCGCTGCAAGCTCTGTCCGGGTGGGGCCATGGCCAACCGGAACGCCGAACAACAAGTTTTCCCCGATCGAGGCGTGGGTGTTGTAGCGATCGGGATCGAAGGGCTCGACCAGGTCGTCCAAAGACTGCGCCGCAAGCTGCTCGCGGACGCGCCGTCGCGCCTCGATGAAGCGCTCGGCGATTTCAGGGTTTGTCCTGGGTGCGAGGCGACCGTTGAGGCCGAACCAGTACACCTCCTCATCAAGGCCGGCGACCGCGAGAGCGCGCAGCACGGCAGCATCAAGCTCTTCCGCCGAGCCGACCCCTGCGGCTTCATAGTCGATCCAACTGTCGTCGAGATTGATTTCGTCACCGTTCAACAGCAGTTCGTCGAGCTGCCGTGCTTTGCTTTCACAAGACGACGCTGGCACCGGTGGAACGCGCCGCAATGAGTAAGTGACGTTGTCTCTTATCGATCCCACGAACAGCAGCGGATCGGGCCCGGCATAGGCGATGAGGCGGCCGGCCGTCTCGTCGGCCATGTCCCGCAGCTCCCGCGATCCAATGCGGACGCTGCCCTCGTACTCCGTGACCTGCCGGCCGAGGACCTTGGCGAACGTCCCGCGGCCGCTGCCGTTGCCTCCTGTGAGAGCGACGTGCGAAGGCCGGTCGATGGTTAGTGAAACATTGAACAGGAGCGGAGATCCGCGGCGGTCGAGCACTCTGAGCCCCTCGATGCGGATCGGGCCAGTAAGGTCTTCCGGCCGCTCGTCGCGGGGCTCCGGCAGCAGCTTGTCGACCGTGAATTGCGAGACAACCTGCTGATACTTCACGGCAACGTCGATCCGCTGCTGATCCCAGTCGATCAGCTCCTTCACGGGCGGGGGCAAATCTCTGTAAGCGGCAAGGACGGCAACGAGCTGGCCAAGATCAAGGGAGCCTCGCAAGGCGAAATAGCCGCCGATCGCGTAGAAGAAGAAGGGCGTCGCCTGAGCCAGCAGGTTGTTGAGGTACTTGACGGCGAACTTGCGCTTGAACAGCGCCACGCGGATCGCGAAAAGCTGGCTGAGGCGCCGGGCAACTTCGGCCTTGTCGAACGCTGCAGTGCCGTGGACGTGCACGGCGGGGGCCGCCTCGACGACCTCGCCGATACGACCTGCGAGATGGCGCGAGGCCACCTGTCGCTCGCGGCCTAGCCGGATCTGCTCGCGTCTCAGATAGGGGATGACGACCGCCTGGACCATCACCACGGCGAGGGCGATGAGGCCCAGCCAGCTGTTCTGAACCATGATGAAGAACAGCGCGGTCAGCGCCTGGGTGCCGAGGAACACGGGCTGGATGAAGGCGTCCCCCACGAAGCCGCCGATTGGGTCCACCTCATCCTTGATCATGCTGGCCGCCTCGGAGGGCTTCACCGAGCGGATGTCCTCGGGCCGGAATCTCAGAAGCGTGGCGAACAGCTGGTAGCGCATGCGGCGCAGAATGCGCTCGCCCAGGATGCCCTTTCGGATGTTGATGACGTACTTGAAGGCGCCGTTGATGAGGACGAGCGTGAGGAAAAGGAAGCTGAGCGCCAGAAGGTAGGAAATCCGGTCGAGCTCGATGCCCTCGCTGAGCACGATCTTGCCGCCGCCCAGGAAGTCCGGCAACGTAACCGTCCAGTCGAAGACACGAGCGGTGAGGCTGCCCTTCGGGAAGGCGCCGCCTTGGAGGGCCTCACTCACAATGATGCGGGGGACGTCGAGAGAGGCAAAGTAGAACGGCAGCGAGGCCAGGATCAGCAGAAGGATGCCGATCTGCTCGCGACGGCTGTGATGCCAGATAAACCTGAAGAGGTTTGGGTCCAACACGCGAAATCCTGCGCTCTCGACCACCGAAGGTAGTGAGGAGGCCAGCAAGGGGCAAGCAGCAGCGTGTCAATTTTGGAGCGCGATCAGCGGAATACAGGGCTGAGTTAGGGAGGCGAGTTAACAGTCGGGGGGTAACATGAAGGTCGCGTTCTATGCTCCACTGGCCCCACCTGACCATCCGACGCCGTCGGGGGAGCGGCTGATGGCGGCGCTTCTCATGAGAGCACTCACAGCAGCGGGCTATGATGTGCGTCTCGTGAGCCGCCTACGCAGCTTCTCTCAGGAGCCCGATCCAGGCGTTTACCAAGATCTCAAGTCGACGGCGGGCGCAGAGGCCTGGCGGCTTGTGGCCGACTGGTCCGCTCCGAATGCGGATTGGCGGCCGGACTGCTGGTTCACCTATCATCCGTATTACAAATCGCCCGACTGGATGGGCCCGGAGGTATGCGCTCGGCTTGGACTGCCCTATTTCACGGCTGAAGCCTCATATGCTGCGAAACGCGACGAGGAGCCGTGGGCCATCTGGCAGGCCGACGTCGTTTCCGCCGTTCGCGGGGCGGCGGCGAGCTTCTGCTTTACGGCGCGAGACAGAGAAGGGCTGGAAAGCCTGGCGCCGCTTGCCGGTCCTCTCGTAGATTTGCCTCCTTTCATAGACCCATCGCAAATCCCGGAGAGGCAAAGGCGGCCATCGAGAGCGGCACCGCGCATCGGGGTCGCAGCGATGATGCGCCCTGGCAATAAGCTCGAAAGCTATGTCGTGCTCAGCCAGGTGCTGCAGATGCTGCTCGATCTGCCCTGGCGGCTGGCTATCATGGGCGACGGACCAGCCCGGGCCGATGTGCTCTCCGCGTTCTCGCCAATCCCGCCGGATCGCATCGATTGGATGGGCGAGCTGGAGCCCGAGGCCGTNGTNGACGCTNTNGGNGCNTGCGATCTTTATGTCTGGCCAGGCATAGGTGAGGCCTACGGCCTAGCTTATCTCGAAGCCCAATGCATGGGACTGCCGGTTGTGGCGCAGGACACTGGCGGAGTTTCGGCCGTCGTGCGTCCTAACGAAACAGGCTGGCTCACGCCGCCCGGCGATCTCGGCGCCTTTGCAGATGCGGTTCGTCGGCTGCTTCTCGATGCCGATCTACGCAATGCCATGGGTGACGCCGCAAGCCGTTTCGTCCGTGAGCAGAGGAACGTAGAGATGGCGGCGGCCATTCTCGGTGAGACGATTGGGACCGTCGTTGGTCGAGGCGGAGCGGTTGGATGACTCTCGCCCGGGCCTCACGATGGTCTGCCTTGCGTGACGAGCTCGCGCGCTGGGCACGTGATGGCGCCGTGGCCCGGCTTTGGCTCCGCGATGATGATGCGGTCACTGTCACACCGGCGCTGGAGCGGCTCGCAGCACTGTGTTTCGCTCACGACGTACCATATTTGATTGCGGCCGTCCCGAGCAGCGCCGATGAGGATTTGGCGGCGTATCTTTCCGGTCAGCAATTGGCCGAGGTGGCCGCCCATGGTTGGAGCCACCAAAACTATGCAAACAATACGAAAACGGAATTTCCTGCCGAAAGGTCGTCCTCGGAAATCCTGCGTGATTTGAGTAGCGCCCGATCGCGCATCGAGACGCTGTTCGGAGCAAAGGTCGTTCCGATTTTCGTCCCGCCCTGGAATCGAATGGCGCCTGAGGCGGCGGCTCTCCTGCCGCAATCAGGTTTTCGCGCGATATCGGCGCTTGGTCGTGAGGGAAAACCGCACGAGCACGTGCAAACAATCAACGTCCACCTCGACATCATCGATTGGCGCGGCTCGCGCGGCGGCCGTAATCCTGATGACTTGATCGCCGAGCTAGCGGGCCATCTCGCCTGGGCACGAGAGAACGAGCGGACCGCCATCGGAATTCTGACGCATCATCTGGTTCACGACGCGGCTGCGTGGAATTTTCTCGAGGATTTGTTCGCCGAAACGGTCGGCCATCCGGCGGTGCGCTGGGTGAGGGCGAGCGAGCTGCTTTCATCTGAAGGCTGAGCTGAAGACATTTTTTTCAATGAGCCGGCGCACGAACACGTGTCTGCCCGCTGAGATCGGAGCTTTAAATGAGCGTCGAGAGCCTGAAACAGCAGATTGCGCGCGAGTTCGGAACGCCTGCCGTGGTGATCGATCTCGACATTGTGGAGCGCAACATCGCTCGTGTTCAGGCCGCTTGCGACGAAGCGGGAGTTGCGAACCGCCCCCACATCAAGACCCACAAGAGTCCGGTGCTCGCCCGCATGCAGCGTGACGCCGGTGCCCGCGCGATCACCTGCCAGAAGCTCGGCGAGGCGGAGGTGATGGCCGAGGCCGGCCTCGATGACATTCTGATCAGCTACAACCTTTACGGCTCCCAAAAGATGGGCCGGCTGGGAGCGCTGCTGCGCCGGGCGAATGTGACCGTCTCCGCAGACAACCCGGTGGTGGTCGAGAACCTGAGCGAAGCGGCAGCCATCGCTGAGCGGACGCTCCCGGTCGTGGTGGAGTGCGATACGGGGCGGAAACGGGCTGGCGTCGAGACGCCGGGAGAAGCCGTCGAGTTGGCCAAGCTCATTGCCAGTCTGCCGGGGTTGGAGTTTGCGGGCTTTCTGTTCTACCCGACTGAGACGTCCTGGCCCGAAACCCAGCGTTTTTTCGATGCGGCACGCGCTGGCGTGGCAGACGCCGGACTCGAGGCGCGGATCGTATCGACGGGCGGCACACCCAACCTTGTCCACCTTGGCAAGCTCGAAGGCGCGACCGAGCACCGGCCCGGAACCTACATTTTCAACGACCGCATGATGATGGCGTGCGGGGCCGCGACGCTCGATGACTGTGCTCTGTCGGTCTATGCGACGGTGGTGAGCCGGGCAGCTCCGGAGCGCGGCATCCTCGACGCCGGCTCGAAAACATTGACGCCCGATCCCGGCGGTGGTCTCGACGGCTTCGGCCTGATCCTCGAGCATCCGCAGGCCCGCATCAGCGCGTTCGCGGAGGAGCATGGCTTTCTCGATCTTTCCGCGTGCAATGAGCGCCCCAAGGTGGGAGATGTCGTGCGCATCATCCCGAACCACGTCTGCGTGGTGGTCAACATGGTGGACGAGATGATCGCCATCCGCGGTGGCGAGATCGTCGGCGTCATCCCTGTGGCCGCCCGCGGGAAATTGACGTGACGGATCTTTGGCCGGCTCAACTCATGGCCGCGTGTCGAGCACGAACAGCTCTTCCGGTTTGATTGTTAGCTCGATCGCCATGCGGAAGCAAACGGCAAGGACCAGCAATGCGAGTAGAATCCGGAGCTGCTCGGCGTTGAGCTGGCGGCCGATTTTCGTCCCGTACTGCGCACCTAGCACGCCGCCGATCATGAGCGGCAGCGCGAGAAGGAGATCGACACTGAAATTCTGTGTTGTGTGTAAAATCGTCGCGTAAGCAGCCACGAAGACGACTTGGAAGACGGACGTTCCGATCGCCACGCGCGTCGGCACACGCATCAGGTAGATGAGCGCCGGTATGATGACGAAGCCGCCGCCGACACCAACAAGCGCCGTCAGCAAGCCGACGAACAGGCCGATAAAGATGGGCGGAATGGCGCTCGCGTAAAGCTTCGACGTGCGAAAGCGCATCTTGAATGGAAGCCCTTGAATCCAAGTGTGTTGGCCGCCCCGACGGCGGGAATATTGCGGTAGCACTTTCCGCTTACGCCACGCCGCGAGGCTCTCCATGAACATCAAGGTGCCGATGACGCCCAGCACGAGCACGTAGCTGAGGGAGATGAACGCATCGATTTGCCCTATGGCCTTGAGCAGCCGCTGAAGCGCGACACCGAGCGTAGCTCCGACGATGCCACCTCCGAGGAGCAGCATGCCCATACGCACGTCGACGTTCTTCGCCTGCCATTGCGTGAATGCGGCAGAAACCGAGACAGCTACGACCTGGCTCACACCGGTGCCAACGGCCACAAGGGGCGGAACGCCCAAGAAGATCAGGAGTGGTGTGATGACGAAACCGCCGCCGATCCCGAACATCCCCGAGAGCAGGCCCACCGAGAGACCCATGGCCAGAAGCATGAGGCCATCGAGAGCCATTCCGGCGACGGGGAGATAGATCGGCAGGAACATCAGATCGCCACGGCAGAAACGGACGCGAGCTACCGGTGGTGTGGCCCGTAGGGGAAGACCACGCAAGGCATGCCTCCCACCGCGGCCACGCCGATTGCAACTGACCTGTTTCGGGTCTGCTGTCCAGACCCAGGGCCGCTTCGGATGGCGCTTCGCTTCAGAAAGCGAAGTGGTGGTGCGGCGATGCTGCTGTTCTTCGAGAACACCGGCGCCCGCTGATCGTTCGCGAGAGTTCGAGAGGCGCTAGCGCAGCGCCGCTTGACACCCGCCTATGCCGGTGAAATATATCCGACCGTTCGGTTAGAAATCGGATGCCCGATGGGCCGTCTTAAAGTCATCGACAGGGATGCTGTGCTGTCTGCGGCCGAAAGGGTCGTCAGGCGGGATGGTGCGGCGCGGCTGACCATTGAGGCGGTTGCCGCCGAGGCCGGCATCAGCAAGGCCAGCGTCCTCTATGACTACAAGACGAAGCAGGCCCTCATCAAAGCGGTGGTCGAGCGTCGCGTCGCGGCCGAATGCCAACGCACGCGCAAGATCATCGAGGATCTGAAGGGAACCCCGGATTGCGCAATCCAGGGCTTAATCGCGGCTGTGGCAAATCGCTTACAGTCCGACGCAGACCGTGAGGTCGTGCTGGGTCTCACTGCCGCACTTGCGCAGGATCCGGAGCTCCGGGCGCCGATTCAGGAAAAATGCCGCCAACAAATTGCCGAAATTCTGGAAACTTCTTCGCGGCCCCGACACGCACTCCTTGCCTTCCTGGCACTCGAGGGCTTGAAGCTACTTGAGTGTCTAGGCATCTACACGTGGCCAGAGGATGAGCGTAAGCGGCTGCTGGAGGATATCTCCAGTCTTGCGGCTGGAAAGCTGGTGGCCGAACGGGGGCGGAGCGCTCAAGGCT
>JGI12419J13241_1000225_pt1 | contig 17047 bp, 15 predicted proteins | sample BGWIniCompost_FD_13241 | JGI IMG/M metagenome (IMG submission 13241)
CTGGTGAGCGCCCAGGCCGTCGAAGACGACCAAGACATAGCCGTCTGCGTCGGGAAGGGTGGCGTCGGCCAGGCCCGGCATGACGGAATTGCCCACGAGGCGGCGTTCCAGGTCAGCGACCAGGTTCACCAAGCCGCGACCGGAGTAGTCAGGAGGTGTGAAGCCCACGCCCGGACGGTATCACCGAAGGGCCGAGGCCCCGACAGGACGCCGAATTCGTGCTCGGCTGTCCCGTTCCTATACTCGCTCCCGCCGGTCCTCGATACCAGCAGAGATGGACATATCCACTTACTTCCAGGACTACCTGACTGTCGGAGCCTTCGCCGGTCTCGGCGTGGTGCTGGTACTCGTGATGCTGGGAGTGGCCGCCGTACTCCGTCCCTCCAACCCCACCTCGGCGAAGGTCCTGACGTATGAGTGCGGTGTCGATCCGGTGGGCTCGGGGTGGTCGCAGACCTACGTCCGCTACTACATCTTCGGCCTGCTCTTCGTCCTCTTCGACGTGGAGGCGGTGTTTCTCTTTCCCTGGGCCCTCATCCCCGAACAGCTCGGCGTGTTCGGCCTCGTGGCGATCCTGCTCTTCATGCTGACGCTGGTCGAGGGCCTGTTCTACGCCATCAAGAAGGGAGTCCTGCGGTGGGAATAGTCCAGAAGTTCGGCGCCCCCAAACCCGTCTCGTGGCTCCTCAACTGGTCCCGCAAGTACTCCCTGTGGCTCTTCCAGTTCGGCCTGGCTTGCTGCGCCATCGAGATGATGGCGGCATCGGGCCCTCGTTTCGATTCCATGCGTTTCGGGATCATCCCCCTGCCTGCCTCTCCCCGTCAGGCTGACCTGATGGTCGTGGCGGGCACGGTGACCGACAAGATGGCGCCGTCGATCAAGCGTCTCTACGACCAGATGCCCGAGCCCAAGTACGTGATCTCCATGGGTTCGTGCGCCAACTGCGGCGGTCCCTACTGGGACTCGTACTCGGTCACGAAGGGTGTCGACCAGGTGATCCCCGTCGATGTCTACGTGCCCGGTTGCCCGCCCCGGCCCGAGGCGCTCCTGGAGGGGATCGTCCTCCTCCAGAAGAAGATCCAGGGGGAAGACATTCGCGAGAAGTGGAATCAGCGTGACCTCCAGCCAGCCTGAGGCGGAAGCTCCCGAACAGGAGCAGGAGACAGTCGAGGCCCCGCACCCGCTGACGGAGTTCGCCAACTCCGTTGCCGAAGCGGTAGGCGGCGAAGCCGTCATCACCTTCGACACCGTCAAGGTGTCGGTGCCGGCGGACCGCTGGGCGCAGGCCTTGACCACCGCGCGCGACGAGTTCGGGCTCGTCCTCTTCTCGTTTTTGTCCGCCATCGACTGGTCCAACGAGACGGCGGTCGGCGACCCGCTCGAGCAGCCGCTCGAAGAGGAGTACATCGAGCTCATCTGCACCGTGAGCGACGTGAGCGAGGGAAAGCGAGTCACGTTCTCGACCCGCCTCGACCACGACCACCCCGAGGTCCAGACCCTCATCGACGTCTACGCCGGGGCCAACTGGCACGAGCGAGAAGCCCACGAGATGTTCGGGATCCGGTTCATCGGCCACCCCGACCTGTCCCACCTCTACCTGCCCGAGGGGTTCCTCGGCCACCCGCTGCGAAAGACCTTCCCGCTCCTCGCCCGGGAGGTGAAGCCATGGCCGGGCAAGGTCGACGTCGAGGGCATGCCTTCCGAAGAGGGTGAGGAGGGCGAGGCTGCCGAAGGAGGCGAGGGGGCCGAGACCGAAGAGGAGGAAGCGTGACACTCGACCAGGACCTGGTCCGTCACCTCTCCGAGGTCTCCGTCTCGGTCGAGCTGCAGACGCCCGAGATGACCCTCAACATCGGGCCCCAGCACCCGTCGACGCACGGGGTGCTGCGCCTGGTCGCCCGGGTCGACGGTGAGCGCGCCTTCGATGTCCGCCCGGTGATCGGCTACATGCACCGCGGCTACGAGAAGCTGGCCGAGGTGCGCAACTACCCGCAGATCACGACGATCGTCAACCGGATCGACTGGGTGGCGGGTTACGCCAACGAGATCCCGTTCATCACCGCCGCCGAGAAGCTGATGGAGCTCGAGGTGCCGCCCCGGGCGCTGTGGATCCGGCTCATCCTCACCGAAATGGCCCGGATGGCGTCCCATCTCATCTTCATGGCCTCCTATCCGCTGGAGCTCGGCGCTCAGACGCCGTTGTTCTTCGCCCTGCGGGAGAGGGAACGGGTGCTCGACCTGCTGGAAGGCGTCACCGGCGGCCGATTCCATCCCAATTTCAACCGGATCGGCGGTGTCAAGCCTGCATACGGCTCCGGCTCCCAGACCCGCAAGTTGATCCAGGACCTCCCGAAGACCTTCTACGAAGAGACCCGGGTGGCCATGGACGAGGTCCTCCATGTCTGCGACCAACTCGAGGATCTGGTGGCGGGCAACGAGATCATCCTCGCTCGCACCAAGGGCATCGGGGTGCTGCCGCCCGAAGTGGCCGTCGCCTATGGCGTCACCGGGCCCAACCTGCGCGCCTCCGGGGTCGCCTTCGACCTCAGACGGGTCGAGGACTACCTGCCCTACGACCAGTTCGAATTCAACGTGATCACCGGCCAGAACGGTGACTGCTGGGACCGGTGGTGGGTCCGGCTCCAAGAGATCCGGGAATCGGCCAGGATCGTGCAGCAGGCGATCGACTCGATCCCCTCCGGCCCGATCCAGGCGAAGGTGCCGAAGGTGATCAAGGTCCCGAAGGGCGAGACGTACGTCCGGGCCGAGAACCCGAAGGGCGAGATGGGCTATTACCTCGTCTCCGACGGGGGCCAAGGCCCCTATCGGCTGAAGATCCGCTCGGCGTCCTTCTCGAACATCTCCATCCTGCCGTGGATCCTCGAAGGCGTCCTCGTCCCCGACATCATCGCCATCATGGGGAGTCTGGATTTCGTACTCGGAGATGTGGACAGATGAGCCGGAAGCCGGAAGACGGAAGACGGAAGGCGTGAGCTGATGCAGTTGCTCGCCGAGGTGATGTCGAATTTCTGGCTGGGGCTGATCATCAAGCTCCTGATCGTGGCTCTGCTGGTGCCGGTGATCGGCATGATCATCGGCTTCGCCGAGATGAAGCTCTCGGCCAAGATGCAGAACCGCGTCGGGCCCTACTACGCCGGCGGCCGGTGGGGCTGGGCCCAGCTCATCGCCGACGGTCTGAAGTTCTTCCAGAAAGAAGACATCATTCCGGCCGACGCCGACCGCCCGGTCTTCAAGCTGGCGCCGGCGCTGGTGCTCGGCGCCACCGTCGCCCTGGTCGTCGTGATCCCGTTCGGTCCCAACATGGCCTTCCGGAACCTCGAGTTGGGCCTGTTCTACGCCCTCGCCATCTCCTCGATCTCCACCATCGGGGTGCTGGTCGCGGGGTGGTCGTCGGCCAACAAGTACTCCCTGATCGGGAGCCTCCGGGCGGCCGGGCAGCTGATCGCTTACGAGTTGCCGCTCGTGCTCTCCGTGGTGGGTGTCGTGATCCTGGCCGGAACGATGAACCTCGACGCCATCGTCCAGGCCCAGATCGCCACCGGGATCCCCTACGTCGTGCCCCAGTTCCTCGGCTTCGTGATCTTCTTCATCGCGGCGCTGGCGGAGCTCTCCCGCCTCCCATTCGACATGCCGGTCGCCGAGTCCGAGCTGGTGATGGGCTACCTCACCGAATACACGGGCTTCCGATTCCTGTTCTTTTTCCTGGCGGAGTTCGTCAACATGTTCACGATGTCGGCGATCGCCGTCACCCTCTTCCTCGGCGGCTATCACTTCCCGGGGCTCAGCGGTGACCTGGCCACCGTTCTCGGCCCGATCGTGCTGATCGCCAAGTCCTTCCTCCTCGTTTTCGTCATGTTGTGGTTCCGCTGGACGTTCCCGCGGTTCCGAGAGGACCAGCTCCAGTCGATGGCCTGGAAGGTGCTGGTTCCCCTCGCCCTCGCCAACATCGCTGTCACGGCGATCCTCAAGGTGGTGATCTGAGTGAGCACCCGAACGATTCCCGGGGCCGGTCTGTGGAAGGGCATGTGGGTCACGCTCTCCACGATGTTCAAGACCATCTTCATGCCCGGCAAGCACCTGAAGACGGTGATGTACCCGGACGTCAAGGAGACACCGGTGCCTCGCGCCCGGGGCGTCATCGCCCTCGATCAAGAGGCGTGCACGGTGTGCATGTTGTGTGCCCGCAACTGCCCCGACTGGTGCATCTACATCGAGGGCCACAAGGTCGAGGTCCCTCCGGACAAGCCCGGCGGCCGAATCAAGATCCGCAACACCCTCGACCGCTTCGACATCGACTTCGCACTCTGCATGTACTGCGGCATCTGCGTCGAGGTGTGCCCGTTCGACGCCCTGTTCTGGAGCCCCGAGTACGAGTACTCCGAGTACGAGATGGGGAAGCTGATGCACGACAAGGAGCGCCTGTCGGAGTGGCTCGCCACCGTCCCCGAGCAGCCGGAGATCGCACAGTGATGTCGCCTGTCCGGAGCAGAGAGGATCGATGATGGGCGAGTGGTTGTCTCAGCCGGTCAACTGGGTCTACCTGGTGGTGGGCGTGCTGACGCTGGTGTCGGCCTTCCGGGTCGTCACCTCACAGAACGTGGTCCACGCCGCCCTGTTCCTCGTCGCCGCTCTCGGCGGGGTGGCGGTCAACTTCATCCTCCTCTCCGCCGAGTTCGTCGCCCTGGTGGTCGTCCTCGTCTACATCGGGGCGGTGATCGTGTTGTTCCTGTTCGGAATCATGATCACCCGGGCGCCGACGGGGCTCGACGTGGCGCTGGACAACGACAAGAAGTTGCCCGCCGCTCTCATCTCCCTCGTCGTGTTCGCGGTCCTGTCGTACGCCACCGTCACCACCTTCGGCAACGCCGAGCTCGTCGAGATCGGCACCGCCACCGACACGGCCTCCCTCGCACGGGCCTTCATCGGGCGGTTCGTGGTCCCCTTCGAGGTGGTCGGGTTCATCCTCCTCGCCGCGTTGGTGGGTGGCATCGCCATCGCCCGCCGCGACCTGACGCCCCTCGAGGAGGAATCCAGGAGGTCGGTGTGATCGCCAGTCAGTTCCTCGTCCTCGCCGCCGCCCTGTTCGCCCTGGGCGTCTACGGGCTCCTCGTCCGGCGCAACGCCGTGCTGGTGCTGCTGTCCGTGGAGCTCATGCTCGCCGCCGTCAACATCAACCTCGTCGTCTTCGAGGCGATGTGGCGCACCTCGGAGGCCATCGGCCAGGTCTTCTCCATCTTCGTCCTCACCGTCGCCGCCGCCGAGGTGGGCATCGGCCTGGCCATCATCCTGATGATCTTCCGCAACCGCCAGTCCGCCAACGTCGACGAGCTGGACCTGATGAGGTGGTGATGGGTTCCCTTCTGTTCGCCGCTGCTGAGGCCACTCACGCCGGAGACGGCGGATGGTGGGCCGACACGGCCGGGATCATGCTGATCTCGCCGTTCGTCGCCTTCCTCCTCATCCTCGCCTTCGGCAAGCGCCTCCGATACAACGGGGCCGAGTTCGCCATCGGTGCCCTCGCCATCAACACGGTCTGGGCGGTGGTCCTCTTCGTCCTCAACATGACCGAGGGGGTCCTGCGCGAGCCGGTCAGGTTCGTCGTCGGCGACATCGGCTCGGGGCTCACCTTCGAGCTGGGGTGGGCGGTCGACGGCCTGTCGATCATGATGTACCTGCTCGTCAACCTGGTCGGCCTCCTCGTGTTCACCTACGCGGTCGGGTACATGGAGGGCGACCGGCGGGTGCCGTGGTTCTTCGCCGCCTTCTCGCTGTTCGCCGGCTCGATGCTGCTGCTCGTCGGCGCCCCCAACCTGGTCCAGCTGATCATCGGCTGGGAGGGCGTCGGCCTCGCCTCGTACCTGTTGATCGGCTTCTACTGGGAAGACCACGAGAACGTGAACGCCGGCAACAAGGCGTTCATGGTCAACAAGCTGGCCGACGTGGGCCTGCTCTTAGGCGCCGTGTTCCTGGGGGTGGCGATCGGCTCGTTCGATTTCGCCGAGCTGAACCTCGCCGCGGTCGAGGGCAACGCCGCCCTGAGCGCGGTGGCGATCGCCGGCGGGGCGCTGCTCTTCTTCGGGGCGATGGGCAAGTCCGCCCAGTTCCCGTTCCACATCTGGCTCCCCGACGCCATGGCCGGCCCCACCCCGGTGTCGGCCCTGATGCACGCCGCCACCATGGTCACCGCCGGGATCTACCTGATGGCCCGGACCTTCCCGCTCTACCAGCAGATGGCCGCCGACCTGCGGCCGTGGATGGTGGCGATCGGCACCATCACGCTGTTCGCCATGGGGCTGCTCGCCCTCGTCGTCGACGACATCAAGAAGGTGCTCGCCTACTCGACCGTCTCCCAGCTCGGGTACATGATGACGGCGGTCGCCGCCGGCGGCTACACCGCCGGCCTGTTCCACCTGTTCACCCACGCCTTCTTCAAGGCGCTGCTCTTCCTCGGCGCCGGATCGGTGATCCACGCCGTCCACTCCAACAACATGTCCGACATGGGCGGGCTGCGCAAGTACATGCCGCGCACCTATGCCACCTTCGTGATCGGGGCGCTGGCCCTGGCCGGGATCTTCCCGCTGTCGGGCTTCTGGTCCAAGGACGAGATCCTCGCCACGCTGGGCCACGAGGGCTACACCGCCGTTATGTGGATCGCCATCGCCGGCGCCTTCGTCACCGCCTTCTACATGACCAGGGCGGTGGCTCTCACCTTCCACGGGACCTACAAGGGCCATGGCCATCCCCACGAGTCGCCGCCGGTCATGACCGTGCCGTTGATCGCCCTCGCCGTCCCTTCCGTGGTCGCCGGCCTCCTCAACATCCCCGGCGTGTCCTGGCCCGGAATCGGCAACTTCACCGAGTGGCTGGCGGTGCGGGTGGTGCCGATGGGGGACCACCACGCCGAGGCGATCGACTTCTTCCTCGCCGGAGTGGGCCTCCTCGCCGCCGTGGCCGGCATCGTGCTGGGCTGGCTGATCTTCGCCCCGGACAGGGACACCCAGCAGGCCCGCGACCGTCTCGAGATCCCGGTCCTGTACCCGCTGTTCCGCCGCAAGTACTACATGGACGACGTCGCCCTGGGCATCTCCCGGTTCACGATGGGCCCGTTCGCCCGCTTCGTGAACTGGACGAACACCTACATCATCGACGGCGTCGTCAACGGGGTCGGCGGACTGGTCTACCATCTCGCCCGGTTCATCTATGGCGGTGTCGACCAGCGCGGCATCGACGGGATCGTCAACGGTTTGTCGGCCGCAGCCGACGCCGCCGGGTCTGGGTTGCGCAAGCTCCAGACCGGGCGTGTACAGCAGTACGCGGCGTCCTTCGTGATGGGGGCGATCGTGTTGGTGATCGTGTTCGTACTGGTGCGATAGAGAGGGCTGATTCCGATGGAATGGTTTGACACTTGGGGACTTCCCCTGATCGTGTTCCTGCCGCTGGTGGGGGCACTGGTCCTGGGCCTGATCCCCAAGGAGAAGGAAGACGCCGTCAAGGCCACCGCCCTTCTGTTCTCCCTCGTCACCTTCGGCCTGTCGTTGGTGGCCATCGGCCTGTTCGACTTCGACCTCGACACCTACAACACCTACCAGTTCGAGGTGAACACACGGTGGATCCCCGCAATCGACTCCAACTTCCACCTCGGTGTCGACGGGATCAGCCTGCCGCTGTTGGTCCTGTCGTGCTTCGTGACGGTGCTGGCCGTCATCTACTCGTGGGACCACTGGGAGGAGCCGCGCAACCCGCGGGCCTTCCTCATGCTGATGATGATCCTCCTCACGGGCATGAACGGCACGTTCGTCGCCCTCGACCTCGTCCTCTTCTTCATCTTCTTCGAGGTCGTCCTGGTCCCGATGTACTTCCTGATCGGCATCTGGGGCGACAAGGCGCCCCGCAAGATCCCCGGCTTCAGCCGGGTGGTGGAGACCCGCCTCTACGCCGCCATCAAGTTCTTCCTGTTCACGCTGTTCGGCTCGGCCTTCATGCTGCTGGGCTTCCTGGCGCTGTACTTCCGCTCCGGGGAGTTCGGTGACCGCACCTTCGACATCGTCGAGCTGACCAACCTGGGCGCCAGCGGGGCCTTCACCGGCACGTTCGCCTTCCTGGTCTTCTTCGGCCTCTTCCTGGGCTTCGCCGTGAAGGTGCCGATGTGGCCGCTCCACACCTGGCTGCCCGACGCCCACACCGCCGCGCCGACCGTCGGCTCGGTCCTCCTGGCGGCGATCCTCCTCAAGCTCGGCACCTACGGCTTCGTGCGGATCTCGCTGCCCATCCTGCCCAACGAGGCGGTGCGGTGGGCTCCGGTGATCGCCATCCTGTCGGCCATCGGCATCATCTACGGCTCGCTGGCCTGCCTGGCCCAAACCGACATGAAGCGGCTCATCGCCTTCTCCTCGGTGGGCCACATGGGCTTCGTGATGCTCGGAATCTCGACGCTCACCGATGTCGGCATCAACGCCTCCATCATCGGCATGGTGGCCCACGGCCTCATCACCGGCCTCCTGTTCTTCATCGCCGGCTCGATGGCCCACCGCTACCACACCCGGGAGATGGCCCGCCTCGGCGGTCAGATGAAGCTGATGCCGATCATGGGCGGCATCCTCGGGTTCACGGCCATGGCATCTTTGGGCTTGCCCGGCCTCGCCGGGTTCTGGGGCGAGTTCATGTCACTCGTCAGCTCCTACAACCCGCTGGACGGGCTGAGCCTGACCGTGTTCCGGTCGGCCATGGTCGCCGGCGCCATCGGCACCGTGCTCACCGCCGGGTACATGCTCTACATGCTGCAGCAGGTGAACTTCGGCGAGCCCAGCGACGAGTGGGTCGGGCGCAACTTCCACGACGTCGACCGGTTCGAGATGACCGCCTGGGTGCCGCTCATCATCTTCACCGTCGTCGTGGGCTTCTACCCGAACCTGATCTTCGGAGTCACCAACGACGTCGTCGGCTCCCTCGTCGAGATGGCGTTCCAGGGCGGTGCGGTGACGGCAGGTCTGGGCGGATGAGCAGTCGTAAGTCGGAAGTCGGAAGTCGATAGCAGTGACGATCGATTACCTCGCCCTGGCGCCGGAGATCGTCATCGTCGTCACCCTGTTGGGGGTGCTCTCGCTCGACCTTTTCCTGCCCCGTCGCAAGAAGTTCTGGGTGGCGACGCTGGCGGTGGCCGGCACCGCCCTGGCGGCCGTCCCGTTGATCTTCCTGGCCGTCGAAGGCTCCACCCGGTCGATGTTCGACGGCTCGTTCGTCGTCGACAGCTTCGCCCTCGCGCTGAAGGGCCTGCTGCTGGTCGGCGCCTACATCGTGCTGCTGATGTCGGTGTCGTACATCGAGTCGGACCGCTACTGGCAGGGCGAGTACTACCTGATGATCCTCTCGTCGCTGCTCGGCTCGATGGTGATGGCGTCGGGCCGCGACCTCATCGTCCTCTTCATCGGGCTCGAGCTGACCACCGGCCCCCTCTACCTGCTGGCCGGGTGGAGGAAGGGCGACATCCGCTCCAACGAGGCGTCGCTCAAGTACTTCATCCTCGGCGTGTTGTCGACGGCGATGATGCTCTTCGGCATGTCCCTCCTCTTCGGCCTCACCGGGGTGGTGGGCTTCGACGAGCTGGCGGCCGTGGTCGGTGACCACGCCGCGGAACCGGCGATGGTCCTCGCCGTCCTGTTCCTCTTCGCCGGGTTCGGGTTCAAGGTCTCGGCGGTCCCGTTCCACTTCTGGGCGCCCGACACCTACGAAGGCGCCCCCACCCCGGTCACCGCCTACCTGTCGGTGAACTCGAAGATCGCCGGCTTCATCGCCATGCTGGTCGTCTTGTACCTGGCCCTGCCGGACCTGGCCGACATCTGGGCGCCGGCCGTGTGGGCGCTGTCGGCGCTGTCGATGACCGTCGCCAACCTGTCCGCGCTGCGCCAGCGCAACATCGTGCGGCTCCTGGCGTACTCGTCCATCGCCCAGGCCGGCTTCATGCTGGTCCCGTTCGCCGCCGCCGCAGTTGCCGACGCCGACCTGGCCGAAGGGTTCTCGGCGACCATCATCTACATCGCCATCTACGCCCTCATGAACCTCGGGGCGTTCGCCGTCGTCATCGCCGGCGCCCGGGCCACGGGCAGCGGCGAGGTCGACGACTGGGCCGGGCTCGGCCGCTACAACCCGCGTCTGGGGGTCCTGGCCGCCGTCTTCTTCCTGTCTCTCGCCGGCATCCCGCCGCTCGCCGGCTGGTTCGCCAAGTTCGTGATGTTCCGCTCGGTGATCCTGACGGGCGGGGCGGGGCCGATCGCGCTGGCGATCATCGCCGCCGTCAACACCGTCATCGCCTTCTACTACTACGCCCGTGTGGTGAAGGCCGTGTGGCTCGATCCGGTGCCCGAAGGGGCCGAGATCCCCGAGCAGCGAGCCCCGGCCGGCTCCCTGTCGCTGGCGCTGGGCCTGACGACGGCACTGACGGTGATCATCGGGATGTTCCCCGCCATCGCCACGGTGTTCGCCGACGCCTCCCAGGTGCTCACCGCCGCCGGCGGCTGATCTCCCCCCGGCTCCCGCCGTCCCGGCGGGAAGCGTCATCGTATGATCCGCCTGTCCCGGCTGGGCCGGGCCGATGAGCGAAAGGGGCGGGCATGGAAATCGCGTACATGGGGGCGGGCGAGCTGGCGCGCGCCATCCGACGAGGGGAATTGTCGCCGGTCGAGGTGATGGACGCCACCATCGACCGCATCGAAGAGCGGAACCCCAGCCTCAACGCCGTGGTCTACAAGGGCTACGACGAGGCCCGGGAGCGGGCCAGGCAGGCCCAGGAGGCGCTGGCCAAAGGAGAGGACGTCAGGCCCCTGTGCGGAGTGCCGGTGCTCATGAAGGACCTGTTCGACTTCAAGCCGGGCTGGCCCGCCACCTTCGGGGGCATACCGGCGATGAAGGACTTCACTCTCGACGCCTACTGCGTGTGGGCCGAGCGCATGGAGGCCGCCGGGGCGATCATCGTCGGGAAGACCAACAGCCCCGCCATGGGCTATAGGGGAGCCTGCGACAACTACCTGTTCGGGCCGACGTCCAACCCCTTCGACGTCACCCGCAACTCGGGCGGCTCCTCGGGCGGATCCGCCGCCTCCGTCGCCGACGGCCTGGTTCCGCTCGCCGAGGGCACCGACGGCGGCGGTTCGATCCGGATCCCGTCGGCGTGGTGCGGGACCTTCGGGTTCCAGCCCTCGCCCAGCCGGGTGCCGACCGTGCTGCGGCCCAACGCCTTCGCCGGCGTCACCCCCTACATCTACGAAGGGCCCATCACCCGCAACGTCGCCGACGCCGCCCTGGCCATGGAGGTGCTCGCCGGATACCACCCCGGAGACCCCTTCACCTACCACGACGACCCCGATTTCGCATCGGTCACCGACGGGGACGTCTCCGGTTGGAAGATCGCCTACTCGCCCGACTTCGGCGTCTACCCGGTGGCACCCGAGGTCCGCGAGGTGGTGGAGGCGGCGGTGCGGGCCTTCGAGGACTGCGGCGCCGAAGTCACCGAAGTCGAGATCTCGATCGACCTGGACCAGCGGGAGCTGGCCGACCTGTGGTGCCGCCTGATCATGCCCCTCTCCCTCGACTCGTTCGCCAACCTCAAGCAGGCCGGACTCGACATCGTCGGTGAGCACCGCACCGATCTCCCGCCCGAGTTCCTGCGGTGGTACGACCACGTGGCGCAGATGTCGGTGATGGAGTACTTCGACGACAACTCGAAACGCACGGTGGTCTACGACGCGCTCCAAGCGGTCTTCGCCGAGCATCGGATCCTCGTGACCCCGACACTGGCCTGCATGCCCCCGCTCAACCGGAGCGACGGCGAGACTCGGGGGCCGACCGAGATAGGAGGCGTCGAGGTGGACCCGCTCATCGGTTGGTGCCTCACCTACTTCACCAACTTCACCGGCCACCCGGCGGCGTCCGCTCCTGCCGGCCTGTCGGGAGGATTGCCGGTGGGCATGCAGATCATCGGGCGCCAGCGGGCCGACGTGGACGTGCTGCGGGCGGCGGCCGCTTTCGAGCAGGCCCGGCCCTGGGCAGAGATCTATCGGATCCCGGCGTCCCGTCCGATCGGATGAGCTAGGCGGGCGGGGCGACGACCGATCGCCGCTCGACGATCTCGCCGACGAGCCGGACGTCCTCGACGTCCTCTCCGGCGAGGATCCTGCGCAGCAGGATCGCCCCCTCGCGCCCGATGTCGTAGGTCGGGACGCGGACCGTCGTGAGGGGCACCGGGGCGTACTCGGCCAGCAGCATGTCGTCGAAGCCGGCCACCGAGACGTCCTCGGGGACTCTGTATCCGTTGTCGAGCAGGGCCCGGATGGCACCGATGGCCATCAGGTCGTTGGAGGCGAAGATCGCCGTCGGCTCGCCCGCCGAGACGATCTGCATCGCCGCCCGCTTGCCGCCCTCGATGGAGAAGGACCCTTCGGCCACGAGAGCGGGATCGTAGGAGAGCTTGCGGCGCTCCAGGGCCCGGCGGAACCCTTCGTGGCGGTGGTTCGAGACGGTCAGGTCCGGCGGGCCGAGGATGAAGCCGATGCGGCGATGACCCTTGTCGACCAGGTAGTCGACCATGGCGGCGGTGGCGGCGCGGTTGTCGAACTGCACGCGATGGCCCGCCACGAAGTGGTCCGAGAGAACGAGGGTGATCCCGCCCCGCGACTCGAACCTGCCCACCAGGGTCTCCACCTCGCGCCGATAGTCGGCGTCCTCGAGGGCGCTGGCCGCGAACACGAGCGCATCGACCTGGTAGGCGTCGAAGGCGCGCAGGTACTCGAGCTCCCGCTCGGGGTTGCGGTCGGAGCTGGCGACGAAGAGGCGGTAGCCGTCGGCACGGATCTCGTCTTCCAGCCCTTTCACCAACTCCCCGAAGTAGGGGTCGGAGATGTCGTGGACGATCACCCCCACGGTCTGGGATCGGGCGGTGACCAGAGCCCTCGCCAGCTGATTGGGCTGGAACCCGAGACGCTCGGCAGCTTCGAGGACTCTCTTGCGGGTCTCCTCGGCGACCGGATGAGACGAGTGGGACATGACACGGGAGACGGTGGCCACCGAGACGTCGGCCAGCTCAGCCACTGCGCGCAGCGAAACCCTCTCCCGAGCCGACGGTGTGCGACGGTTGGACATGGGTGGGGGTGACTGTAGTAGCGCCGATCGTAGAAATCGTTTACCGTGCGCGAACTGTTGAGGACGGAGAGGCGGCAAATCGCCGTCGGATCGAGGAGCGAGCCATGGACACCTTCCTGAACTACATCGATGGCCAGTGGGTGCCTTCCGTGACGGGGGAGCGATTCGAGAGCCGCAACCCGGCGCACCCTTCGCAGGTGCTCGGCGAGTTCCAGTCGAGCGACGCCCGCGACATCGACGCCGCCGTCCAGGCGGCCCGCCGCGCCCAGAAGGCGTGGCGGAGGACGCCCGCGCCCAAGCGCGCCGAGATCGTGGAACGGGCGGTGCGCATCCTCGAAGATCGAAAGGACGAGCTGGCCCGCCTGGTCACCCAGGAGATGGGAAAGACCCTCGTCGACTCCAGCTACGACGTGGGCGGAGCGATCACCTCCGGCAAGTACATGGCCGGTGAAGGGCTGCGCATGTTCGGCGACACCGTCCCCTCGGGGCTGCCCAATCGCATGGCGATGACCCGCCGGGAGCCGGTGGGGGTGGTCGGCATCATCACCCCCTGGAACCTGCCCATGCTGATGCCGGCGTGGAAGCTGTTCCCCGCCATCGTCTGCGGCAACACGGTCGTGGTCAAGCCGGCGGAGGACACCCCGCTGTGCGCGGTGCGGCTGTTCGAGATCCTGGAGGAGGCGGGGGTGCCTCCCGGCGTCGTCAACCTGGTGACGGGGTACGGCCACACCGCCGGCCAGGCCCTCGTCGAGCACCCCGACGTCGACATGATCTCGTTCACCGGCTCCCAGGAGGTGGGACGCCGGATCGCCGCCACCGCCGGCGCCGACCTCAAGCACGTCTCCCTGGAGATGGGGGGCAAGAACGCCATCGTCGTCTTCGACGACGCCGACGTCGACGCCGCCGTCGACGGCGTCCTCTGGGGCGGGTTCTCCACCGCCGGGCAGCGTTGCACGGCGAGCAGCCGGCTCGTCGTCGACGAGAAGATCGCAGACGACTTCGTCGATCGCCTGGCCAAGCGCATGGGCGAGCTCGTGGTCGGCGACGGCCTCGACGAGGCGACGAACGTGGGGCCGATCATCAACCCCAAGCAGCTCGACCGGGTCCACTCCTACACCCGGATCGGCATCGACGAAGGCGCCGAGCTGGTGCTCGGGGGGAAGAAGCTGGACGACGCCGATCTCGACGGCGGCTACTACTACGCCCCCACCCTCTTCGACCACGTCACGCCCGACATGCGCATCGCCCAGGAGGAGATCTTCGGGCCGACGGTGGCCGTGCTGCGGGTGTCGGGAGACGAGGAGGCGATCGAGGTGGCCAACGGCACCGACTACGGGCTGTCGGCGTCCGTCTACACCACAAACGTCGCCCGGGCGATGAACGCGGTCGCCGAGTTCGAGTCCGGCATCGCCTACGTCAACGCCCCGACCATTGGCAGCGAGATCCACCTGCCCTTCGGCGGGGTCAAGAGCACCGGCAACGGCCACCGGGAATCCGGGAAGTCCGCCATCGAGCAGTTCACCGAGATCAAGACGGTGTTCATCGACTACTCCGGCGGGCTCCAGCGGGCAGGGATCGACTGATGGCGGAGATCGGGATCGAAGAGCTCGCCGAGATGCTGGCGGGCGCCTGGGAGCGGGCCCAGGCGGTCACCGCCCCCAGCCGGCTCCGCCCCCAGACAGACCTGGCCGACGCCTACCGCATCCAGGAGATGGTCGTCGGGCATCGCCTGGCGGCAGGTCGGCGGATCGCCGGCTGGAAGATGGGCCTCACCTCGTCGCCGGAATCGGAGCCGATCGTCGGCATCCTGCTCGACGACATGGTCGTCGCCTCCGGGACGACGCTCGACCCCGCCACGATGGTGGCACCGCTCGTGGAAGCCGAGCTGGTCTTCGTGGCGGGAGAGACGATCCCCGCCGGGGCCACCGTCGAAGACATCGCCGCCGGCGACCATCGGGTGGCCGCCGGGCTGGAGGTGATCGACTACCGGACCGTCGATTCCCAGGGCGTCGTGGACTGGGTGGCCGACAACTCGACGGTCACCTTCGCCGTGGTGGGGGAGCTCCGGCCCCTCGCCGAGGTGACGCCGCTCACCGAGATCGGAGTCGAGTTGCGCCGGGACGGAGAAGTGCTGGCGACGGGCGACGGGTCGCTGGTGATGGGGGAGCCACTGCGGGCGATCGCCTGGCTGGCGGACCACCTCGCCGGGCGCGGCCTCCTGCTCGAGCCGGGGGCGGTGGTGCTCACGGGATCGTTGACCGGCCATCACCGGGCGGTTCCGGGAGCCGGCTACTCCGCCCGGTTCGACCGGCTCGGCGAGGTGTCGGCCTCCTTCGCGACTTGAACGGCGGCGGCCCGACTCGTAGGCTCCGGAAAACGTTTGCCGGTTCAATGGCCCGAGGGAGGAGTCGGTCGTGCGTCTGATGAGCGTCGAGGAGGCAGTCCGCCAGGTCGCCGATGGGGCGACCGTCATCATCGGCGGGTCCGGAGCGGGTCACGCCGTCCCCCAGCTTTTCATCGACACGTTGGCCGAGGTCTACCAACGCGACGGCCATCCCCGTGACCTGACCACCGTGCGGGTGGTCGGAGTGGGCGACTTCGCCGACCGGGGCTTCTCCCAGCTGGCCCTGCCCGGCCTGATGAAGCGGACGATCGGGTCCAACATCGGCAACGAGCCGCGCCTGGGGGAGCTGGTGAAGGCGGGCCAGATCGAGGCGTACTCCTTCCCTCAGGGCGTGCTGTCGCTCCTCGTCCGGGAGATCGCCGCCGGGCGGCCAGGTCTCGTCACCAGCGTCGGCCTCCACACCTACGTCGATCCCCGCCAGACCGGCGGCAAGCAGGGGGCCGCCACCGAGGACCTGGTCCAGGTGGTGGAGCTGGACGGCCGCGAGTGGCTGTTCTTCAAGGCGTTCCCGATCGACGTCGCCGTGATCCGCGGCTCGACCATCGACGAGGACGGAAACCTGACGATGGAGGACGAAGCCATCCGGGGCGAGATGCTGGCCATGGCGATGGCCGCCCACAACTCGGGAGGGATCGTCATCGCCCAGGCCAAACGACTCGCCCAGGCCAAGAGCCTTCGCCCCCGCGACGTGGTGGTGCCGGGCGCCCTGATCGACATCGCCTATCTCGACCCCGACCAGACCCAGACCTACTACACGGACTACTCGCCGTACTACGCCGGAGTCATGCGCCGCCCGGCCACGGGCGGCGCCGCCCTGCCGCTGGACGTACGCAAGGTGATCGCCCGCCGCGCCCTCCTCGAGTTCCGACCGGGGGACATCTGCAACCTCGGCTTCGGGATCAGCCAGAGCATCGGGGCGATCGCCTGGGAGGAGGGCATCGACGACCGCCTGGTGCTCACTGTCGAGCAGGGCATCTTCGGTGGGGTCCCGGTGGGGGGCATGGAGGGCGGTGCCGGCTTCAACTACCAGGCCGTCATCGACCAGCCCTACATGTTCGACTTCTACGAGGGAGGCGGGCTCGACATCGCCAGCCTCTCATTCGCCCAGGTCGACCGGGAGGGCAACGTCAACGTCCATCGGTTCGACGACCGCCTGCGCGGGCCGGGTGGCTTCCCCAACATCAGCGCTCACACCCCGCGCATCTGCTACGTGGGGACATTCACCACCGGCGGCCTCGAGGTGACGATCGAGGACGGTCGCCTCCACATCGTGAAGGAGGGCTCGGTCGCCAAGTTCGTCGAGGAGGTCGCCGAGATCAGCTTCAGCGGCCGGATGGCGCGCGAGCGCGGCCAGCAGGTGAAGTACATCACCGAGCGGGCGGTGTTCGAGCTGATCGACGGGGTGGTGACCCTGACGGAGGTGGCCGAGGGGATCGACCCCGAAAAGGACGTGCTCTCCCACATGGGCTTCGAGCCGGCGGTGGCGTCGGA
>JGI12419J13241_1000231_pt1 | contig 16874 bp, 14 predicted proteins | sample BGWIniCompost_FD_13241 | JGI IMG/M metagenome (IMG submission 13241)
CCCAAGACCAGACGTAATCCTGACATAATTCTCCGGGACGTCGGTCATGTAGATCGTGCCTTTCTCGAGAACGGCTTGCCCTACCAGTCCCTCGCCTAATTCAATTCTCTTGTTGAGGTATTTCTTGCGCTTGTAGGCGTAGCACGCAAGCATCTCTATGAACACGTCTTTCGGATCGTCATCATTGATCAGATAAAGTGCTCCCTGGTTCACCTTGAGATAGTTGACCAGTTGACGGATGATAGTATCTGACAAGTCCTCAATGCTGTCGTTCTTGGAGCGAAGTACTTCGACAAACTTAGCAAGTCCCTCATTCGCCCAGTTCCGCTCCGCTTCGAGCAGTGAATACTTTTTCATCTGATCACGCATCGCTATCAGCGAGCGAATCAGTTCTGTCGACGTCCCGTTATCCGTAATCGACGCGTCAAGATTGCCTCTCTCGATTTCGCGAACAAATGCAGTGGCCTGAGTTACATCCTCTCTAATTACCTCCAGCTCATTGGCTAAATCCGATAAAGCCTTCCTCGAAATGACCTTGTACTTAAACATGGCGCAGCCTCAATTTGGGCAAAGGTAGATGTGCTGTTGCCAGGAAAATTGTGGTGGAAGAAATCCGTCCACTTTTACAGGAATTTTGTCCATATCATTTCAATCCGGATTCTTACATCTGACATGTCCCACCCCTGTCGCGCACAATCCTTCCAGTCTGTGTCATACACACATTGGCTCCCGGTCCGCCTCACGCAAGTGCTTCCGATGAAGAGCTTCAATACAATTCAGGAGGGACCTTCATTGGTGAAAAAGTTGTGGACGTTATCCCAGCGAACAGGTATATTGGATCTTCAACCCTACAACCCATCAGCAATGCAAAGAAGAAATCTACTAAAGAACCTTGCCTTGTTGCCGTTCGCTCCTGCAGCGGCAGCTGCGGGAACCGAGGAAATGGTTCGTAAGGCGACGGTTGGTCTGCCTCCTATCAAAATTAAGAGGGTATACGCCATCGCCACAGCGCCGGAAGGAATTGAACTGGTAGTGGTAAAGGTGGAAACCGATCAGGATGGATTGTACGGCCTCGGATGCGCTACATTCCGACAACGCGCGCATGCCGTAGTCGCTGCAGTCAACCAATACCTCGACGATTTCTGTCGTGGTAAGGACGCGCATAACATCGAAGATATCTGGCAAACAGCTTATGTAAGTTCGTACTGGCGTAATGGGCCGGTGTTGAACAATGCGCTGAGTGGACTCGATCAGGCATTGTGGGACATCAAGGGCAAGCTCCTTGGCGTTCCGGTATATCAACTGCTAGGCGGCAAGTGCAGGTTTGCGGTTGACACTTATACACACGCCAGCGGTCCCACTCCGGAAGCCGTCCTCGAACAAGTACAGAAGTTCGTGAGCCAGGGCTTCAGGCATGTGAGAATTCAACTCGGTGGGTACGGGTCAACGCACCTGACTTCAGATCCGGATTACAAGAAGAACAATTTTGGAATGCCTGACGACAATACGATTAGTCCTCAGGCCTACAAACGCGGCACCATCGCCGTTTTCGACCTTGTGCGTAAGACAGTCGGTGATGACGTGGAACTGCTTCACGACATCCATGAAAGGCTTCAGCCCATGGATTCCATCGACCTGATCAAGCGGCTTGAAGAATACCGTCCCTTCTTTATTGAAGATCCCTTCTCCCCGGAGAACATGGGATGGTTCCCGCTGCTGCGCCGGCAAACCAGCGTTCCTCTTGCCATGGGCGAGCTGTTCAACAATCAGAACGAATGGCTCGAATACATGACTGACAGGATGTTCGACTTCATCCGCATCCACATTTCCCAAATCGGGGGAATCACCCCAGCCATGAAGGTGGCCCGCCTCGGTGAGTGGTTTAATGTGAGGACCGCCTGGCATGGTCCCGGCGACGTATCACCGGTAGGACACGCAGCCAACGCGCACATCGACATGGCCATATGGAATTTTGGCATACAGGAAGCCGTGCATTTTGGTGAACGCACACTTGAAGTCTTCCCCGGCGCACCAACGATGAAAAACGGCTTCATGGTGCTCAACGACAACCCTGGCCTGGGTGTCGACATCAACGAAAAAGCAGCAAAGAAGTACCCGCTGCCGAAGTTCAATTACAACTGGACACAGTTAAGGACGAATGATGGAACGCCGGTGCGGCCGTAGGCAGCCAGTCGGCAATGGGCCATTGGCGGTGAGTACCCAGTACGCGATACGTAATGTCGAAAGTGGCGAAAATAGTAGAGACGTTGCATGCAACGTCTCTACATAAACCAATTTCTAAACCTAGTTACGAAACTATAGCAATAACCGTTTACTTCTTACCGATTGCTGATTACCTACCGAACTAGCTCCACAGCCTATCCCACGCTCTGATCTCATTCCACTCAGGCGTCGGGGCGAAGAGTTTTTCACCTTTGACAAGGAATTCCTTCACAACTTCTTCATTGAGTTCGACGCCGATGCCCGGCTTTTCAGGCACTTTCACGTAGCCGTTTTGCACGATGGGCTTCTCGATCCCGGTAACAAGGTCTTCCCACCGCGGCTTATCGACGGCATGGTGTTCAAGCCACATGAAGTTTTCTGTAGCGGCCGCGCTATGGACAGCACCGAGGAAGGACACGGGCCCTGCGGCGTGGTGATGCATGAATCCAATGCCATTGGCCGCAGCATAGTCGCCAATCCGCTTCGTTTCCAGAATACCACCTGCCGTGTTCGGGTCGGGGTGCACAATATCGACCGCATGGGTGTCGATGAGCTCCTTGAATCCTTCGAGCGTATAGATGTCCTCGCCGGTTTGCGTCGGAGTTGAAGTAGATTGCGTGATCTCCCTCCATTGTTTTGGATAGTGCCAGGGAATGATGTCTTCGATATAGGCGAGATTGTACTTCTCTACAGCTTGCGCAATCTTGATGGCTTCGTTCACGCCGAAGTGTCCCCAGTGGTCGGTTCCCATCGGAATTTCATACCCGATGGTTGAGCGCATAACATCGAGAAACTCCAACAGGCGATCCATCCCCTTTTCCGTGATTTGCACTGCGGTGAAAGGGTGCTCCGTCAGGTTATACTGCCGGTATTCATACTGATACGGCTTGAGGGGACCGTTGGGAGCGTTGATGAGCGCGCCAGGAATGTCGCGCAAGAGGTTTATGCCGATATCCATCTTCAGGGCGGTGTAGCCCATTTCGATGCGTTTCTTCATCCGCTGCGCATATTCGTGCGGATCCTGTGAAACTGTGGTATCGCAATATACACGCACCCGGTCGCGATACTTTCCACCGAGAAGCATGTAGACCGGTACATTGTAAGCCTTTCCAGCAAGATCCCAAAGGGCCATTTCCACGCCAGAAACGCCACCCCCTTGCCGACCATGGTGACCGAACTGGCGGATTTTTTTGAACAATCGTTCAACATTGCAAGGATTTTCGCCCAACAGCCTGCTCTTGAGGAAGAGCGCGTACTCCTTGGCAGCGCCATCACGTACATCCCCGTGTCCCACAATGCCCTGGTTCGTATAAATTCTCACAATCGGCGTCCGGAAGACAACGCCGGTGATTTCCGCAATGCGGACATCCGTGATCTTTAACTCCGAAGGTGCTGAATTCCGGTTCACCTTCTTGGTCGATTCCGCCAGAACGTCCTCGATCGGCATCCCGGTCATAGCGGCCAGGCTCAGACCCCCCAGCCCGGCTTTCTTCAGAAAGCTCCTGCGGTCATGATTGTTATTTTCATTCATGGTGTTAGAGTTTATGGGTTGCTAATTGTTGTCGACTCAATGGTCGCCACGATGACGGGTCAGGGCATCGGGTACTGTTATATCTGTAATTTAGACCGAGAAAACAAGAAACTTTTCTTGAGACGGTAACGACTCAGGGCCACCGGCAATTTCGGCTAAGTCCATTCAGCGAGGTGCGACGTTCCTGTTGAACATCCTGTTCAGCGATGCAATCAGGGTTCCGTCAATCGAAGGGATGTCCTGCACGCGACGGTCAATCTCCACGGATACGGTATCCGACATATACCATCCCAGCGGTAGCTTAATCGTCTTTTCTTTGCGATCGTCCAGGCTCACGACATGGAACTCCACATTGGGTGGATATGCGAAATCAAAACTTTGATGAAAGAGCTGAACTATCGCCTTGGCCGTGAGGGTGGTGCCGTTCACATTGAGAACACCCTGAATCGGCGTGATCGCATCGTGCAGCATGCGGGCTGCCGTCACATCGCCTCGGAGTTCATCCCGACCGTTTTGAAGATAGATGATAATCAGCCTGAGGTCCACCGAATCCGGTGAAGGGTTGCTGATCCTGTCCTCCACCGTTTTGTAAAGATTGTAGATCGTCTGCAGCCCGGTGTTTTCACGATAACCACCATCAATAATGTGCCCCTTCCGCACCCCTGCAGAATCAAGCATGCCTCCGGACGTGATGAATGGAAAGCGACTGCAATTCAAGGCAGCAAAAGAGCAGCTGATGTCGCGACCGGCCGTGTGGAAAAAGTCGATGTCGTCACTAAACCACCGTGCGTCGTGTACATCGAGGTTTGACGTGATCACACGTTGCCCATTTTCTGCCAGCGTCCCGTTGAGGATAAGCGAAGGCAATGTGTAGTCGGTTTGCCCGTTGCGATACCAAAGCTGCAGGAAGGATTCCGAAAACGTCTCACTACCAAGCATATCACGGTAATACTTTTCCCAGGTGCGACCCAGAATTTTGGATCGCTCAAGAGAAGCAACCGGTACAGGCAATAGTTTTTGCAGGTTGTCGCCGAACGCGAGTGAAGCTGTGAGTGGCGAAAGGAAGTCTTGCCGCGTAAATGCTTTGAACACACTATCCGGATTGGCAACGCTGATGTTTCCGTAGTGCTGGTCGTGTCTAAAGGCCAGATACGCCATGGCACCGACCCCCCCACCGGACACACCGGAGATCACAAAGGTTTGGTGGAGGAAATCTCCGTATACACTATCAAGAAAATGCAATGTCCGAGTGGTCCAGTTCAACGCCCGGATGCCACCACCCTGAGTTGCGATAAAGATGACTGGCATAGTAGCACCGGGATATCGTTTCTTCCATTCGGTTCGACGGAATAAAAGCCATTCATCAAACGCGACATCTATACGCTTCCGTTTGGATACAAGATCGTTGGATTTGTACTCGAGGAAAGTATTGTCATTCCAATAGCTAAACGCTATGACGACCACCAGGAGAATAATACCGAAGGGTCGGCGTGTATAGTTGTGGAAATAGAAGACGATCGTAAACAGCAGCGTAAGGCAGGGTATGGTTATGATAAGAATGGACGCCGGTCTGAGCCATGACGACAGGAACAGGTTGGCGGAAGGAAAACAGAACACGACTGTAAGGACAAGCGCCACCGCACCGAGCTTGACAAAGTATGTCCTTACGCTTCTGAATTGCCAAATAAAAATCAGCTCCTGCGCGATCGTTGGTGCCCAGTTCGTCAGCTGCTTAAACTGTATCACCTCCCTGGGCGACGGCCAGTCGCCCACAGCTTTTACATGGATCAGGTATCGTAGAAATGCAAACAATCCTTTTGGATGATCATAAGAGGGTACACTGGCTTCGGTACGGTTGAGTTCCGGTTGGCTTACAATAGTAGTGGTTCGCAGCCACCGGTCGTTCACGGTAAACAAGATCCACATAACAGCCGCAAGCAATGACAGCGCTGCGACGTGAAGGAACTGGTACTTTGTTTCGGTAACATTGGGAACGAACGCTATTGCGACGAGCAGAATGATGCATGGGAGTATTCCCGCTATTCTGGGAACGAGCAATGATAGCCAGCGATGCACCTTGCGGTTCTGCCGCACCAGACTGGGCTGAATAGGATCAATTTGCAGGATGATGCATCCGCTGTACCACGTCACCCAGCACCAGAACGGCAGTGAAAGGTAAACGGCGAGAACATAGTCGGGCTCAAAATCCTGGGCAAATGCATAGACGAAGTCATCCGACTGTGAAGGCACGGTGAACAGGAAGAGGCCCAGCAGAAGGATGGCAATGAGATAGCCAATGTTAATGATGAGCCACCATACAGACTTCAGGGTTTCCTTCACAACCGAGAGGGTTATGGTTGTAAAAAAGTGTCCCGACTACTTGACCCAGGGCACGCGAGGCGATTCGTAAAAGTCGATCCCCTTCGCCTGCATGCGCTTAGCATGGTTTCCTAGCCGCACTTTGTATTCATCCCATCCGCGGCGCTCCGACGGCGTCCACGCCAGTTCAGCCACACCTGGGAGTCGCGGGAACGCCATGTACTCAACCTCATCGATGGTCGTGAGCGTCTCCGTCCACAGCGGCGCTTCCACGCCCAGAATATTTTCACGCGACAGGCCGGGCACGAGCGTTAGCGGATCCCAGTCGTACGCATGATCCACTTCGACATATCCTGCCCAATGCAGGCCCAGTTTGGTCGTGGAGTCGTATTGCATATCGATATAGATCCTGGAGGCAGGCGACATGATCACCTTTGCATTCTTCTTCACTGCCTCCGCTGCGAGTTCGTTCGAATGCCAATGCTGGGCAATTGCGTTTGCATCGAGGTCCGCCTGTGCAATGTCTTCCCAACCAACCATCCGTTTGTTGTACTTTTTTACGATTTCGGCAAAGCGATTTATGAACTGGATGTAATCTTCTTTTTTGGTCACGTGCGCTTCGTCCCCACCAATGTGCAGATAGGGACCGGGTGTTAGCGATGAAAGCTCGCGCAATACATCGTCGACAAACTTGAAGGTAACATCCTTGTTTAACTGCAAGGTGCTGAAGCCCACTTCAATTCCTGTATAAAGTTCAGTGGGTTTGCCATTTGCGTTTAACTCGCCATATGACGCGAGCGCCGCATTCGTGTGCCCTGGCATGTCGATCTCGGGGACAATCGTCACGAATCGGTCTGCAGCGTATTGTACAATTTCAGTGTATTGTTCCTGCGTGTAATACCCGCCTTTGCCACCACCCACCGATGAGGATCCACCGTGGGTCGCCAGTCTCGGCCACGACTTGATTTCGATTCTCCATCCCTGATCGTCACTCAGATGAAGATGGAGTCTGTTCATCTTGTACGAAGTGATCAGGTCGATGTATCGCTTTACATCATCCACACCAAAAAAGTGTCGCGCAACGTCAAGCATGGCACCGCGCCATTCAAATTGTGGGTAATCGCGGATGGTTCCGGTGGCGACTTCCCACGACACCTGTTGTAGTTCACTGCGCTCAATTGCTTCGGGCAACAGTTGACGTAGCGTCTGGATGCCGTAAAACAGTCCCGCACTTTCGTTTGCTGCGATCTTTATTTGATCTTCCGCAATCGCCATCTCGTATCCCTCAGCCCCCAGACCCGTGTCGTTCGCGCCAGCCAGGTAAATCAAGTTTTTGCCATTGGCGTTAGAGGCGCTTTCAACAGGCAGGTCAAAGCCCGTAGCCGGCCGAAGAAGTGCTCCAAGGTATTGGGCAACTTCGGCTGATCCTTCTATTGCCGGATCAGCCACGATGCGGGTTTCGCTCGTGAGAAAAAACGTTTTCCCGGTGGTGGTAGCACTCACCGGACGCGGTATTACCCCTTCGAACCGCAACGCCGCATCCTGTGATGCCGGCTGCGATTGCTTGCAGGAAAAGAAGGTTGTGGAGAACGCAACGATCAGTGTGCCGACAACACACCGAGGCTTTATGAAAAATATCATCATTGGAAAATTTTACAGATGTCGAAGATAGGAAATTAAGTCTGAATTGCGCTTGCGAAAACAAAGTAACGCAACAAGGCTTCCTTCATGCTAAGTGTGTATATTGTGTGGGCCCTTTTCTTTCCCGACACAAAATGACAGCACTCGTACGAACTGGCGCGAACGCAAAACCATAGTTTTCGTATTTTTAGCAAAACCACTCCCCCATGCAAAACGCCATCAACTGGTTTGAGATACCAGTGAACAATCTCGAACGAGCACAAAAATTCTATGAAACAATCATGGACATTTCCATGATCCCGGTCGAAGTTGACACCTTCCGGATGCTGATGTTTCCCGTTGACGACTCCAGGGGAGTTGGCGGAGCATTGATCGAAAGTCCAGGAAATTACAATCCTTCCCTGACAGATGGTCCCCTGATCTACCTTAACGGCAACCCCGATTTACAAAATGTCCTCAACCGCGTCGAAGGCGCCGGTGGCAAGATCATGGTCCCCAAAACACAAATCACTCCCGAGTACGGTTACATGGCAGTTATTCAGGACACGGAAGGGAATAGGATTGCGTTGCATAGCAACGGGTAGGTGACGGGGCCATATCACACTGCCTACTGCCTACTGAATTAAGGGTGAAAGCACAACTTTCCTGAATTCCACCTCGGCGCCTTCGGCCTGTAGTGCAATTCGTCCTTTCGATGCCGTACAGTCGTAACCATAGTTGACGAGGTCGCCGTTGACCCAGACTTTGATCGTATTGCCTCTGCATTCGATCACCATGGTGTTCCACTCGCCTACGGGATTTTCGCTTCCGTCGGTAAGGTTAAGGATGCGTCTTCCTTTACCTTCCGTAATGCCCCATTCTTCTTTCGGGCCGCGACGCTTTTCCATATCCGGAACGGTAATGTCTTCAACAATACACCAGAAGTCGCCCGCATTTTCATGCATCATCTGCACTTCAATCGACTTTGGGAACATCTTATACAACGCACGAGGTGTTGATGCGAACACAAGCACTCCGCAGTTGCCTGGCTCTCCGGCAAAACGGTATTCGACTTCCAGTCGAAAATTTTCATACTCGGCGTCTGTGATGAGGTGACCTCCGGGTTTACCCAGACTCACCAGCAGTCCGTCTCTCACGATGAAAGGATTCCGCACATTCTTATTGTTATCCATCTCGGGGACATCCCAATGCCAGCCGGTGAGGTCTTTTCCGTTAAACAGATTCACTTGCTGTCCGCGACAGCCCAGTGCAGATATCATGATAATAAGAAGAGCGGAAGTCAGCTTCATAGCTATACGGTATTGGTATCTATAAACTTACGAAAAACGAGCGACAGCTTTCTCTAAGATACCCCCTAACGGAAGCGGGGCGTCCTGCGCCGTCATGGAGCGGCATCATCCAACGCCGCATGCGCAATAAAACGGAATACGCCTGTAGCATTTCCACCGGCGAGGAAGAAAATAGCCGCAAGAATATCAAGCGTGCCGGCAATAAGCCATAAATTCCGATCAATCTGTTCCCCGGCGATATCGCTTCTTTTCCGATAACTTCTTTTTCTCCTGCAGCCGCTTCTCCACCGAGGCTTTGGTTGGCTTCGTTGCTTTGCGTTTTTTGCGTATCGCGAATACCCGTGCCACGAGTTTGTCGAACTTGGCGATGACGTTGTCCCGGTTTGCCAGTTGCGACCGCATCTCCTGAGAGGACAGGATTAGAACTCCATCGGCAGTCAGTTTCGATCGAAGTCGCTCCTCAATCTGTGCCTTCTCTTCCGGTGTGAGCAGTTTGGAATTGCGGACATCGAATTTCAACGTGACCTTCGTGCTGACCTTGTTGACGTGCTGCCCACCCGGGCCACCGCTGCGGGAAGTAGTGAATTGTAGTTCGGGAAGGAGACTTGAAGCAGTTGGAGCCTTTTTTCTCATGGTAATCGGTAATCGGTGGGACAGTTCGACTTGCCAGGTGTGTACCACAGACTAACATGCATTCCCGATATTACGATGTTTCTTCGAACATTGCGCGTGCTGGCGATAGACGCGCAGATTGCGAGTCTCTACTACGTCCCTGCTGATTACCTGATCGTGATATTCCGTTCGTGATCTATCCGATAAGCTACCTGATTGTAATAGTAACCCGTAATCTACCTAATCGTAATATCCGTAATCCCACCTAGTCGTAATAGTGGAGACGTTGCATGCAACGTCTCTACACGGATACCCCACCGATTACCTGATCACCGATCACCGATTACCCTTTCCTTCCTACTGCTTACCGCTTACTTTTACTTCCCCATTAATTGGTCTCCTTTCTCATATTTGATATCTTCCCGATCCAAACCACACTATTTCATTCATGAGCAAAAACATCAAGAGACGCGAGTTCCTTCGCAAGGGTGCGTTAGCGACGCTGGGACTCTCGGCATTGCCGGGTATTGTAGGAGCAACCTCGTTCAACAGGCTTAGAATTCCCGCGAGCGATAAGCTGCGTGTCGCACACATCGGATTGGGGGGCATGGGTAATCAACACATGAAGTGGTTTGCCGAGCTTGCCGATGTCGATATTGTGGCGTTGTGTGATGTGGATCCGGACCACCTGAATTCCACAATGCAAAAGCTGAAAGAAATGAAGCCCGATACGAAGGCTCAGGGCTACACGGATTTTCGCCATATCCTCGATAGAAAAGACATCGACGCTGTTACCGTTGCCACACCGGATCACTGGCACGCACAGATCGCGCGACTTGCATTCCAGGCCGGCAAGGATGTGTATGGCGAAAAGCCGCTGTCGTATGACGTGTCCGAGGGACAAGCAATGCTCAAAGACCTGAAAAAATACAATCGTGTATTTCAGCTTGGTACACAAATACACGCAGGCGAAAATTATCACCGCGTTGTTGAGCTCATTCAAGCCGGCGTGATCGGCAAAGTGAACACAGTGAGACTTTGGAAGAAGGGATTTTCTCCCGGACTGGGACGTCCGGCCATCCAGACGCCTCCGCCCTACTGGGACATGTGGCTCGGTCCCGCACCGTACGCCGACTATTTCCCGGAACGTTGTCACTTCACCTACCGATACTTCCTGGACTACAGCGGTGGCGTGTTCGCCGATTTCTGGTGCCACATCGCAGACATTGTCTGGTGGTCCGTTCATCCAAAGGGCCTTCGCAAGATCACTGCACGCGGTGAAAAAACCGATGGTGTGGCCGATGCGCCCAAGTGGTTGGACGCCGACTTCGAGTTTGACAACATGAAGGTGTACTGGACCACCAACCCACCCGACGTCCCCGGCGCTGCCGAGCGTGAAATAGGCGCCTACTTCGAAGGGGACAAGGGAACGCTAATATGCGATTACCGCACGCACTCCCTGACCATCAACGGGGAAACAGTACCGGATGTGGCAGAAGTACCAAAGACGCTTCCGCGGTCGCCCGGCCACCAGCAAAACTTCGTCGACGCAGTAAAATCGCGAACCCAGCCAGAGTCCAACCTGGAGTACGCACGTGAAATGACGTTGCCAATGCACCTGGCGCTCATCTCATGGAGATTGGGACGCTCTTTGCAGTGGAATCCTGAAAAGGAAAAATTCATCAATGACAAGGAAGCCAACCAGTTGCTGGAAAGGCGATATCGCAGCAAGTGGGATCTCGTCTAGAAGGAATGATTAGCGGATAAGCTTCACTTCGACGGCATTGGGGCCCTTGTGACCCATCTGCACTTCGAACGTGACTTTGTCGTTCTCGTGAATTTCGTCGATCAGACCGTTGGCATGAACGAAGATGCTTTCCTGGGTCTCATGGTCGCGGATAAACCCGTAACCCTTTGAGGTGTTAAAAAAAGAAACCGTTCCGCGCCGGATGGGATCTTGTGCTTCCGAGGGACTCTGCCTCGGAACACCGATGACTATGTCTTCTTCCTTTACTTCGCGTTTTTTGGAAGGATCAGGCGGCGTTGATGTGATATTACCATCCTCATCCACATACGCAATCATGTCGTCAAATGAAGCACCGCCTGCTTTGGCCTGGGCTTTTCGCTCCTCGCGTCGTTGCTCCTTGTCTTGTCGCTTTTTGCGCTTTTTCTTCTCCGTTTCCTTCTTATTCCAGGTTTCGCGTGACTTACCCATGTTTTCTTCTTAATACATTAATTTAACAAAAATTCCGCTGGAATCCGTCCAAATAGGGCCGCAAAACCCGTGGAAGCACGATATCGAGCGTGTGTGAACCAACAAGGTAACTCGTTTCCGGCGAAATACCTCAAAAAAAACCTTCGGGCCATCAATTTGCCATGCGGTGGGTAGGCCTTGGAAATCCCGGCACAAATGCCGACCAGGGACCCGGTGTTATGCTTCTACCCGTGGCGTGCATGTTTTCGATGACATCATCGACAATTCGTGTCAATCGGCGGGGGTCGGTTTGTACCCTCGCATTGATGAGAAGTTCGATGCGATCCGCAGCATCTGTTGTGAACCTGTGGAAGTCATTCGAAGATGCTGTAAAACTGATCTTTCGTGCCCAGTTGCCGGCGTCGATAAAAAACTTTAGATGCCCGATAAGCAAACGTTCCTCTGAAATTCTGCGAAAGATAGCTTCCATGATTTTCCGAACGGCGTCCGCAGCCTTACCCGCATTGTCTTCAATTACAACTCTCTTATCGAGCCACGCCATGCGTGCCTCACCGTCGCCATACGTGTTGTAATCGATGTCCAGCACCAAGCCCGCCGCCTTCATGGTCTGCAACTGATTCAACCATTGTTCAACATCCGAATCAGCTGTCGAATTCTGAAACAAATAAGACTTCCCGCTGTACTCCTCGCCTAGCAGATCACGGATCATCTCCTTCTGATCTTCTGTGATGAGATCAGACTTGTTTATCACAATCAAATCCGCTTCCTCGAGTTGTTTCTTGTAAATGTAGCGAACCGACTCCTCGACAAAAGTTGCGCTGCCTTCGAGCAGCGAGGCCAGGAAGGCAGCGTCGGCAAAAATGCAAATCACGACATCAACGTCTGGTCTGAACTTTGCCAGCGGGAGCACAATAGTAGCGGCAAGGTCTGTGCACGTGCCAACCGACTCAGCAAAAACGAACTGCGGAAGATTTTCCGCCTCCAGGGAACGCACATGCGCATCGAACTGATCGTAATTGCAGCAAAAGCAACCACCGGCCACTTCGCGCGCCGGAATGCCCAGCTTCGTCATCGTCAGTGTATCTACCTGCTGTTCACCCTGATCGTTGGTGATCACACCAACCCGATGCCCACGTGCCATCAGCAATCTGCACGCGGCTGCGATGGCAGTCGTTTTACCACTGCCGAGAAAGCCACCGACAAGGAAAATCTTCATTTGCTTACAGATTCAATTTGCTGCTCGTGCAACTCAATTTAGGCAGATTAGGGAAATAACTGCCATTGCGTTCAAAAATTGAATGATTCACTTAAATTCAGCCCGGACGGACCAACCGTGGCCAACCAGATCTGTGATGCAGCCCCTGACGCTTCAAGGCAAGAATATCGTAATCATTGGTGGTACTACCGGAATAGGACTGTCGGCTGCCCTTACCTTTGTCAACTCCGGCGCTCGCGTGGTGGTAACAGGCAAGGACACTGAAAGCACAACAGCTGCTAAAGGCCATCTCGGCGAAGCTGGCATAGCGATTAGTTCCGACGCCACTGAACCCGGTACAGCAGAAGATGCTATTCGCCTATGCCATGATCGTTTCGGATCAGTCGATGGCCTGTACCATGTCGCCGGTGGGAGCGGTCGCAAGATGGGTGACGGTCCGCTCCATGAATTAACGCTGGAGGGATGGAATCACACGCTCGCGATAAACCTGACGTCGATGATGCTGTCGAACCAGGCGGCAGTACGATACTTCCTCGAACAACAACGTGGGGGAACGATCCTCAACATGGGATCGGTCCTCGGGTTTTCACCTTCTCCAACATACTTTAGCACACACGCCTATGCAGCAGCAAAGGCAGCTATTGTGGGCTTCAGCAAATCGATCGCCTCGTACTATGCCTCCAGGAATATTCGGGTAAATGTCATTGCACCCGGGTTGATAGAAACGCCTATGGCGCAACGCGCAGCCAAAGACGATCAGATCATGGAGTTCGTCCGGCACAAGCAACCGCTGGATGGAGGCAGAATTGGCACCCCTGTCGACGTGGATGGGCTGGCAGTGTATTTTATGAGCGACAGTTCACGCTTTACCACAGGACAGGTTGTAGCTGTTGATGGTGGTTGGAGCGTAAGTGAGGGTCTGTACAATTCAACAGAGTAGTTATCCCACATGACCACCCAGGCACTCAGCATCGGAATCGACCTTGGCGCCAGCAGGATTAAGGCAGTCCTGATGGACGAAACAGGGAATATTCTGCATCAGCAAACTACAGCCACACACGACGGCGACAGCAGGTTGTGGAAAAACGCCGTCGTCACCATCGTTAAAGATCTTGAAAAAAAATCGGGTCTGACGCCGCACGTTGGGATTGCCGCGCCAGGATTGCCGAATGATGCCGCGACAGCCATTGCTGTTATGCCCGGACGGTTGCAGGGACTGGAAAACTTCGACTGGTGTGAAAACCTGGGCACTCAGGCTGTAGTCCTCAACGATGCTGTCTCTGCCCTGATCGCGGAGTCGCGCTACGGCGCAGCAAAAAACTGCCGGCATGCTGTTATGCTAACGCTGGGCACTGGAGTCGGAGGTGCAATTCTCATCGACGGTCAACCTTACCTCGGTGCATTCAACAAGGCTGGTCATTTCGGACACATGGTGATCAACGATGAAGGACGTCCCGGAATTACAGGAATGCCTGGGAGTCTTGAAGAGTCTATTGGCAATGCCACCGTGTCTGAGCGTTCGGGAGGAAAATTCACGACAACACACGAACTACTGAAGGCTTATCGCAGCGGCGATGCCCTCGCGAAAGACGTGTGGATAACCTCGGTGCGAAAGTTAGCCATTGGACTGGCCTCAATTGTAAATATACTCTCACCGGAGGTTATCGTGCTTGGCGGTGGCATAACAGAAGCAGGTCCAGACTTATTTGACCCACTCGCTAAGTTCATGGACCAATACGAATGGCGCGCCGGAGGCAAACAGGTTACCATCGTGAAAGCAGTACAGGGCGATATGGCAGGTGCGATGGGAGCGGCATGCTATGCACGCGAAACCGCAGCCAGAAAGGAAGCGAAGAAATAAAAACAATGAGTTTGACCGAACGATATTTGGAACAATGCAAAGCCATCATTGCTCGCGTTGAGGCGCAGCAGCAAGCTATTGCACAAGCAGCACGATGGTTTGCAGATAGCATCCTCGCAGGACGGATGGTCCACGTTTTTGGCAGCGGCCACAGCCGCATCATGGTGGAAGAAATGTGGCCACGTTACGGATCGTATCCCGGCTTCAATCCCATCGTTGAGTTGTCACTGACTTTCCATAACCTTGTCGTTGGCGCCAATGGACAGCGACAGGCGATGTTTCTGGAAAACGTAGAGGGGCTCGCTGAAAGGATCTTGCGCAACTTCGGACTTTCTGAAAAAGATACAGCACTCGTCATCTCTTCGAGTGGTTGTAATGTGGTTCCGATAGAAATTGCTGAACAATTCCAGCGCCGAAAAATCAAGGTCGTAGCACTTATCACCCGTGAACACCTGGAAGCAACCAAGTCGAAACGCACTGATGGTAAGAAGTTATCGGACTTTGCTGATCTGGTACTTGACACCGGAGCGCCTGCTGGCGATGCGATGGTAAGTGTACCGGGGTTGGACACACCAGTATCTCCCGGATCGACAGTAGGAGGTGCTATCATTATTAATTGTATCAAGGCGGAAACAGCACGGCTGCTTACGGAGGCCGGACAACCGCCGAAGGTGTTGACCAGTGCTGCACTTGTGGGCGGCGATCGCGCCGCTGCGCTGTTTGAGAGCGCATACGATGAACATGCACACCGACTCGCCAGGTTGTATGAGGGTGCAGGTATTACGAAAGACCAAACCAACTAAACGCATCATGACGAACCATGTTCCCCTTCGCACAACGGTAATAGGGAGCTATCCTTTTCCCGGATGGCTTGAATTTGCTACTCAGAATCTTAACCGGTTTGGCGATGCCGACATAGAAGAAATGATTGAGGACGCTGTGATAGCCGCCATCCACGACCAGGTCAATGCCGGCCTGGATGTCATCACCGACGGTGAACAGACGCGACTCGATTTCAATCTTTCTTTCTATGGATACATACGGGGAATTCAAAACAACGAATCGGAACTAAGAAAGTTTGGTCCCCCGGCACACGACCAGCGGGGAAAACACAAGATTGTCGATGAACTCACCGCGCCAAACGGACTCGGCGCAGTAAAGGAATTCACCCGGTTACAGAAGCTGGCACCTCCCGGACCGGTACTGAAGGCGAGCGTTCCCGGTCCCTACACACTCAGCGGCAGGCTACTTCCCAACGAACGATACAAGGATCGTTACGAGATAACGGAGGCCCTGCTGCCAATTGTTCAGCGTGAATTGGTTGCGCTCGTGGAAGCAGGCTGCACCGAAATCACAGTTGACGAACCCTCCATGAGTTGTTATGCCTATCGCGAAGACACAAAACGCTTTGTCGATATTTTCAATCGAACGGTGAAACCTATTGTCGGAAAGACACGACTCAGCACACACCTTTGCTTTGGCAACTTCAAAGGAAGGTCAGTGGGGTATCGAAGCATTAAACCGATGTTGCCAGACTTCCTTGACCTGACCGTCGACGAAATTCACGTTGAAATGGCTAACCGTGAATTTGCTGAAATTGAGTTGCTCGGTGTCTTCGCAGAAAAAATGCACGTGGCAGTGGGCATTATCGATGTCAAAAACTACTACATAGAAACTGTCGAAGATGTCATCCAACGGATCAGAAAGTGCCTGAAGTATGTTCCGGCCGACCGGCTATCACTTGCTCCCGATTGCGGACTGAGCCAGACAGCGCGTTGGGCGGCACGGCTGAAACTCAAGAACATGGTGAGTGGCGCACGAATCATGCGGGCAACGCTATGAGCCTGATACCGGCGTTGAAAAAGGACGAGGAGCTCATCCGGGAAATGGATTCCTTTCTCGAAGCACCTGGATTTTGCCTCTGGTGGCTCGGACAAAGCGGCTATCTGTTGCAATGGAACGGCAGG
>JGI12419J13241_1000258_pt1 | contig 16293 bp, 16 predicted proteins | sample BGWIniCompost_FD_13241 | JGI IMG/M metagenome (IMG submission 13241)
GCCGGTGGTGGCGGGCCATCCTCGGGTCGGCGTCCAGCGGCTCGAGCATCGCCAGCCCGGCCTCGGGACCCTGGACCATGGCCACGGCGACGGCGCGGTTGAGCGTCACCATCGGCCCGGGCGCGATGCCGTCGAGCAGCGCGTAGAGGGCGGCGATCTGCCGCCAGTCGGTGTCCTCGGGGCGCTCGGCCGCGTCGTGGACGGCGGCGATCGCCGCCTGGAGCTGGTAGGGGCCGAGGCGGCGGGTCGTGGCCAGCGTGCGGGTGATCAGCGCGTCGCCCTCGGCGACGAGGTCGCGGTCCCACCGCGAGCGGTCCTGCTCGTCGAGCGGCACGAGCACGCCGCCGGGGCCGGTGCGCGCCGGCCGCCGGGCCTCGGTCAGCAGCATCAGCGCCAGGAGCCCCGCGACCTCGGGGTCGTCGGGCACCCGGGCGTGGAGCAGCCGGGCGAGGCGCAGCGCCTCGGCGGTCAGGTCGGGCCGGGCCAGGTCCGGCCCCGACGAGGCCAGGTAGCCCTCGTTGAACATCAGGTAGAGCACCTGCAGGACGACCCGCAGGCGGTCGTCCCACTCCCCCGGCCCCGGCAGCTCGAAGCGGGCCCCGGCGGCCCGGATCCGCTGCTTGGCCCGGCTGATGCGCTGGGCCATCGTCGCCTCGGGCACGAGGAAGGCGCGGGCGATCTCGGCGGTCGTCAGCCCACCGACGGCCCGCAGGGTGAGGGCGAGCTGGGAGGGCGGCGTCAGCGCCGGGTGGCAGCAGAGGAAGAGGAGGGTCAGCGAGTCGTCCCGGTCGACCGGGCCGGCGCCGGCGGCGTCGGCCGGGGCGGCGACCTGCCGGTCGGCGGTGTCGAGAGCCGCGGTCGCCTCCTCGCGCCGGCGGCGCGCTTCCTCGCTGCGGAGGTGGTCGATCAAGCGGCGGGACGCCACCCGCACCAGCCAGGCCCGGGGCCGGTCCGGCCGCCCGTCGACCGGCCACTGCCGGGCCGCCGCGGCCAGCGCCTCCTGGACCGCGTCCTCGGCGGCGTCGAAGTGGCCGTAGCGGCGCACGAGGGCGCCGAGGACCTGCGGCGCCAGGCTGCGCAGGTCCTCGACGCCGGCGGCGGCGCCCATCAGTCCAGGGCGGCCTCGTGCATGAGCGGCCGCACCTCGACCTTCCCGTAGCGGGTGAACGGGTTGCGGGCCGCGATCTCGAGCGCCCGCTCGAGGCTGTCGCAGTCCACGATGGTGAAGCTGCCGAGGTACTCCTTGGCCTCGATGTAGGGGCCGTCGCTCACGACCGGCGTGCCCTCCTGGCGGTGCACCGTCTTGGCCTCGGACTGGTCGGCGACGCCCCAGGCGCCGACCAGCTCGCCCGACTCGTGGAGCTCCTTGTTCAGGGCGTCGGTCTCCGCGACGACCCGGGCGAACTCCTCCTCGGGGAACGACTCCCAGAGCTCCTGGTTGCCGTAGATGAGCAGCATGTACTTCATCGTCCGTCTCCTGTCTGTCGGTCCGAGCGACCCTCGGCCGGGCCGCTCACCGGAGACGTCGGAGCCCGCTGCCCGTCCTCGACATCACTGCCGGTAGCTGGCGAGGAAGTTGCCGATCCGCTCGATGGCGTCGGCCAGCTCGCGCGCCCACGGCAGCGTGACGATGCGGATGTGGTCGGTGTAGGGCCAGTTGAAGCCGGTCCCCTGCACCACGAGGATCTTCTCCTGCACCAGCAGGTCGTAGACCAGCTTGGCGTCGTCGTAGATCTCGTGGACCTCGGGGTCGAGCCGGGGGAACACGTAGAGGGCGCCCTTGGGCGTCACGCAGCTGACCCCGGGGATCTCGTTGAGCTTGGCCACCGCCACGTCGCGCTGCTCGAGCAGCCGCCCGCCGGGCAGGACGAGGTCGTTGATGCTCTGGTGCCCGGACAGCGCCACCTGGATGGCGTGCTGGGCCGGGACGTTGGGGCACAGCCGGGACGACGCGAGCAGGTGGATGCCCTCGAGGAAGCCGCGGGCATGGGACTTCGGGCCGGTGATCGCCACCCAGCCGGCCCGGTAGCCGGCCACCCGGTAGGCCTTGGAGAGGCCGTTGTAGGTCAGGCACAGCAGGTCGGGCGCGACGCTGGCGAGGGAGACGTGCTCGGCGCCGTCGTAGAGGACCCGGTCGTAGATCTCGTCGGCGAGCAGCAGCAGGCCGTGGTGGCGGGCGACGTCGGCGATCCGCTCCAGCACCTGGCGCGAGTAGACGGCGCCGGTGGGGTTGTTGGGGTTGATGACGACGATCGCCTTGGTCCGGTCGGTGACCTTCGACTCGAGGTCGTCGAGGTCGGGGNTCCAGTCGTTGGTCTCGTCGGTCAGGTAGTGGACCGGCGTGCCGCCGGCGAGGCTGACCGCGGCCGTCCACAGCGGGTAGTCCGGGGCGGGGATCAGCACCTCGTCGCCGTCGTCGAGCAACGCCTGCATCGTCATCATGATCAGCTCGGAGACGCCGTTGCCCAGGTAGACGTCGTCGATGTCGAGGTGCGGGAACCCCGGCACCTCCTCGTAGCGGGCGACGATGGCACGGCGGGCCGACAGGATGCCCCGGGAGTCGGAGTAGCCCTGCGCGGTGGGCAGGGCGGCGATGACGTCGCGCAGGATCTCGTCCGGCGCGTCGAAGCCGAACGGGGCCGGGTTGCCGATGTTCAGCTTGAGGATGCGGTGGCCCTCGGCCTCGAGGCGGGCGGCCTCGGTCAGGGCCGGGCCCCGGATCTCGTAGACGACGTTCTGCAGCTTGCGAGGTTGCCCCAGCGTGCGGGCCGGACGGGCCTGTCGAAGCGTCACCGCGCCATCGTGCCGCACGGACCGTCGCGATCCCACATCCGTTCGGCCGCGAAGTGGACCGGTCAGGTCTCGGCGGCCGCCGCCTCCCGCTCCTTCGGGGCCGGCCGCCAGGCCGCCGCGAGCAGCAGCGCGGCGCCCCCGCCCCCGGCGAGCACGGCGATCAGGAGCCCGGTCGTGCCGACCAGGTCGCCGCGGATGTCGAGCACCTCGTCGAGCGCCCACTCCCCCGGGCCGAGCACCGCCAGCGCCAGCCCGACGATGGTGAGGGTCATGACGTACTCCCACCCCTCGCCGGGGCGGAAGATGAAGAACCCGTTGCCCCGGTGGTTGGTGATCCAGGCGACGAGCATGACACCCACGACCGCCGCACCCCCGAGCGGGGTGAGCAGCCCGAGGACGAGCGAGACGCCGGCGGCCACCTCGGACAGGCTCGCCAACCAGGCGTGGACGATCCCCGGCCGCATGCCGAGGCCCTCGAACCACCGGGCCGTCCCGGCGATCTTCCCCCCGCCGTAGATGTGGTTCAGGCCGTGGGCGAGCATGACGGCCCCGATCCCGACCCGGAGGACCAGCAGGACCAGGTTGACGGCGTCCGCGTCGCTCATGGCGGCGAAAGCTAGTGCGCGTGCCCGCAGGCGCGAGCGGCCTCGCCGAAGAGCATCTGCTTGTGCCGGGCGATGACGCTGCGGTCCTTGGCGGCCAGCGGCGCGGCCAGCTCGACGGCCCGGTCCAGCACCTCGGCCTCCGGGGCCGTGTGCTCGACGATGCCCGCCGCCCGGGCCTCGGCGGCGGTGTAGCGGCGGGCGGTGTTCATCGCCTCGGCCGCGACCGCCACCGGCAGCCGGGCGGTGACCGCGGCGAACATGGCCTCGGTGAGCGGCAGGCCGAGGTCGGCCTCCGGCAGGCACCAGTAGCCCCGGTCCTCCCGCATCACCCGGGCATCCAGGCAGCAGGCGAGCATCGCGCCCGCCGCGAAGGTGTGGCCGTTCAGCGCACCCACCGTGTAGGCGGGGAACAGCAGCAGGCGGCCGAACAGGCGGTGGACGTCGTCGACCACCGCGCGGGCGGCGTCCCGGTCGGCGGCGAGGGCGTCGAGGTCGAGGCCGTTGGAGAAGAACCTCCCCTCCCCCACGACCACGAGGGCCAGCGGCCCCTCGACGGCCTCGAGCTCGTCGAGCACCGCGTGCCAGCGGTCGACGCTCGCCCGGTGGAGGCGGTTCTCGCCGTCCCGCCAGCGGACGACGGCCACCCGGTCGCGCCAGTCGATGTCGAGCACGGCGGCACGGTAGCGGTCACGGTCGGTCCCAGGAGACCCAGCGCGTGTCGAGCGGTTCGCCGGGGGGCGGCGACCAGGCGGGGTCGGGGAGGCCGGCGGCCCGGGCCGCGTCCCCGGGCGGCGTGCCCCGTGGGGGCGGGTGGGGCGGCGCCGGGACGAGGGGCCGGCCGTCCCGGCCGTGGAACCGCAGCCCGTCCGGCCGGCTGGGGTCGCCGGCGAGGCGGAGCTCGCCGGTGTGGACCATCCGGTGGTGGGCGGAGCACAGCGCGACGAGGTTGTCGGGGTCGGTCGGGCCACCGTGCCGCCAGTGGACGACGTGGTGGACGTGGAGCCAGCGCCGCTGGTCGCACCCGGGGACGCGGCAGCCGCCGTCACGGTGCTCGACGAGCGTGCGCAGCCCGGGGTCGACGGTGCGCCGGCGGCGGCCGCGGGCGACGGGGACGCCGTCGCGCCACAGGACCGCCCGCACGGTGGCGTCGCAGGTCAGCAGGTCGGCGGTGGCGGCGGGCAGGACCGGGCCCAGGTGGAGCCGGGGCGGCGTGGGGCGGTCGGCGTCCAGGTGCACGAGGACCTGGGTGCGCTCGCCGGGCGGCCGGCCCGCCCGGGTGGCGGGGTCGAGCGCGCCCAGGGCGGTGTGGGCGAGGTGCACCAGGCCGTCGGCCCAGGTCACCCCGGCGAGCTCGACCGGCGGGTCGGCCCCGTCGTCGGCGGCGTCGGGGTGGCGCAGCCGGAAGACGGCGGTGCGGGCCTCGGTGAGCGCCCGCTCGACCAGTGCGCCCTCCTCCGCCGGCAGCCGGATCGAGCACCAGAAGCTGCCGTCGTCGCGGTGGCCCATGGCGACCGACCGCGGCACGGTCGGGGTGGGCGGGTCGCCGCCGCCGTCACCGGCGGTCGTGCCCGGCGTCTCGGCATTGTCCTCGCCGCGGGGCAGGCCGGCGAGCACCCGGCGCAGCTGCGGTACCGTCAGCGACGGGGCCAGCTCGGCCACCTGCCCGTCGTGCTCGGGGCCGGCGTGGCGGGCGATGACCGCCGCCTGGTCCTCGCCCAGGCGGCCCCCGGCGAACACCGCCGCCGTCTCGGGCAGGCGGGCCATCGCCCGGGCCAGGCCCACGAGGCGGCGGGCCCGCGACGGCGACACGCCGCACCGCCAGGCGACCCAGTGCTCGGGCGAGCGGATGCCGGCGCCCTCCCAGGCCCCGGTGCGGAGCGCCTCGCCGACCAGCGCCACCAGCTCGGCCACGCACACGTTGACGAGGCCCACGACCTCGGCGAGCCGCTCCTCCAGCGAGGACGGCCACCCGCCGCCCCCGACGGAGGCGGCCTCCGGTGGCGCCTCGGTCAACGACATGACACGAGGTTATCGAACACATGTACGCCGTACAAGGGCGTATCTCGACCGGCGGCCCGTCCCCGGCGCGCCCGGTCAGCGGAGGTCGAAGGCCAGCTCGAAGCGGCGCACCGCGGTGGCGAAGATGTTCGGCTCCAGGTCGGGCGGGGCGAGCGGGCGCAGGTTGGTCCACCGGGCCGTCAGCTCGGCGAACAGCAGCCGCAGCTCGAGGCGGGCGAGGTTGGCGCCCAGGCAGTAGTGGGTGCCCTGCCCGAAGGCGACGTGCGGGTTGGGGTCGCGGGTGATGTCGAACCGGAACGGGTCCTCGAACACCTCCTCGTCCCGGTTGGCCGAGGGGTAGGCGAGCATGATCCGGTCCCCNGCCTTCACCGGCNGGTCGCCGATCCGGTCGTCCCGCAGCGCCGTGCGGAACATGTTGTTGAGCGGCGTCACCCAGCGGATGACCTCCTCCACAAGCCCGGGGATCAGGCCGGGGTCGGCGGCGGCCGCCTCCCACTGGTCGGGGTGCTCGGCGAGGACGGCCAGCCCGCGCCCGATCACGGTCCGGGTCGTCTCGGCCCCGCCGGCGATGAACAGGCCGGTCTCGTGGACGAGCCGCTGGTGCTCGTAGTCGGCGCCCACCCACGCCGACACCAGGTCGTCCGCCGGGCAGCGGCGGCGCTCCTCGGCCACCTCGGTGAGCACCTCGTCGAACTCGACGATCGCGCTCATCATGCCGGCGGCGGCCACCGGGTCCCGCAGGATCTGGTCGGTGCGCATCAGCCGCTCGGACCACGACTTGACGTCCGCCCACCGGTCCTCCGGGAAGCCGAGCAGGTCGGCGGTGAGGCGGCTGGGGAGCTGGGCCGCCAGGTCGTGGACCACCTCCAGCCGCCCCCGGTCGGCGACGGCGTCGACCAGCTCGCGGATGCGGGCGGTGAGGAACTCGGTCTGCCGCTGCACCGCCCGGGGCGTGAACCGCCCGCTGACCAGGCGGCGCTGCGCCAGGTGCTCGGGGTCGTCGAGAGCGATCATGTTGCTCTCCTCGAGCGCCACGTTGGCCCGGTAGCACCCCCGGGAGGAGAAGACGTCGTGGCGCCGCTCGACGTCGACGACGTCGGCGTGGCGGGTGACGACCCAGTAGCCGTTGACGTCGCGGAACACCGGCGCCTCCCGCCGGGCCCGGGCGAAGACCTCGTGGACCCGGTCGAGGTCGACCCACCAGTGGGGGTCGAGCACGTCGATGGTCAGGGCGTCCGTCGCCGTCATGCGGGGGAACGTAGCCCGCTCGGCCCCGCCCGGGGGCGGTGAGGTGGATCTCCTCGCCTTCGAGGTGCCGGTTCTGCGACCAGCCGCGATCCCGTGGCCCGACCACGTCGCCACCGAGGTTTCGCCTGCCGGTCGCCCGGCCGTCGAGGTCCGTTCAGGACGGCTCCCTACCGTCCGCAGCGCTTCGTCCAACGCCGCGATCGGAGGACCGACGTGTCGGAGACCACCAGCACCGTCCATCGGCGAGCCTTCCTGCGAGGCGCCCTCGGGGTCGGCGCCGGCGCCGTCCTGGCCGGCCCCTTCTCGGCGCTCGCGACCCGCGCTGCCGCCGCCTCGCCGGCGGGAGGACCCGGCCACGGCCGCGGCCACGGCCGCGGTCACGGCCGGCGCCACGGCGACGGCGGCTACGGGCCGCTCCACCCGGTCCGGGACGAGACCACGGGGCTCGAGCTGATCAAGCTGCCCCGAGGCTTCCAGTACATGACCTTCGGCTGGTGCAACGACCGGATGTCGGACGGTACGCCCACGCCGTCGCTCCACGACGGGATGGCCGCCTTCCGGCGGGGGCGCCACGTCCACCTCGTCCGCAACCACGAGCAGGGCGCCGGCACCCCGTTCGCCCCGGACGGGGCCGTCTACGACCAGGCCGCCGGCGGCGGCACCACGACGCTCGTGTTCGACCCCCACCGCGGGCGCCTCGTGGAGTCGTACGCCAGCCTGAGCGGCACGATCCGCAACTGCGCCGGCGGCCCGACGCCCCGGGGCACGTGGCTGACCTGCGAGGAGACCACCGACATCGTGGGTGGCGTCCGCCACGGCTACGTGTTCGAGGTGCCCGCGAGCGGCACGGCTGATCCGGTCCCGATCGTCGGGATGGGCCGGTTCTCGCACGAGGCCACGGCGACCGACCCGCGGACGGGGATCGTCTACGAGACCGAGGACGCCGGGAGCTCCGCGCTCTACCGCTACGTCCCGAACGACCCGGACGACCTGCACGCCGGTGGCGTGCTCCAGGCGATGGCCCTCGAGGGCACGACGGACACGATCCAGTGGACGACCGGCACCAGCGCCCGCGCCCGGTGGGTCACGGTCGACAACCCCGACTGGGGCCCCGGCGAGCCGTCGTGCTGGGCCCAGGCCTCGGCCAAGGGCGCGGCCCGGATCTCGCGGGGCGAGGGCGCGTGGTACGGCAACGGGGTGATCTACGTCGTGTCGACGGACGGCGGCCCGGCCCGCCAGGGCCAGGTCTTCGCCTACGACCCCGTCGCCGAGACGTTCACCTGCGTGTTCGCCTCGCCGTCGGCCGACGTCCTCAACGCCCCCGACAACATCTGCGTCAGCCCCCGCGGCGGCATCGTGCTCTGCGAGGACGGCGACGGCCGGGAGTACCTGCACGGGCTCACCCCCGACGGCGAGATCTTCCGCTTCGCCGAGAACAACGTCGTCCTGCCGTCCCGGTTCGAGCGGACCAAGGGGTACGCCGGTGACTTCACCGGCTCGGAGTGGGCCGGGGCCACCTTCGAGCCCCAGGACGGTGACTGGCTGTTCGTGAACCTGCAGAGCCCCGGGATCACCTTCGCCATCACCGGTCCCTGGCGCCGCGGCGCCCTCTGACCTCCGCCACCACGGGCGCGGTCGGGCGAGGGCACGAGGCCCTCGCCCGACGCGCGCTGGTGCCGTGCCCGGTCAGAGCGCCCAGCAGTTCATGTCGACCGGCCGGTCGCGCAGGACGTCGCGGATGCCGTCGTAGACCGCCCCGTCGAAGATGAGCCCGAGGTGGCCCGGCCACCGGAGCGGGCACTGGGCCTGGACGTTGACGTTCTGGATGTTGCCGTCGTTGGCCAGGTACGCGCTGGTGAACGGGATGACCAGCTCGTCGATGGTCGTGGCGATGGAGACGTAGGTGACGTCGCCGATCGTGTCGTCCCCGGCGTTGAGCGCGCTCAGGTAGTCGGACCCGATGGCCATCTGCCGGCAGGCGGTGATGCCGAGGCAGTTGCCGAGGCCGAGGAACGTCGCCACGTTGGCGACGCCGGTGCCGTAGTTCGGCGTGCCGAGCATGACCAGCGAGTCGACGTACTGGTCGCCGCCCAGCGTCTTGATGTAGTCGCGGCTGACGAGCCCGCCCATCGAGTGGGCCACGAGGTCGACCTTGGCGGCGCCGGTGCGGGCCCGCAGCGCCGCGACCCGGTCGCGCAGCCGCACCGCCTGGGAGTGGATGTCGCCGGTGCCGTAGTCGGGGTAGGACAGGATCTCGACCGTGTAGCCGTCGGCCCGGAGCCGGCTGGCCAGCGGCTGGTAGGCGGGCTCGATCAGCGGGCCGGTGGTGAACCCGGTGACGATGACGACCGGGTCCCTGGCGGTCTGGGCCCCCGCGGGCGAGGCGGGCGACGTGGTGACCAGCGCCGTGGCGAGCAGCGCGCACGCCGCGACGAGTCGGCGGAGCGTCATGGTGTTCCCCCCGTGTGTTCGGCCGGCCGCAGCCGGCGTCCCCTCCGCTCCGTACGGAACCGGATCCCCGGCGAGGCGTCAAGCGCCGGCGGCGACCGCCCGGGCTAGACCGCCTGGCGGCGGCGCGACGTGCCGCCGGCGAGGTCGACGTGCACCTCGTCCGGCCCCGACGCCAGCGCCGCCGACGGACCGGGGGCCATGAGGTCGAGGCAGCGGGCGGGCGACCCCCGACGGGCCCGCTCGTCGCTGGCCCGCCCTCGTTCGACCACGTCGTCGAGCAGCGCCCGGGCCTCGGCGCCGAGCAGCCGCAGGTCGTCGGAGACGAGCGCCATGCCCCCGGAGGTGGCGACGACGTCGGCCCACGTGCGGATCGCCGCCGGGGTGAGCCGGGTGCGCTCGGTCCGCAGCAGCAGGCAGTCGGGGTCGTTGAGCCACAGGTGGCGGTGCATGAACGAGCGGGCCACCGTGTTGCCGACCGCCGAGGCCACCGCCGGCTGGATCGCCAGGTAGCCGGGCACCAGCTCCCGCTCGGGCGGCAGCGACCACTCCGGGGCCACGTCCTGGCCGATGCGGTTGCCGTCGACCAGGCCGACGACGTTGGCCAGCGGGACGCCACAGCCGAGGAGGAAGGCGTCGGTCCCGGCCCCCCGGCGCAGGGCGGCGTAGCCGGCCCGGACCCGCTCGGCGGGCGTGGCCCGGTCGTCGTGCCAGGCCCCGTCGAGCGACGGGGCGAAGGTGAAGTCGAGCTTCAGGTAGGTGAAGCCCGTCGCCACCAGCTCGCGGGCGACGTGCTCGAGGTGGGCCTGCACCTCGGGGTGGGTCGTGTCGAGGGCCCACATGACCCCGTCCTCGCCCCCGCCCCAGTCGGGGTTGAACCAGGCGCCGAGCGGGCGGCCGTCGGGCCGGCGCACGATCCAGTCGGGGTGGTCGTGGGCGACCGGCGCGTCCGGGGCCACGAGGAACGGCGCGAGCCAGAGGCCGGGCCGGAACCCGGCTGCCGCGATGTCGGCGGCGAGCCGGGGCAGGCCGTCGGGGAAGCGGTCGTTGGTCGCCAGCCAGTCGCCGATGGCGCGCTGGTAGCCGTCGTCGACCTGGAAGACCTCGAACGGCCAGCCGTCGGCGGCGGCCAGGTTGGCGGCGACGTCGCTCGCCGTCACCTGGTGGAAGTAGTGGTACCAGGAGCACCAGCCGACCTGGTACGGCGCGCCGGTGCGCGCCCCCTCGCGGGCGCCGACCTCGGCGGCCCACGCCTCGAGCAGCGCCGGGGCCGCGGCGGCGTCCGCTCGCCCGCCGCCGTCGTCGAGGCGGACGTCGTGCAGCGCGCGCTCCTCCCCCGGGTCGAGCCGGGCGCCGCCGAGCAGCGCCTCGACCGCCACGACCGGCACGGACCGCTCGTCGAGCCGGGCCCGGAAGGTCACGTCGTGGGCCGACCCGCCGAGCGCGCCGAGGAGCGTGGCGGAGGTGTCGTCGGCGAGGACGGTGACCCACTCGGAGCGCACCTCCCCCTCGGCCGCCGGCCGCTGGTCGGCGTGGTAGGCGCCGAGGAACTCGCGCAGCCCGGCGGCGCCGAGCGACGGGTCGCGCCCCGCGCCCACCACGACGGTGTCGCAGGGCGACCAGGACTGGTAGCCGTGGCGGAACATCCGCACCGGCCCGGCGGCGTCGCGGACGGCCAGCTCGACGGCCACCCGGCGGACCCGGGCGGGGCGGTCGCCCCGGTTGGCGACGGACCACCTCAGGCGGTCGTCGGTGAGGTCGAGCGTCACGGCCAGGTCGCCGAGGCCGGTGGTGCCCGCCGCGAACGGGGCGCCGGTGGGGCCGTCGTCGACCTCGGCCCGGACGGTCCGGGGGGCGAGCTGCATCAGTCGAGGCAGAACTCGTTGCCCTCGGGGTCGGCCATGACGATGTGGCCGGCGGTCAGCGGCGGCTGGGGGTCGAAGCGCCGGATGCGGGTCGCCCCCAGCGCCACCAGCCGCTCGCACTCGGCCTCGAGGGCGGCCATGCGCTCCTCGCCCTCCAGGCCCACCGCGACCCGCACGTCGAGGTGGACCCGGTTCTTCGCCACCTTGCCCTCGGGCACCCGCTGGAAGAAGAGGCGCGGCCCCCGCCCCTCGGGGTCCTCGACGGCGGAGCGGGAGCGGCGCTCCTCCTCGGGCACGCCGATCCCCTCGAGGAACTCGTCCCAGGCGGCGAGCGGGTCGGCGCCCTCGGCCAGCTCGACGCCGGGCGGCCCGGGGTGGACGTAGCCGAGCACCTCCCTCCAGAAGGTGGAGAGGGCGGCCGGGTCGTGGCAGTCGAAGGTGACCTGGATCTGGCGGCTCATCGCCCCGATGGTGGCACGCGCCCGTGGCCGTCACGGCCACGGGCCCGCGCCGCCGCCCGGCTGATCGTCAGTACCGGGAGGCGGCGAACACGCCGACCCGGGGGTGGCGCAGCGCCCACACGGCCCCGCGCAGGACCTGCTCCTTGACGGCGGCCGCCGCCCGGCCGGTGACGACGCGGGCACCGTCGTCGAGCCCGAGCTGGACGATGCCGTCCCGGCGACCCAGGGTGACGTGCCAGGCGGCGTCGTGGTACCGCAGCGGCCGTGGCTCCCGGCCGGCGAGGCGGTCGGTGACGGCGAGCCCGCCGACCGCCGCGGCGACGCCGCCGGGGCCGCAGCCCATGCGCAGCTCCTCACCCCGCTCGTCGCGGGCGGCCGCGGCGTCGCCGACGGCGTAGACCTCCGGGTGCGAGGTCGAGCGCAGCGTCGCGTCGACGAGCATCCGGCCGCGCTCGTCCACGGCGAGCCCGGCCTCCCGGGCCAGCGGCGGCACCGCGAAGCCGGTGGTCCACACGACCAGGTCGGCGTCGACCTGGTCGCCGTCGTCCAGCAGCAGGCCGTCCGGGCCGACCTTGCTGACCGCGGCGCCGGCGCGGACCTCGATGCCGAGGCGGTCGAAGGTCCGGGCCAGGTGGGCTCGGCCGCGCTCGTCGAGCATCCCGCCGGGGGCGTCGCGGGTGACGAGGTGGACCGTGCGGCCCGGGTGGGCCTCGGCCAGCTCGGCCACGGTCTCGATGCCGGTCAGCCCGCCGCCGACGACCGCGATCGACGACGCCTGCCGCGCCCGGTCGTGGACGCGGTCGGCGTGCTCGACGGTGGCGACCGGGACGGCGTGCTCGGCCGCGCCCGGCACCGCGCCCAGGTCGGCGTGGCTGCCGAGGGCGTAGACGAGGGTGTCGTAGCCGAGCGGCTCGGCGCGGCCGGCCAGCTCGACCTGCCGCGCCACGGGGTCGATGCCGGTGACGCGGTCGACCACGAGGTCGATCCGATCCCGTCCGACGAGGTCGCTCAGGGGCCGTGCCCGCGGCGTGCGCCCGGCGGCGACCTGGTGGTTGCGCATCCGCTCCTGGAAGTGGGTGCGCTCGTTGACGATCGTCACGGCGGCGTCGCTGCGCCGGGCGATCAGCTTCGCGGCTCCCAGGCCGGCGTAGCCGGCGCCCAGGACCAGCACTCGGTGCGGGGCCATCGGTGTCTCTCCTTCGTTGTCCCGTGGTGGTCGACACGGAGACACCGGCGGGCCCCGCCGTGTGACGGGGCGGGCACATGTCACAACTCGCGGGCCTGGGACGTCGTCTCGGTGTGCCCCACCCGCAGACGGACCTCGCGGTGCCCGCCGTGGCGCGCTCCCCTCCGGCCACCGGCCGCGCCGCGCCCGCCGGTCCGACGGTCGCGGTCCGGATCCCACTCTCCACACGCTCGATGCCCGTGCGGCGGTCGCCCTGCGACCGCCGCACGGCTGTCGACCAGGCACTGGGCTGAACCCGACCGGCCGATCGGTGCCGGTGCCCGGGGCGGGGATCGAACCCGCACGACCTTCCGGCCAGAGGGGTTTAAGCCCTCCGCGTCTGCCAGTTCCGCCACCCGGGCGTGGCGACCCGGATGCTACGGGACCCCGTACGACGGGGCGCGCTCCGGGGTATGAGACCCGCAGGGACGGATGACGCCGAGAGGAGCACGATGGACCTCACGCTGACCGACGAGGACGCGGACCTGCTGCGGGAGGTCGTCGACGCGACGCTGCGCGACCTCAGCTACGAGATCGCCAACACCGACAACGCCGGCTACAAGCGCGAGCTCCGGGAGCGCCGGGACCGCCTCCAGGCGATCCAGCACCAGCTGGGCGGCGTCGCCACCTAGAGCTGGTCGTAGCCCTCGAGGGCGCCGTCGCCGCGGAACAGGTGGCGGACGCCGTCGCTGAACCGCACCACCGCCCGCCCGGTGAGCACCGACCCGTCGACGGCCTCGAGCCGCAGCAGGTGCTCGCCGGGCGACAGGCGCTGGGCGCGCGCCGTCTGGACCGTCACCTCCCAGTCGTTGGGCCCGGGCCCCGCCTCGCCCTCGCGCACGACGACGAACACGTCGGCGTAGGTGAGCTCGTCGGCGCCCCACGACAGCTCGGCGCCGTCGCGGGGGCCGCCGACGACGCCGGCGGTGACCCGCTCGACCAGGACGCGCGTCGAACGCACCGCGGCAGCGTACCGCCGTGCCGCCGCGCCCCCGCCACCTGCGGTCACGCCGCCAGCTCGGTGACCTCGCCGGCCACCTCCCACAGGCGGGACCGCACCCGATCCGCCCGCACGCCGGTGAGGCGGTTGGCCGCGACGACGCCCTCGACCATGTCGGCCACGACGGCGGCCCACGGCCGCCCCCGGATGGCCACCGCCACGGTCGGCGCCGGCCCGCGCCGCACGATCGACCGGGACACGTCGGGGATGCGGGGCGGGCTGCGGAACGTGGGGGCGCGCAGACCCTGGGCCCGGGCGGCCTCGGCGAGGGAGCGGGCGAGGCGGGCGAAGCGCAGGGACGTCGGCTCCATCGCGGGCCATCATCGCTGCCGCCTGTGACAGCCATGCCCGGCGGCGCCCGCCGCCGACGCGGCCCGGGGCGCGCGGGCGTACCATGCGAGCCATGGCGGCTCAGGGGTCCCCCGGTGGACGGCGTCGTCGTCCGGCGCTGGTCGCCATCGACGGCGCGGGCGACGCCTCGGCCCGGGAGGTGACCGGCCCGGCCACGGCCGACGACCGGGAGCCCGACGGGACCGACGCCGCGGGTGCGGAGGCCGGTGCCGCGGCGGGCACGGTCGACGCCGAGCGCTTGTCGGACGTCGACGAGTGGGGCCGGTCGCAGCACATGCGCGACCTGCTGGCCGTGCTCTACGAGCCGATCTACGAGCGCTGGCTGCGGGTCGAGTGGGAGGGCTTCGAGAAGCTCCCCCGCACCGGCGGCGCGCTGCTCGTCGCCAACCACGCCGGGGCCATCCCGCTCGACGCCCCCTCGATCATGCACGGGATCGAGCGCGACCTCGGGCGCCCCGTCTACGGGCTGGGCGACGAGATGTTCAAGCGCATCCCGCTGGTCAACGTCGGCTGGTCGCGCCTGGGCGGCGTCCAGGCCCACCCCGACAACGCCTACCGGCTCCTGCGCGAGCAGGGGCACCTCGTCGTCGTCTTCCCCGAGGGCGCCCGGGGCCCGGGCAAGCACTGGTCGGAGCGCTACAAGCTGCGCCGGTTCGGCCGGGGCGGGTTCGTGCAGATCGCCATGCGGGCCGGCGTCCCGATCATCCCCCTCGCCGTCATCGGCAGCGAGGAGACCATGCCGATCGTCGCCAAGCTGCCGACGCTGGCCCGGCTGCTCGGCCTGCCCTACGTGCCGATCACCGCCAACATGCTGCTCGGGCCGGTGGCCGCCCTCGTCCCGTTCCCGGCCAAGATGCGCATCCGGGTGCTCGACCCCATCCACCTCGACGTGCCGCCCGACCAGCCCCGCTACTCGCGCAGCAAGATCATGGACACCTCCGAGGCCATCCGGAACGCCATCCAGGAGGAGCTCTACGACATGCTGCGCCGGCGCCGGTCGGTGATCTTCGGCTGATGGGCAAGCGCGTCCTCGTCACCGGTCTCGGGTCGTTCTGGGGCGGCCGCCTCGCCCAGGCCATCGAGAAGCGCCCGGACGTCGACGTCGTCGTCGGCCTCGACACCCGGGAGCCGACGGTCGAGCTGGAGCGCACCGAGTACGTCCGCACCGACGAGAGCTACTCGCTGCTGTCCCGGATCGTGCGGGCCACCCAGGTCGACACGATCGTGCACGCGTTCCTCGTCGTCGACTCGACGCAGATGACCGGCCGGCAGATGCACGAGGTCAACGTCATCGGGACGATGAACCTCTTCGCCGCGGCGAGCCAGCCGGAGAGCAAGGTGCGCAACGTCGTGGTGAAGTCGTCGACCCTCGTCTACGGCTCGCACCACGCCGACCCCGTGTGGTTCACCGAGTCGAGCCGGCGCTCCGCCCTCCCCCGCCACGTCGTCGAGCGGACGCTCATGGAGGTCGAGGGCTACGTGCGGGACTACGCGGCCGACAACCCGCACGTGTCGGTCAGCCTGCTGCGCTTCTCGAACGTCCTCGGCGAGGAGATCGACACGCCGATCACCCGGCTGCTGCGCCGCCCGTTCGTCCCCTGCTTCTTCGGCTACGACCCCCGGCTGCAGTTCGTCCACGAGACCGACGTCGTGCGGGCGATGCTGTTCGTCCTCGAGCACGACCTCGACGGCACCTTCAACGTGGCCGGCGACGGCCTGCTGCCCTGGAGCGAGGTCATCGCGCTGTGCGGCAAGCGGCCGTGGCCGCTGCCGCCGGTCGGCCGGGGCCTGGCGGGCGCGGTGCTCGGCCGGCTCGGCGTCGACCTGCCCCCCGAGCTGATCGACCTGCTCACCTACGGCCGGGGCGTCGACAACCGCAAGCTCAAGGCCGAGGGCTTCGAGTACCGCTACACCTCGGCCGGCGCCGTGCGGATGTTCGCCGAGTCCGCCCGCCTGCGCAGCACGGTCGGCGACGAGCCCCGCTACCGCTACGAGCGCGACGTCGAGAACTTCTTCCGGCACTCGCCCGCGGTCGTGCGCGACTGACCGGCCCGGCCCCGGGCGCCGGGCTCACGCCGGCGGGCCGTCGGAGTAGTCGAGCCAGGTGCCGGCCAGCTCGGTCTGCCCGACGCCGGGCTGCGACCAGTCGCACACGCCCTCGGGGAAGACCTCGGCCAGCCGCGCCGCCTGCTCCTCGGTGAACGGCACCCCGTAGGCGTCGGGGTCGGGCTCGACCAGCTCGCACTTGCCGACCAGCGAGCCGATCGGCTGGGCCGCC
>JGI12419J13241_1000288_pt1 | contig 15536 bp, 12 predicted proteins | sample BGWIniCompost_FD_13241 | JGI IMG/M metagenome (IMG submission 13241)
CTTAGCCGTGTGTTCGCTGCCGGAGGCGGGTCAGAACCAGCGCGGCGGCTATACCGAGCGATGTTGCTGCCGATACGGCTGCCCCTACGGCGAGTGGGCGGCTGTGATAAGTGAAAACAACCGTGTGGCGTCCCCGCGTCACCGGCACAGCGCGGAAAAGTCCGTTGGCTCGCAGAACGTCCGCCGACTCTCCGTCTACGGTGATCCGCCAGCCGGGGTACCACTGGTCTGTTAAAATAAGATAGGCTCTCTCTACTTCTACGTCAACGGCCAACTCGATGCGTTCCGGCTCGTAGCGATGGATGGTGGCCCTCCCGGCGGCGCCGGGGCAGGCGGGCAGGCTCTCGCCGCCGACCACGACCGTCTGTGCCGGGTTCTGTGCCAGCCGCTCGAATGCCTCGTCCACGCTGGCTGCCGCCGCCACGTCGCAGGTGACGTAGGCGCGGGGCAGCGCGCCCACATCCTCATAGATCTTCACGTCGCCGGAGTGCAGCAGCCGGACGGTTCCCTCCGAGGAGAGCGTCGCCGGGAGGAACGCCCCGCTGCGCGTGTCGATCAGGCTCACCCCGGCGGCGACGACCTCGCCCGGCGCTGTGCTGTCAAGGGCCAGTTCGACGCGCTCGACGAGCAGCGCCTCACCCCACTCGACCTGCACTACCACCCGCCCGTCAGCCAGCGTCTCGCCTGGCGACCCGGCCACAAGCGGCGCAGTGACTCGCTCCCTACCGGGCGTAACCGCCACCACCTCACCGATGGGCGTGCCGGGCGGGCTGTCCGTGCCCCCGGATAGCACCACCCCCGCCGCCGTCGCTACGAATGGCTGCGCCGGGCGCGCGGTGACCACATCACCCGCGCCGAGGGTCTGCGGGAACGTCAGGTCGTAGTACACATCCTCAACCCAGGCGTCGGCTACCTTGTCGGTCAGGATGTAGCGGACGTTCGCCAGCCGCAGCCACTCAAGCGGCGGCACGCCCTCAAGGTACTCGCGCAGCCGCCCGTCCACGGCGACCTCGTCACCGAGGAACAGCGACGTGTAGCGGATGTAGTCGCGCGTGGGCAGTACGCCCCCATCGAAGCCGTCCATCGAGGGCAGGCCCCAGGCCATCGACAGGTTCGGCGCGACGATCTCCTTGAGTTTGGTGGCAATCACAAGGTCGTAGGTGGCTTCCTCACCGAGCAGCGGGTCATACAGCGCGCGCAGTTCACGCAGGTCGCCGGGGTCGAAGAAGATCTCGGAGAGCGACAGAAAGCGCGCGGGCGGCGTCTCCCCGGCTGTTGCCGCCTGGAGCGTGCTGATCGAGGGGCGGGCGCTGCTCCAGGCCTGCGGTGCGCTCAGGTCGTTGTAGGGCAGGGCGCGCCCGGCAAGAAAAAGCTCCACCACGACGAGCGCCGCAAGCAGTGGTGGCGCGGTTCTGCGGGCGGCACGGGTGCCGCGTGCCAGCCAGCCGATGCCCGCAAGCGCCAGCCCCAGCGCCGCAGCCCAGCCGGCGAGCATGGTCGCGCCCGGAGCCGTCGCACCCTGTACGTCATCCCCGGCGAGCGGCGCAAGGAAGCTCAGCCCGGCCAGCAGCACGACGATCAGCGCAGGCCCGGCCAGCAGCAGGGCCGCCCGCCGAGGCCGCGTTTGCAGCCCGGCCAGCCCGTCGAGCCCCGCCCCGGCCAGCCCCGCAGCGCCGAGTGCGGTCAGCACCAGCCAGCGCGCGGGCGCGCGGAACAGGTCGAAGCCCGGCACAAAGCGCACCAGCACCCAGTACACCGGGTTGTACGCCCCCAGTGCGAAGAACAGCCCCAGCCCGGCCAGTGCCGCGAGGCCCAGCACACGCCAGTCGCGCCGGGCCAACCACACGCCGACCAGCGCAAGCATCAGCCCTGCCACACCGATGTAGGCGACATACTCGCTGAACGGCGGGTCTGCGGCGTAGGTGGGCAACAGCGCCCGCCCGACGAGCGGCAGGGGCAGCGAGAAGGTCAGCGCCTCGCGGAAGCGCAGCCCGTTGCTGCGGTAGCTGTGCGCGGTGAGTTCCATCGTGGGCAGGAGCTGCGGCGCGGCCAGCCCCGCAGCGATCAGCGCGGCGAGCGCCACCGCGCCGAGCGGCCAGATGAGCGCCCGGCGGTTTCGTTCGCCGCGCCGCCACCTGCCGAATGTTTCCCACAGTGCCCACACGCCGAGCGCCACGCCGCTGATGAACGCGGTCTGAGTGTGCCCGGCCAGAAGCTGCATCGCAAAGGCCAGCCCCATCAGCAAGACGAAACGCCAGCGCCCGTCGAGGACCCCGGCGAACAGCCACAGCAGCCAGGGCAGCCACGCCAGCCCCTGAAGCTGGTTGATGTGCTCGACCTGGGCGGTCAGGTAGCCGCCGAGCGCAAAGGCCGCACCGGTCAGCGTCGCGCCGAGCACGCTCTGATGCAGCGCCCACCGTGCGAAGATATAGGCTCCTATCGCTGCCCAGATCACGTGGGTGACCGCCGCCGCTTTGACGGCAGCCGGGGCATCGAGCGCAATGAGCGCCCAGTTGGGCGGGTAGAGCACCCCGGCCTGGCTGTTGGCGAGGAAGGGCACACCCATGAACAGGTCGGGGTTCCACAGCGGCAGCCGCCCGGCACTAAGCGCCGCGTTGCGAGCCGCCCAGTACGGGTAGAAATATGTGAAGGCGTCGCCGCGCGGCAGGATCAGGTCGGTGAAGGCCATCTTCCAGAAGAAGGCCAGCACAAGCAGGACCAGCGCGGCGCCGGCGGCGGCATCCGGCCAAACGCGCGCGAGGGTGGGGCGCTCAGCGGGTTGGCGCGTCATGCCTGCTCGGCGAAGGCGCGGAGTGTTGGCGCCCACAGCTCGTCGAACTCGCCGGGTACATACGGATAGTACAGCATCACCCGGTCAACCAGGCCCCGGTAGCGGGCCAGCACGGCGCGCCCGACCTCCTCCGGGGGCGCGACCACGGCAAACGTCTCGATCATCTCGTCGCTGATAAGCCGGGGCATCTCGTCCCACTGCTTGCGGGCGGCGAGCCGCGACAACTGCTCGCCGACATCCGCCCAGCCGTGCATTTCGAGGATCACGCGGTAGGAGGGCGTGCTCGCGTAGAAGCTGATCTGCTGGCGCACCGACTCGCGACTGCGCGCCATCTCGGCGTCGTCGTGCCCGGTCACGACGAAAACCGACGCGAACAGCGACACATCATCGGGGCTGCGGCCTGCTTCCGTCGCGCCCTCGGCAATGGCGGGCCGCACGACCTCCCGCAGGTAGGCAGGCGAGTTGAGCGGGGGGACGTGGAAGCCGTCGGCGATCTCGCCGGCCAGCCGGCACAGGCCGGTGTTGACCCCTGCGATGGCGATGGGGATGTCGTAATCGTGGCGCGGCGGGGTGAAAAAGGGCGTCATCAGCGTGAACGTGTAGTGCTCGCCCCGGTAGTTAAGCCGCTCCCCGGTGCGCCATGAATGCCAGATGGCGCGCAGGCTCTCGACGACCTCGCGCAGCCGGGGAATGGGCGCGGACCAGGGCACGCTGAAGCGTCGCTCGTTGTGTGCGCGTACCTGCGTGCCCAGCCCCAGGATGAAGCGCCCGCCGGTCAGCGCAGCGAGGTCCCAGGCAGAGTAGGCCAGCGCCATCGGGCTGCGGGTAAAGCTCAGAGCGATAGCCGTGCCGACCTCCAGATCGCCGCTGCGGGTGGCAGCCAGCCCAAGCTGGATGAACGGGTCGTGGTTTACCTCGGAGGCCCACAGCCCGTCGAATCCGGCAGCGCACACCTCGGCGGTGAGGTCCGGGATGCGGGCGAGGTCATCGACCGACATGAGCGACGCATCGAGCTTGATACGGGCAGTCATCGTTTACCTCGTCTGGTACGTCGGGAGTAAATCGGCGGGGACGCTGCGCCCGGCGTCGATCACGTACCGGCGCTGCCCCTTCTGCCAGATGGTGACCGTGCCCAGCCCGGTGACGTGCCACTCGCCCCCCGTCGCGACGAGTGCGGCCTGATCGTCCAGCCCGGCGAGCGTCACGTCTGCGGGGCAGAGCGCCTCGACCTGCCGCACGAGCGGTTCCTGCAGCCAGTTAAAGTACGGCAGAACCACGATACCGGGCAGGAGGCCCAGCCCGCTGAACGTTTCGTAGCTCAGGGCGTCAAGGGCAGGCGGGGCGGGCTGCCGGGGCGCGAAGGCTACCTCGCCGAGAGCGACTGCCGCGCCGCCTGCCGCCACGAGCGTCGTGCCCTCCCGGTGCTCCTGCCGGATGAGCCGCCAGGCGGCGCTGCCCGCCAGCACGTTGACCGTGGCGCGTGCGTCCCCGCCCGGAAGGTACACAGCGGACGCCTGCCGCAGCGGTTCAATAAGCTCGTTGTCGTTGGCGTCCTCCGGCGAGATGATCAGCGCTACCTCGGTCGCGATGCCCCAGCGCCCAAGCGTCTCCCCGGCCAGCCCGGCGTGACGCTCCGGCGTGCCGACCTTCTCACCGGCCAGCGCCGCAGGCACGATAACCACGCGGCGCTCCGGGGCAGGGTGCGGTATGCTCAGCCCTTCCCACAGCGCGCGCATATCTGCACGCAGCCCTTCACCGCCGAGAAGGGCTAATTGACCCTGATTGGTGGAGCTTGCTGCTGTCATGATGCCCCATTATAGCGCGGGTTCACGGCAGGTAAATGCAGCGAAAGCAAAACCCGCCCGGTCGCTGAGGGGCGCCGGACGGGTTATAATCGCGAATGAGGGTTGCCCCTACGGGTTGATGGTGCCGTTTACCGTTAACTGCCCGTCGGAGACGGTGACGTCCGTGAGCGTGATGTTCGCAGGGGACGCCTGGATAGGCTGGTTGATGCTGCGTTCCACGCTGTTAAGGACGCCGTTGATTACCGACTGATCGACTTCGAACATGCCGAAGGCGGCCCGCGTGATCTCCAGCTCGACGTTGCCGTTGCTGCCGATATACGGCACAACGTTGACTTCGGCGTTGGCCGTTAGCGGGTCGACCCTGATCTGCCCGTACACATCGACGGAGCCGTTGCGCAGCGCGACCTGTACATTCTCGACCGGGAAGGATTGGCCGGTATCCGCCTGTGCCTCGGCGAGCGCCGCCTGTACCGCCGACGTCAACTCCGCCTCGGTGAAGGTCACGGAGAACGGGCCGCCGGGTGTGGCGAGGTTCAGCTCACGCCACTTCTCGTTGAAGGAGCTCAACGCATCGACGGAACCTTCAACTCCAGGGGAGGGTGGACCGGGTGGGGACACGCGGGAGAGTGCAGCGGCGTTGCAGGCGATGCTGCTCGCCGCGAGGGCCAGAAGTACAAGTGCGATGATCGGTCTGATTTTGGATTTTTGCATAGGTTTCCCTAGAGATTTCACGTTATGGCGTGGTATTATAGCGTGCGCCGGGCGGGCTGCCACCCTCGTAAACTGACGACTTCCCGACGATTTATCTGTCGTCAACTGCGACTCTACCACACCTTGACTGCTTCCCGCCGGCTACAGTACACGTGAGGGTAATGTGCCAGAAGAACGACTTCAGAAGCTAATGTCACGTGCCGGGTATGGATCGCGCCGGCACTGTGAGACAATTATCGAGCAGGGCCGCGTCTTCGTGAATGGCCGGGTGGCCACACTCGGCATGAAGGCCGACCCGAAGCAAGACGACATCCGGGTGGACGGGGAGCGTCTCAGACTGCCCGATGAGTACGTCTACATCATGTTTAACAAGCCCCGGAACGTCATTTCTGATGAGGATGTAGGCGGGAACTGGCCCGCTGCCCGCGAGATGATCCCCATCGAGGGCCACCTGTACCCGGTTGGGCGGCTGGACGTGCCGAGCGAGGGTCTCATGCTCTTCACCAACGACGGCGACCTCGCGCACCGGCTGACTCACCCCAGTTACGAGCACCCCAAGACATACCGCGTCCTTGTCCTCGGCAGCCCGAGCGACGACACGCTGGACGAGTGGCGGCGTGGGGTGTACATCGAGGGGCAGCGCACACTGCCCGCCCAGGTTGAGCGCAAAGGCAAGGCGAAAGACGGGACCTGGCTTGAGGTCACGATGCGTGAGGGGCGCAAGCGGCAGATCCGCAAGGTGGCCGCCCGTCTGGGCCACCCCGTCATGAAGCTGGAGCGCATCAAGCTCGGCCCGCTGGAGCTTGGCGACCTGCCGCCGGGCTCGTGGCGGCGGCTTACCGATGAGGAGGTACGTGCGCTGAGGAAGATCCGCAAGCAGCCCAAACCGCCGCGTAGTGGGCGCGGGCGTGGACCCCGCCCCGGAGGTGCGCAACAGCGGAAGCAAGATGTCCCGCGAGGGCGCGGCCAGTCGTCGAAACGGGGGCGCCGCCAGTCATGACCATACTGCCATCAACAATCGCCATTGACGGAACCGCTGCCTCCGGCAAGACGACGCTGGCGCTCGCGCTTGCCCGGCGGCTTGGCTACCTCTACTTCGACACCGGTATGATGTACCGCGCGGTGACCTACGCGGCTCTCCAGCGGCGCATCTCGCTTGATGACGAACAGGCGGTGGGCCGCGTTGCCGCCGAGATCCGCATTGACGTCAAGCCGCCCACCGTACCCGACAGCCGCCCGGCGACCGTGTGTGTGGATGGCGTAGACGTGACCTGGGAACTGCGTGGGGCGGAGATCGACGCGAACGTGTCCATTGTCTCGGCGTACCCGCGCGTGCGCGAGGAAATGACGCGCCAGCAGCGGCGCATCGCCGAGCGCGGGCAGGTAGTCATGGTCGGGCGGGACATTGGCACGGTGGTGCTGCCCGAAGCCGACCTGAAGGTGTACCTCGACGCTTCGGTCGAAGCTCGCGCTCACCGGCGCTGGCAGGAATTTCAGAAGAACGGACGCGACAACAGCTATGAGGAGGTTCTCCGCCTGATGCGTGAGCGCGACCGGATCGACAGCCAGCGAGCCGTCGCCCCCATGCGCCCTGCTGATGACGCGATCGTCATCGACACGACCGAGCGCAGCGCCGAGGAGGTCTTTGAAGAGGTCATGCGGCTGGTCGAAGAACGCCGGGGGGTGGGCTGATATGAATGGTATGAAGAGTGGCAGGGGGAGGAGGAACGCACGATGCTGACGATGCTTGGGAGCACCGGTCCGCTCGTCCATGAGAAGATCTACTACTGGCGGCGGCGGCTGTTCCGCTGGGGTATCTGGAACCTGCTGTACCGTTTCTGGATCAAGATCCACGTCGACGGCTGGGAGAACGTGCCTGCCAACGGGCCCGTCCTGATGATGGGCAATCACATCTCCTTCCTCGACCCCGTGATCATGATCTCCTTTTACCCGGATCGCGACATCGTGCCGCTGGCGAAGATCGAGGCGTTCGATGAGCCCATCATGCGCTATTTTGTGAACCACTGGGGCGCGATCCCCGTCCAGCGCGGGGAGGCCGATCTCAAGGCGTTAAAGTCGGCACTGGAGCATATCCGGCAGGGCTACGTGGTGATGCTCTACGCCGAGGGCACGCGCAGCAAGACCGGGCTGATCCAGGGGCAGGAAGGCAGCGCCTATATTGCGCTCAAAACCAATGCGCTCGTCGTGCCGGTTGCCATCTGGGGTACGCTGGAGTTTCCGTTCTCGTGGTGGCGCAAGTTCCGCCGGTCGCATGTCTATGTGCGCTTTGGCGAGCCGTTCCGCTTCAAGCACGACGGCGGCAAGCTGCCGCGCGAGCACTTCCGCCAGATGACGGACGAGGCCATGTACCGCATTGCGCGGCTGTTGCCCCCGGAATGGCGCGGCGTGTACAGCGATCTGTCGAAGGCGACAACGGAGTTCCTCGACTTCGATGTGGAGTGGGAGCCGGTCAAGCAGCGCATTCCCAACCGCGTCAGGCAGACACTGGAGGTCACGACAACGGTGTGAGAACCCTCAGTGAGTGTGCAGGACGCCGCGAGTAAACTTCGCGAGACGTTCATCCCCTCTCCCGGCAACCACAGATTGTGCCCGGGATGAGGGCGTGCTGTAAAGCAGCCTGGGGTGAGGGCCGCGACGGAACGTCGCGGCTCCCACAATACCCTTATGAGCGCCGCCGTTGACCGCTCCACCCGGTTGACTCAGAGAAAGACTACCACTATACTCACATTCACCCTTATCCTGGCGGAATCGGGAGGTTGCCTATCGGATAAATGCAGCATAGAGCAGTGGGAAGGCCAGCGCATGGGCCTGTGCCGCGCACCAGATGCGAGGGCGCAGGTTGACGAGGAGGCGGTTCCCCGCCGCACGGCGGGGGAAAATCGAGCGATCAGCGGATGCCGCCCGGGCGAGCCACCGCCCGTAGCCTTTCCCCCACAATCAAGATCGGGCCGACGTGCCAAAAGCGGGGGGTAACCCCCGTGACAAAGCACCAGGTCGTGGCAGCCAACCCCAACATAAATATGCCATCGCGATAGTCTACCCACTCGCGGTTGGGCGATCCTTGCCTGCTGCCGCGTGGTGGATAGATGCTGAGGAAAGGACACAGCCATGTGCGGTATTGTTGGTTATACCGGCCCGCGTGACGCCAGCCCGATCATCCTCAACGGCCTCCGTCGTCTTGAGTATCGAGGCTATGATTCGGCGGGCCTTGCTGTTTTGACGAACAATCACATCGAGATCCGCCGCAAGGTCGGCAAGCTCGACGAGCTGGCGCGGCTGCTCGCCGAGCAGCCGGTGAGCGGGCACGTCGGCATCGGCCACACCCGCTGGGCGACGCACGGCGAGCCGAGCGACCGCAACGCCCACCCTCACAAAGGCATGACCGGCGATGTCGTCGTGGTGCATAACGGCATCGTCGAGAACTTTCTGGAACTGCGCAACGATCTCCAGGCGGAGGGCGCGGAGTTCGCAAGCGACACAGACACCGAGACCATCGTCCATCTGCTGGAGCGCTACATCGACGCCGGGATGACGCTGGAGGAGGCGGCGCGGGCGACCTTCCCGCAGCTTAAGGGCGCGCAGGCCATCGTTGCGATGAGCCGCCGGGAGCCGGACCGCATCATCGCCTGCCGCATCGGCAACGCGGGCGGGGTGGCCATCGGTATCGGGGATGGCGAGATGTTCGTCGCCTCGGACATCCCCGCCATTCTGGAACACACACGCCAGATGGTGTTCCTTGAGTCCCGGCAGATGGCGACGATCACCGCCGACGGCTACTACGTGCAGACGCTGGACGGCGAGCCGGTCACGCCGGAAGTCCACACCGTCCCCTGGGACCCGGTCAGTGCGGCCAAGGGCGAGTACAAGCACTTCATGCAAAAGGAGATCTTCGAGCAGCCCCGCGCCGTAACGGACACCATCCGCGGGCGCGTGGACTTCGAGCACAAGTGCGTGCGCCTGCCGGAGATGAACCTCACGCCGGAGATTGCCCGCAGGATCAAGCGCATCAACACGGTGGCCTGCGGCACGTCGTACTACTCAGGGCTGGTCGGTAAGATGCTGATCGAGCGCATCGCCCGCATCCCGGTGGACGTGTCCATCGGCTCGGAGTTCCGCTATGCCGACCCGCTCATCGATGAGTCGGTCGCGGTGCTGGCGATTACTCAGTCCGGCGAGACGGTCGACACGCTGGCGGCGATGGAGGAGGCACGCGAGAAGGGCGCGCTGCTGTGGAGTATCGTCAACGCCATCGGTAGCCAGGCCATGCGCATCGCGGACGGCTATATTGCGATGCAGGCCGGGCCGGAGATCGGCGTGGCGAGCACCAAGGCCTTCACCACCTCCATCATCGACCAGTATCTGCTGGCGTGCTACCTTGCCCAGCTTCGCAACGGGCAGGACCCGAACGTCGTTGCGCAGTATGTGGCGGACCTCGCCCGGCTGCCCGACCTCGTCGGCCAGGTGCTGGACCACGACGACGAGTACCACCGCCTCGCGCTGGAGTTCTACCACTACAACAACTTCCTGTACCTGGGGCGCGGCCTCAACTACCCGATCGCGCTGGAAGGTGCGCTGAAGCTCAAGGAGATCAGCTACATCCACGCCGAGGGCTACCCGGCGGGCGAGATGAAGCACGGACCCATCGCACTTATCGACGAAAATATGCCGGTGCTCGCCATCGCCACGCGCGACCACGTCTATGACAAGATGCTCTCACAGATCGAGCAGGCGAAGGCTCGCGGCGGTGTGGTGATCGCGCTGGCGACCGAGGGCGACGAACTGATCCACGATAAGGCGGACTATGTGATCACTGTGCCGGAGACGCCGGAACTGCTCTCCCCGGTAATCAACGTGCTGCCGCTCCAGCTTCTGGCGTACCATATCGCGGTGCGGCGCGGCGCGGATGTAGATCAGCCGCGCAACTTGGCGAAGAGCGTCACGGTGGAGTAGGGGCGGGCAGATATTTCAACGCCACAGATGGCGCAGATGCCGCTTATCCTAACATCTGTGCCATCTGTGGACTCTGTTACGGCCCGGTGTACAGCACGTATACCTCGTTCAGCGCGGAGGCTCCGCCCCACACCTCGCCGGGGCGGCCCAGAAGCTGCCGCACCGCCGCGCTGTTGCCGGGGAACGGATACACCTCGAACGCCTCCGTCTGCGGGTCAAAGCTCACAAGCGCGTTGCTGCTGAAGTCCGTCACCCAGACGATGTCGCTGTCGTCCACATAGACGGCATACGCCTGAGGATTCGGGCCGGGCAGAGGCCATTCCTGCCATGTGCCGGTTGCAGGGTCGTACATGCCAAGCTGACCGGCGTTCCACTCGCTGACCCAGATGCGCCCCTGCGAGTCAGACCACACCCGGCGCGCGCCCTGGTTGGGCGTTGGCGGCTCGATGACGGTCGCCTCACCCGTCTCGGTGTTGACGTGTGCGATGTGGCTGCCCGCCAGCGACGCGTAGTAGATATCGCCTTTCGGGGTGGCGGTGATGCCATACGGCCCCCGCCCGCGCGGCGCATCATAGACGACCATCTCGCCGGTGGCGGGGTCCAGCCGCCCGTAGACGCCGTTCTGCCCGGTGAACCACAGCACGCCGTTGCCGTCGAAGGCGGCGGTGTTGAGGTTGGCGTTGGGGCGGTCAGGGGGCAGTGGATAGGAGGTGATCTCGCCGCTCGCCGGGTCGATGCGGACGATGGCGTTGGCTCCGCTGTCCGTGATCCACGCATGCCCATCCGGCCCGACGATCACGCCGTGCGGCGCGGAGGGGGCGGGCAACTCGAAGCGGGTGATCTCGCCGGTCGCCGGGTCAAGCAGGCCCATGTCGCCGCTGTGCTGGCAGGTGTCCCTTCTACGTGGCTCGCGTGTCACCTGATTATGGATGTGCGGGGAGCCGGTTTCAACCGGGCTGTCAGGAGGTGGGCGTCACGGCACGTTGGTGACGACAGCCACCAGGACCAGCAGGGCCAGGAACACTCCGACGCCGATCAGTACGAACTTGATGATTTGCTGCTGCTGACGCCGGTTCTCGGCGGCCTGCGCGGCGAGCCATGCCAGCCGCTCGCGCTCCTCGGCGTCGAGACGGGCGCGCTCTGCGTGCATGTAGGTGACGTCGTCCCACTTGGTCTCCACCAGCCGCTCGACACGGCGCTCCGGTTCACCGCTGACCGGCAGGCGCGCGGTGATGCTCGAATACGTGTCGAGCACGGTGTCGCATTTCTCGCAGATGGTTGCGCCGAGGGCGTTCAGGTGCGTGCAGATCGGGCAGAGTCGCCCCAGCGCCGAGCCGCACTTCATACAGCGCTTCGCATGTGCCGGGTTGAGCGTGCCGCATACCCGGCAGTCGTACTTCTGGCCTGCCAGTTCGTACGTCGTGCTGCAGAAGTCGCATATCAGGTTGCCATGCTCGTCGTCGCGGAAGCGGCTCCCGCCACACGCCGAACAGACATAGCCCTCGATCATCGTTCACCGTCCCTGCTGTTGGAGAAATGCGCTGGGCACAGTATAGGCGCTGTTGCCTGGCCGGGCACGTAGGAAAACACCCGACGCCGCGCAACTCCGGGCGTGTAAATGCGTACAGTTGTATGAGACATGACAACACGGAGATCAAGATATGAACCAGGTGCGAGAAAGTATGAACTTGGATTTTAACGAGGCGCAGCTTACGGGTGACGAGCGCTCGTGGGCGGCGCTTGCTCACGCGAGCAGCATTATAACCCTGATGCTGGCCTTCCCCACGATGGGGCTGGGCGGCCTGCTGACGGTCTGGATACCGCTGGCCATCTACCTGAGCTACAAGGACCGCTCCGATTATGTAGCCTACCATGCGGCGCAGGCGCTGGCGTTGCAGCTTATCGGTACAGTGGGCTACTTCACCGCGATCATTGCGGCGGGCATTGTGTGGTCGGTGGCGGCGCTGCTGGTCGCGCTGCTCAGCGTGATCCTGATTGGTATCATCCTCATCCCCGTGCTGATTGTGCTGACGATTGCGCTCGTCGTCGGGTTCCTTGCCGCGCCCTTCGTGCTCTCGGCGTTCTCGCTCGTCGCGGCGGTACAGACCGGCGGCGGGGAGGATTACCGCTACCCGTATGTTGGGCGCTGGGTCGCGAGCTGGCTTCAGCGCCAGCCCCGGCAGGCGCCGCCTGCTGTTTAGGGAGGCGGGTCCACAGGGGGTGAGGTGGCGGTGCGATCAGCGCCGCCCCGTCTCCTTGCAGGGGGGCGGGCAGGGTCGAAAGGCCCTCCCGCCCTTTTGCGATCCGGGATAAGAGGGGTGATAGATCTGCCGCAAATGTGCAAGACGCTGGAGATAGCCGCTCCTGTTTTCTCCATCTGAGCCATCTGTGATATCTGTGGACTCATTCATGCCGATGCAGCGCGGCGCGTGTGCTCTTGGCGGCTATGATATTCAAAATGACGTATGCTAGAATAGATTGCAGGCGCTACGCTTGAAGTGCTAACGGCTTGAATCTGCTCCGTATTGAAAGGCTCAGCAAAGTGTCCCCAGTTGGTGCGTTTACTTTTGTGTTGCACAGTCATCTCCCGTATGCCCGCCTGGCCGGGCGCTGGCCTCATGGCGAGGAATGGATCCACGAGGCGGCGGCTGAGACGTACGTCCCGCTGCTGAACGCGCTGTATGACCTCAAGGAGGAGGGCATTCGCTTCAAGTTGACACTGGGCCTCACCCCGATCCTCGTCGAGCAGCTTCGCGACCCTGACGTGATCGATCACTTTGACCAGTATCTGGACGACAAGATCGAGGCGGCGCAGAAGGACGTTGAGCGCTTCGCCGAGGAAGGGGAAGCGCATCTCGAGTATCTCGCCGGGTTCTATCTGGAGCTTTTCGAGCGCATTAAGCGGAGCTTTGACGAGCGTTTCAACCGCGATATCGTAGGGGCATTCGGGCGGCTGCAGGAAGAGGGCTACATCGAGATCCTCACGTCGGCAGCCACGCACGGCTACCTGCCGCTGCTCGGTACCGACTCGGCCATCTACGGGCAGCTCAGGACGGGCGTGGAGACGTACCGGCGGCACTTCGGGCGGGCCCCACGCGCGATCTGGCTGCCGGAGTGCGCGTACCGCCCGGCGTACATCGACTCGGATGGCACCAAGCGGCCCGGCATCGAGTACTGGCTGAGCGAGGTCGGGCTGGGCCTGTTCTTCGTCGAGACGCACACCATCGAGGGCGGGCGCCCGGTTGGTGTGGCGGCGGGCGACGCCATCGGCCCGTACGGGCAGATCAAGCGCCGCTATGTTGTCCCGATGTCCGCCGCCGTCCCGCCGCGTGAGGCGACCACCTTCCAGCCGTACTACGTCTCGGCGACCACCGCCGGGCCGGGCGCTGATCAGCACTCCGGCGTTGCCGTCATCGGGCGGGACAACCGCACCGGCATGCAGGTGTGGTCGGGCGAGTGGGGGTACCCTGGCGACTACGATTACCGCGAGTTCCACAAGAAGGATGGAATGTCCGGCCTGCAGTACTGGCGCGTCTCCGGCTCGCGCGTGGATCTGGAGTACAAGGACTACTATCACCCCGACTGGGCGGCGGGCAAGGTCACGGAACACGCGCGCCACTTCGCGTGGCTCGTCGCCGACCGGCTGCGCCAGTATCACGAGGATACGGGCCAGTACGGGCTGATCTCCTCCAACTACGACACGGAGCTCTTCGGGCACTGGTGGTTTGAGGGCGTGGACTGGCTGAAGCAGGTGCTCCGGCTCCTCGCCGAAGATGAGACGGTCGAACTGGTGCAGGCGAGCGAGTTCATCGCGGCGCACCCGCCGCAGGAGGTGCTGCACATCCCGGAAAGCTCGTGGGGCGTCGGCGGCACACACTGGACGTGGGACAACCACGACACGCACTGGATGTGGGGGCCGATCCACAGCGCGGAAGAGCGGATGCAGAAGCTCGCCGAGAAATACCCCGACCCAACTGAGGACGAGCGGGCCGTGCTGAACCAGGCGGCGCGCGAGCTTCTGCTGCTTGAGTCGAGCGACTGGCCCTTCCTCGTCACGACGGGACAGGCCCGCGAGTACGCGGTGCGACGCTTTACCCGGCACGTCGAGCGGTTCGAGGCGCTGGCCGACTCGCTGGAGCAGGGTCGCCCGGACCGCCAGCTCGCCGATGAGCTGTACGAGGTCGATAAGGTCTTCCCCAACATTGACTATCGCTGGTGGCACGCGCCACGCTAACGCGCACCACCCGGCACTCGCTGACGCCCGCCTCTCAACCGCCGGCAGGGGCGGGCGTGCCGATCCGGGCTTCTATACCATGACAGGCTGGCCGGAGTAAGAGGGTCGACTGTGAATATTGTGTTTGCTGCCGCCGAGTGCGTGCCGTTTGTGAAAGTGGGCGGGCTTGGCGATGTGGTGGGCGCGCTACCCTCGTCGTTGGCGCGGCTGGGGCACAGCGTGCGCGTGTTCATGCCTCACTACGGCCTGATAAACGACGAACGATTCGGCATCGAGCCTTACCACACCTTCGAGATGATGTGGAACGAGGCGACCACCCGCGTGGAGGTCGCGCGGGCGGTGCAGGGCGGCGTCGAACACTACTTCCTGCGCGGGTGGCCCTTCTTCGCGCCGGACGAGCCGTTCGTCTACCATCCCAGCGATGAGGGGATCGACGTCGGGCGGTTTCTGTTCTTCTGCGCGGCGATGCTCCGGTTCGTACGCTGGCTCGGGGAGAGCGAGGGCTGGCGCCCCGACATCTTCCACCTGCACGACTGGCACACCGCGCTCGCGGCCCACTTGCTGACCCGCGTCTACTACGAGGACGCCATACTCGGCGCTGCGCCGACGGTCTTCTCGATCCACAACCTGCGCTACCAGGGCTGGGGCCCCGGCTGGCACCTCGACCGGGCCGGGCTGCCGCCCGTGGAGCACAGCATGCTGCGGGCCATCGACCGTGCCGACAACTGCATGGCGATAGGTATTGCTTACAGCACGATGATCAGCACCGTGAGCCCGCGCTACGCGCAGGAGATCCTCACGCCGGAGGGCGGCTTCGGGTTGGACGGCCTGCTCCACGCCCGGCTCTCGCGGCTGGTCGGCATCCTCAACGGGGTAGATGTGAGCCGCTGGAACCCGGCGACGAGCGCGCATCTGCCGCAACCCTTCGACGTGGAGTCGCTGGAGAAGCGGGTCGAGAACAAGCTGGCGCTGCAAGCTGAGCTTGGCCTGCCACAGGACGCAAGCGTGCCCATCGTCGCGGCGG
>JGI12419J13241_1000294_pt1 | contig 15452 bp, 15 predicted proteins | sample BGWIniCompost_FD_13241 | JGI IMG/M metagenome (IMG submission 13241)
GTCCGCGTCCGCAAGGAGCTTCGCGGTCAGCTCAGGGCTGATCCCCGCGGGGTCACCCATCGCAAGCGCGATCACAGGGCGTTCGGAGGTTTCCGTCACGCGATCCTCTCGGGCTCGATACTGACACTATGCTTAGCACGGGGCCCTGGTCCGCAAGCAATAGGCCCGCACGCTTGAGGCTTGGCCGAAACGCCATTTCCGCGACGAGCAAGGCTCCCGGTCCGTAGGGGGCAACGGCGATCCACCTCACCCACCGCTATTCGAGCGCTTTCTTGACCTCGTAGATTTCCATGATGCGGGCGCTGCGGTGCGGGCCGTCACAGACGAAGGTCCATTTGCCTTCCGTGTACGTGTCGCACATCTTCACGCCCTTGATGAGGATCCAGTGGCCCTGCTTCCCTTTGTGAATGGCAAGGATGTAGTGGGCCCACGCATTGCGCGGCTTCTGCATCCAGGCCCATACCGTCGGCCGCTCNTTNCGCGGCAGGTGCNTNAACGTAGCGACGGGGATCATCCGATAGCCGAAGGCTGCGAGCACCCCCGCGACCTCGTCGGCACTTGTGCCCTTGACCACGGACCGCCTGCTCTCCGGCAGCTCGCGGTAGCGGCGGATCTCCTCCTCGACCTTGCTGATCGAATAACCGGTAATTGCCGACAGGACGTAAGGGCCGCAGAACGCGATGCGTCCCGTGTCATTCGTGACCTCATTGAGACTCGAGGTGCTGCGCGCGGCTCCACTCCAGTCGCCGCTCATGACACGCCTCCGGGTGTTTCAGATTGAGAGCTTGGTTAACGGAAGGTTGACGGATCCGGATTTACGAAGGGTTAACGCCGGCGCGCGATCCGTATCGTTTTGATACGCCCACCTTGCAGGAAGTCTCGGATCGTGACAGGGGTGGCTGCCTTCGGTTTTCCTCATTGCATCGAGACCCATGTCCCGCATTGGCTTTTATTCCGGCTCCTTCGATCCGATCACCAACGGCCACACCGATGTCATCAAGCGTGCGCTCCCCCTATTTGACGAGCTTGTCATTGGCATCGGTGTCCACCANGGCAAGGTTCCGCTTTTCACCGCCGAAGAGCGCGTTGCGATGGTGGAGGCAGANGCGCGCGCGCTGACGCGGAAGCATGGCGGCAGNATTCGGGTTGTCACATTCGATGGTCTCGTGGTCGATGCCGCGCGCGAGCATGGCGCGCGGTTTATCGTCCGAGGCCTGCGGGATGGGACGGACTTCGATTACGAGATGCAGATGGCCGGCATGAACGGAACGATGGCGCCGGACATCGAGACGATCTTCCTGGCCGCCAGCCCGGGTACACGTCACATTGCGGCGACCTTTGTCCGCCAGATCGCGGCCATGGGCGGCGATGTCTCCTCGTTCGTGTCACCGGCCGTGGCGCGCAAGCTGAAAGCCCGGATGAAGGCGAAGGCTCGAACAGGTTAACCGTCAAGCTAGAGGAACCGCCAAACTCCGGCCACATGGGCCCCGTCCATCTCACCAGATCGAGCATCAAGGAGGCCAACCTTTGATCCGTTTTCTCTCATTCGCCCTCGTGCTGAGCATCGTGCTTGGCCTTGGGATGGCGCGGGCGCAGACATCGCCTGACCCTGAAAACACCCTGATTCTCGAGCTCAAGACGGGGCGCGTGACCATCGCGCTTCGGCCTGACCTTGCGCCGAAACACGTCGAGCGCGTCAAACAACTCGCGCGCGAAGGGTTCTACGATGGTCTCACATTCCACCGCGTGATCGACGGCTTCATGGCGCAAACCGGCGATCCGAGAGGTGATGGCACTGGCGGATCGAAGTACGGGAATCTGCCGGCGGAGTTCACACCTACGCCGTTCGAGCGCGGAGTGGTCGGCGCGGCGCGCACTGCGGACCCCAACAGCGCCAACAGCCAGTTCTTCATCATGTTCGACCGCGCACCGCATCTCGATGGCAAGTACACGGTGTGGGGGCAGGTGATCGATGGCATGGAGCACGTCGACAAAATCAAGCGCGGAGAGCCGGGAACAGGCCGAGTGACCAACCCGGATAGGATCGTCCGCATGTACGTGCTGGCCGATCGCAAGTAGCGTGTGCTTGGCACCGGGCGGGGCGCTCATCACAATTTTTTTCTCCGGCGACCCGGTGCAGTTTGGGTTGCGTCGGCGTCTCTGCGGTGCCACGTAAGGTCGGTTGGACAGCGATGAATGGAAGGACGCCGAATGGCCGAGATCAAAGACCCCGAGAACACATTGATCATGGAGACGACGCAGGGCCGCGTTGTTATTCAAATGCGCCCCGACCTCGCGCCCAATCATGTCGCGCGTATCAAGGAGCTGACACGCCAGGGCTTTTATGACGGCATCGCGTTCCACCGCGTGATCGACGGTTTCATGGCCCAGACGGGCTGCCCTTACGGCACCGGTACCGGAGGCTCGGGCCAGAAGCTCGCAGCGGAGTTCAACTCGGAGCCGCATGTGCGGGGCACGGTGTCGATGGCGCGTGCCGCATCACCGAACTCGGCCGATAGCCAGTTCTTCATCTGCTTCGACGATGCCCGTTTCCTCGACCGGCAGTANACGGTCTGGGGCCACGTCATCGAAGGCATGGAGAACGTCGACAANATCAAGCGCGGCGAGCCCGTCGTGGATCCAGACAGGATTGTCTCCATGCGTGTTGCCGCGGACGTGACCAGCTGATCAAGCTCGACACCTGAGAACGAAGCGCCCCTCCCCGAAAAGGGGCGCTTTTGATTCAGGCTGCCTGACTGGCGCCTTCGGCTGCCAGCGCCTTCCGGGCGCTCCGGGATTCCAGAAACGCTGTAATTTCGCCGACAATTCCGCGGCGGAACAGAAGCACCGTCACCACGAAAATCACACCTTGGATGACGAGGACCCATTCGCCAAACCCGGCGAGATAGTTCTGCATGGTGACGATCACCGCTGCGCCGACCATTGGGCCGAAGACCGTGCCCATGCCGCCGACCAGCGTCATCAGGACCACCTCACCCGACATCTGCCACGTCACGTCGGTTAGCGAGGCGAGCTGGAAGACGATCGCCTTGGTGGCCCCGGCTAACCCCGACAAGGTCGCTGATATCACAAAGGCCATAAGCTTGTATTGATCGACCCTGTAGCCGAGGGATATGGCGCGCTGCTCGTTCTCCCGGATCGCCTTCAGCACCTGGCCGAACGGCGAATGGATGGTGCGATGAATAATGAGAAAGCCAGCCGCGAAGATGACAAGGACAACGTAGTAGAAAACGAGGTCGTTGCTGATATCGAGGAAGCCGAACATTGGCCGCCGCGGAACAGCTTGAATGCCGTCCTCACCTCCAGTGAACGGCGCCTGCAGACAGAAGAAGAAAACCATTTGCGCCAGGGCCAGCGTCACCATCGCAAAGTAGATGCCCTGACGGCGAATGGCGATGGAGCCCGCCACCACGCCCATGAGCATAGCCACCGCCGCGCCCGCGAGGATGCCAAACTCCGGCGACCAGCCCCATGATTTGACCGTATACGCTGAAATGTAGGCCGCGAAGCCGAAGAACATGGCGTGCCCAAAGGAGAGCAGGCCCACGTAGCCGATCAGCAGGTTGAAGGCGATGGCGAACAGCGCGAAGCACAGCACCTTCATCAAAAAGACGGGATAGAGCAGCAGCGGCGCCACGAGGAGCACCGCGATCAGCGCCGCGAAGATGGGCATGTCGTAGCTCTTCATCCTCGCCTCCTCAGCGCGGTGTTCCGAACAGGCCGGCGGGCCTGATCATCAGCACAATGGCCATGATGATGAAGATCACCGTGCTCGAAGCTTCGGGGTAGAACACTTTTGTGAGGCCCTCGATGATCCCGAGTCCGAAGCCCGTGATGATCGAGCCCATGATCGAGCCCATCCCGCCGATCACCACGACGGCGAAGACGACGATGATGAGGTTGGCGCCCATGACCGGGTTCACCGAATAAATGGGCGCTGCCAGCACGCCTGCGAGCGCCGCGAGCGCGACACCGAAACCATAGGTGAGCGTCATCATCCGCGGCACGTTGATGCCGAAGGCACGCACAAGCGTCGGATTTTCGGTGGCTGCGCGGAGATAGCTGCCGAGCTTGGTCTTCTCGATCATAAACCAGGTCGCGAGGCATACGACCAGCGACAGCACGACTACCCAGCCGCGGTACCACGGCAGAAACATGAACCCAAGATTGGTGCCCCCCGGAATCGGATTGGTGTAAGGCAATCCGGAGGAGCCATACTGTTTCCGGAACACCCCCTCAATGATCAGCGCTAGGCCGAACGTCAGCAGCAGGCCGTAGAGATGGTCGATGTGGTAGATGCGGGAGAGAAGCAGGCGCTCGATGATGATCCCGAAAATGCCCACGATGATCGGTGCGAGGATCAGCGCGCCCCAATAGCCGATTCCCAAGTAGTGCAGCAGCATGTAGGCGGCGAAGGCGCCCATCATGTACTGCGCACCGTGAGTGAAGTTGATGACGTTCAGCATGCCGAAGATGACCGCCAGCCCCAGGCTCAGCAGCGCATAAAAGGCGCCGTTGATGAGCCCCAGAAGTAGCTGACCGAAGAGAGCTTGCGGCGGGATGCCGAGCAGCTCGAACATCTGAAATGCTCCTCAGCCCTTGCTGCGTCGACGGTGAAGGGCTATCGCGGATATCAGTGGCGAGATTAAGCGAGCCAATGAGGGTCAGGGTCTCTCCCCGCCAGATGGCGGGGAGAGAAAAGTTGCATCAGCCCTTCTTGACGAGCGGGCACTCGCCTTCCTCGATCGGCCGGAAGGCCTGATCAGCCGGAATGACCGCGCGGATCTTGTAATAGTCCCACGGCCCCTTGCTCTCTTCAGGCTTCTTAACCTCGAAGAGATACATGTCGTGGATTTTGCGACCGTCGGGGCGGATGTATCCTTTGCCGAACACGCGATCCTCGGTCGGCATCGACTTCATCTTCTCGACGACCTTGGCGCCGTCGGCGTCGCTGCCAAGCTCATGCACGGCCTTGAGGTAGTGGGTCACGGCCGAATAGACGCCTGCCTGCACCATCGTAGGCTTCGCGCCATTGTTGTCGGCGGCGAACTCCTCGGCAAAGGCACGCGTGTTGTCGTTGAGATCCCAGTACCACGCTTCCGTGAACACCAGGCCCTGCGCCGTCTCCAAACCGAGGGCGTGGACATCACTGATGAACATCAGCAGCGCTGCGAGGCTCTGCCCTCCCTGCACGATGCCGAATTCCGCCGCCTGCTTCACCGAGTTGATAGTGTCGCCGCCAGCGTTGGCCAGGCCGATGACCTTGGCGCCCGAGGACTGTGCCTGGAGCAGGAAGGACGAGAAGTCCTGTCCCGGGAAGGGATGGCGAACCTTGCCCAACACCTTGCCGCCGGCCTTCTCGACGGCAGCTGAGGTGTCACGCTCCAGCGCATGACCGAAGGCATAGTCGGCCGTGAGGAAGAACCACGAATCGCCGCCGGTCTTCACGAGGGCGTTGCCGGTGCCGTTGGCGAGGGCCCAGGTGTCGTAGGTCCAGTGAATGGTGTTCGGTGTACATGCCTTGCCGGTCAAGTCCGACGTCCCGCCGGTGGAGTTCAGGTGGACCTTGTTCTTTTCCTTGGTGATGTTGTTCACCGCGAGCGCGACAGAGGATGTAGGCACGTCCACAATGACGTCCACTCCCTCGACGTCGTACCACTGGCGAGCGATATTGGAGCCAATATCAGGCTTGTTCTGGTGGTCGGCGAAGATCACCTCGACCTTGGCCGCACACTTGTTCTCCTTGCAGTAGTCCTCGACCGCCTTCTTGGCCGCCCAGACGGAGCCCTGGCCCGACAAATCTGCGTAGACGCCGGACTGGTCGTTGAGTACGCCGATCTTGATGACGCCCCCGGTAAACTCAGCATGCGCAGCCGTTGCGAAAACGCTGGCCGATGCCGCTAACAGAAATGGTTTAAGTTTCACGTTACCTCCTCCTTTGACGCGAGAGTCGAACTCAGACTCCGAGATAAGCTTCCAGCTTGTTCTTCTTGGCTGCAATCTCGTTATTTTCGATCATGTCGACGACCTGCCCATGCTCGACGACGTAGTGGCGATCGGCGACGGTCGCAGCGAAGTGGAAGTTCTGCTCCACGAGCAGGATGGTGAACCCCTTGCTCTTGAGCGTTCTCAGTATGCGGCCGATTTGCTGGACGATAACAGGAGCCAGCCCCTCGGTCGGTTCGTCGAGCAGTAACAGCTCTGCACCAGTGCGCAGGATTCGCGCGATGGCCAGCATCTGCTGCTCGCCGCCGGACAATTTTGTACCCTGACTTGAGCTGCGCTCCCTCAATACAGGGAAGAGTTCGTAAATTTCAGCGAGCTCCAATCCGCCAGGTTTCACGACCGGCGGCAGCAGAAGATTTTCTCGCACATTGAGGCTTGAGAAAATGCCCCGCTCCTCGGGCACGTACGCAATGCCAAGCCGCGCAATGCGCTCAGACGGCAAATTGATGGTCTCGTGACCATTGTAAACGACGGAGCCTTTGCGGGACCGCACGATGCCCATAATGGCCCGCATGGTGGTCGTCTTGCCGACGCCATTGCGGCCGAGCAGAGTGACAACTTCACCCTTCCGGACGTCGAAATTCATCCCGTGAAGGATGTGGCTTTCACCGTACCAGGCGTTCAGATCGCGCACACTGAGGAGCGGCTGATGGAGCTCAGGCATGGGCCGCTCCACTTGCAAGCGCGCCGGCTTCGTCACCCGATCCCATGTAGGCCTGGATAACGTCAGGATTGCGCGAAACTTCCGAGTAAGGGCCCTCCGCCAGGATCTCCCCGCGGGCCAGAACAGTGATCATGTCGGACAGGTCAGCCACCACGGAGAGATTGTGCTCGACCATGAGCACCGTCCGGTTCTTCGCGACGCGGCGAATGAGCTCGGAAATACGGCCGATGTCTTCCCGGCCCATGCCGGCCATGGGCTCGTCGAGCAGCAGCATTTCGGGGTCAAGCGCCAGGGTCGTCGCAATTTCCAGCGCGCGCTTCCGGCCATAGGGCAGCTCGACCGCCTTCAAATGGGCAAAGCTCCCGAGGCCAACATCCTCGAGGAGTTGCATAGCCCTATCATTCAGCACGTCGAGCGATCGCTCCGACCGCCAGAAATGGAACGAGGTGCCGAGCTTGCGCTGCAGCGCAACGCGGATGTTCTCGAGCAGGGTCAGATGCGGAAAGGTCGCCGAGATCTGGAAACTGCGCACAAGCCCCATACGCGCGATGTCCGCCGGATTGAGGCCAGTTATATCCTGACCCTTGTACCGGATGACGCCGGTTGTGGGCTTGATGAACTTCGTAATCAGATTGAAGCAGGTCGTCTTACCGGCGCCGTTCGGCCCGATAAGCGCGTGAATGGCGCCTCTACGGACCCGCAAATTGACATTCTTTACGGCCCAGAGACCCTTGAAATTGACGGACAGGTTCTCCGTCTCAATGATATGTTCCTCGGTCATGCCTGGGCTTGAGCCCTGTCCTCGGTTCGTTTCCCTCCCCTGGCCGATGGCTCAGGGTTCTTGCAGTCATTTTGTAATGGCGGCTCCGATTAAACAAGAATCTGAATTCCGCCAACGTCATAGATGTCGCACGAATCTGCGTCAGGCACCGATGGCGCCATCGGCTTCGGGGTGAGGAGAAACGCCGGCGAGGCGCTGACGAATGCGCGTTGCGACAAGGGCGAGGACGAAGACCCCTGCCTGGATGACCACGATTGATGGCCCCGTAGCGGCGTCGAGGTGGAAGCTCATCAGGGTGCCAGCCACGCTGGAGCCAATCGCCACGATACCGGCAATCAGCAGCATCAGGTCGAAGCGGCGGGAAAGCAGATAGGCGATTGCTCCGGGGGCTACCAACATCGCGATGACGAGGATGATCCCGACAGCCTTTAGCGATGCGACGATGGCTAAGGACAAGAGGGCAAGAAGACCGTAGTGAAGCAACCCCACCGGCAGCCCAATGGCACGCGCGTGCTGGGGATCGAAGCAATAGACCAAGAGATCCCGCCGCCGCACGAGTACAGCGATCAGCACGACGATCGCGATGATGATGACCTCGCGGAACTCGTTGTCGGGAATGCCAAGGAGATTGCCGAATAAGATGTGCAGCAGGTGCTCATCGGACTCGATCCGGGTGAACAGCACCAGCCCGAAACCGAACATGCCCGAGAATACGATGCCTAAGACGGTGTCCTCGCGCACGCGGCTGTTCTCGGTCAGATAGCCGGTCAACATCGCGCACGTGAGGCCGGCTGCGAAGGCGCCAAGAGACAGCGGCAGGCCAAGGGCGTAGGCCAGAACCACGCCAGGAAGGACGGCGTGCGAGATGGCATCACCCATCAGCGACCAGCCCTTGAGCACGAGATAGCAGGAAAGCACAGCCGACACCGCGCCGACGAGAACCGCGACGATCAGCGCCCGCTGCATGAAGGGGAATGAGAGCGGCAGCGCGACGAAATTCCAAACGGCCTCGATCATGGGTGGAGGACCTCTCCCTGCCCTGCGGCCCGCGCCCTTCGCCGTGTGGCCAGCACGCCGTGCTTCGGTGCGAGATAGAATGCCATCAGGAAGAGCAGCGTCTGCAGCGTGACGATGACGCCGCCGGTGGCTCCGTCAAGGAAATAGCTGATGTAAGCGCCAACGAAACCGGTCGAGGCTCCGATGGCAACGCTGAGCGCGAGCAGGCGGCCGAATCGGTCGGTCAGCAGGTAGGCCGTCGCACCCGGCGTGATCACCGTAGCGACAACGAGCGCCGCTCCCACCGCCTGCAACGCCGTCACAACGGATGCGCTGAGTAGTGCAAAGAACAGCACTTTCAAAGCGTTCGGGTTGAGGCCGATGGCGCGCGCATGGCTCTCGTCGAAGAAGACGAGCATAAGGTCCTTCCAGACGACCAGCAGGATCGCGAACGCAACAATGGCGACGACGACCACCTGCGCCGCATCCTCGTCGGCGATGCCGAGGATGTTGCCGAGCACGATCGTCTGAACGCTGATCGGAATTGGATGAAGCGAGACGATGAATAGCCCCGCGGCGAAGAACGCTGTGAACACGACGCCGATGACGGCATCCTGCTTGAGGCGAGAGACCTGGCCGATGCCCCAAATGCCGAACGCGGCGATGATGCCGGCAAAGAACGCGCCCGCTGCGTAGGGAAGCTGCAGGATGTAGGCGATCGCCACCCCAGGGACCACGGAATGGCCCAACGCGTCGCCCATCAGCGACCAGCCCTTCAACATCAGATATGCGGAAAGGAAAGCGCAGAGCCCGCAGACCAGCGCGCTGACCCACATGGCGCGCAGCATGTAGCCGTATTCGAATGGGACCAGCAGCTCACTCATGGGCGACCGCCGGATTTTCGCGCATCCGAGGAGATCTGTTCCTCTCCGCGCTCTCCGTAGAACACGACCGGGCGCTCATCGTCGGTCAGCACGGTCACGCCGCGGCGGTCGTCATCCTCGTGCAGCTCTGACGGGGCGAGCTGGAAGTGCCGCAGCACGCCTCCAAAGGTCCGCTCGAGATTGGCCTGTGTGAACGTCTCCCTCGTGGGCCCGGCCGCCATTACGGTGCGGTTGAGCAGCACGACCTGGTCGCAGAAATCCGGCACGCTGCCAAGGTTGTGCGTGGAGACGAGGATCAGGTGGCCCGAGCTTCTGAGCTCGCGGAGCAGGCCGACGATGGCCGTTTCAGTCTTCACGTCGACGCCAGTGAACGGCTCATCGAGCAGGATGATGCTGGCGCCCTGCGCCAATGCGCGGGCCAGAAAAACGCGCTTGCGCTGACCACCGCTCAGTTCACCGATCTGGCGCTTGCGGAGGTGGCTCATGCCGACGCGCTCAAGGGCGATGTCGACCTGGCGATGATCCTCTGGGGACGGAATGCGCAGGATGTTCATGTGCCCGTAGCGGCCCATCATCACCACATCCTCGACGAGCACGGGGAAATTCCAGTCGACCTCCTCGTTCTGCGGGACGTAAGCGACGATCCGGCGCTTAAGCGCCTGCCGTACCGGCACGCCGCTGATGAGCACCTTCCCCCGTGTGGGACGGACGAATCCCATAAGGGCCTTGAAGAGCGTGGACTTGCCGCTGCCGTTTGGACCGGCGAGGCCGCAGATCGTGCCGGGGCCAAGTGTGAAGCTGACGTTGTCGAGCGCCGTGGTGCCGTTGGGATAGACGACCGTCAGCCCGCTGACTTCGATCCTGGGTTGCGTATGGACTTGTTCACGTTCGATTTGCGAGGGAGCCAGCATCGGTCCCGTTCCTTTGGATCCAAATGGAAACTCTTTGGTCGTCATCCCGTGCCTTCCGCTCGGGCCGCAGCTCGCCCGCACGATGCATCCCGGCAACAAGTACCGGAATGACTGCTCGTAAGATGTGGCCTCGCCTGACCATCACAGCCCGAAGCCTTTGGCGATGGTGTCCACTGTAACTTCGAGAAGCTTCAGATAGGTCGGCACGGGCCCGCGTTCGTCGCTCAGCGAGTCGACGTAAAGCACGCCGCCATAGCGAGCGCCCGTCTCGCGCGCGACCTGGCGCGCCGGCTTGTCGGAAACCGTGCTTTCACTGAAAACGACGGGAATTTCGTATTTGCGCACGAGATCAATGACCCGGCGGACTTGCTGCGGCGTGCCCTGCGCGTCGGCGTTAATGGGCCAGAGATAAAGCTCGCGCAGGCCGTAATCGCGCGCGAGATAGCTGAACGCGCCCTCGCTCGTCACCAACCAGCGCTTCTCCTCGGGAATGGCGGCCAGACGCTTGCGCAGCGGCTCGTCGATGGCTCTGATTTTCGCGGAATAAGCCTCAGCGTTCTTTTTGTAGATTTCCGCATTGGCGGGGTCGTGCTCGGAAAGCGCCTTGCGGATGTTCTCTACGTAGATCAGCGCGTTGCTCGGCGACATCCAGGCATGCGGATTGGGATTGCCGGTGTACGGCCCCTCCCTGATGGGTATTGGCTCGATGCCTTCCGAGATGACAACGCTCGGCACATCCTTGACGTTCTCGAAGAAGCGCGAAAACCAGCGCTCAAGATTCAGGCCGTTCCACAAAACGAGGTCCGCGGATTGAGCTTTCACCACATCGAGCGGTGTGGGTTGATAATCGTGAATTTCAGCTCCCGGCTTGGTGATGCTTTCGACGATAGCCGCATCACCCGCAACGTTTTGAGCAATGTCTTGAATGACCGTAAACGTCGTGACGACACGCAGCGGCCTGCCGCCCCGGTCCTTTGCGGCTTGAGCGTCAGCCGCTCCAATGATGCCAAGCGCTAATGCAAAAAGCCCCGCCACACCGCCAACGTCGTGACGACACGCAGCGGCCTGCCGCTCCGGTCCTTTGCGGCTTGAGCGTCAGCCGCTCCAATGATGCCAAGCGCTAATGCAAAAAGCCCCGCCAGACCGCCGAGTATCGAGCGAGCGCGGAGTTTCAAGAGACGTGTTCCAACTCCGCTGCCCTGGCCCGCGGTCAAGCCCTCAAACGGCATCCGGCCTGCCTCCTAGTTGCAAATGATTTGCAATTGCAAGAAGGAAACATGGAGTGCCTCTTGCGTCCTGTCAACGGCAAAGTCACGGAATTCATGCGATGGAAAAGCGGCCAAGCTCCCAGGAACGCGCCATCTCGGGTTTCCGTTGACCGGCATGAAGCAATCGAATTCCGCGGTGCGACCGCCGCCCAGAGGTCGCCTGCTGAAAGGCAAGTCAACCGCAGGTGCTGCAGCCACCAACCCTCTTGGCCGCCGTCAAATGGGCGAGCGGAGCGCCGCCTCGCCGGATGCTCTGCTCGCGAGCGCTTTCTATCTTCAGGCCGGTGATCTCGTCATTCACGCCGACCATGGGCTTGGCCGGTATGAGGGGCTGACGACGCTCGATGCAGACGGAAGGCGGGATTTCTTCACCATCGCGTACCGGGACGGCAAGGTGCTCGTGCCGGCCGAGAACGCCGACCTGTTGTCTCGCTACGGTACGGCCGAGACGCCGATCCGCCTCGATCGTCTGGGTAGCAAGGCCTGGCAGACCCGTAAGGCGCGCCTGAAACGGCGCATCGGTGCCATCGCGCTCCGCCTGATAGGAATTGCAGCGGCCCGTGAGCTAGCCACCGCGCCAGTCCTCAAACCCGACCCCGTCGCCTACGCGCGTTTCTGTGAAGGTTTTCCACACCAAGAGACTCCTGACCAGGCCCAAGCCATCGTCGCCGTGCTGGATGATCTAGCGGCGGGCAAGCCCATGGACCGCCTGATCTGCGGTGACGTTGGCTCCGGCAAGACCGAAGTGGCCTTGCGGGCAGCGTTCGTTGCAGCAATGGCAGGCTGGCAGGTTGCCGTCGTGGCTCCCACCACGTTGCTCTCCCGCCAGCACACCGAGACGTTCCGCAAGCGCTTCGCCGGCTTTCCTCTGACCATCGCCCAGGCCTCCCGCCTCGTGCGCGGTAAGGAGCTTCGCGAGGTCTTGGCGGGCCTCGAGTCGGGCGACATCGACATCGTCGTCGGCACCCACGCCCTGCTTTCAGAGTCCGTCAAGTTCGCCAGGCTCGGGCTCATCATCGTCGATGAGGAACAGCGGTTCGGCGTCCGACACAAGGAGCGGCTGAAGCAGCTTCGCGAGGGCGTGCACGTGCTGACCCTCACGGCGACGCCCATTCCGCGCACCCTTCAGCTTGCGCTTTCTCTGGTCCGCTCTCTGTCCCTGATTGTCACCCCGCCCGCAGGGCGGCGCCCGGTCCGCACCATCGTCTGCGAAATGGATCCGGCTCTCATCCGGGAAGCACTGATCGCCGAGAAGGAGCGCGGCGGTCAGAGCTTCTACGTCTGCCCCCGTATTCGCGATCTCGCTGAGATCGCGCGAATGCTGGAACGGGAGGTGCCGGAAGTGAGCTTCGTCCGCGCTCATGGACGGATGTCCGCGTCCGAGCTTGACCGGATCATGGAGCGATTTCTCGCCAGGCACATCGACGTGCTGCTGTCGACGACGATCATCGAGTCCGGGCTCGACATCCCTTCCGTCAACACCATGATCGTGCACGATGCGCACCGGCTCGGCCTCGCCCAGCTCTACCAGCTTCGCGGCCGCATTGGGCGCGCAGGGGTCGAGGCGCACGCCTACTTGACCATTCCACCTGGCGCAGAGCTGACGGATGCAGCACGCCGCCGCCTCGAGGCGCTGGCAAAGCTCGAGCCAGTCGGAGCTGGCTTCAGCATCGCGAGCCATGACCTGGACATCCGCGGCGCCGGCAGCCTCCTGGGCGAGGAGCAGTCCGGCCATCTTCGGGACCTTGGCTTCGATCTTTTCCAGACGATGCTGAAGCGTGCCGTCGAGGCTCTGCGCAAGGGAGAGCAGCCGGACCTGGAGATTTGGGCCCCGCACATTTCGCTCGGGCTTACGATAGGGATTCCCGAAAGCTACATCCCCGACCCGGTGGAGCGCGCGGAGGTTTATTGGGAGTGCGCGCGGCTCGAAACGGAGGACCAGATTGCGCAGTACGCTGCCGGACTCACCCAGCGCTATGGCCCCCTCCCGCGCGACGCACAGCGGTTATTTGCGCTGCTCCGCTTGAAACAACTTTGTCGGGAGGCCCACGTCATAGAGCTCAATGCTGGCCCGAAAGGCGCGGTGCTGACGTTCCGCCCTGAAATGCCCGTCTCACGTCACCTTCCGCTCCCGAGCAGAGTGGCTCCTAAAGTCGAATGGCGGAAGAACAGGCGGCTCGTCGTCTCCGCGCAATGGGAGGCTCCGCGACGCCGCATCGAGGGCGTGGCCAGCCTCCTGCTTCAGCTGAAGCGTGCGGCGTCGCAGGTCGCGGAAACTGTATCGAAGCCCGCGAGTTAGGGTGACCTGACTCAGGACACAAGCTCGGTGCACTGCGTATTGAGGCTCGCCAGCCTGCGGCTCAACGTCTCGGCCACCGACAATCGCTCACGCAGCATTTCAAGGCGCTCGGCGCTGCTCATCTCATCATGTGACCGCGCCTCGCGAGCATCGAGAAGCTGCTTGGCCTGGGCGATGTACGTCTCACTCTGGGCGCGCAGAGCATCGATCACCACCACCGCAATCGCCGTCGCGCGGTCGGCCATGTCCCGGGTCGCGCGCTGCAGCTCGTTGCTCGCCAGCCGGATGACCTCGTCGATGGCCGGCATGAACTCCTCGATCAGCATGCGCTCTAGCTCAGCCGCATGCTCCTCCTGCGTCCGCGTGCGGGACCAGCCCATGAGCGACCCTGGCCCCGCAAGGTCCATCGCGATCGAGTCCTCGATGGGCACGCGCACAGCGCTGGGCGGAAGGACCGGCATCGGCGCTTCGGGGAGTTCAAGTTCGGGCGACCGGCGGAGCATGGTTTCGCGCAAAGCCGGAAATACGTTGTATGGCGTCGCTGCCAGCCTCTCCTCGACAGCGCGACGGGCCGCAAGAAGCTCCTCCTCCACGCGCTGACGGAGAGGTTTCGTGTGGCAGCGCCAATGCCGGCGCGCCTCCCCTCCCGCGAACGCCTGCATGAGCCGCTGGCCTTCGGCCTTTGCGTACTCCTCCAGGATTTCAGCCAGCCGGTCGTAGATCCGCGTCCGATACTCGGCGGTCACCTCGTTCAACAGGTTCTGGAAACCGGCCAGGTTCCGCTCCAGCTCGCCAGCCACGGACTGAATTCGGGCCAGCTCGGCCTGAACGTCCTTGAGCTCACGATCATTCTTGTTGTGAGCACCGTTCTCCGAGATGATGGCGAGCTTTACCATCTCCTCGCGGACAGCGGCTTCGTTGACCTGCGAAAGCTCTGCAAAATAAGCGGCGATCTGCCGGATCAAATGAGCGCTGTGGCTACGCAGCAAGAGCTTCGTGAGCTCCCGCCGAAGCTCCGGGAACCCTGAGCAGATGGAGAAGATGCGCGACTGCTGTCCGTTCGGCAGCTCCTCCGTGGTCCCCGATTGCCCATCGCTCTTGACCTCGACCGGACGAAGCGCCCCCTTCGTCTTGGCGTAGGCTATCAGCGCGGGGGAAATGTCGCCGCTCGTTTCCTCGCTGCGGGTAAGGGCCTGCGCAGCCCATTTCGAGCTTCCGGCGACGACAGGTATGTCGACCGCCGGAAACTCGCGTGCGAGCGTCTCGCGAACGCGCGACACGATATTCCGGACCTCGGCCGCGGGATCGCGCAGCTCGTCGACGTTGTCGATGAAGACGAGGATGCGATCGCGATGCAGGCCGCGAAGAATTCTGAGCGTCGCAAGCTCGACCGTCGAGAGCGGCTGGCGTGCGCTTAAGACAACCACATAAATCTCGGCCGGCTCGAGGGAATGCCGCGTGATTTCATCCCGCACCATGAACGGGTCGTTGATGCCCGGCGTCGCGATGATGGTCACGGGGAACTTGAACGGCCCGCTCGGGAGCCAGATGTCTGCCGCCTTGGTGATGTCAGCGTACTGCCCAGGCCCTTCCGAGTTCTCGGCAGCGCTGCTACCGGGTGC
>JGI12419J13241_1000297_pt1 | contig 15401 bp, 9 predicted proteins | sample BGWIniCompost_FD_13241 | JGI IMG/M metagenome (IMG submission 13241)
CGGCGGCCGAGGCCTGACCCGCCGATGAGAAGATCCGGCCTGGAGTCGTTCGTGGCTGGGGCGGCGTTCGCGGCGGTCGCAACCGTCACCGTCTACGCCACCGCCGCGGCTTTCGGGTTGTCTCCCCGGCCGGCACTCTACGTGTTGGGCGCCGGCGTGGTGGCGGCTGCTGTGGCGGGTGTCACGTCCCGGTCACGGCCAGAAGCCCTTCCCTTCCGCGTCGGGGCGATCGCGGCCGGAACTGCGGCACTCCTCCTCGAGGTGGCGAGCGGCGGGCGTTTCGGAGCTCTGGCCGTGACGGCGGCAGCGGCATCGATCGCCGTGGCGGTCGTCGGGCCGGCCCTCGGTCGGCTCGTCGACACCCCCGTCCCGAAATGGCTCGCCGTGGTCGGCCTCGCCGCTGTTGCGCTCGTCCTGGCGCGCGTCGTGATCGGCGGGGGAGAGTTGGGCCACGACGAGGCGGCGTACGCGCTGAAGGCTCGAGCCTGGCTGCGTGGCACCCCCGACACCGGCTGGGACCTCCATCGCGGAATTGGCCAGTCGGTGATCGCCCTGGCCGTGCTGGCCGTGCGGGAGTCGGCATCGGCCCTCCGGCTGGTCTCTGTCGTCCTCTCCATCGGGACCGTCGTTGCCGTGTGGGCTCTCGGGCGGACGATGCGCTCCGACCGAGTCGGCCTCGCCGCCGCCGGCATGTTCGCCGTGGCTCCCAGCTTCCTCCGACGCGGGGCGGAGTTCCTCACGGACCTCCCGTCCACCGGCCTGTTGCTGGTGGTGGCCCTACTCCTTTGGAGGTGGGCGACGTCGGAGTCCGCATCCGACCGGCAGTTGTATCTGGCGGTGGTCTTGGCGGCGGCGGCGTTCTACATCCGCTACCAGGCGGTTCTGTCCCTGGCGCTGCTGGTCGTGGCGTGGCTCTTCGTCGGTCGGGAGCGCGTGGTGCTGGCCGCGGCCCTGGGTGTGGCGCTGCTGCTGCCGCATCTCATTTGGGCCAGCGTCGTCACCGGGAGGCCCTGGGGAGTGATCGCCTTCACGTCGGCCGCCGGTAGGCGGGCCTACCTGGGGGAGGGCCTGGTGGACTACGTCCGCGACCTACCCGATCTGCTGGCGGGACAGGTGGGAGGCGTGGCGCTCGTGGTGGCGGTCGGCTGGTTGGTGTGGCGGTCGGCCCGCGCCGGAGACCGCCGGCCCGCTCTCTTCCTGGCGATCCCGGCGCTCGGTCAGTTCCTGATCTTGGGCACCATTTCTCACGGCGAGCCGCGCTTCGTCTTCTTCCCGGTGGCCCTCATGCTGGTGGCGGCGGCGACGGCCGCAGACGAGCTCCGCGCCCGCATCCCCGAGTGGGCTTACCGGGCGGGGACCTTCACATTCGTCGTCGCCCTCGTCGCCTCCCTGGGATTGCACGGCGCCCGGATGGACGAGTTCGCTGAAGCCCGAGGCGAGATGGTCGCCGCCCTGGAGGAGGCGGCGGCGGTGATCGAAGCGGAGGCGACCCGGCCGTGCGGTGTCATCACCGGCCTGCGTCCCCAGGTCACCTGGCTGACTGGATGTCACACGGCGCTCTTCGGCCTGTCGGAGGTCGAGATTCCTCTCGGCCCCGAATTCGACCGGTTCCTGCTGTTCACCGAAGGCGGGCTGAGAGAGCCCGATGCCGACTTGAAGGCCGAATACGAGTCGCTGGCTGCGGGCGATCCGATCAGGATCGACGGCGAAGGATCGATCGGAGACGTGGTGATCTGGCCTCTCGACGGTTGACGTCTGCCACGACCACTATCCCGGTGCGCCCGAGGTCGACGACCGTTTCTGCCGTGGGATGGGCGCATATCTCGTCCCAGGCCCGGCTCATGCCGTCCGACCATCTGATGTCGTCGAGCACGAGGATCCCTCCCCGCATCTGCGGGCGGATCCGGTCGACGTAGCGGAGGGTTGCTTCGTAGTCGTGGTTCCCGTCGATGAACGCCATGCCCAGGCGGTCGATGCCATCGAGCACCGACGGAAGGGCCTCGTCGAAGTCTCCCTCGATCACGTCGACATTGTCGATNCCGAGCTCTCGCAGGTGAGACCGAGCCTGTTCGAGTCGGGCGAGGCTCTGCTCTATGGTGATCACCCGTCCGCCGCCACCGTACCGAACGCCTGTAGCCAGGTAGGCGGCGGAGATGCCGAGGTTCGTCCCCAATTCCAACACCGAGTCGGGCCGGAAGGCCCGGGCGAGGTGGAAGAGGAGCCGACCTTGCTCGGAGGTGGCGCTCGCTTTTGCCGCCGACCCGAGACTGGCGCCGTCGCCGGGGCGGTCGGGTACGTCGAACAGAGCCTTGAGCGGCCGGGGATCGTCGAGGAGACGCAATCGGATCTCGTGGACCCTCCGGAGATCCCCGGCGGCTCCCCGGAAGCGCTTGTCGACGAAGTCCGTGAGGGCGTCCCGCAGGAGAGCCTCGGCCTGGCCTTCGGCCGACGTCTCCCGAAGCCAAGCTCGGGCGGCGTCTTCGAGCGTCGGCCGGCGAGGGGAGCTCATCTCAACCTGTTGTACACCTCGAGGAGCTTCTGCTTTTCGACCCCCCAGTTGTAGCGCAGCCTCGCCTCGCGGCAGGCGGCGCGGTAGGGCTCGGGGTCGGCGAGGATCTTGCGGGTGGCCGCCGCCAGCGACTCGGGGTCCACCGGGTCGACCACCTCACCCACTCCGGTCTCCGCCACCACCTTTCCGATCCCGGGGGAGTCGGATCCGAGCACGGGCACCTCGGCCATCATGTACTCGAAGAGCTTGTTGGGCAGGGTCGTGTAGTAGCTGAGTGACGAGTTGACGATGTTGCACAACCCGACGTCGGCCGACGCCGTCCAGTGCAACAGCTCGTGGTTGGGGATCGGCCCGAAGAACCTCACCTTGTGGCCGAGCTTCCGCCGGGCTACCATCTCCTCCAAGGCGTCCCGGTAGTAGCCGTACCCGACGATCACCAGCACCACGTCGTCGAGGAGCTCGACGGCATCGATCGCCGGCTCGATGCCCCGGTTCTCCTGGATCGAGCCCTGGTAGAGCATCAACGGAGTCCCCGGATCCAGTCCCAGGGGCACGCGCAGGTCGCGCGGTTCCACCGAGACCAGCTCGGGCGTGTTGATCACCGCCACCGCCGGGTCGGGAACACGCCCGTAGAGGCCGCGCATGTGGTCGATCCACGGAGGGCTGGCGACGATCAGGGCGTCGGCGGACGGCAGCCACCGGCGCTCGTTCCACAACGCCCACTGCTTCCACCAGAAGCCCATCCGGTTCCGCTCGGTCTGGAGCTCGTGGCTGTCGTAGACCAGCTTCGCTCCCGGCGTCCGCTTCTTGCAGACGTGGCCGACGTACAGCGTGTTGAGGTCGTGGGAGTGGTAGACGTCGGCGGCTTCCGCCAGACCGGCTTTGATCATCCTCCGGTTGATGGCCAGCGTCTTCAGAGCCCGGCCCTGGCGCCCAAGGAGGGCTTTTACCACCCGGAACCCGAACCGCGCCACCTTCGTCACCGAGCGGAGGACCGGTGTCGAGACCTTCCCCCACGCCCGGCTGAGGCGGGTCGGTGGTTTCGTCGCGACGGGCTGTTCGACCTCCACCTCCGCGGTGGCGCTCGGCGCAACGGTGGACGGCGGCTGCAAGCGTCCTTCCCGGCGGGCACGTTCCACGTCGACCGGCTCTCCGGTGAGCCGGGAGTGCCGCTCCTCGATGGTGCCGGCGTACCGGGCGGCGAGACGGTTGAGGGCGTCGACTCCGAGGTTCACCCGGCTGATGCGCTTCACCTCGATGCCGTCGGGTCGAATCTCGTGCTCGGGAGTCACTCCCGGCACCAGATAGGCGATGACGGTGACCCGGTGGCCGGCGTCGATCAGCGTCTTCGCCTCCTTCGTGACGCGGGCGTCGTATTCGAAGGAGTTCTTGACGAACATGCACACCTTCATCCCTCGACTGCCTCCCGGATCACCTCGCCCGCCGCCCGGAGCCGTCGACGGTACTCCTCGACGTGCTGGGCGACGGTCGGCACCAGCTGGCGCGCTCGTTCGGCCGCCGCCCCGATCCGCTCGACACTCACCTGGTCTGTGCGGACCACCACGTCGTCGGCCCCGACGGAGGCGGCGAAGTCGGCGAGTTTGGGCCGATACTCCAGCGCCACGAACGGCGTGCCCACCGCCGCGGCCAACACGACGGCATGGAGGCGCTCGCCGACGACCAGGTCCGCCTCCGCGAGCAGGCGCAGGGCGGCGTCCAGGTCCCTGTATCCGGCCGAATAGGGCAGATCGGGACGTCCCGCCGCCCGCATCGTTTCGAAGATGGGGCGGTCGTCGTCGGGGTTGCACGACAGGAAAGCCACGTCGCGCCCCTCCGCCAGCCACTGCTCGACGCTCTTGGCCAGCACCGCCATGACCGCATCGTCGGACCCGCCCCACAGCTCTCCGTTGGTCCAGGCCGGAGACACCACGACGAGCCCTTCTCGGCGCTGTGTCCCGGCGGGCCGTTCGAGCAGCAGGGCCGGGTCACCCGACACCTCGAGCTGGCCGTCGTAGCCCCACTCCCTCAGGGTCGCCTCCGACCTGGGGCCGCGGACGCCGACGTAGCAGCACGACGACAGCCACCGCATCCACCCGTCGACCGGCTCGGTGACGCCCCAATAGGCGGGGCTGGCCACTCCGGTACCGAGCACCGCTCGCTCGACCCGCGGGCTGTCGCGTTCGGTCAGCCAGCCGAGGTAGGTGCTGCGGTTGATGAGGGTGCCGCCCCCCAGAATGAGGAGGTCGCGGGGGTTCCCGGACACCTCCACGTCCGCCCATGGGAGGAGGCGGCGGGCGGCTTCGAGCATCGCCTCGTCCCCCAGGTTGTCGTAGCCGATCCATCCGACGTAGCGGGCGTGCGGGCGGCGATCCTCCGCTTCGGGCTCGGGCCGGGTGGGCGGCGACGTCGGGATGCTGTAGGGGATGCCCTGGCTGCGGGAGCGGACGATCTTGGCGACGGTCTTGAGAGCCCGCCGCGGCTCGGAGCGGAGATCCCGCAGCATCTCCGCCCGGGTGGGGCGGTTGGCGACGAACCCGGCGGGACGCTCGGCGGCGCGTGCTCCCGGGATCCACACCAGGCCCTGGGGCAAGTGATCGGGCCGTTCCAGGCGGCGGATCTCCGCCCATGCCTCCGCCGGCTCCAGCCCTCTCGCCTTGGCCCACTCCCGGCGACGGGCGATCGTCACGATCGGCAACTCGCCCGGCCAACCCGAGTCGACCCAGGCGGCGTCCTCGGCGGTGAGGTACGTCTCGGGAGGTTCGGTGGGGACCGTGTAGCCCACAGTCAGCGACGAGGCTGTCGGGCGGTCGTGGAAGTGCTTGACGACCCGGGCGAGGAAGCGGTGGTCCAACGCCGCCGAGCCGCGCAAGGTGACGACGAGCTCGCCCCGGGCCGCGGCGATGCCTTCGGCGAGAGCGTCGACGAGCCGGACCCGCGGATCCCCGGCCAACAGCCCCGCCGTCGGCTCGTGGCGCTCGTCGCAGCCGACCAGGATCAGCTCGAAGTCGGGAGCCGTCTGGGAGGCGATGTCGTGCCACAGGTCGTCGAGCGAAGCGGGCGGTTCGAACACGACGAGCGAGACCTTGGGGACCTCGTAGATCACGTCCCGACGCGGCTTGCGATAGAACCGGTGAGGGACGAGGTTGGCCAGGGTCCCGTCGTTCAGCTGGCGGGCCGACTGGCGGCCCTCGTATCCGCCCTGCTCGTCCTCGTCGAGCTGGTGGTAGATGACGGCGTCGTCTGCCGGCACGAAGAAGGCACCCTCCTGCCAGAGACGCCATCCGAGCTCGGTGTCCTCGCCGCCCCAACGCGTGAACCGGTCCGAGAATCCCCCCACCGCTTCGAACAGCCTGCGGGAGACGGCGACGTTCGACGAGACGAGCGTCCGGAAAGCCTCGTCACCTAAGGTCAAGCCGGCGGTGCGGCGCCCGAGTACCGTCCTGAAGTCGGGCCGGCCGGAAAAACCCGTCTGGACTCGCTCGTCCAGGTCTGCCGCGCCCGACGAGATGGCCTCGGCGGGCACGTCGCCCACCCGCACGTGGACTCGGCGGCCGATCGTCACCACGTCGGGCGACGCCGCGTGCCAGGCGAGGTGTGCGGCGACCAGGTTCGGATGGGGGATGCAGTCGGCGTCGATGAAGATCAGCACGTCGACTTCGCCGGCGTGAGCCGCCCCCAGGTTCCGCGCTCGGGCGGCGCCGTAGCCGTCGTGCTCCTGGCGGACCAGGGTCACGTCGAGCGGTGAAGCCTCCACGACGGAGGCGATGTCGGCCTCCGAGCCGTCGTCGGCCACGATCACCGGCACCCGGCGAGTCGACCGTTCCAGGCCGGCGAGGGTTCGGGCCAGCAGGTCGGGGCGGTTGTAGACCGGGATCACGACCGCGGCGGTCAGCTTCTCGGCCGCATCGGGGTCGGGGCGGATCCAGCTCCAGTCGTTGTGGGGTCTGAGTGTCACGATCTCGGGTCGTCGTCGACGATCTCGTGGGGGAGGACCCGGTACGACTCGGCCAGCAGGTCCACCCGGATGAGATCTCCCGACCGCTCCACCTGGGCCTGCGGTTGCTCCTCGGCGAGGTACTCCTCCAACCCGGCGGCCTTGCCCTCGAAGTACAGATAGCGGCGGGCCGCACGCATGACGTCTCGGTAGCCGGACACGTCGTCGGCGCGGATGGCCACCGTCTCCATCTTCTGTGGAGCCAGCCTCTCCGCCTCGAGCGTCTCGGCGTCGAACACCTGTCGGCTCGGCAGCTCCTCCCACAGCTCGGGACAGCCGATGTGGGCCACGCGTTGTACCTCGGCGTCGCGGTCGATCAGCGCCGCCAGTTCGGTCTTCGGCCGGAGGTAGGAGACCTCGCGCTTTGTCACGCCGGAGCCGATCTCGAACAGCTCGTCGACCCGGTGGTCGTAGGTATGACGACCGTGGGCGTGCTCCCAGGCGGCGTCGGCGATCTTCTGGGCGTTGTCGAGGTCGGAGAGGACCGACTTCACCTGCGAGACGATGTCGTCCTCCAGGACGAGGTAGTGCTTTCCGGGCTCGAACAGCAGGTCGGTTCCGGGCAGGTCGTCGGTGATCAGCACGGCGCGGGCGGCGATCGCCTCGAACACCCTCATGGTGATGGGGAAGTGGCGGGTGCCCCCTTCGTTGGGGATGATCCGCGCCTCCTCGTACAGCGCCGCCATCTCCTTGGCCTTGACGTTCTCGGCGAACCCGAGCCGTTCGGAGGGAAAGGTCGCCTCGAGCTCGGCCACGATCTGCTGACGGCGGGTGTAGGGGCCGCCCTCCCACAGCTTCGCGCCCACCATGGCCACGTCGAAGCGGCGGTCGGCCAGCTGCTTGCGGCCTTCCAGCAGCTCGATGGGGATTCCGAACGGGAACCTGTGCACGGGTGCCTGCACCCAGTGGGCCAGATGCCACGAATGCGCCATCAGGGCGGCGTCGGCCCGGTAGCGGTCGACGAGGCGGAGGTTGGCTTGCAGGTGGTGCTCGCCGTGGTGGAACCAGAAGAGGATGGGGATGTCGGGGGTCTCGCCCGTGACGTCGATCGCCGGATACGGGCCCTCCACGAAGAGGACGAAATCCGTGTCCGGCTCGACCGTGTCGAAGTCGACGGCGTCGGTCTCGAGGCGAACCTCGACCCCGGCGCGGCGCAAAGCCTCCTCCAGGTACTTGCCGGGGTTGGAGTCGGTCTTGCGATAGGCCATCAGCACCTTGCGTCCCCGGTACCGGCCCGGTTCCGGCCGGTACGGGGCGCGGTCGTCGTCGGGCATGTGGAACCTGCCCACCCCGGCCGGGGGCATCGCCAGTTCGGGCCGCTTCGGAGCCAGGTCGATCAAGTCCACGTCACCGGCCGATGGCTGGGAGGGGGTCCGCATCACCGCCCCATCGNCCCGGCGGGCCGCCTCCACCGCCGCCGGCAACAGGTTGGTGGAGACGGGCAGGAACAGTCGGGCGCCGGTGCCTGCCGCCGCTTCGGCCAGCCGTCTCTGCAGATCCGACAGCCTCCAGCTCTCCGGCTGCAGGCGGCGTACCAGCGACCCGAGCTTGCCGCCCCCGCGTGGGCGGCGGCTGGGCACGCCGACGATGCCTCCCTCCGGCATCGGCGCCGAAGGCGAAACGACCCGTACCTCGGAGATCCGGTTGCCGGCGCGCTCCAACGCGTGGAGCATCACGCGCGCGGGGGGATCTCCGCTCGGGGGTCGATTGGTGAGAACACAGATGTGCACGGCGGGGATGTTACGTGGCCTCCACCAGCGGCGGGCATCAGGGCAGGGCGCGGTGCAGGAACGCGGCCAGCTCCCCGCGGGTGACAGGCTGGTCGGGGCAGAACCGGTCGTTTCGGGGCGGGTTGCAGCCCCTGGTCAAGCCGGCTCGGGCGAGGGCGTCGATGTCCTCCTCGAACACCGAGTGGTCGTCGTCGACGAACCGATCCGGGCCGGCCGGCAGGTCGAGGGCGCGGCGGAGGAAGGCGGCCAGCTCCCCGCGGGTGACGGGCCGACCGGGGCAGTACCGGTCGTTTCGGGGCGGGTTGCAGCCCTTGGCCAAGCCGGCGTGGGCGAGGGCATCTATGTGGTCCTCGAACACCGAGTGGTCGTCGTCGACGAACGCGTCGGGGCCGGCCGGCAGGTCGAGGGCGCGGTGGAGGAAGGCGGCCAGCTCCCCGCGGGTGACAGCCCGGTCCGGGCAGTACCGGTCGTTTCGGGGCGGGTTGCAGCCCTTCGTCAGGCCCTCCAGCGCCATCCACACGATGTCGTGCTCGAACACGCCGGCTATGTCGGTGAGGCTCGCGGCCATCGTGGCGGCGTCGACCTGCAAGCGAGTGCCATAGGTGGTGGCTCCCACCAGCGAATCACGGCGGAGGCCGTGCCTCCCGGCGATGTCGATCAGGTCGACCGGCCCGAGATCCGGGTTCACCGACTTCATGAGAGCGAACGCCGCCGACACGTGAGGCGCGGCGAAGGACGTGCCCGACCGCGTCCGGTAGCGTCCCAGCGAGTCGATCGTCGTGGTCACGATCTCGACCCCGGGCGCGGCCAGTTCCACCGTCTGCACCCCGAAGTTCGACCTCGGCGCGAGCTCGTTGCGGCGATCGGTGGCGGTGACGGCCACCACGTTCGAGTGGGGAAGAGTCGCCGGCACGAAGCTGCGGCCGTCCAGGTCCACCCCGTCGTTCCCGGCGGCGGCGACGATGACGACCCCGGCCTGCTCGGCGTAGGCGACCGCATCCGCCAGCGGTCCCGGATGAGCCGCCTCGCCACCCAACGACAGGTTGATGATGTCGGCGCCCATGTCCGTGGCGTAGGTGATCGCCCAGGCCACGGTGAAGAGGTCGCAGCTCGAGGTGCACGCCCGGATCGGGAGGATCGTCACGGTCGGCGCCACTCCCACCGCGCCGGCGCCGTCGAGCGCCGCGGCTGCCACTCCGGCGACTTCCGTGCCGTGGCCGATCGGGTCGCTGGGGTCGTTGTCGTCGTCGATCGCGTCCCAGCCGTTGACGTCGTCGACCAGTCCGTTGCCGTCGTCGTCGACGCCGTTGCCGGGCACCTCGGCGGGGTTGCGGAAGATCCGCCCCGCGAACTCGCTGTGGGTCGTCTGGACGCCGCTGTCGATCACGGCGATCACCACGTCAGGGGCGCCCGTCGTCTGCCTCCACGCCCTCGCCACCCCGAGCTCGAACAGGGCCCATTGGTCCGGGCCCAATGGCTCTGTGGCGGGATCCCCTTCGAGCAACTCCAGGAGGACGTTCGGGACCGCCTCGGCACCCGGAGGAACGTCCTCCGGCGAGACTTCTCTCCACCCCAGCACCGAGCGCTCCGCCGAGTCGGCCAGGGTGACAGCCTCGTCTTTGACGAGTACGGTCCCAGCCTCTGCCACCTGGGCCGCGTCGACCGGGGTGAACCCGGACAGGAGAGCGAGCGGGAGTAGCAACGACAGCACGACCGTCGCCAGCGTATCGAAGCCCGGTCGAATTTGGTTTCAAGGAAACGGTTGCTACGGCCGATGGAGTCGCAATGGTGCTGGAGAGGACGGGCATTCGCCTTCTCGGAGCGATCATCGTCGCCGCACTGCTCGTTCCGGCGACGGCAGTGGTGGCGTCCGACGACCTGGCGGCCGACGAGGCCCGGGTCGTCGAGCTCATCAATGCCGAGAGAGCCGCGGCAGGGGTCGCACCCCTCACGGTGCATCCTGTGCTCGTCGACAAGGCCCGCAAGCACGCCGCCCGGATGGCCGAAGCCGGTCGCATCTTCCACAGCGACGATCTCGAGAGAGGGGTCGAGGGGTGGCGCCGTCTCGGCGAGAACGTCGGCCGCAACGGCAGCATCGACGGCATCCACCGCGCCTTCATGGGCTCGACCGGCCATCGGCGCAACATCCTCAACCCCGACTACGACGCGGTGGGAGTGGGGGTGGTGTGGAAGTCGGGGACGCCGTACGTGGTGGAGGTCTTCATGGACTCGGCCCGGCCCCACACGCCGCCCTTCGTGGACGACGACGGGTCCGTCCACGAAGCCGACATCATCGCCCTCTACGAAATGGGCATCACCCGGGGATGTGACATCGCCCGCTACTGCCCCGATCGGAGCGTCACCCGGGGAGAGTTCGCCACCCTCCTCGTGCGCGCCCTGGGCCTGGAAGGCTCCATCGCCAACCCGTTCGACGACGACGACCGGTCGGTGCACGTGGACGCCATCGAGACGCTGGCGGCGCACGGCATCACGACCGGGTGCGGGCCCCGGCGGTTCTGCCCCGACGCCCCCGTGACCCGCGGCGAGATGGCGAGCTTCCTGATGCGGGCCCTCGACCTGCCGGCGGCACCGCCCGCCGGTTTCGACGACACCGCCGGCAACGTCCACCGGAAGGCGATCGACGCGCTGGCGGCGGCGGGGATCACCCGAGGCTGCTCTCCCACCTCCTTCTGCCCCGACGATCCCGTGACCAGAGGGCAGATGGCCTCGTTCATCGTGCGCGCCCTCGAGCGCTGACCCACCGAAACCCACAGCAGCCGGTACCTCGCTAGCGTCGTCGGGACATGAGGGGAACCAGGACACTTCTGGTCGCCGGAGTGCTCCTCGTCGGGACAGCGCTGCCCGCGGTCGGCCAGCTCCCTCCGGGGGGAACGTTCGTGGACGACGACGGTTCCGTCCACGAGGAGGACATCGAGGCGATCCGGGCTGCCGACATCACCCGGGGGTGCAACCCGCCTCGCAACGACCGCTTCTGCCCCGACGACCCGGTGACCCGCGGCGAGATGGCGGCCTTCCTGGCCCGCGCCCTCGGGCTGCCGCCCGGACCGGACCGGTTCTCCGACGACGCCGACTCCGTGTTCTCAGGCGACATCGACGCCCTCGCCGCCGCCGGCATCACCAAAGGCTGCAACCCGCCGGCGAACGACCGGTTCTGCCCGAACCGCAGCATCACCCGAGGCGAGATGGCGGCGTTCCTCACCCGGGCGTACCGGTACGTCGCCACCGACGGCGACCGCTTCGCAGACGACGACGACTCGATCTTCGAGCGCGAGATCGACGCCCTGGCGGCGGCCGGAGTCACCCGCGGGTGCAACCCACCCGCCAACGACCGCTTCTGTCCCCGCGACGATGTCACCCGGGGCCAGATGGCCAGCTTCCTGGCCCGAGCCGAAGGGCTCGCCACAGAAGAGGTGCCGCCCCGCCCGGACGTCCATCTCCGGCTCCTCGGCGAGTTCACCCAGCCCACCTACGCCATCGCCCCGCCCGGAGACGATCGCATCTTCGTGGTCGAGAAAGGTGGGAGGATCCGGGTGTACGCCGACGGGCGGGTGCTGGCTCGGCCGTTCCTCGACATCTCCGACCGCGTGGTCAACAGCGGCGAGATGGGTCTCCTCTCGATGGCCTTCCATCCGGATTGGCCCGCCGACGACCGTGTGTTCGTGTACTACTCGACGCGGGACGCCGACGGGGGCCTCCAATCCCAGGTGTCGTCGTTCCGGCTCTCGTCGGACCCCGATGTCCTCGCCCCCGACGAGACGAAGATCCTGACGATCGCCCAGCCCGCCACTAACCACAACGGAGGACACCTCCTCTTCGACCCCAACGGCTATCTGCTGATCGCCATGGGAGACGGCGGCGGTGCCAACGACCGGTTCGGCAACGCCCAGAACCGCGACAGCCTCCTCGGCAAGCTCCTCCGCATCGACGTCGGCTCCGCCCGCCCCTATGCGATACCCGGCGACAACCCGTTCCTCAACGGGCCGGGGCGGGACGAGATCTGGGCGCTGGGCCTCCGCAACCCCTGGCGGATCTGGATCGACGACGGGCTCCTCTACGTGGCCGACGTGGGCCAAGGCGCCCGGGAAGAGATCAACGTGGTGGCTGCGGACCGGCCTCTCGTCAACTACGGATGGCCCCGGTTCGAGGGGAGCCGCTGCAACCCCGACGCCGCCGACCCCTCGTGTGTGCGCTCCGGGATGGAGTTCCCCGACGTCGAATACGGGCGCTCGGGCGGAGCCTGCTCGGTCACCGGGGGAGTGGTGTATCGAGGCGAAGCGCTTCCCTGGCTGGACGGCCACTACTTCTACGGAGACCTGTGCGCCGGCTTCATCCGCAGCTTCCGCACCACCGACGGCGTCCGGATCGAGGACGCCCAGGACTGGACCGACCGATTGGGGAGGGTCAGTGGACTGTGGTCGTTCGGAATGGACGGAGACGGAGAGATGCTCGTCGTGACCGGCAACGGGGCGCTGTACCGGCTCGAACCGCGATGACGGCTGCGATGAAGAGAACCCTGTTGCTCCTGGCTGCCGCCGCGGCGATGTTCTTTCTCGGCGGATCCGGATCGGCGTCCGCCGGCCAGGGGGTGATCGCCGAGTCGCCCGGATGTGGCTTCCCCCGCTTCTACCTCCCCCACGCCGGCCGCTCCGGCTCGCTCCCCGACACGTTTCCCGTGCGAGGGCCTGCCGGCGCCCTGTTCGGCCGGACGCTCAGAGCCGTGCGCTCCCAGCTGGTGTGGTGGGACGTCCCCATGAGCGACGGCGTGCGCGTCCAGGTCCACAGTCGTCTCCTGCCGGTGCTCGCCGACGTGGCCGAGAACCTCGCTCGTGAGCAGGCCGCCGGCCGCTCGTACCGAATCCGTCGTGCCGACACCTGGGGTTTCAACGCCCGCACCAGCGTCGCTTCCCAGGCCCTCAGCTACCACGGCCTCGGTGCCGCCATCGACATCAACGCGTCCACCAACCCGTACCGTCCCGACGGCCGCCTCATCACCGACATGCCGTCCTGGTTCGTGGCCGCGTGGGAGAAGGCCGGGATGTGCTGGGGCGGGAATTGGCACAACACCAAGGACCCGATGCACTTCTCNTGGGTNGGCCCGGTGGGAAGCCCGAGCTATGCCACCGTCCCGCCTCCGTTGCCTCCCCTCACTTCCAAGCGGCCGTTCACCGACGAAGGCGGCCGGCATCCGATCGTGTTCGGCCGAAACGAGAACTTCCAGGCCGTCCTCGACGCCAGCGGAGACGGCGCCCCCGACGTGGCCCATCTCCGGCCCTGGAACGACAAAGCGACGGTCCTCGAGCTCGCCGTCTCCCGACAGGGCTACGGCGACTGCTCGGTGTGGCGCTGGTGGCTGGGCGAGGTCCCGGGAGGGGAGCCCGTGATGGCCGACGTGTCGGCGGTGGGACGCCCGGACCTGCTGTTCCTGGACGAAAGCGGGGCCCGCTTGGTGCTCCACCGCTACTCGGTCGCCGACGACTACCAGCCGGCGGCGGCGATCCGTACCGAGGTGCCGACCGGCCTCCGCTACACCTTCGGCGACATCGACCGCGACGGCGCCGAGGATCTGTGGGCGGTCGAGCCGGCAGACGGCGGCCTCCGCATCCGGGTCTGGTCGGCCGCCAGCGGGTTCACGTCCGTCATCGCAGAGGGCGTGGCGCCCGGTGTCGAGCTCGCCTCCGGCACCCGTCTGGCCACCGCCGACCGCAACGTCGACGGTATCGCAGACCTGTACGTCATCCCGCCCCGAGGTGGCGCCTACACGATCGTCGCCGGATCCCGCCTCGACTCGGTGCTGGAGGTCGTCGACGGGCCGGCCCTCGGCGCCGATGACGTGGTCGGGGTGGAGGACTACGACGGCGACGGCCGGCCCGACGTGCAGGTCCTGGGCTCCGACGGGACGATGCGGGTCTGGCTCGGGAACTCCCGACTCGCCGGTGTGACCCCGTCCTCCTGGTTCGTGCCCGACGGCTTCCGCTGCCCGGAGGGCACATTGCCGTACTTCCACGAGGGCCGCTTCGCCGACGACGAGGACTCGATCTTCCAGGAGGACATCGAGTGGCTCGCCGGCCGAGACATCACCCGGGGGTGCAACCCTCCGTTCGAGGACCGCTTCTGCCCCGAGGACACGGTCACCCGCGGGCAGATGGCCGCCTTCCTGGTGCGGGCCCTCCGCCTGGGTCCGGGTGAGAACGGCTTCGTAGACGACGACAACTCGGTGTTCGAAGGCGACATCGGGGCGCTGGCCGCCGCCGACATCACCCGGGGGTGCAACCCGCCCCGCAACGACCGCTTCTGTCCCGACCAGCCCGTCACCCGGGGGCAGATGGCGGCGTTCCTGGTACGGGCGTTCCGGCTCCCGGCGGCGCCCAACCGCTTCGTCGACGACGACGGCTCGGTGTTCGAAGGCGACATCGGGGCGCTGGCCGCCGCCGGGATAACCCGGGGCTGCAACCCGCCCCGGAACGACCGGTTCTGTCCCGACCAGCCGATCACCCGGGGGGAGATGGCGGCGTTCCTGCACCGGGCCGAAGCTTTGCNTCCCGATTCGTGATGGGCACACCTAACCTGCCCCGCCGGGGCGACGAGGGAGTGGGACGAGGAGTGGATATGCGCAGCAAGTGGAGCGGGATGGTCGTCGCGTCGCTGCTCGTGGTGTCGCTTCTGGCGACGCCGGCCGCGGCGGCCCAGGACGAGTGGACCATCGACGGAGGTGGCTGGGGCCACGGCGTGGGCCTCTCCCAGTACGGCGCCTATGGCCAGGCTCTGGAAGGGCGCAGCGCCACCCAGATCCTCACCTACTACTACAAGGGCACCAGCGTCTCCAGCGCGTCCCAGCTCCTCGGCTCCGACCACTGGATCTTCCGCCCCGAAGCCCTGTGGGTGGGGCTCAGCCAGGCCGACACCAGCGTGAGGATCTCGGCGGTGGGGGCACCGGCCACGGTGTGCCACAAGGCCGGCAACTGTGCCGACGAGGAGACGTTCACCATCAGCCCGGGGGAGAACTGGGTGTTCGAGGCGGGCTCCGGCGCCGAGGCGGGCCGGTGCCGCTTCCGCCGGATCGGCGTCGACAACCAGGGCTGGGGCCCCTGCCAGGCCGACATCACCTGGTCGGACAACGGCGGAGGCAACCGCCTCGTCGTGGCGGGCA
>JGI12419J13241_1000306_pt1 | contig 15245 bp, 10 predicted proteins | sample BGWIniCompost_FD_13241 | JGI IMG/M metagenome (IMG submission 13241)
CGACGGTGCTGAGCGGAGATCTGGATCAGAATGATATCGATTCGGATGGGGATGGAATTCCTGATGTGCTACGGGGAAATAATGCCTATCATGTGGTAATGATTAACTATTCTAGTATTATAGATGGATTTGTTATTCAAGGAGGTATGGCAAATGGTGGGTTTCCAGTTAATGATAAGGGTGGAGGAATCTATGTAGAAGGCAATTCGGAATTAAATAATTTGATAGTAAGAAACAACTTGGCTAGTGCTGGTGGAGGTATTTTTGTTACATCATATGTAAAATTGAAAAATTCTATTTTTAGAAATAATTCGGCTAATGCAGGAGGGGCTATTTATGTTTATGAAAGAGGAGTTGTCTTGATGGAAAGCTCTAAAGTTGTAGATAATTATGCTTTTTATAGTGGTGCAGGAATTCATACTTTTCATGGAGAGGTAACTGTGAAGAATGGGCTCATTATACAAAATGTAGCTGATAGTGACGGTGGAGGAATAATGATTCGTTTGGGAAATTTAGTGTTAGAAAATGTTATAATTTCAAATAACATATCTAAAGGATTGGGTAATGGTGGAGGGTTAAGGATGGAATACGGTAGGGGAGCGTTGAAAAATGTTATAATTTCTAATAATTTGGCTCGAAGTGGTGGTGGAGTATATGTATATAAAGGTGAAGTTTATGGAGAAATGTTATTATTTTTGGATAACATATCCTCATTAGAAGGGGGTGGGATTTATTTTAGGGAGAGTGAAAAAGTTTCTCTTATTAATTCCAAAATTATTGGTAATAAATCTAAAAAAGGTGGTGGGCTATATATTGAGCGCGTTACTGATCTCTTGATAGAGAAATTGATTGTAAGAGATAATGCGGCTTCTGAAGGAGGAGGAATATACTTTAGTAAAACTGATAATATGCTATTGAATAATGTTGTTTTATTGCAAAATGAAGCTTCTAATTATGGTGGTGGTATTTTAAATGAAGGAAGCAATTCAATAAATTGGTGTTTTATTTCTGTAATAGCTAACAAAGCAGCAAAAGGTGGTGGCTATTACAGCGAAGGGTTGAGTTATCCGACCTTCAAAAACAGTTTGTTTGCCGGCAATTCCGGTGGGGATTGTGTGGGGACGATCGATCCTGCTTCTCCACACAACCTGATTCAGGATCCTTCGAATACCTGCGGATTGCAGGACGGACAGAACGGTAATATCGTGGGACAGGATGCGCGTCTGGTAGTAGCGGACGACTCAACAGGTACGTATCGGCTCCTGGCCGACAGTCCGGCGCTGGATGCGGGAGATGACAGTGTGTGTCCGACCGAGGACCTTCGGGGTGTGGCGCGGCCGCAGGACGGCGACGAAGACGGCGCGGCCCGGTGCGACATCGGCGCGCTGGAGTTCCTTCCGCAGGAGCTGCTGCATCTTCCCGTCGCCGTGGCGCCGGTCAGGCCGGGTTCCGGCGACACCCTGCGTCTGAGCCGAAGCGTGCTCGATACGCTGTGGGTAAGCTGGCCGCATGCAACGGATGCCGATGGCGACGTTCTGGTCTATCGCTGGGAACTGGGGGATACGTCGATGCAGTACGTGTACCGCCGCGTGTGGGTGGCTACCGACACTTCGGTCGCCGTTTCGCATCAGGAATTGATCGCCCTGCTGGATTCGCTGGGTGTATCGGTGGGAGAAGGACGCTGGCTGGCTCATCGCGTCGTCGTGTGGGACAGCACCATGCTGGCCGGAGGAAAGCGGGCGGAAGTTGCAGGGACCGCCCAGCCATTGTTCCTGCAGATTGAAAACAGTGTGCCGGCGTTGGCGGAGATGCTGGAGCCGGCCGACGGATCGGTGCTGGAGGTTGTCGCAGGAGGTGGCGACACGTTGCGTGTGGTGTGGCGTGCGTCGCGGGACGCTGATGGCGATGCATTGCGGTACAGGTGGGAGTTGTCGCCGGAGGGGGATTTTGCTCGGGTTTGGCGTCGAGTGGAGACGGGGGACACGTTGGTGGTGGTGTTGCCATCGGAGCTTTGGTCGCTGGCGGATTCGGTGGGTCTGGGTGTAGGGGAGCGGTTGGCGTTGTACCACCGGGTGGTGGTCAGCGATGGTCATACGGAGGTGTTGGGCGCGGCGCGGCGGTTGGAGCTGGTTCGAGGGAATGCGGTGCCGGCGTTGGCGGAGATGCTGGAGCCGGCCGACGGATCGGTGCTGGAGGTTGGTGCAGGAGGTGGCGACACGTTGCGTGTGGTGTGGCGTGCGTCGTGGGACGCTGATGGCGATGCGTTGCGGTACAGGTGGGAGTTGTCGCCGGAGGGGGATTTTGCTCGGGTTTGGCGTCGAGTGGAGACGGGGGACACGTTGGTGGTGGTGTTGCCTTCGGAGCTCTGGTCGCTGGTGGATTCGGTGGGTCTGGACGTAGGGGAGCAGTTGGTGCTGTACCACCGGGTGGTGGTCAGCGATGATCATACGGAGGTGTCGGGCGCGGCGCGGCGGTTGGTGCTGGTTCGGCGGAACAGCGCACCGCCACCGCCGGCTCTGGAACTCCCTGTAGTATGGGAAACNGTGCAGATTGCCGGGGAGCCCACGGATACGTTACAGATTGTCTGGTGGGGCGTGCGTGACCCGGACGGTGATCCGATCTATTACCGTTGGGAGCTGGCCCGCGACTCGCTTTTTGCACAGGTGCTTCGCCGTCGCGTGGCCGGCCGGGATACCACGATAGGACTGTCCTACCGGGAACTGGCCGACCTGCTGGATTCGCTGGGCACCGCACCGGGGCAGTCGCAGCGGTTGTACCACCGCGTAGTCGCCACCGACAGCAGCCGCGTTGAGGGCGGCGATGTGCTCGAAGTGGTGGGTCCGGCGGTGCCGCTGGTGCTGGTGCGGGGCCAGCTGACGGCGACGGAGGGCGGTCTGCCCGATCGCTTCGCCTTCCACGGGCACTATCCCAACCCGGTACGGGCGGGCGTCGTGGAGCTGCTGCTGGACCTTCCGGTTTCGTCGCAGGTGGCGGTGGAGGTGTTCGACATGCTGGGGCGGCTGGTGCGGCGCGTGCCGCAGGCGCGGCTGGAAGCAGGACGGGCGCGGCGCCTGCGCCTGCAGGTGGACGACCTGGCGGCCGGGGTGTACGTGTACCGGGTGCTGGTAACATCGCCCGGCAGCACGCGCGAGGTGTTCACGGGTCGGATGGTCCGCGTGCGCTGAGGTGGTCGATCCATAGAGGGCAAAAACCCGTGGCGGTCGGTCTTTCGGCGGCCGCCACGGGTTGTTTTTTTGCGTGCGGCCTTCCGGCAATCGGGAGCGAGTAAGGTGTGCGCCGTGCTTCGAACACAACCGCCCGCCCCGCGCTGCATGGCCACAGGGCTGTCGTGCATGACGGCGCCACCCCATGGGTCGAACACGAGCCGACGGGTGCGACGGGGCGCGGTTCGCCCGTCGTGGTGGGGACGTGGCCGTTTGCCCGGTCGTAATGATGCACGGACTGGCGCGGTTTCTAGCGGGCGCTTCCGGGGTTCGGGCGACACGTCGCATAAGCGCTCTGGATTTTTGGGGATTCGGATGGGGGTAGCGGTCGTCTTTCGTGTACAGGAAGTAGCCGGCCGACAGCAGGCCGGCCTGTCGTACCATCCGAATCACCAAACCACAGGAGGTGTGCGATGAAGCGGTTCTATCACGGTGGACTGATGTTGCTGCTGGCCCTTTCGCTGGCAGCCTGCGACGCGCTGCAGAGCGGCAACGAGACGGCGCTCAGCGAAGAAGACGCGCAGGCCGTGGCCGAGATTGTGGCGCAGTCGCTGGCCGATCAGAGCGACGGCATGATGACCGACCTGTACGACGCCACGGCCACGTTCGACCAGAACGGCATGTACTACCTGACGGGCAGCGTCGCCTCGAAAAATGGCGACGAGGTCCAGAACCCGCGCTACTGGCGCGGCATGCGGCGGGGCTTCCGCGTCGATTACGACTCGACGACGGGTACGCACACGATTTACTTCATCCATGAAGTGTCCCGCCCCAACTTCCAGAAGTCCATCGAAGCGCTGCTGAAGTACATCTTCAAGGACAGCGAGGGACAGTTCATCGCCCATCCGCGGGCCGAACGTGAACGGATCGCCTCGATCGACTTCGAGGGCTTCCGCAAGGGTTCGGTGGCCCATCGGACGCCTTCGGGCAACGAACGGAGCGCTTCGTTCGAGCGTCGGGCCACCTGGCACGTCGAGGGCCTGGAGGCCGCAAGCGACACGATCACCTTCGAGGGTGAGCAGCAGATGGAGGGCGCCCGGCATTTCGTGAACGACAAGGGGCAGGAAGTGGAGATGGAATTCCGGGCGCACCTGGTGACCGACGGGCCGGTTTACATCCTCAAGCCGTCGGCGACCGACTCGCTGGAGCATCTGACCTACGGCACGCTGGCTTACGAGGTGCGGATGGTCAAGCGCACGGGCGACAAAGAGGTGGTGCATGAGGTGGAAGGCACCATCGAGATGAACGGCGACGGCTCGGCACTGGTGCGCTTCTACGGCATTCCGCAGACCTACCGCATCTTCCTGGGTACCGGTGACGTGCAGCGGGATTCGTAAGAAAAACCGGGCGGGGTGTCCACCGGGCACCCCGACCTTGTATCTTTACCGATGATGAAGCGACCGTCCCATAGCGACCGTGACGAAGCGCTGGCCCGGCGGATCGGGCAGCTCCGGGAGGAAGGGCGTCCGCTGGCGTCCGACCCGGACCTGGCCGACGATCCGCTGGGCCGGGCGCTGCTGGCGCTGGCCGACGAGGCGGCCCCGGCCGTGCCGCCGGAGCGAAGCGAGCGGATCTGGCAGGGGATCGCGGCGCGGATGCATCGGCAGGCGGCCAACCGGGCACCGCAGCGCAGACCGCAGGTTCGCCGCCTGTACTGGCGTCGGGCGCTGGTCGTGGCGGTGGTGCTGCTGGCGGCCGGTCTGGGCTGGTGGCTGTACGCGGAAAAAGAAAGCGTGCCCGTGCTGGTGGCTTCGGCCGATGCCACCCCCGAGGTCTACACGGCGCCGGACGGCTCGCAGATCACGTTGCGGCCGCATTCGCAGCTCTACCGGCTGGCCGCTTCGGAAACCGTCCTGCGCTACCGTCTGGAGGGCGAGGCATTCTTCGACGTGGTGCACCGGCCGGAGCGGCAGTTTCAGGTGGAGGCCGGAGCGGTCCGCGTCACGGTGCTGGGCACGCGTTTCGACGTGCGTACCTGGGACGGGGTGGAGGTTTTTCTGGAGACGGGACGGCTCCGGATAGAAGGGCCGCGCGGCCAGCAGCAGGTGCTCACCGACGGCCAGCGCAGCCGCCTGACGGCCGACGGACACCTGACGCCGCCGGAGCCGGCTCCGGCCGAAACCTACCTGGACTGGTTGCAGGGGCGGCTGACCTTTGTGCAGGAGCCGGCCGCGCAGGTGGCCGTCGAGCTGGCGCATCACTTCGGCGTACGGCTCACGCTGCCGGAACCCTACGCGTCGCAGACGCTCAGCGGCACGCTGACGCTCGACAGCCTGCCGCAGGTATTGCAGGATCTGGGACGGGTGCTGGGCGGTCGCTTCGTCGAGGTCGCGCCGAAGCACTACCGGTTCGAAGCCGATGCGGGGCGGTAGGATCGCGTGCCGAATGATCCTCATGGTCAGCCTGCTGGGCCTGGCGGGGGCGGTCCGGGCCCAGCCGGTCGTTTATCAGGAAGTGCCGCTTCGCCAGGTGCTCGACGACGTGGCCCGGCGCAGCGGCTATCAGGTGCTCTATCGCGACGCGCTCGTCGAAGGGCGCACCGTCACGCTGCAGACGACCGAGTCCCATCTCATCGAAGCACTCACGCGCGAGCTGGCCCGGCAGGGGCTTGTCCTGGAGGCCGACACGGCGCGGCGCCAGCTTCTATTGCTGGAAGCCCCCTCGCGCAACGTCTCGATCGAGGGGCAGGTGCGCGATGCGGCGACTGGCCTGCCGCTGCCCTACGCGACAATTTCCTGGTGGGCGAACGGTCGGCTGTGGGGCACTATGGCCGATGCCGAAGGGCGGTTTGTCGCGACGGTAGCACTGCCGGCCGCATGCGATACGCTGACGCTGACCGCCTCGTACGTGGGCTACGCGTCGCAGACCGTTTCGCTGGCCGTGCGCGAAACGACGCGGCCGCTGCGGCTCGCGCTTGCGCCCCGGACCGAGGCGCTCCCCGCCGTGCTCATCGTGGGAAGCGCCGCCTGGCTCGACGGGATCGACACCACCTGGCAGCGGCTGGTGCAACCCGCACGGTTCGCGCCGTTCGGCGAGCGCGGCGTGCTCCGGGCGCTCCAGGCGCTTCCGGCCGTCGGACTGGCCATCGGGCTCGATGGGTTGACCGTGCGGGGCAGCCAGACCGACGGCTTTCAGGTGCTGCTCGACGGTGTGCCCGTCTACCATCCGTCCCATCTGTTCGGTCTCTTCGACGCCTTCAACCCGGACGCCCTCCAGGCTGTCGGCTTTTTCTACGACGTGGCGCCGGCCACTTACGCGGCACCGCCCGGAGGGACGCTTGCCTTCGTGACGCGCAGCGGCAGCTACCAGCGCCCTCAGAGCGTGGCCGGCGTGAGCAACGTGGCCGGGCGCCTGCTGCTGGAAGGACCGCTGGGCCGTTCGGGAAGCTGGCTGCTGGCCGGACGCCGCTCGCTGCTCGATGCACTCGCCTGGCCCGGCAACGACCGACTCGTGGCGTTCGGGCTCGACGTGGCACGCCCCACCGGACCCCTTCCCCCGAACGTGGCCGATCTGGAGGCCCGTCTGCTGGAGCTGGGCCCCTCGGCCGCTACGTTTTATGATCTGCACGGCAAGCTTCGGCTCGAAGGCGGGCCGGTGCGCCTGACGCTGAGCGGCTACCTGGGCGGGGACGATGCCCGCCAGCAGGCCCAGCGCCTGATGCCGCGCTGGGATGCGCGCCCTACCGATTTTGAATGGATGGACGTCGAAACCCGACAGCGCTGGACCAACCGCACGGTCAGCGCCCGGCTCACCTACCGAATGGGCGCGGCGTTGCACCTGGAGACGCTGCTGGCAACCACCGCCTACGAGAGCTGCTACACGAAGGACGACTTCCTGTACGCCTTCACCGGGGGCGGCCTTCAGAAGCTGTTCCGACGTCTGGCGCCGTTCGCTTACACAAACGCCCTGACCGAGTGGCGCTGGGAGCAGGCCTTACAGGTGGCGCAAGACGCGGGTTACTGGACGCTGGGCTACACGCTACAGCATCTGGATCTTTCGTACGAAGAACATTCGGCCGTTCGTTCTCGTCCCTTCGCGGAAAAGCAGCGGGCGGTCCAGACGGACGCCTTTCTGCAGTACGAAGGACGCACAGGCGCGCTGCTGAAGGTGCTGGCCGGGCTTCGGCTCCATGCCTTCTCGACGGGGCCGTACGTCCGTCTTTCGCCCCGTCTTCAGCTGACGCTGCACCCCGAAGGCCAGTGGTCGGCCGGTGTCGGCTTCAGCCGGAACTATCAGTTTCTGCACCACCTGGCCTTCGAAAACATGAACAGCACGGGCATCTGGCTGCTGACCGGACGGAACCAGCCGCCGACCGTGGTGGACAACATGAGCGCAGGCGTGCAGCTCCGGCCGGGACGCACGCGTCTGCAGCTTGACGCTTACGCCCGTCGCTTTGCGAACGTATGGCAGCACGAGGTCGTGGCGCCTTTCTTCCTGATCACGCGCGACCCCGAAACGACGACGCCCTGGCTTACCGGCGCGCGCAGCCGGGCCTACGGGCTGGAGATGCTGCTGGATCAGCCGCTCGGGGCGTTCCGGGCCACGCTGGCCTATGCGCTGAGCCGGGTCGACTTGGCCCACGACGCGCTGAACGGTGGCGCCTGGTATCCGGCCCCCTGGGACCGGCGTCACCAGCTTCGGGCATATCTGGACGTGCCGCTCTGGCCGGGCAGTGCGCTTACGGTGGCCTGGTTTTCGGCATCCGGTCCACCCAACACCGAGCACTACACAGACCTGAATCAACCGGAGCGGCTGGGGCCCTACCATCGCATGGACCTGACGCTGACGAGCCGCTACCGGACGCCCTTCGCCACGGCCGAACTACGGCTGGGCCTGTTCAACCTGTTCGATCGCGTCAATCCCTGGTACCGCGCGCCCGTGCTNGTGCTGGTCGGCGAGCGTCTGCCCCGGCGTTTCGCCTTCGCGCCGGTCGACGTGTACGACCTGGGCCGCCAGGCTTCGTTCGANCTGGTGCTGCATTTCTGAAGGGCGCGCAGGTCTTTCAAGAATGGTTTCAGGGAGCACGCGCAACTGGGGCGATCACAGACGTGTAAGCCCGGGGGAAAACGCGCTTGTAGTCCGGCACGGAGCGAAGCGAAGTGCCGAACGGGAAGCGCCACTTCGGCTGGCGCCTTCGTGGCTTTCTACAAACGCATTCGTGCTTGTGGTCAGGCATGCAGCAAAGCGTAGGCTTACCAGATCACTTCTTCTCTTACCGGACAGGTTCTGCACAAATTTCAGCAGGATTCCCGGTAAATTTAATCGAAAGCCTTTCCGGCCGATACCCATACAGAAGCTCGTTTCAACAGAATTCAAGGCCGGATAATGCGTCTTCGGGGGCATAGTCGTCTGCTGGGTGTGCTGTTGCTGCTGATGGCGGGATCGGCTGTTGCGCAGGAATTGCCCGACGACCTGACGCAGCTGGACCTGGAGCAGCTGCTGGAACTGGAGCTCATTCCCATTGACGTGCTGGGTAGCCACATCCATCTGAAAGGTCAGTGGATGGTGGGCTACCGATTCATGCATATGGCGATGGAGGGCGGGCATGCGCACGAAGCGGACTATCCGGTGAGGCCCGAGCACATGCGCATGGCCCTGCACATGGTGGAGGTGATGTATGGCCTGACGGACCGGCTCACGCTGATGGCCATGCTGGGTTATCAGCAGGCCGCCATGGAGAGCCGAACCGTCCAGGGGACCCGCTTCGAAACAAGCGCCTCCGGACCGAACGACCTGCAGCTGGCGGCCCATTATGCCTTACGTTCCAGAGCGACGCATTATCTGGTGGGACTACTGGGCGTGCAGGTGCCCCTCGGACGTGTGGACGTGCGGGACGATACGCCCATGGGCACCGGGCAACCGCTCCCCTATCCGATGCGGCCGGGTTCGGGGACCTGGGACCTGGTGCTGGGGCTTACCAGCATTCATCGGCTCGGAGACTGGAACCTGGGCGTGCATGGCGATGCGCTCTGGCGCACCGGCACCAACCGCTACGGCTACCGGCTGGGCCACCGGGTACATGCCGGCGCCTGGGTGACCTATCGCGTGCGCGCCTGGATGGCCTGGACACTCCATGTGGACGTGCATGTGCTGGGCGATGTGCAGGGCCATGACGCGCGACTGAATCCCGCCATGACCCCGACCGCCGACCCGGCACTGCAGGGCGAACGCCACCTGACCATCCAACCTGCGCTCAACTTCTACGTGCCGCGTGGTCCGCTAAAAGGCATGCGCTGGTCGGTGTACCTGGATCGGCCGCTGCTGGAAGCGCACGAAGGCGCTGCCATGGAAACAAGCTGGCAACTAACCCTGGCCTGGCAATGGACGCGTTGAAATACCGACTGCTTCTCTGTTTGTTGCTGCTGCCGGGTGGTGCAGGTTTCGCAGGGACCGGAACGGATCAGTCGGTACCCTTGGAGAAGGCTCGTGCCGCGCGGATCAAGGCGGCGTTCCTCTACCATTTTGCCCAGTTCAGCACCTGGCCGGAGGAGGTTCTGGGCGATGCGGCGACGCCCATCCGGCTGTGCATTCTGGGGAAAGACCCGTTCGGAAGTGCGCTGGAGCAGCTGCAGGGCAAAACCGTCCACAACCGACCGCTGGAAATCCGCCATCTGCCCGCCGGCACCTCGGCTCAGGGATGTCACGTGGTTTTTATGGGGCCGATGCCGGAGCGGGTGCTGCAGGCATCGCTGGCCCAACTGCAGCATCGGCCGGTGTTGACGGTCGGGGAAGGGGAGGACTTTTTGAAGCAGGGTGGCATCGTGCGGCTGGTGGAAGAGAAAAACCGGGTGCGATTTGAAATCAACGTCATGGCGGCCCGCCGGGCAGGCCTCCAGTTGAGTGCCCGGCTGCTCCGGTTGGCCCGAATCTACGAGGAAGCAGGATGAAGCTCGTAGATCGTTGCTCGCTCAAAACGCAGCTACTTCTGATCGTGCTCTGGACCTGCACGGTCACTCTGCTGCTGAACGGGGTGCTGTTCGCCTTCTACGATCTGGCCCAGTTCCGGCGCGAGAAAGCACGCGAGCTGGAGGTGCTGGGGCGGGTGCTGGCCGAGCACAGTGTGGCGCCGCTGGTCTTTCAGGATATGCAGGCAGCCATTGAGACGCTGGAAGGCGTGCGCAGCATCCCGGCCGTGCAGGTCGCGGCGTTGTACACGGCCGACGGGCAGCTGTTTGCTGTGTATCGCGGAGAAAGCAGCGCAACAGTTCCTCCGCGATTGCCCGTGCATGAGGAGACCCAGGGTAGTTTCCAGTATACAACGCCCGTGCGTTGGGAGGGCCAGACGCAGGGCTACGTGTACCTGCAGGCGCGCCTGCTGGGCTGGCAGGAGCGCATGGTGCGTTATGCCTCCGTAGGCGGTAGCGTGATCCTGCTGTCGCTCGGGGTCAGCATGATGCTGGTGGCGTTGCTGCAGCGCCGGATCACGCGTCCGCTGGACCATCTGCGCCGGGTGGCCCGCTCGGTGGCCGAAACGCACGACTACTCGGTGCGCGTGCCGGTCGAAGGTCCCGTGGAACTCCGGGAGCTGGCCGCCACCTTCAACGAAATGCTGACGCGTGTGCAGGAGCATCAGGCCGTACTGGTGGCGGCCAAGGAAGCCGCCGAAGAAATGGCCCGCCTGAAGAGCACCTTCCTGGCCAACATGAACCACGAGATCCGCACGCCGCTGGCCGGCATTCTGGGCTACGCGCAGATCCTGGAAGAGGAACTGAACGATCCGATGCAGCGCGAGATGGCCCAGGTCATCAAGCAGAGCGGCCAGCGGCTGCTCGACACGCTGGACGCGCTGCTGTACATGTCGTGCCTGGAGGCCGGTACCGTGCGCGTGCGGCATCAGGACCTGGACGTGGTGGCCGCCACACGGGCGGTGGTCGACGAACTGGCGCCGCTGGCCCGCGACAAAAAGCTGGAACTCACGGTGCAGAGCAGCGAGCCCGCCTTGATCGCCTGCGTGGACGAAGGGCTCTGGGAGCGATTGGTCAAGAACCTGGTGCACAATGCGATCAAGTTCACCGAAGAAGGCAGCGTGGCCGTGCTGCTCGAAGGCGACGCGGAGACCGTGCAGTTGCAGGTGGCCGACACGGGGATCGGCATTCCGGAAGAATTGCAGTCGGTCATCTTCGAGGCGTTCAAGCAGGCATCCAGCGGGCTTTCGCGCGACTACGAGGGCAGCGGGCTGGGCCTGACCATCGTGCAGCGCATCGTGCGCATGTTGAACGGGCAGATCTATGTGGAAAGCCAGCCGGGCATCGGCAGCATCTTTACCGTGATCATCCCGCGGTGCCGGTCCGATGCGGCTGCAACCCGTGCCACCACGAACGGCATGTCGCAGCAGCACCAGCAGGCTTAGCCGCCGTGCTCACGCAGGGCCAGGCGGATGAGTTCTTCGGCCGACTGAATGCCCGGATGCTCCCGGAGCACCTTGCGCAGGCTGCGCTCGGCGGCCGCACGGGGCAGGCCCAGCGCTTCCAGCGCCGCGAGCGCATCGGCACGGGCCTGCGCCCGCACATCGTCCACGCCCGCCGGCGTCAGTTCGGCCAGGTCCAGCAGCGTCAGCCGGTCACGTAGTTCCACGATCAGCCGCTCGGCCAGCCGCTGTCCCACGCCGGGAATGCGCTTCAGCGTCTGCACGTCGCCCGTGGTGACCGCTTCGTGAATCTGTGCCGGCGACAATGCCGACAGGGCCGCCAGCGCCAGCCGGGGGCCGACGCCCGACACGCCCAGCAGCACCTCGAACAGCGTGCGCTCGGCCTCGGTCGCAAATCCGAACAGCAGCACGGCATCTTCCCGCACGTAATAGTGCGTCAGCAGGTGCACCGGCGCACCGACTTCCGGCAGCACCTCGTAGGTGGACGTGGGGATCAGAAGCCGGTAGCCCAGGCCGTGGACGTCTACCACCACCTCGGTCAGCTTCTTGGACGCCAGCTTGCCCGACACGTAGGCGATCATGACGTGCGCTCCGACTGGGTTTGCAGGGCCGCCGTGTGGTTGCGGCGCACCTCCTCGAGCACGGCCCGGTTCCAGCCCATCACGATGGGCAGACGGCGTCCGATACCGAACGCCTTGCCCGTTACGCGCAGACCCGGGGGCGTCTGGCGTCGCTTGTACTCGTTGCGGTCCACGCGACGCAGGATGTCGGCCACCAGCGCCCGGTCGAACCCGGTGGCCGCCACGATTTCGTCCACTTCCTCCCGGCGTTCGATGTAACGCTGCAGGATCACGTCCAGCACTTCGTAGGGCGGCAGTGAGTCGGTGTCTTTCTGGCCCGGACGCAGCTCGGCCGAAGGCGGCTTGGTCAGGATGCGCTCGGGGATGACGTAGCGACCCGCTCGGGCGTTGATGTAACGGGCCAGGCGGTAGACCTGCGTCTTGTAGACGTCGGCCAGCACGGCCAGCCCGCCGTTCGTGTCGCCGTAAAGCGTCACGTAGCCGACGGCCATTTCGCTTTTGTTGCCCGTCGAGAGCAGCAGATAGCGGAACTTGTTCGACAGCGCCATGAGCGTGACGCCACGCACACGCGCCTGGATATTCTCCTCGGTCACGTCTTCCGGCAGGTCGTTGAAGACCGGACGTAACATTTCCCGAAAGGCATCGACGGCCGGCATGATCGGAATGATGTGAAACGTGATGCCCAGGTTTTCGGCAAGCTGGCGGGCGTCTTCGACCGATTCAGGCGAGGAGTATTTCGAAGGCATGGCCACGCCGACGACGCGCTCCGGTCCCAGCGCGGCAACGGCCAGTGCACAGACGACGGCCGAATCGATTCCGCCGGAAAGTCCGAGCACCACCTTCTCGAAGGCACCGGTCTTGTAGAAGTAATCCCGGATACCCAGCACCAGTGCGTCGTGCAGGTCTTCGATCTCGGTGCGCCGGTGTACGTAGGGGGCATAGTGCGCTTCGGTGTCCCAGATCAGCAGTGCCTCCTGAAACGACGGAGCGCACAGCAGAATGGAACCGTCCGGCGCATGGACCCGGCTGTCGCCGTCGAAGATCAGCTCGGTGTTGGCGCCCACCTGGTTCACATAGATGAACGGGACGCCGTGTTCGCGGCAGATGCCCTCGATAATCCGGCTGCGCTCGTCGTGCTTGCCCAGCGAGAAGGGAGATGCGCTGATGTTGACGAACAGATCGACGCCCTGAGCCGCCAGCTCGTCGATCGGGTTTTCGTCGTAGAGATGGTAGGGTGCCCAGTCCTCGTTATTCCACATGTCCTCGCAGATGTGCAGCCCGATGCGCAGGCCGCGCCACGCGACGACCGGCTGGGGCGGACCGGGCTCGAAGTAGCGGTATTCGTCGAATACGTCGTAGGTAGGTAGCAGCCGCTTCAGGACGCGGGCCACGATGCGTCCGCCCTCCAGCAGCAGGGCCGCATTGAAGAGTCGCTTGCCCACCGGGCTTTCGTTGCGGATCGGTGCACCCAGAATCACGCCCAGCTCGCGGGGCACCTCCAGCGCAATGGTTTCGACCGTATGGGCAACGGCTTCGATAAAGGCGGGCATGTCAAGAAGGTCCTGTGGTGGATAGCCCGCCACACACATTTCGGGGAAGATGACCAGTTCGGCGCCCTGGCGATAGGCCTGGTGCGCGAAGTCGACGATCTTGCGGCGGTTGCCCTGCAGGTCTCCGACGATCGGGTTGATCTGCGCCAGTGCGATTTTCATGGGCGCCTGCGCATCAGGTTACGGCTACGACGCCGCTGGACACGCCGCACGCGCACGCCGCGTTCCCGATCTCAGGAGGCGCGACGCACCGAAGCCGCCTCCAGTTCGGCCAGCAGTTCGGGCAGCTCGTCGGTGCGGTTCAGCAGGTAGCGGGCACCGCGCTCTTGCAGCAGGGCCCCGTGCGCTTCGGCGTCCAGATAGGGCGGAATGACGCCGATGGGCAGGACGCCGGCCGCCTGGGCGGCGATCATGTCGTCCACCGAATCGCCCACGTAGACGGCTTCGGAGGGCGTGATCGGCATACCGACGGCCTCCAGCATGGCCAGCGCCCGCTGGATCGGGTACGGATCGGGCTTGCCCCGGCCGTCCTGGTGCTCCATGGCCACCAGCAGCGGAAAGTAGGGTTGCCAGCCGAAGCGTTCGATCGTCCAGCGCGCCTCGGCTTCGGGGCGGCCCGTGACGATCCCCATCAGGTAACCCTGCTGGCGCAGGTGCTGGAGCGTCTGCGTCTGCACCAGCGGCGGTTCCTGAGCAATGAAGCCGTCCCAGTGCTCACCCCGGTAGCGCCGCTGGAACTCCTGCACCACGCGGCTGAAGGGCACCTGCATGCCGATGTCGAGGATGATCGTGTGCGTCAGCTTCCAGTCGTCGTTGAAGCCGCCGGCGTTTTTGTAACGCTGGATGGTGGCCGGGGTGATCTTGCGTCCCGTAAAGTGCTCGACCGTCTCTTCGATGGCGCGCCGGTAGGAGCGCGACACGTCCACCAGCACGCCGTCCATATCGAACAGAACGAGTTTGATTCGCGAGGGCATGATTTATTTGCGGTTTTAGTGGGTTTCCTCGGTGTTTCGGGCGTCGATACGGGCCAGCAGTGCTTCGACGGCCGCCCGGAGCTGGGGATCCTCTCCCCGCGCTTTGCTGTCGGGTGCTTCCTCGACGATGATGTCGGGTACGGCCGGACCGTTCTCCATGTTCGTGTCGTCGGCGTAAACGAACCAGCCGCGGAACGGCAGGCGAACGAACGATCCGTCGATGAGTCCCACGCCGCCGGTCGAGATGACTGCGCCGAAGGTGGGCACGCCTACCAGCGGCCCCAGCCCCAGGTTCTTAAAGGCGTGCGAAAAGATCTCGGCGTTGGAAAAACTGTTCTGGTTGCAGAGGGCGGCCACGGGTTTCGTCCAGGCCGCAAAGGGCAGCCGCTCGCCGAAGGGGTAATGGGCGCGAAAGGCGCGGCGATCGGGCAGATCCAGCCGCTCGGCGGCCCCACGCGGAATCGTATAGGCGTGGCGACGAACGGTCAGCACCGTCAGCAGGTAGTCGGTCGTCCAGCCGCCGCCGTTATAGCGCACGTCGATGATCA
>JGI12419J13241_1000320_pt1 | contig 14928 bp, 13 predicted proteins | sample BGWIniCompost_FD_13241 | JGI IMG/M metagenome (IMG submission 13241)
ACATCCAGGAGATCATCGACGCCCGAGCGGAGCAGGCCTTCGAGCGACTCGGGCGTGGTGCGGTCCGACAGCGCCGCCACCAGCACCACCTGTTCGCCGCCAGCCGATGCCCGCACGGCCTCCACCTGCTCGCGCAGACTTTCGGGGTAGCCCAACAGGATGAGCAGGTGGGGCAGCGTTTCAGGAGCGGACGGAAAGGTGCCGGGATGCAGTGCGACCGTAACCTCCCCTGCTTCGCGGAGCAACTGGCTCAACCGCTGCCCCACGCTCCGCGAAGCGCCCCAGATGCCGACCTGAACGGGAGTCATCGTGCCCCTGGCTTACGTGCTACCGGATTGGCTCATGGGAGTATAGCCAACCCTCAGGCGGCACGCAAGCCGGAGCGTCCGGTTCCCGGTCGTCCGAGCAGCAGGGCGGCGCTGCCGGCTGCGTCCAGCCGCGCCTCCGGCCCCAGCACATAGGCCAGAAACACGAAGAACGCCACCATCAGCACAAACAGCAGCACCAGCGNNACCAGCANCCAGCGGGGGGTGAGTTCTTGCGTCGACATCGCCTTCTCAGTCGTAATGCAGAAGGATGATTTGACAAAGTTACTCAAAGAAGATCTTAAGATGCCATAAGCATTGATTTACCCACATCCGAAAGCATAGCCATCAACTCTGGCGGAAGAACGTCCCGATGGGCCCGCAAATAATTCAGAGCATGCACCGCCTCCGCTGCCCTGGGATCGAAAGGACGATCTAAAAGCAATCCGCCCACTAACGCAGCGGTTTGCAGTCCAAAGCCGTAAATTCTTTGAAGCAATTTTCCTCTATTCAAAAGAATACGGACGAACTCAGCTCGATTGCTTCTTCCCATTTTTTCCAGATAATACCCTCCAACAACAAGAGACACGATATGCATAAGCATTTTTTCCGGTGTAATCTGAGAAGGATTTGAGAGGGATTGACTGTGAATTCGACGCATGTATCGACCACTATTTGCAACATATATCCTTCGCTCAGGATAACGAGCACACAGTCTTGCTAATAGCACAAAGTCTTCACTTACCCTAAAAAACGGTTCAGGAAGCAATGGGAGCACATCCGCAGTGCGAAAGCATGTGCCAGCACAGAGGGTATGTATTTCACCAGTACGCACGATATACTCAAGCAATTCACATCCTGTTTTATTATGGAACACTCGTCGATCATATTGTATTTTCTCAGGCATTTTCCCAAATGCAACTATTTCAGGAATGGGCACAAAAAGAGTATTATTCGACACAACTCCTTTTGCTTCTTCATAAAAAGCAGAAAATTTTTCAATATAATCATCATCGTCGCAAAACATAAAATAGGGTGTCCGAACCTTCTTAATTCCCAGACTTTTAGCATAGCTTACTCCTCTATTAGGATAGTAAGCCATTAAATTAATATTTTTCACTTGATATTTTGTTTGACACTCTTTTATTTTACTCAACACTTGTTCATCAGATCCATCAGCTACCAGCAATACCTCAAACTCTCCTATCTTATTGTTCATTATTGACCAGCATATATATTCATGTCTATCATATACTGTCATGACAACAGTTATATCTGTATTAAAACTCATTCTTAGCATATTTATTTGGTTAAGTTTCAATCTAACAACAATTAGAATAGCAACAACTTCCAAAACAAATAACTACTCTACCTTCTAACATTATTACTTCATAACTTGCACATATTGTATCGTTTTCGATTTTCCTCTGCTCGAACCATACGCCCGAATGCAAACCTAAAACTTTAGCCCCCTTCCTTTATCACTACTGGAGAGCCCGATTATGCACGCCGAAATTCAGTCGTCTCTGCCAGCACATCTACAAGCGACGTCCATGCATGGTGTCTGGTCATAACTTAGGATAAGCAACCGTAAGCATCAACCAATTAAACTCCAGTCAAGCGGAGTTCCTCGTTTGATATCACAAGCCGCTCTACGGCCAAGCACATCTTTAAGAAACTTGGGTGGCAATCCATACCCCGGCCGAATTGAGCGCACGTTCTCTTCCGTGAACTCCTCTCCAGCTTTGACATCCTTGACGACAAACAGGGACCGACGGAAGACACGACTCTTAGCCTCATGCTCCTCCGGACCGTAATGCACTCGGCCCAGAGCCTTCTCCACCTTGCGAATGGCCTCGACCATGGCCTTGAACTCATGGGGCTCCAACGAGAACGCACTGTCCGGTCCGGGGATGTCTCGAGACAAGGTGAAGTGCTTTTCCACAATGCACGCTCCCAGCGCCACCGCTGCAATGGGCACCTCGATCCCGAGGGTGTGATCTGAGAGGCCCACGGGCACCCCGAACGCCTCGGCCAGATGCGGAATCGTGCGCAGGTTCATCTCCTCCGGTGGCGCCGGATAGGCGCTGGTGCATTTGAGCAGGGCGATTTGTGTGACGCCCGCGTTACGGGCGGCCTGAACCGCCTCTTCTATCTCTTCCAAGGTGGCCATCCCTGTGGAGATAATCAAGGGCTTGCCTGTACGAGCCATCTTCTCGATTAAGGGTATGTCCACGATCTCGAAGGAAGCCACCTTGTGCACGGGCATGCCCATCTCTTCTAAAAAGTCCACCGCGCTGGAATCAAAGGCCGTTGAGAAAAGCGTAATGCCGAGCTCATCCGCGATCTCCTTCAACTTGGGCTGCCACTCCCAGGGCATATAGGCTTCGCTGTAAAGCTCGTACAGGGTCTTGCCGTCCCACAGAGTTCCTTTGCCTATGCGGAAATACTCGTTGTCTGACCGTATCGTAAGCGTATCAGGAGTGTATGTCTGGAGCTTGACCGCGTCAGCACCTGCCTCTTTCGCAGCGTGCAGGATTCGCACCGCTTGATCAAAATCCTGATTATGATTAGCGGACATCTCCGCTACGATATAGGTTGGATGACCCACGCCAACCTTTCTTCCGGAAATTTCGATTAACGTCCCCATTTCTTAGTCCTCCCGTAATCCCAGAAGTGCCAGTTTTTTGAGCACAATCGCCGTAACCTTCGCGTATAGAGGGTACAATTCATTGTAAATGTGTACCACATCCAACGCAGGTAGCTCAAACTTTGTGGGAATATTTATAGTAGCGTGCGCTACGACCTCGCCCCTATCTACTTGTGCCGTCATTATATGAGCATACACTGTTGCTTCCCTTTCTCCTGCTAAAATTGCACGCTCAACAGGATTAGCCCCAGGATACTTGCCTAAAAAGGGGTGCAGATTGATTCCTCCCAATCTAAATCTTTTCAAAACCTCTTTAGGTATAATTCTTCTTCCGTGAACGCAAAGTAAGAGGTCTACTTCTTGGTCTGGTACTACTAGGTCACTTTTGGAGCGAATTACTCTACGCCGCAGAGGTAATTCATCTATGCCTAGAATTCCATATCCTTCATCTTCCCACACTTCCACAATGTGGTGACCTAGTACCATAGCGGTGAGTAATCCTACCATTCCTGCTTGCCTATTGCCGTAAAACACGATGTTCATATGGTACCGCAAACGCTTGGCTGGTGGCTACTAAGCTCCTTAAAAGTAGCAAACACGCCATTTCCATCCACTAGTTCTTGCGCACGTTTAGCCATTCCAGCGCGCAGTCTTTCCTCTAGTAGTAATCGGGTCAATGCCTCTACTATTTCAGCAAAAGACAAATCCGCGTGCCAACCTAAATTCACAGCTGCTCCTGCATGGTCAATTTGTTCGGCAATAAGACGTTGATTTTCTGCCAATATCAAAAGGATACTCGGCACACCCATGAATGCCAATTCCCAACAGGTGCTTCCCCCCGCCGAGATAGCCACATCTGCCCAGGCCATCAATTCCGCCATGTTCGACACGTTGCTTTTCAATCTAACAGGTATCCGTGAACCTTGCACAGCACGCCGCAATTCTTCCAGGTGTGGGTTCGCTCCCCCCACAATGACCACGGCTTCCATGCCGCCCAGATCAACTTGCTGCAATGCCTGGACTACCTTCAGCGTCACGTTATCGGGATCGGTACCGCCCAATGTTACCAGCACTTTTCTCGCTACTCTCGGAATCTCCCGCTTCCAGCCTTTCCACCTCCAGAACTCCCTCCGAAGAAGTACAAACTTTGTACCGAGCAGCAGTCGCGTGTATGGTTCGCACGAATACCTCAAATCTTCCGCATGCAGGTTCTGGTTCAGCACGATATCGGCGTAGTAATGTTTGTGGTGAGCCATGTCGTCAACCACCAGAAGCTTAAACCCGGCTTCCTTGATTGTGCTCTGGTACTTGGGACCGAAGTGGTAACCGTCGAGCACCACCCAGGCGGGACGGCGTTCGTTGGCCAGAGCGAGGAGCCGACGTGTGTCCTCCGGGCTTCCCAGGGACTTTTCGTCGAGCCCAACGTGGACCACTTCCATGCCCTCAGCCTGCAGCCGGTCCTCCAGTGCCGGCACGGATACACCCATGGCGAACAGCGCCTGCCCGCCCCGTTCCTGCCATGCCTGAGCCAGCGCCAGGCACCGCATAACGTGACCAGAACCTATCCTGACACCACCATCAACACGCACGAGAAGTACACAAGTGGAGGTATTTATGGGCTCACTATTCGGTCTCATCATTCAAACATCCAGTGTATGATAGATGTTGGATTTAGAGGATTTAGACCAAACATATCCCCCTGCAACTCAATAATGCAAATATACGCGCGCGACTGTAATTCAGAAAGCAAGTCTTTATTGTAGTTGTTTATTTCGGTGTAGCGACGACGCATGAGCCCCAGCAAACTTTCACGATGGAGTTCATATACTGGTTCGAAATGAAATACTGCCTGTATTTTATCTCTATATTGTAAAAGGTTATCGAACACCAATGAAGAGTGGGGCAGTTGTTCGATGGCGTGTGCGGTAAAAATCACTACAGGTGGTTCCGCCTGTGCAATAAGCTCGTATGTTGCGGGTTCTAAAAAATTGAAATATACCACTTTTATCCATGGATTATCCCTATACAAATGGGAAGCGAGCTCCACGGCATTTTTAGAGTATTCTCCTCTCCAGAAGTAGCGATTTTCATATTTCTGTTGCATCCACCATAAATTGAATCCATAACCTGCTCCGAGTTCAATCACAGTCTTACATTTCTCCAATTCGGTGTGCATTGCATTCAGCATCATGTCATAGTAAATGAGTCTTGCTTCTTTCAAAGTTATCTCATAAAGTTCATCGCCAATTGAAATGCATATTTTGTGGTCGAGGTCAAGACCAAATTCAAATTGTTTGACTTTCTCCGGTGTTATTTGCCTTTCTGCACCTGTAAAGTAGTCTAAGCATCTAGCATACTTATCCTTATCATACTCCTGGTCTATTTTCTCAATCGTTCTGGATGGAGTTTCCCAGGGAGCGACTCCCAGCAGACGGGCAGGCCATTGCGACCACTTGGGCAGATCGTCAAGGCCAACTTTGATCCTATCTTTTCCCTCAGGCCAGCTTATATACCTATCGGAAGTTCTGCTCATGGCACTTGTCTTTGTTTAATATGCCTGTTAATTTCCAACCATTCTGGGTGTTTTTCTAGCAAAGCGAGGACTTCTTTCCACGAGAAGCGGTCATGACGAAAATGCTCATAGATGCGGAGTACAAAGTCAAGGTCCTCAGATGTGTCTACAGTCCAGCGCATATAAGATAAGTCTTTATCATTCACTACGGTTCCGATGGAGAACTTTTCAGGGTGTCGATAAATGTATGGTGTTACATGTTCGCGCCATTCATGATTGTTATCCTCTTTCCAGGCACATTTCAGTGCAGCAAATGATACAACCTCCACATCTAAACCACGTGGAAAAGTTCTAGGAGCAAGTGTATTGCTAACATAATCTAATGAAGGATTCTTCAAGTACTCACCAACCACTCTGTCAATTATCTCCGGGTCTATCAATGGGCAATCTGAGGTAATACGCACAATGACATCTGCTTGATATTCTACAGCTGCCTGATAATATCGATCAAGGACATCTTGCTCATCTCCTCTAAAACATAACCAACCGTTTTGTTGACAAAGCTGGACAATAACATCATCCATTTGTTTTACGGTTGTAGCAACAACTATGTTACTAATAGTTTTTGCTCGACCTGTACGTTTCACTACATGAGCCAACAATGGCTCACCAATAAGTTCCATCAATACCTTCCTGGGTAAACGGGTACTTCCCATTCTTGCCTGAATTATAGCTACAATTTTCATGGCAAACAAAATTTTTATCAGTATTTTATTTTGCGAATGCCTCTATTACCTTGTATACTGCTTTAATAACATCCCAAACATCATTATCTGTCATACGTGGAAATATTGGTAATGAAATAATTTCTTCATATGCACGCTCTGCCACCGGACACATTTCATGAACAGTACCAAACCGTTCCCTGTAAAATGGATGCAAATGCACTGGAATATAATGAACATTGACTCCAATCCCTTCTGCTTGCAATGCAGCAAATACTTCAGAACGCGAAACCTTGAGCTTTGAAGTATCTAGGCGTATCACATATAGGTGATAGGAGTGAAAAACATTTTCTTTACTACCCAACGGCTTTATGGCTGGCAGTTTAGCAAATGCCTCATCGTACTGGCGAGCGATCTCGCGACGCCGCGCTATAAAACTTTGCACCTTACGTAACTGACTTAATCCTAAAGCACACTGAATGTCAGTTAAACGATAGTTATATCCTAAATCAATCATTTCATAAAACCATGATCCCTGTCGTTCACGTTGCCGATAATCTGTGGTAATACCATGGTTTCGAAAAAGCCGCATACGGCGCGCCAAATCAGGATCATCGGTAGTGACAATCCCTCCTTCACCCGTAGTAATATGCTTCACTGGATGGAAACTAAACACTGTCAGATCTGCCAAGGAACCAACAGGATGTCCCTTATAACGCGCCCCAAGAGCATGGCACGCATCGGCTATCACAAATAGATTATGACGGTCCGCAATAGTCCGTAACAGATCATAATCACAAGGGTGTCCAGTGTAATCAACAGCAACTATTGCTTTTGTTGACGGTGTAATTTTATGCTCCAATTGAGTTGGATCAAGAAGAAGTTGGTCCGGGTCCACATCGGCAAATACAGGTGTCCCTCCCTGAAACACTACACTGTTCGCAGTCGCAGCAAAAGTCATTGCCGGGACAATAACTTCATCTCCTGGTCCGATGCCAATGGCATACATAGCCGCATGCAGTGCCGCCGTCCCACTACTCACTGCCACAGCTTCTCTGGCACCGACCAAATCCGCAAACGCTCGCTCAAATTCCTCAACCTTTGGCCCGGTTGTGAGCCAGTCAGAATGAAGCACCTCTACAACAGCCGATATATCGGTCTCATCTAACCATTGACAACCATAGGGAAGCCTTTCCTTGCGTACTGGCACGCCTCCATAAAGCGCCAATTCAGCCTCCGCCTCTCTTATCATTTCATTTCCTTAGTTAGTTCTTCTATTAAATTACGCAATTCTTCTACTGACAGCCAACGCGTGTTTGTGTCACTTGAGTACTTAAAACCTTCAGGCAGCGGTCTTGCTTGTGCCCAATTTTCTATCGACCACCAGGGATGCAAAGGTTGTATGATGAACATATCTTCTAACTCAAGGGTATGACGAGCCTCGTCTTCAGAAATCAAAACCTCATGTATCTTTTCCCCGGGACGAATTCCAATATATTCTACTTCACAGTCAGGCGCAATCGCCTGAGCTAAATCCATGATACTCATACTGGGAATCTTAGGCACAAATATTTCTCCTCCATGCATTTGCTCAATACAACGAATCACAAATCTAACTCCTTGTTCTAAAGTAATCCAGAAGCGTGTCATTCGTGGATCTGTAATGGTAATTTTACCATTTCTACGTTGCCTCAGAAAAAGAGGTATTACACTTCCTCGACTTCCGACTACATTTCCATATCTAACACATGCAAATCGAGTACGCTTAACACCAGAATATGCATTGCTCTGAACAAACAGTTTCTCAGCACACAATTTGGTAGCACCGTATAAATTTATTGGATTCACTGCCTTGTCTGTGCTTAAAGCTATGACCTTCTCAACTTCCGCCTCTAAAGCTGCTTGAATTATATTACGTGCACCGATTATATTTGTCATAATGGCTTCTATGGGATTATACTCACAGGCAGGCACTTGCTTTAAAGCTGCAGTATGAACAACAATATTTACACCATGCATAGCCAATCTTAACCTATCAACATCTCTCACATCTCCTATAAAATACCGCAAATTGCTTTGATCATATCCAGCCATTCTCATTTCATGCTGCTTCAATTCATCACGGCTAAATATGATTAATTTCTTAGGTTTATACTCTTTTAACATAACATCCACAAATTTTCTTCCAAATGAGCCAGTGCCTCCCGTTATTAACACTATTTTGTCCTGCCAGTTCATAACTCCTCTAATTATCGAATATTACTTGACAGAAATTTCTAATCATTTTGAATCAATTAAATAGTTATATATTCATGCGATTATTCAATTTATTCCACCTTTTAGCACTTCCGGCAGTTTCTCAAACAAATCCTCCTTCCTTCAACCGTAACGGAAACCACAGGGCCGACAACCCATGCTCCTTCAACAAACGCTCCTTCGCATAGCTCCAAAAACCCTCAATCCCACTACACCTTCCCGTTGGCAAAACGCTCGCAATGATCAATCCGCTCATGCCGAAACCCATAGCATACCAGCCCATCGTAGCTCCCAAACCGATCCGTGTAGATCAAACGCCCTCGCTTGACCTTCGCAATGGCCTCCCTGAGCAACGCGCCGCCGTTTCCGGCGGCAATCGGCTCGCACGTCCGGCACCACTTCGACTTTCACCTTACCACCTCGCTCCAGAATCCCAAACACCGAAAGCTTGCCCCGACGACGACCGGCAAAGTAGCGCTCGTCCATCTCGACTTCACCCGAAAGCTGGGCTTCCTGGCTGCTGGACCGATAGATCCACGCCCGAAACAACAGAAACAACCGATGCACCGCGCCGGGCCGACACTTCCCGTTCAAATAGCTTCAAAGCCAGCAGAAACTTACCCGGCGGGGGGCGCAAGCCCTTCAGCGCGGGCCCTACTTGCGACGCATCCATAGGATTTGTAGAAGCGCCGCCGCACGCGGCCGAGGCGTTCGCTTTTGCAGTAGGGGAAGGGGGTGAAGCGCTGCACCAGGCCGCGGCTTTGCAGGAAGGCTTCGGATTTTTGCTCGTCGGCGGCCAGCGCGGCCAGTTCACTCAGCTTCATGATCCCACCTTATGGATGGCTCAGGGAATTTAACAAGGCGGAATCTATTAAGCGATTGTCGATTCTGGTTTGATATTTAAATGAGAGATAATCCGCAACTTTTCTGGCACTATTGTAATCTCCAAGAAATAAAGTAAGATAAAATATCAATTTTAAAACTAACAGAGTTTCCCCATATTGAAGAGATCGATTTAAATAGTTAATTGCACTATTAAGATCATTTTTAAGCAGACAAATAATTGCTTCTATCAATGAAGCATATGCTCTACATTCATATTCAATATTTAATTTGCCCAGCAATACAGATAAAGATTTTACATCTCTATGTACTATAGCATCTATAAATCGTCGATAATCAGAAATAAGCTGAAAATCTTTATCATTTATAGCATCATTGCAAAACATATTCCAGAAACTGGTAAACTTAAATCCGTCAAACTTTTTGTCATATATATTACTTTTAAATGTTGTGTAATCGGGTATATCAACTACATGTTCGTGCGAATCGAATCTCCTAGATATAATTTTATCAACGGGATACTTCACAACACTATTCATATCCCACTCATTGATATTCCATTTTCTCATAAACAACTTTCCATTTTTAACTAACAGAATATTTCTGTCAATATTAGGAGTTCTGCTACCTTCATGGTGGACAAAAATTTCACATGCAACTCCAAGTTTAAAACCCGCAATTTGAGCTCGAATGCAATAATCATCATCCTCCCATCCCCAATTTTCAAATACAGGGTCAAAGCCTCCTATTTTTTCTACGACTTCTCTTTTCACAAACATACAGAATAGTATTAACCTTTTGGTATAAATAAATTTATCAATATTAGAACAAGCCCATCTTGCACTAAATGTTTGTAATTCACTATAATTTCTGTAGGGAACATTAGGGACTAACTGAATACCAGATACGTAATTAGACATAGGTCCCCATATACCTACTGATGGATCTAAATATGTATATTTAATAAATCGAGATAGCCATTGATTAGTTAAAACTACATCATTATCCAAAAAGACAATGTATTTACCTTCAGCAAGACTTAATCCTTGATTTCTAGCGTATGGAGCCCCCTTGTTTATAGGATTAGAAATCAATTTTACATTTTCAATATTTTTGATATACTCCAAACTACCATCCACGGATCCATTATCGACAACAATTAATTCGTACATACAATGTGTATTTGTCAATAGACTTTGTATGCATTTTTTTAAGTAGTCGCCTCCGTTGCAATTGACAATAATAATTGAAGTCAAATCATTGTTATTCATTTTTATCTTTATGTTTTTGTTTCTATCTTTCTTCAAACCATTTATTTTCATCTTCCTCTGTTCTTATCAAATCGTTTTCTGTAGGAGTTGGTATAACAGATTCTTCGTTCAGAATAATTTTGACAATTCTATCTAGATTTTTGTTATTTCTAATTTTTAGCTCTTCTAAAGATTTATATGTCAATACACCGACATGAGGATTCAGCATTCTAACCAAAGGAAAAGGAATGTTATATCTGAAAAATAAACTATAAGCAAACCTAAACGCCATTCTCATAATCTCAGTTGATCTTATACCAATTGGTAAAGACACTAACTTATCAAGCAGATTTATATATGACGAAGATGAATTAATGGTATACACAAAAGGTAAATCACTAACTAGTGACTCCGCAGCTACCAATACCATTTTCCCTTTACATGCCATTTCAAGACTTACCGTACTACAATATACCAAACCAACAGTAGCAATTTCCATAAGCGTATAGGAACTTATTTGATCATCTGGCATGACCAAACGAACATTCTGAGGTAGGATATCCTTAATTCTATATATCATATTCAACTGTTGATAACTATTTCCGTTTGCCTTACTACCTGCCAAATTTGGATGCACTCTAATAATCAAAAAAATATTTTTATCAGAAACATATTCAATTGTTTTAAGTATCCATTCCATTTGTGAAGAAAATGAACTTTTCCTTCTTTCAGCAATAATTTCGTCCTCAGATGAGGTAAACAAAACCCACACAGGTTTATCCAAAGTAATTTTTAGTTGTTCGCAAACATTCTTAATACATTGAGGCTCGGGACTAAATGCTTTCCAAGCTAAATTTTTTTTCCTTCTTCTCTATCTTTTAAATATTTGGAAATTTTTTCCAGTTCATCATGCTTAAGCGGAATATCCTTCCAGATTCTCCACAATTCTTTAAATGGTTTTAAAGAAGCACATGATTCATTTTCAAACAGCAAGATGCTATTCTTTAAAAACCCTCGTTCATGTGTTACAACTCTTACACCTAATTTTTTTGCTAACTCCAAAGCAATTCTAGTTGACGACATTCTTCCGTTAAAAACAAATAATGTATCTGGATTATAATAATTTAACAATCTATGTATACCAAAACACGCAATCATTCCACTATATAAATACTCTCGATATGTATTCTGAACCTCATAATCTTCTAAATCCAATTCTACCATTCTAAAATGAGAATGAACAGATGATCTCACCCACTCTCCTATCTGCCAGTCTTCATATTGAGCACTGAAAAACATTTCAGGACGCAAACTATCTACCCACTGCCGCGCTTTTTCAAATTCTTCAAGAATCAAATATTTGCTAAGCCATTCATATTCCATTAACATTCGAGACATCAACCCTGAAACACTAGCTTTGCAAACTGTACATGCAAGCTTATGTCGCGGTTTAGTAGCTTTCCAAAAAATATCACACTCTGTGTATAAACCATCACACAACACATATTTTACATCAACTCCTCTAATTTTTAGCGCATGTAAAATTGTGGTTTCCCACAACCCATGCAACTCCCACATATTATAAGGAGAATAGCACAATATACGTTTAATCCCACTTCTCATTTCACACCAAACTGTTAATCAATTCATTTATTTTATGTTCACAACTTTTTAAGTTAAAATATTGGTCGATCCATCTTCTGTAATAGTAACTATCATAACTGTTTTCAATTATGCTTACTATATCATCTGGAACAACAAACAATAGTTCCTCTGGAAATAATTCTTTCGCTCCATAAAAATTATGAATCACCGGTTTTATACCCTTTGCCATTGCTTCAGCTATGCTATAACCGAAGCTCTCATGCACACTTGTGGAAATCAAGAAGTTCTTATCCTCCAGCCAGGCATCGATGTCGTCCACCCATCCCTCCATGATCACATGATCCTGCAGGCCCAGCGTCTGGATCATGTGATTCCAGTAGACTTCAAAGCACGGATCCTGATGCACTCCGGCTACAAAGAGACGATAGCGTTTGTCTTTTTGAACCAACCGGTGAAGGCACTGAAGCAACAGGACAGGATTTTTACGGGGATTGATGTAGCCCACATAGGCCAGATTGAATCCCGGTCCACGTTCTCTGAACGTAAATCGGTCCAGATCTACCCCGTTGAAAATAACCGTACTTTCTACCTGACTGGCGGCCCCGGGGAAATATTGCCAGAAAAGGCGTTGCATGTGTGGCGCCACAAAGATCAGGCGATCCACAAACGCCCAGTTTACCTGGCCCGGCCAGGGCGTAAACACTTCGTACCGGTGCAGCCGGCAAACGACGGCCGCGCGTTTTTCCAGGTGCCGGCTGGCCTCTACGAGGATCTGGTCGCACCATTCGAACCACACCACATCGGCCCAGTCCAGCGCTTCCTGGATCTTCAACAGATCCAGTCGCTGTGTGAAATGATACACGCGCACGTGGTGGCGGCGGGCCAGTCGCTCTTCGATGTCGAAGATGAACTTCGTATGTGGCCCGCATACGAACGCCACCTTGAGCACTTGCTCGCCAGGTTCGGTCGGCTCGCCCAGATAGATGCCGGGATTGGCGTTCAGCGTGGCTTCCCACTGCTTTCGGGCCGCCCGCGCCAGGTCTTTTTCGTATTTGCGTTTCTGCTCGCTGTCGGGAATGGCCTCCTGGTAGCGCAGAAACGTCTCGACCGCCAGATCGAACTGGTTGTAGCGCAGCAGCTGATCGATCAGGTTGAAAAACGCGTTTTCATGGCCGGGATCGGCCTGCAACGCCCGCTCGAAGCATTCGACGGCCCGGTCCAGCTGCCCCAGTTCGGCGTAGGCCAACCCGGCATCGTTCAACGCATAAGGGTTGCTCGGATCCTCTTCCAGAACGGCCTCGAACGTCTGTAAGGCCTGGGGATAGGCCCCTTTCAGAAACAGGTCCTCTCCTTCCAGGAGTCGGGTCTTCAGATCTTCGCGCATCGCAGCAACTGGCAATGATGAACCGTGCGTTCACGGCGGCTTCGTATCAAATGCATTGCCACTCCCGCCACTGGCGAAGTCGGAAGCGCCCGGATGACGCGGGTCCAGGTTGAAAAAGGCCTGTAATGCGGCAAAAAGCTCGGGATGGCGATGGGCCAGCAGCTCCGGCCGCTCGAAAAAGTTTTCCACCGCTACGGCAAAAAATTCAGCAGCGTTGGTGGCGGCGTAACGCCGCAGAAGCGATCGCCCCTGCCGAATNTTNACCATTTCCTNNNGNATCANCCGNCGCCAGGCNNCNGCCGANGCCGGATCCAGCAGCGTCGGCATNCCGTCGGCGTCCAGGTCGCCAAAATCGAACACGTGCGCCAGCTCGTGCAGCACTACGTTGTTGCCATCGTTGGGCACGCGCCAGCCCTCTTCCACCGCTTGCACCGACAGGATGATCGGCCCCTGCGCGTGAGCCATTCCGTCAAATTCGCCCTCTGCGTCTTCGTAGTAATCTGCATCGAAGCGGTCGGCATAGAACAGAAACGTACGGCGCGTCGGCCATTCCCAGTCGGGTCGTCCGTGCAGCAAGAGCGCCGCCCCGGCTGCTACCGCCAGTCGCAGCGCATCGGTCACCGCAACACCTACCCCTTCAAATCGCTGTTCGGCCAGAAAAAACTGCACATCCCGCTCAAAGCGCCGACGCCCGGCCGCATCCAGCACCCGATAGAACGGGACATGGGCTTCCAGCCACCGCCGCCAGACTTCTGGAAAGGGGCGACGTGCCAGACGCCAGCGTCGGAATGGTTTCCGAGCGCCCACCAGCAGCACGCCCAGACCGGCCACAATGCCCGGCCAGATCCCAACGCCGGCCCGAAGGCCCACCAGACCTATCAGGCCTCCCAGCGCCAGGGCCAGTACCCCGTAAAACCCCACTGTAACCGGTCGAACGATCCGCATAGTATCGACCCCCTGGTGCCAAACTCAAGGAAAAGTTGCCCTCTCTGCTGGAAAATTATGCCTGCTACCGCGTGCTCTCACCCAACAAATCCCTGAAAGATCTCCTGGCAACCCTTTTGCCTGAAGCCCCAGGCAGGAGTTAAAGCCATCTGTGTTGCCCATGCTGCTACGCCTACAAAATGCTGCGGCTTCGATGACGGAGGCCATCCGCCAGCAGGAACGCCTCGCCAACAACNTNGCCAACGTCAACACGGCCGGCTANAAACAGGAGCGCTTCTTNGTGGAGGCGCTCAACGAACGGCTCGACGCCGAACGCTCACCGCGAAGCGACCGGCGCTTCACGCAGTGGAATGACCTGACCCAGGGGGCGCTCGAGCACACGGGCAACCCGCTGGACGTGGCCATCGAGGGCGACGGCTTCTTCGTGGTCACCGACGCCTCAACCGGCGCCAC
>JGI12419J13241_1000328_pt1 | contig 14812 bp, 10 predicted proteins | sample BGWIniCompost_FD_13241 | JGI IMG/M metagenome (IMG submission 13241)
GGAGCCCGATCCCGATGCCCGTCACGGGGACGTGCCCGAAGACCACGTGTTCGGATACGAGATCGGATGGCTGGCAGCGAACGGGATCACCCGCGGCTGCAATCCCCCCGACAACGATCGGTTCTGCCCCGAGGACCCGGTAGGACGGGGCCAGATGGCGGCGTTCCTGGTGCGGGCGCTGGGCCTCACCGAGACCGACGGCACCGACTTCGTCGACGACGACGGCTCGATCTTCGAGCGGGAGTTCGAGATCCTGGCCGCCGCCGGCATCGTGCGGGGCTGCAACCCGCCCGACAACGACCGCGTCTGCCCCGACGATCCGATCACGCGGGGCCAGATGGCGGCGTTCCTGGTGCGGGCACTGGGCCTCACCGAGACCGACGGCACCGACTTCGTCGACGACGACGGCTCGATCTTCGAGGGCGACATCGAGCGCCTCGCCGCCGCCGGCATCACGCGCGGGTGCAACCCTCCCGACAACGACCGGTTCTGCCCCGACGATCCGATCACACGCGGGCAGATGGCGGCGTTCCTCTTCCGTGCCCTGACGCGGTGAGAGCCGAGGCCCCGGCGGCGTTCCCGGCCCCGTGCCGGGGACGCCGCTAGGGCCGCTCAGCGCCAGTAGGTGCCGAACACGGACCGCAGCGCGTCGGACACCTCCCCGACCGTGGCCCCGGCGGCCAGCGCCTCTTTCATCACGGGGAGCAGGTTGGTGTCGCTTCGAGCGGCGTCTTCTATGGCCTCGAGGTAGGAGCCGATCGGCCCTCGCTTGGCCCGCCACTCCTGGAGACGGGCGACCTGGTCCCGTTCGAGTTCCGGATCGACCTTGAGGACGGGAACGGGCTCGTCGGCGTCGTCCTGGAACCGGTTCACCCCCACGACGACGGATTCGCCACTCTCCTGGCGACGGGCTTCGGCATAAGCGGCCTCTTCGATCTGGGCCTGCATGAAGCCTGCTTCGATGGCGGCGACGGCCCCTCCCATCTCCTCGATCTGGTCGAACAGCTCCTGGGCCGCCTCCTCCAGGGCATCGGTGAGCGCCTCCATGAAATAGCTGCCACCGAAAGGGTCGACGGTGTCGGCGACACCCGACTCGTAGGCGAGGATCTGCTGTGTGCGGAGCGCCAGCCGGGCCGATTCCTCGGTCGGGAGGCCGAGGGCCTCGTCGTAGGCGTTGGTGTGCAACGACTGGGTTCCGCCGAGGATCGCGGCCAGCGCCTGGACGGTGGTGCGGACCACGTTGTTGAGCGGCTGCTGGGCGGTGAGCGTCGATCCCGCCGTCTGAGTGTGGAATCGCATCTTCTGCGAGGCCGGGTCGTCGGTGCCGATCAGATCGCGCATCAGCCGGGCCCACATCCGCCGGGCGGCGCGGAACTTGGCGATCTCCTCGAAGAAGTGGTTGTGCCCATTCCAGAAGAACGAGAGCCGGGGAGCGAACTGGTCGACTTCCAGGCCGGCGTCCATCGCCGCTCGCACGTAGGCGATGCCGTTGGCGATGGTGAAGGCCAGCTCCTGGGCGGCCGTCGCCCCGGCCTCCCGGATGTGATAGCCGGAGATGGAGATGGTGTTCCAGGCCGGCAGCTCCTCGGCGGCGTAGGCGAACAGGTCGGTGACGAGGCGCATGGAGGGGCCGGGCGGGTAGATGTAGGTGCCGCGGGCGACGTACTCCTTGAGGATGTCGTTCTGCACCGTGCCCCGGAGCTCCTCGGCGGGGACTCCCTGCTCCTCCGCGACCAACTGGTACAGCAACAGCAAGATCGGCGCGGTGGCATTGATCGTCATCGACGTGGAGACGTCGCCGAGGGGAATGCCGGCGAACAGCCTCCGCATGTCGTCGATGGTGTCGATGGCCACGCCCACCTTGCCCACCTCGCCGGAAGCCAGTTCGTGGTCGGAGTCGAGGCCCATCTGGGTGGGCAGGTCGAAGGCGACGGACAGGCCTGTCTGGCCGGCGGCGAGGAGGGAGTGGAATCGCCGGTTGGTGGCCTCGGCGGTCCCGAACCCGGCGTACTGGCGCATCGTCCACAGGCGGCCCCGGTACATCGTCGGATAGGGGCCGCGGGTGAACGGGTACTCACCGGGCGCCCCGATGCGGCTCGGGTCGGGCGCCCGGTCGTAGACGACTTCGATCTCTATGCCGCTCGTGGTTGTACGGGTTTCCGGCTCGCTCACGGTATCCTGACTGCGTTCCGTGACATCGTATCCCCCGGTCGTCGACCAGCCACTCCACTGCGGAACCGACGCCTCTTCCCGGACGTTGGACTCATTCCATGGGCCGTAAAGCTCTCATCCATCAAGTCGAAGCCCGCGAGCGGCGCGGCCGCTGGTTCGGGGCGCTAGCCACCCTGCTGTCGATCGCCGTGATCGCGTCGACCTGGATCGGGCTGGTCGGCTTCCTGGGCGCCAACGCCGCCTTCGGCACCTTCGAGGAGATCCGCGACGAATGGGTACCCGATGTCGAGAACATGGAGCTCAGCCTCCCCGACCTGTCCCGGATCTCCCGGATCTACGCGTCGAGCGGCGAGCTGCTGGCGGAGCTCCACGACGGCCGCAACTCCCAGCCAGTCCGCTACCAGGACATCCCCGAGACCGTCGTCCAGGCCGTTCTCGCCGCCGAGGACAAGGACTTCTTCGAACACGACGGCATCGACTTCGAGGCTATCGCCTCCGCCGCCGCCGACTCGATCTCCGGGAACCTCCGAGGCGGTTCCACCATCACCCAACAGGTCGTGAAGCAGGTCTTCGTCGGCGACGAGATATCGATCCGACGCAAGGTCACCGAGGCGTTCGTGGCCGCCGAGCTGGAGCGGCGCTTCCCCAAGACCCAGATCCTCGAGTACTACATGAACTCGGTCTACTTCGGCTCGAGCGCCTACGGGGTGAAGGCGGCGGCTCTGGAGTTCTTCGGCAAGGACCTCGACGAGCTGTCGGTGGCGGAAGCAGCGACCATGGCGGTGCTGATCCGCAACCCCACCTTCTACGACCCGCGCCGCCATCCCGCCCGCGTGGTGGAGCGACGCAACAACGTCATCGACATCATGCTCGAGAAGGGCTGGGTCACCGAAGAGGAGGCCGACGCCGCCAAGGAGGAGCCGCTCGGAGTGGTTCCCCACCAGCCTTTCGTGGGCGAAGCCGACCACGTCGTCGCCGAGGTCAAGCGACAGCTGCTCAACGACCCCAAGTTCTCCATGCTCGGCGCCACCGCCGCCGAGCGGAAGCAGGCGATATTCGGGTGCCCCGCCGACGACACCACCTGTGAAGGCGGCGGTGGCCTGCGCATCGAGACCACCGTCGACCTGGACCTCCAGAAGACCGCCAACGAGATCCTCCGCAAGTGGCTCCCGCCGTTGCCGCCCGACGAGAACCTCGAGGCGTGCCAGCAGCTCTTCCCCGACGAGGACCCCGACTTCCTGGAGAACTACGCCGAGAACCATTCGTGTGCCCCCACCGGCGCCATCACCATGGTCGACAACAAGACGGGGGCGGTGCTGGTCATGGCGAGCGGCCTCGACTTCGAGTTCACCCAGTTCGACCTGGCCGTCCAGGCCCGCCGCAACCCCGGTTCGGCGTTCAAGCCGTTCGGCCTGGTGGCGGCGCTGGAGAACGGCATCACGCTCGGGCACCGGTTCAACGCCGCCAGCCCGCAGACGTTCGAATGCCCCTACGTCTGCTCCGAGGAGGGCAACAAGTGGACCGTCGGCGGCACGGGCGTCAACGGCTATGTGACCCTCCACGAAGCCACGGCGCGCTCTCTGAACACCGTGTTCGCCCAGATCGCCCTCCACGAGGACGTGGGCCCCGAGAAGATCGTCGAGGTCGCCCACCGGATGGGCATCCGTTCGCCTCTCACCCCCGTGCCCTCCCTCGTGCTGGGCACGTCCGAGGTCACGACCCTCGAGATGGCCTCTGCCTACACGCCTTTCGCCACCCAGGGCCTGTGGGCCGAGCCCTTCCTGATCTCGAGGATCCTCGACGCCGAGGGCAACGTCATCTACGAGCACGAGGTGGAACAGAAGCGGGTCCTCGACGAGCGGGTCGCCGCAGCCGCTCTCCGGCCGCTGCGTGACGTGCCGACGGGCAAGGGCACCGCCAGCCGGGCGAACATCGGTCGCCCACAAGGCGGGAAGACGGGAACCCATCAGTCCTACCGCGACGCCTGGTACGTGGGCTTCACGCCCGAGTACTCCACCGCGGTGTGGGTCGGCTACGAGGCGAAACAGCAGCCACTGGAGAACATCTGGATCAACGGCGAGTTCTACAGCCGGGTGTACGGCGGGTCGGTTCCCGCCCCGATCTGGGCGGAGTTCATGCAGATCGTGATGGAGGACATCCCCGTCTCCGACTTCCCGCCGGAGCCGGCCGGCATGGACGAGTACCTGCGCCCGCCCAAGACACGGGTGCCGAACGTCGTCGGCCTCCACGTCGACTCCGCCGTCGCCCGTCTCCGGGAGGCCAATCTCAATCCGATCGTCCGGGAGGCCCCGTCGATCGAGCCGGAGGGCATCGTGTTCGCCCAGTCCATCGGCGGCGGGGCCGAGGTGGACATGGGCACCGGTGTCACCATCTCGGTGTCGAACGGCAGGCCGCCGACGGGCTCACTGCCGGACCTGGTCGGAATGAGCTTCGATGCGGCGGTGGAGGCGCTGCGCGCCTTCGAGGCAGAAACTGGCGTGCGGGTGAACCTGACCCGTGTCGACCAGCCGGTCGACGATCCCGGTGCTCACGGCATCATCATCGCCACCGATCCCGAGCCCGGCGCCGAGATCGCCTACGGCGTGACGATCCGAGCTGTCGTGGGCGTTCCCCCGCCGCCGCCCGACCCGGGCGGAAACGGAGGCAACGGGGGCGGCCCCGGCGGCGGCGGAGGTCCCGGTGGCGGTCGTGGCCCCGGCGGCCCCGGGGGCGGCGACGGCGACGACTAGAGCGCGAAAAACAGTTCTCTACGATACTTGACGGTCTTCGGCGCTTCGTTGTAGAACGGAGCGCATGACGACCACCGCTGCCTTCGGAGACCAAGGCCGTCCTCCCTCTGATCGTGTAGCTGCGTCATCTCCGGAGGCGGCGGTGCGTCGCACCGCTCGGCGGCGGCCGTTGTTGCCGACTCGTCAGCGACGCCTGTCGCAGGGGTTCGCTCCCGACCACCCGTACGTGCGCAGGTACTGGGTGGCGGCGATCGGCCAGGGGGCGGTCGCCGAGCTGCTTCGGCTGATGCGAGCCGCCCGGGACGAGACTCCCCTGCCGTTGCCGATCTGGTTGCCGACCCTGTTGCGTGCGGATCTGGTGCGGGTCGAAGAGGGCGTGATGGTCGTCGGAGACCGGGTGCCGCTGGTCCCGGCGGCCCTCCAGCGCCGTTTCTCACCGGGCTTGCGCGAAGAGCACCGCCGGCTGTACGGGATGCGTGGACGGCGACCGGCCGGCTCGGTCAGGAGCGAGTGATCAGCACGGCCACGGAGAAGAAGGCCACCAGCTCCCCGGCCGCGAAGCCCGTGGCCACTCTCACGTCGGGGGCGCCTCCCACACCGATCATCACGGCGACCGCAACCAGCAGGCCTACGCCCCATGCCGCGGCGAGCGCCGCGGTCCGAGCCCGCGCCACCAGGACCTGACCCCCGACCTGCGCCGTGGAGGCGGCCATCACCCCTCCGGCAGCGAGCATCGCCACCTGGCGAGCGGGGACGAACTCCTCCCCGAACAGCAGAGCGACCACCTCCGGGCCGACGAGCCAGCCGACCAGCGCCCCCAGCGCGGTGAGGATCCCTCCCGGCACCAGCACCCGCAGGGCCACCCGCCGCAGACCCGACTCGTCGCCCTCCTCCCCCATCGAGACGAGATACGGCAGGATCCGGGACTGCAACGAATAGATCAGCGTCAGCGGAGCCCGGTAGAGCGTGAAGGTGACGAAGACCACCGAGAACAACGCCGCGCTCCCCCCGAGCGCGGAGACGCCGAGCGGCGCTCCCGCCAACAGCAGCTGCGAGGCCGAGGAGCCGACGATGAAAGCGCCGAGGAAACGGGTCGCCCCCACCGGCGCCACCTCTCGCGTCTCCCGATCGTGACGCCAGAACCGCATGACAAGGGCCGCGAGGGGCGCTGCGGCCATGCCCCACGCATACGAGGCGGCGTCCACCACGACCACCACCAACAGGAGGCCGACGGCCAGGCGGATCACCCCTTCCAGCATCAGCACCCATCCCACGTCGGCGAAGCGCCGGTTGCCCGCCAGCACCCCCTTGGCGCTGAACAAGACCGCGTACCCGGCCACCACGAGAGCCATCACGGCCAGGTACACCGGGTTTCCCCCGAAGATGTCCGAGTCGAGGGCGATCCACACGTACCCGGTGCCGGCGACCGTGGCCAGCGCGGCCACGACGGCGACGACGCCGAGATCGGACCGGAGTGAGCGCCCCCGGCTCGTCTCGCGCGTGACGTATTGCTCGAGTGGCACCAAGAAGATCGAGGCGACGATGAAGAACGCCGTCCAGATGGCGGCGATGGGCGCGAAGCCGACGTCGCCGAGGAGGCGGGTCCCGACCGCCTGGAACACGTAGGCGAGGACCGCCCCGATGAGGCCACCGGCCAACATGGTGGTCGTGCCCGGGGCGCGCAGGCCGCGAGGGGCGGCGATCGGAGCGGCTTCGGTCACCGCGCTCCCGTTCCGGTCAGGACGATCCAGACGCTCTTCCAGAGGATCTGGAGGTCGAGCGCGGGCGACATGTGCTGGATGTAGTAGAGGTCGTAGGAGAGCTTCTCGATCGTGTCGGCGGCGTCGTCGGCGTATCCGTAGTTGACCTGCGCCCACCCGGTGATCCCTGGCCTGACGAGGTGGCGGAGGTCATAGAAGGGGATCCGCTTGCGGAACTGACGCACGAAGGGCACCTGCTCCGCACGCGGCCCCACCAGGCTCATGTCGCCGATGAGCACGTTGTAGAGCTGGGGGATCTCGTCGAGGCGGGTGCGCCGCAGGAACGCTCCACCCCGGATCAGGCGGCTGTCGTTCTCTGCGGCGAAGCGAGGGCCGTTCTCCTCGGCATCGAGGACCATCGTGCGGAACTTGTACATGACGAACGGCTCACCGCCTCGGCCGATCCGCCGCTGGCGGAAGATCGCCGGCCCGGGTGAGGCGATGCGGATGAACGTCCACACGACCGCCCCGACCAGCAGCCACAGCGGCGCGGTCAGGACCACCAGGGCGATGTCGAAGATCTGCTTGCCGGGCAGCCAGGGTTGGGTGCTGCGCAGGGGGATCGAGATCTCCCAGCCGTCGTTGAGATGGACCAGCGGGATCCGCTGGAGGTGCTCCTGGTAGACCGAGGCGAGGGGGCGCACGTCGAAGCCGGCCAGGTCGCACGACGACACGTAGCGGGCCACCCTCTCGGACAGAGCAGAACGGAGATCCACGACGAGGGCGGTGCCGGGCGGCAGGGGGTCTAGCTCTTCTTCGGTCTGAGGGTCGATCACCCGGACGATCTCGACGTGCGGGCTCTCGGCCAGCTCGTCGACGAGAGCCTTCTCCGATGTCACCACCACGAAGCGCTCGGTCCAGGGGCGCCTCCTGCGGAGGTAGCGGTGCCCCGCTCCGAGGACGGTCCAGATGGCGAGGACCAATGGGACGTAGAGCCGGGAGTAGGGCAGGCTGCGGACCATGAACGACGTCGTGGTCGTGAGCAGGAACGTGCCCGCCACGATCATCAGGAGGCGGCCATAGGTCGGCCGGGGGACTCCGTGGCCCGACATGGAGGCGGTGGCGAAGGACATGACCACCGCTCCCACCGCCATGACGCCGAGGAGAGGCAACAGCGAGCGGTCGACGTCGATGCGGGCGTCCCACAGCAGCGGCGTCTCGAAGACGATCGCCGACCCGATGACCATCGCCACCAACAGGGCGGCGAGGTCGGTGAGGGTGACGCCGATGAGGAACCGAGTCCGCATTCGCGAAGGCTAGTGGGGAGACCTTGTCACAGCCGGTGCAACTCCTCGGAGAGGGCGATCAACGTGCCGACTCCGAACCCGCTCGCCCCCTTGGGTCCGAGCGGCCCGTCTTCGCTGTACCAGGAAGGACCGGCGATGTCGATGTGCGCCCACGGGATCTCGCCTACGAACTCGGCCAACAATAGGGCGGCGGCGATCGCTCCGCCGTACCTCCCGCCGGTGTTCTTCATGTCGGCGACCGGCGACGAGATCAGCCGCTTGTAGTCGGCGGGAAGAGGCATGGGCCACAGGCGCTCGCCGGCCTTCTCCCCGGCGGCGAGCAAGACGTCCCTGACCTGGTCGCTCGAGGCGAAGACGGCGGCTATGTGGTCCCCCAGGGCCACCCGGGCCGCTCCGGTGAGGGTGGCGACGTCGACGACGAGGTCCGGGCCCGCTTCGACCGCGAGAGACAGGGCATCGGCCAGGACCAGCCGCCCTTCGGCGTCGGTGTTGAGCACCTCTATGGTCTTGCCGTTGCGAGCTGTGAGCACGTCGCCGGGTTTCATCGCCGAGCCCCCCGACATGTTGTCGGTCAACGGCACATAGACGCTCAGCCCGACGCCGGGGTTCAGGGCTGCCATCGTCGCCGCGGCAGCGACGACGGCGGCGGCACCGGCCATGTCCCGCTTCATCGTCTCCATGTACTCGGGCGTCTTTATCGACAGACCCCCGGAGTCGAAGACGATGCCCTTGCCGACGAGGGCGACATGGGGGCTGCCGCTGCGACGGGCGACCACCATCCGGGGAGCGCGGTCCGAACCGGCGGCGACCGCCAGGAGGCAGCCGAGACGCTCCTCGGCGATACGGTTCTCGTCCCACACGTCGACTTCCAGGCCGGCCGCGGCGAGGAGGTCGGCCATCTCGCCGGCGAGGCGTTCGGGAGCCTTGTCGGCGGCAGGCCGGTTGGACCAGTCCCGGGCCCGGTAGATGGCCTCGGCCACCGACCGCCCTCGTCGGATCTCGGCGGCTTCGGCGCCGCCCACCAGGGTGAGATCACCGGGGCGCGGCTGGGCGTCGCTTCGGTATTCGGTGTAGCGGTAGGAGCCGAGTGCGTAGCCGACGACAACGGCTTCGGCCGCCCCGTCGACTCCCACCCGATGGAGGGCGGTGGACGCAGGCCGACCGGCCGGCACCGCGCGCGCCGCCGCTCCCGCCGCCCGCCGGAGCCCGTCGGCGTCCGCCTCGTCTCCCAACCCTACGAGCACGACGAGCCCGTCCGGGACGGCGGCGAGGCGGGTTTCTCCCGCTGCGCCCTCGAAGCCGTCGACGGCATCGGCCGGCAGCGGCTCGAGCGGGGAACCGCCGAGGACGCCGACTATGCGCACAGAGCCGTCGGGATGCCGGTCGGAGACCTCCACGGCGGGCAGTCGGGACGGGGTCACAAGAAGCTGCCTCCCGTGGCGAGGATCCTCCCGATGAAAACGGTGGCCAGACCGGTGAGCACCGCCAGGTAGGACAAGCCGGTCGCCGCCATCGCCCCGGAGTAGGCGGGGTGGCGCAGAGCCCCCAGCACCGCCGCCATCAAGAGGAGGGTCGTGGCAGCGAGCACCCAGAAGACCCCCGCCGCGACGCCACCCGCCGGGGCACCCACGGCGGCGACGACTCCGAGGGTGTCGACGGCTATCCCGACCATGCCTCCGATAGCCAGGGCGCGGAGCACGGTCCGGGGGATGGTGGGGTCGACGAGGTACCAGTGGCCGAGCAACATCTCGCCGGTGATGCCCCCGAGGGCGAGCGTGGCCGTCGCCGCCAGCACCGGCCCCCCGTACTGCATGGCGGCCACGGCGAACAGCACCGCCGAGACCGCCAGCGCCACGGCCGACACCCGGCGGCTGCGCTTGACCGCCACCCCTCCGACCACGGCAGCGAGGATGGCTCCGGCCACGATCCAGGTGCCTCCCAGCACGGGCCAGAAGCCGACGAGGATGGCGGAGAAAGCCGCCAGCCATGTGAAGCCGGGACCGACGATGTCCCAGATCGTGACGATGGCGCCGGCGAGCGCCACTCCCCCCGCCCAGGCGAGGAGAACGAACATCGGATCGGATACGGAAGCAGGGTCGAGGCTCACTGTCGGCGCCGTGATCGACGGGACGGCGACCGCCGAGCATCATACTGAGGGTCGATGAGCTCCACGCCAAGGGTCTCCGTCATCATTCCCGCCCGCAATGCCGCGGAGACGATCGCCGACGCGGTCCGCTCGGCACTGGACCAGGAGATGGTCGACGAGGTGGTGGTGGCGGCCGCCGATCCGGCCACCCGGTCCGCGATCGAAGGGATCGCCGACCCCCGCGTGAAGGTGGTCGGCAACCCGGAGGGCACCACCCCCGCCGCCCTGAACCGGGCCCTGCGACACAGCTCGGGGGACGTCGTCGTCCGCTGCGATGCCCACTCGGTGCTCCCGCCCGGTTACGTGGCCCGGGCGGTCGCGCTCCTCGAGGAGACCGGAGCGGCGAACGTCGGCGGCCGCCAGGTTCCTCGTGGGACGTCCCCGTTCGAGCGGGCGGTGGCGATGGCGATGGTCTCCCCGCTGGGCGCAGGTGACGCCCGCTACCGCCTCGGCGGGCCCCCGGGGCCCACCGACACCGTGTACCTGGGCGTGTTCCGGCGCTCGGAGCTGGAGGCCGTCGGCGGGTTCGACGAGACATTGGAACGGAACCAGGACTACGAGTTGAACTGGCGCCTCCGCCAGAAAGGCGGTGTGGTGTGGTTCGATCCCGGTCTGGCGGTCGAGTACCGGCCCCGGAGCACACCGCGCGCCCTGTGGAGGCAGTACTTCGACTACGGATACTGGAAGCGAATAGTGCTCCGCCGCCACCCCGAATCCCTGCGCTGGCGTCAGTTGGCGGCGCCGGCCCTCGTCGTGGGACTGGGGGTCTCCGCGGCCCTGGCGGTGTTCGACTGGANGAAGGGATCGGCGTTGCCGGGCGTCTACGTCGCCGCCACCGCGGGTGCCGGCCTGGTGGATCTGGTGCGGGGGCGCGACCCGGCAGCTCTCCTCGAGCCGGTGGCGCTGTGGGTGATGCACATCGCCTGGGGGTCGGGGTTCATCGCCGGGCTGCTCTCCGGTAGGCGCTGAGTACCACGTCTTCCGGCCAGGTGAACCGGCGCTTCACCTCGGCCGCCTGAGCGGCGGTCCGCTCCCGCACGGATGGGTCGTCTGCCAGGGCCCGGCCGGCCTCGACCCAGGCGGCGGCGTCCCCCGGGGTGACGAACGTGACACCGTCGAACTCCGCCACCGCGTCGCGTGTCCCCGGGAGGTCGGAGGCGAGGACGGGAAGCCCGAGAGCCAGGTACTCGGGCACCTTGGTCGGCAGCGAGTACCTGTAGTTGCCGATGTCGAACAGCGGTGACAGCCCCGCGGTGGCGGAAGCGACTATCTCCAGGGCCTCCCGGTGTGGTTTCGGGCCGAGGAGGCGGAGCTCGACGCCCAGTTCCTCGGCGCGGCGTTCGAGCGGCCCGACGAGGGCGGGTGGCGAGACCCGTCCCACCATCACCAGGGCCTGGCCGGCCCCGGCGGCGGCTTCGACCGCCAAGAAGGCGCCGCGCACCACGGTTATGTCGCCCAGGTAGGCGAGGTAGGGGGGATCGGCGGGAGGCCTCGGCTCGGGCACGTCCGGCGGGAGGTAGTTGGCGATGACCGGATGCTCGGCCCGAAACAGCGTCCGGTAGCCGGGTTCGGCGAGGGTGATCGCCATCGACGCCTCCGCCATCCTCAGCACCCAGCGTGCGACCCACGAGGCGACGGGCCGCAGCACCGACGGGATCCCCTCGCGGGTGAGCAGCTGCGCCGGCAGGTTCTCGTGGAGGTCGAACAGGGTCGGCTCGCCGCGTCGTGCCCGGTACAGGCCGGGGATCAGCAGCTCGGGGTCGTGCAGCGCAACCAGGTCCCACCCCTCCCGGTTGATGAGACGTGCTGCCTGTCGCAGCCGCTGGAGCCGGTTTCCGGTGAGCGGCGCCCAGTCGAGCCCCGACTTGTCGGTGGGACCGGGCTCGGAGGCGGCGTAGGTCACCTCCCATTCGCGGGAGAGGGTGGGGATGAGCTTGGACCGGATCCGAGCATCGTCCGGGTGGTGGACGGAGGTCACCACCAGGAGCCGCGGCTTGGTCACAGAGGGATCACGTTGTCGGCAGCTATGCCCAGACGTCGATACACGCCCCGGGTGTCGAACACCTGCTCCACCCGCTCGGCCAGCGCCCGGTAGTCGATCGACTTGTGATCGGTGAGGACGACGGCGAGCGGGAAGACGGACAGGTCGTCGTCGGCCGTGACCGGCTCGTACCCGTGTTGGCGAATGCGCTCTTCCCCTATCACCGGGTCGAGCACCGAGACCTGGGCGCCCCGGGAGACGAGCTCGCGGATCACCTGGAGGGAGGCGGACTCCCTGTCGTCGGCCACGTCGGCCTTGTAGGAGATCCCGACGGCGAGGATGCGGGTCCCGAACACCGGCAATCCGCGCCGGTTGAGGATGGCGCCGATGCGGTCGGCGGTGTAGACCGGCATGCGGATGTTGACCTGCTCGGCGGTGTCGATGAAGCGGGTGGCGAAGTTCGCTTCCCGTGCCCGCCACGCCAGGTACTGCGGGTCGAGAGGAATGCAGTGTCCACCCACGCCCGGACCGGGATAGAAGGCCTGGAAGCCGAACGGCTTGGTGGAGGCGGCGTCGATCACCTCCCAGATGTCGATGTCCAGCTCGTGGGCGAGCTGGGCCATCTCGTTGACGAGGCCGATGTTGACAGCCCGGTAGGTGTTCTCGAGCAGCTTCGCCATCTCCGCGGCCCGGGCCGACGAGACCCGGTAAACCGAGGGGACGAGCCTCCGATAGGCGACCTCGGCGACGAGCCCCGACATCTCGGTGACACCGCCGACCACCTTGGGGATCTCCGCCGTCTTCATCGGGTCGCCCGGCGACACCCGCTCCGGCGAGAACGCCACGAAGACGTCCTCGTCGAGTTTCAGGCCGGCGCTCTGGACGGCGGGGACGATGATGTCCTCGGTCGTGCCGGGATACGTGGTCGACTCGAGCGATACGAGTTGGCCGGGGCGGGCGATCGACGACACGGTGCGGGCGGCGGCTTCGATGTAGGACAGGTCGGGCTGGCGGTTGCGTCCCAACGGAGACGGGACGCAGATGAAGATGGCATCCGCTTCGCGGAGGGCGTCGGGGTCGTCGGTGAAGACGGCGCCGGCCGCCAACGCTTCTTTCAGCTCTTCGTCGGAGACGTCGCCGACGTGGGACTGGCCGGCCATGAGGGCGGCGATGCGCTCACTGGACACGTCGAAGCCGATGACGCCCAGCCCGCGGGCCGAGGCGGTCATCGCCAGCGGCAGGCCCACGTACCCGAGGCCGATGATGCCGGCCGTCCAGCGCTCGTCGGCGAAGCGTTCGATTGGTGGAGTCACTAGAGAAACCTCGCGGTGCGACGAAACCTGCGAAATGTTACCGGCCGACGTGACGCCAACCGGAGCTTGGCCCCGAGCCGGGGCGTCTAGCCCCGGATGGCGCGGGCGAGGAACGACGCCATCTGCTCGCGTGTGACGGGTTGGGTCGGACAGAACCGGTCGTTCTTGGGCGGGTTGCAGCCCTTCGTCACGCCGGCGGTGGCGAGGCGATCGATGTCTCCTTCGAAGATCGACCCGTTGTCGTCGGTGAACAGGTTTCCCTCTCCGGGGTCGGTGTAGCCGAAGCCGCGGACCAGGAAGGCAGCCATCTGGTCACGGCTGACGGCCTGGCCGGGACAGAACCGGTCGTTCTTGGGCGGGTTGCATCCCCGGGTGACGCCGGCGGCGGCGAGGGCGTTGATGTCGTCCTCGTGGATCGACCCGTTGTCGTCGACGAAGTAGTCCCGGTCGGCAGGAGGCAGGTCCAGCGCTCGCACGAGGAAGGAGGCCATCTGCGCCCGGGTCACCGACTGCGTGGGGCAGAACAGGGTGTTGTCGGGCGGGTTGCATCCCCTGGTGACGCCGATGTTGGCGATGTAGGCGACGTCTTCGTAGTGGACGGAGTCGCCGACGTCGAGGAACGGGGAGGGGGCATGGATGTCGACGATGTACGGCGAGACCCGAGCGGCACGCCGCCCGCCGTTGGGGGCGGGCTCGGTGCCGTGGGCGTTGAGCACGTTGTATAGCCACACGGCCGTCACCTCGGTGGAGACGACCTTCCTCCCGGAGAGGCCGTAGAGGCGGATCCTGCCCGCCGGCGGCTTCTTCACGACTTCCCCGCCGGTGACGGCGTCCCAGCAGGAGCCGGATTTGCAGAGTTGGGAGCGCAGCACCTCACCGTCGAGGAACACCGACCAGCGGGCCAGCGGGTTGATGTTCGGGTTGGCTGACCAGGGGTCCTCCACGGAGCGGAGCCACGGGAGAGCCTGCCCGCCCCACACGTCCTCGACGTTCTCGGACACTCCCCCGTTCGACGANGAGTAATAGGCGCTGATGATGCCGCGGTTGGGGGCGTCGGGGTGGGTCACCACCTGGTGCCCGCCGCTGTCACCGGTGCGCTCGACGGCGGCGACCCAGCGTGATCCGTAGGTCGGCTCGCCTTCTTTGGACCACCCGGCGTACACCTGGTCCCGGGCGTCGTCGCGGATGTGGCATCCGCAGCTCGAGAGCCGCCCCGACCCGTCGCTTCCCCCGCGGGCGAGGGCGGTGGCGATGGCATAGCCCCGTCCGATGATGGCCTGGGCTTCCAGGGCGGCGCTGGGCCAGGAGGAAGGGACTTCGGCCAGGCCGCGCAGGTACTGCTCGAGCCCGATCGAGAGGATCGTGTGGAACTTCCCGCCCCCGGCCGGCCGGAAGCGAAGGCGCCCGTGGGCGTAGTGGCTGCCCGCCACGACGAGGCGGTTG